>JAABUN010001080.1_pt1 | contig 64547 bp, 61 predicted proteins | sample 5559311 | NCBI WGS metagenome assembly JAABUN01 (sample SAMN10711877, study PRJNA513370) | rock metagenome | isolation source: Antarctica rocks | place: Antarctica: Victoria Land, Siegfried Peak sud
CGCGGCCCTTGACCTCGAGGGTCACGTGCGTCAGGGCAGAGCCGGGCACCGTGCCGTCGATCGCAGCCCGCAGGTACGAGACGAGCACCTGCTCGCTGATCTGGATCGGACCGCTGCTGGCCTGGGCACGGATGGGGTACGAGCGCCGCGTGGCCCTCATCGCCTTGGCGACGACACGGTCGGAGACCTCCACCCACCGATTCTCCGTATGCCGTCGCAGCGCGGCAGCGGCCTCACCCAGGACAGTCGTCTGCGGCGGGTCGCCCGAGGGCGGCTCGCGACGCGGGCTGTCAGGCGTCACTTCCACCGGGCCATCCTCGTCGCCAAGGTCCGCCGTGCTCGGTGAAGCTGCCCACGCACGACGGTGACCTGCGTGTCCAGTGCCTCCGCAATCTGCTCGTAGGTCATCTCCTCATACTCAGCCAGAATCCAGCAAGCGCGCTGTCTCCACGGCAGCTCGTTCAGGGCAGCGGTGAGCGCAGCTCTCAGCTCCTCTTCGTCGAGCCGCTGCTCTGGCTGGTCCCTCACCGGTGCGCGCATGGGCTCCAGCAGCTGGTCATCCAGCGGGATGGGGCGGCGGCGGCGGCGCAGGGCCAGCACCTCGTTGGCGGTGATGCGGAAGAGCCAGGTGCGCAGACTGGCCTCCGCCCGGAACTGGGGCAGGTGCTGCCACGCCTTGGTCAACGCGTTCTGGACGGCGTCCTCGGCGTCGTGGACGTTGCCGTCGAGCATCGTCGTCGCGTAGCGGAACATCCCGGGACCATGCCGGTAGACGATGTCCGCGAAGGCTCGGCGGTCGCCCAGCGCGGCGCGCCGGGCCAAGGCATGATCGGCCGAGGGCGGGGAGGGCGGGGAGAGCGCGGCCACCAACATGCTCCCTCCGGTCTGGTCCTGTTCCTGGCGCCGTGGCCCCTCGGCTGCGACTGCGGCCCGGCAGCACCAGCTGCCCGGTCACGGCCAGACGGTTCCCCGTCGGATCAGCAGAGCAACCCTGGCACGACTGTGCCCTAAGTCACAGCGAGGATCGCGTGACGATCATGGGCGGCATTGCATCAAAGAGAGTGTCCGGTCCGTCTGACCCACCCTAGGAGTCCTGGTGAGCGCCACCCCCTCAAGCAGCCCGACAAGTTCCTCCAGCACCGCGGTGCAGTCGAGCGAGCCGCGGTCCGCTCTCGTGACCGAGCAGGGCAAGACCACGATCGCGGACGCCGTGGTGGCCAAGATCGCGGGGATCGCCGCGGCAGAGGTCTCCGGCGTCCATGCCCTGGGCGGCGGCACCGCCCGAGCTGTGGGCGCCCTGCGCGAACGGTTCCCCGGCGGCCGGACCAACCACAGCCAAGGAGTCTCCGTGGAGGTGGGCGAGCGTCAGGCTGCGGTCGACGTGCAGCTCGTCGCCGAGTACGGCGTCTCCATCACCGACCTGGCCCAGGGCATTCGGCGCAACGTCATCTCCTCTGTCGAGCGGATGACCGGCCTCGAGGTCACCGAGGTCAACATCGACGTCCAGGACGTCTTCCTCGAGAGTGACGAGGACGAGGACGGCAAGAGCGACACCCCGCCGAGCGAGCCCCGCGTCCAGTGAGCGCCCAGCCGGACACGACGACGAGCTTGGCGGATGCCGTGCGCCAGGCCGTGCTGCTCGTCGACGGTGTGGCGGACACCCACCCGGGGACCTTCGGGGAGGTTGCCACCTACCTGCGGGGCCGAAGGGTCGAAGGGGTCCGGCTGCGCCCGGACCGAGCCGAGGTCGATGTCGTCCTGAGGTGGGGGGCCGCCGTGGGTCCGACAGCAGACGCGATCCGGGCCGTCGCCGCTTCGATGACCGGGACCGAGGTCGATGTCGTGGTCCAGGACGTCGCCGCACCGCCGGACGTCCTGAGAGGGGACGGCTGATGAGCCAGCCCGGTCCAGCTGGCCGCTCCCCCCATGCCCGGTGGGCCCTGGGGCGGACCCTGCCCAGCCAGCCCGCTGATGGCCCGGGCTCGCTGGCGCGCTGCCGAGGAGCACGGGGGCGTCGGGCATTGCGTACCCGTGCCCATCTCGGTCGGTGCTGGCCCGCATCGGGTCGCTGGGATGACGCAACCAAGAGCAACGAGGGAGACCACAGATGACCACATCAAGCATCGGCCTGTTGGCCGGGCTCCTGCTCGGCATCGCCGCGGCCGCCGGAGGCTTCGTCGGCTTCCTCGTCGCGCTCGTCCTGGGCGTGGTGGGGTATGCCCTGGGTGGCCACTACGACGGAGAGGTCGACCTCGGCAAACTGCTGGGTGGTCGCCGTCGTGACTGACTCCGGCCCAGGTCCCGCCGCTGACCCGGGTGAGCGCGGCCGGCTCGACGTCGCGGAGCGGGTGGCCGCACGAGTCGCGAGCATCGCCGCAGGCGAGGTGGCCGGGGTGGTCAGCACTGGTTCAGCACTGGAGGGCGTGGTCGGTCGCCGCTACCCCAAGGCGGATGCCGAGGTCGCCGGCGGTCACGCGAAGGTCAGCCTGGACATCGCCGTTGCGTGGGCGATGCCCTTGGCCACGACGGCAGCCACGGTGCGTGAACGGGTCCGTAGCCGCCTGCAGGAGCTTGTCGGGCTGCAGGTCGACAGCGTCGATGTGACCGTCGCGAGGGTCGTCCGCGAGACACGGCCGAGTGAACGGCGAGTGCAGTGAGCACCGCAGCCACCGCGCCGAATGCTCCGCCGAGCACCGACAGCCAGGCTCAGGACCCACCGGCCGACGCGTTGGATGCGGCCAAGACCCCGGTCGGGCCGGGCGCGATCTCAGCAGTCGGCCTGGTCCTCGCGCTCCTGCTCACCCTGTCGGGCGTCGTGGCGATCCGGGATGCCCTCGTCACGGCAGGTGTGATTCACGGGTCGCCATGGGTCGAGCAGGCCGGTCGGGCGGTCAACGGGCTTCGTCCGGCGGCATGGATGGTGCCGGTCGGCGCTGCGCTCGTGCTGCTGGGGCTGTGGCTGGTCGTGACGGCCCTGCGGCCCCGCCCGCGCAGCGCAACCTCCGTCACCTCCACCACCGGGGTCTTCCTGCGGCCCAAGGACGTCTCGCGTCTGGCGCAGTCGGCCGCGGAACAGGTCGACGGGGTGCTGGCCGCGAAGACCCGAGTCACCCGTCGAACTCTGCACGTGCAGGTCCGCAGCACCGGGTCCCCCGAGGTGCCGGAGCAGGTCCGCTCGGCGGTGTCCGAGCGGCTGACCCCACTGGACAGCCCACCGATCGTGAAGGTCAGCAGGGAAGGAGCCCAACGATGAGCCGCGCGACGCTCGCGGTCGACCGCATACTGACCGTCCTGCTGGCTCTCCTGCTCATCGCTGCGGGGCTGGCGGGGGTCGCTTGGTGGAGCGGGCGGATCGTCGCCATGCCGCCGCGCCTTGACCTGTCGGGCCTGGACTGGGTGCCCCGGCAGGCTTGGTGGCCGTGGGCTCTCGGCGTCCTCGGTGTCCTTCTCCTCCTGCTCGGCCTGCGCTGGCTCGTCGGGCACCTGCCCGACCGCGGTGTCAGCCACCTCAACCTGTCGGGCTCGAACCGCCAGGGAAGGCTCATGGTCGAGGCGAGCACCGTCGCGTCGACCGCAGCCGAGGTGCTGCAGGCGACACCGGGCGTCAGGTCGGCCCGCGGCAGCATCCAACGCGACCGCGGCCAGCTCGTCGCCCGTCTGGACGCCACCATCGAGCGAGGGGCGGACCTCAAGGTCGTTGCCGGAGCGGCCGATGACGTGAGCGCACAGCTTCGACGGGTGCTGCAACGGGACGACCTGCACTGTCTCGTCCAGCTGCGCACCGCGAACCGAGACCGAGCGCAACCGCGTGTCCACTGACGCCACCCGCTGGCGACAAACGTCGGGCAGCCGGACACCGACGACCTGAGGAGGCCCACGACGATCGAACAGCAAACCCGTTCTCCGGACCTACCCCGATAATTCCCCTACCACGGAAGAAGGCACATGATGATCGACACCAACCAGATCGACCAGCTGATCGGCCAGACCGTCTACGGCGCCGATGGTGACAAGCTTGGCAAGCTCGGCCAGATCTACCTTGACGACGCAACCGGGCGGCCCGAATGGGCGACCGTCCAGACCGGCCTGTTCGGCAACAACGAGTCGTTCGTCCCAGTCGCCCAGGCCGACGTCACCGACTCCGGCCTCGCGGTGCCGCACACGAAGCAGCAGGTCAAGGACGCCCCCAGGGTCACCGCCGACCAGGGTCACCTGTCCCAGGACGAGGAGGCCGCCCTCTACCGCCACTACGGGATGGACTACTCCGAGCAGCAGTCCGACTCGGGCCTGCCGACGCGTGGTGGCCGTAGGGGCGACGAGGTCGGCATGACGAGCGACGACGCGGCACGGTCGACCACGGATGACGCGATGACCCGGTCGGAGGAGCAGCTCAAGGTCGGCACCGAGCAGGTGCAGACCGGGAAGGCCCGACTGCGCAAACACGTCGTCACCGAGCAGCAGAACGTCACCGTGCCGGTGACTCGTGAAGAGGTCCGCCTCGAGCGCGAGCCGATCACCGACGCGAACCGCGACCAGGCCCTCGACGGCCCGGCCATCAGCGAGGACGAGCACGAGATGGTCCTCACCGAGGAGCAGGTCGTGGTCGAGAAGGAGGCGGTCCCGGTGGAGCGGGTCAAGCTCGGCAAGGAGACCGTCACCGAGGAGCGTCAGGTCAGCGAGGAGGTCCGCAAGGAGCAGATCGAGACCGAGGGCGACGTCAACACACGCGACCGGCGCTGACCTAGTCGCCGGAAGACTGCACAGCCACCCGAGAGAAGGACGATCATGCAGATCGACAAGCAACAGATCATCGAGATGCTCAAGAACCGAGGCGACCACCAGCAGGCTGACCAGGCCGAGCAGCAGCTGCCCGACCAGGTCGACACGGACCAGCACGCCGACCAGCTGGGGAGCCTCGGCGTCAACCCTCAGGACCTCCTGGGCGGTCTGAAGGACAAGTTCAACATGTGAGAACGCGAGTGGTGCGGTCAGGACGACCCGTCCCCGGCCGCACCACTCGCCGCCCCGCGCGACGCTCGAGGAGACTCCAGCCCCGAGACCATGGGACAACGGTGGGAGACGGTGCCGTGAACAACGAGGACAGGCTCAGCCGGGCCCTGCACGACCTGGGTGCTGCTGCCTGGTTCGGTGGGTCGCTCATGGGGGCCATTGGGCTGACCGGCGCCTCCCGCGGCGTCACCGCCGGGGAACGAGTCAAGGTCGCCGCAGATGGGCGGGGTCGTTGGTCGCCTGTTGCCGTCGGCGCGATCGCCGCTCACGCGATGGGCAGCCTCGGCCTGACGCTCAGCAACCGTGGCCGCTCACCCCACCAGCCCACCATCGGCTCCAACACCACCGTCAAGACCGTCCTCACCCTCGCAGCCGTGGCCAGCACCGCATACAGCGGCATCCTCGGTGCCCACCTGCGCACCGACGCCCCGGCGCCGGTGACCTCCGGGACCGTGCCCAGCACGGCCACGCCCGACCGTGACGCCAAACTGCAGCAGCAGCTGCGCGTCCTGCAGTGGGTCACCCCTGTGCTCACCGGGACCCTGATCGTGCTCGGTTCTCAGCAGGGCAGGAAGCAGAAGGCCGCACGGGTGCTCACCGGCACCCTGGCCAAGGCAACCCGCCGACTCGGCAGACCCTGACACCCTCAGCCGCTGACGCCCTCGAGCGCCGGTTTCGCTCGGCGCTCCACCCCAAAAGCAGCAGTCCGCCGCCGCGCCCCCTCGCGTGCGGCGGGCTGCGTTGCCTCCCGCAGTGGCGACCTGCCCGGAAATCGCGGAGCCGCGCGTTTCGCCGCGCCCGGTCGGCATGGCGGGTGCACGGGTCTCGCCGGCCCACCGCCTTCCCGTCGACCGCGCTTCTCCGGGATCAGGAGAGAGTGCCGCGGGCGCGGAGGTCATCGATCTGCGACTGACTCAGCCCCTCGGCCTGCAGGATTGTCGCGGTGTCCGCGCCAAGCTCGCGCCCAGTGGACCGTATTCGCCCGGGGGTGCGTGTCATCCTCCACATGACGTTCTGCATGCGGATGGCCCCGAGGTCCTCGTCCTTCACGGTGGTGATCAGGTCGAGCGCCTTGACCTGTGGGTCTTCGAGCAGCTCACTCGGCTTGTAGACCGGCGCAACCGCAGCCCCTGCCGCCTCGAAGGCGTCCATGACATCGTCTCGTGACCGGGCGCCGACCCAGTCCCCGACGTAGGTGTCGAGCTGGTCGGCGTGGGCGGCCCGTTGCCTGCCGGTCCGGAACCAGGACTCCTCGATCACCTCGGGATGACCGACCAGGCGAAGGACCCGCTCGGCAATGGCGTCCGCGCTGGTCGAGACGGCCAGCCAGTGCCCGTCGGCCGTACGGTACGTGTTCCTCGGCGAGTTGTTGCTGGACCGGTTGCCGGTGCGCTGTTGATCCAGCCCGAGCTGGTCGGCGTAGATCACTCCGGGGCCGACTGCGGTCATGATGGGTGAGAGCAGGTCGAGGTCGATCTCCTGCCCCTTGCCGTGCCGTTCGCGCTCGTACAGGGCCATGGAGACGGCTGCTGCCCCGGCCACGCCGGCGATCGAGTCCGCCAGCCCGAACGCCGGCAGCGTGGGCGGGCCGTCCGGTTGACCGGTGAGGTGCGCGAAGCCGCTCATGGCCTCGACGAGGGTGCCGAACGCAGGTCTGCTCGCGTAGGGTCCCCGTTGCCCGAAGCCGGTGACCCGCAGGAGGATCAGCCTCGGATTGAGGCGGGACAAGACGTCGTAGCCGAGGCCCCAACGCTCGAGGGTGCCGGGACGGAAGTTCTCCACGACGATGTCTGCGCTCGCCGTGAGCCGTTTGAAGACGGCGGCTCCTTCGGGATCACCCAGATAGAGACCGAGGGTCCGCTTGTTGCGGCTGATCATCTTCCACCAGAGCGAGTGCCCGTCCTTGGCCAGCCCATGACCTCGCATGCCGTCCCCACGGGTTGGATGCTCGATCTTGATGACGTCTGCCCCGAAGTCGCCGAGGATCTGGGCAGCTAGCGGCCCGGCAAGGATTGTGGACAGGTCGAGGACCCGCAGCCCCGTCAGCGGCCCGTCGGCGGGATCCACACTCACGCGTTCTGCTCGCGCGCAGTGCCGCGAGGCACGTATCGGCCAAGCGGTGTTCCCATGACATTGCCGTCCTTCAGGACCTGCGAACCGCGGACCCAGGTGTCGGTGACCTTTGCGCCCAGCTCGAAACCCTCGAATGGGGTGTACTCCTGAGTCGACTGGGAGTCCGCCGAGTGGACCGTCCAGGAGCTGGACGGGTCGACCAGACAGAAGTCGGCGTCGTAGCCCACCGCGATCCGTCCCTTGGAGGTCAGACCGTACCGCTCGGCAGGGGCCATCGAGGTGAGCTTCGCGATCCGCTGGTAGCTGAGACCTCGCTTCTTGCCTTCACTGACGAGGGCAGGCAGGAGGTACTCCGCGCCCCCGAAGCCCGACTTGGCCGCGAAGATGTCGTCGCGGCTGCCCCCGAACTTCATCTCGTCCTTGCAACAGGCGTGATCGGACACGACCCAGTCGATGTCGCCGGCGAGCAGGTGGTCCCAGAGTGCCTCGACGTCCTCCCTGGCACGCAGTGGGGGGTTGACCTTCCCACCCAGGCCACTCGCCGTGTCGATGTCAGCGACGAGGTGGCCGATGGTCACCTCGCGGCGGAAGTCGACGTGCGGGAACGTCTTCGCCATGAGCATGGCTGCCTTGAGGGCCTTCTGGGAGCTCAGGTGGAGGAGGTTGATGTTCGGCAGGCCGGTCTCGTCGGCCAGGAAGGCGGCGATGGTGACGGCCAGCCCCTCGGAGTGGGGTGGCCGCGAGGCACTGTATGCCGCGAGTCCGGACAGAGATCCCTCCTGTTCGACCATCCGGGTGTAGGCAGTCATGATCTCTGCGGTCTCGCAGTGCAGGGAGAGGGAGATCTGCGAGGCGAGATCCGGCAGCTCCTCGCGCGCCTTCTGGATGCCTCGCATGACGAACTCGAAGTGCGCGAGGTCGTACCGCTCCCCCTCGGGAATCATGAGGAACTGACTCTGGTCCGCAGAACGTCCGTGCAGCCCATGGCTGCCGTAGAACATGAAGATCTTGAAGGACGGGACGCCGAACTCGGTGATGATCGAGGGGATCTCATCGATGTGCTCCCGCATCATGGGAGCGAGGTGGAACCCGTAGTCGATGTAGGACCTGCCTTCGGATGCCTCGAGCACCTGAGGAAAGAACTCCCGGTATGAGCCACCCCGGTTGAGGTAGTACTGGCCGGTGCGCATGTACGTCAGGCCAGTGGTCACACCTCCTTGGGCGCTGGCCCGGCTCTCGCTGTCGGTGTCCTCGGTCAGCGGGTTGTAGATGCCCCAGTGCTGGTGCGCGTCCACTACGCCGGGGAATGCCAGCAGCCCCCGTCCGTCGACCAACGCCGCGGCATCGTCTTCGGCGACGCCATTGTCGATGCGGGCGAACCTGCCGTCCGCGATGCCGATGTCGAGCGTCTCGCCGTCGGGCGCGGAGTCGACGTCGGGTCGCACCACGGTGACGTTCTTGATGATCGTGTCGAGCTTCATGCGTTCTCCTTCAGGGCGATGCGGGAACCGACGCGATGCCGGCAAAGACGTCTTCAGCGGCGAGGTAGGCGAGGCCGAGGGCTGGGAGCAGGCCGTTGCCCGCGAGATACCCCGATGCCCCGTGCCCGGAGATCCCGGCGGCGGCACCCCCCGATGCGTAGAGACCAGCGATCGGCGAGCCATCGGCTCGGGTGACTCGCGCATGGTCGTCGACGACGAGTCCGCCTTGGGTGTGGAACAGGGCCGGAACGACCCGCACGGCGGCGAACGGCGCGGCAAGGGCGGCCTCGACGCTGGTCCGGCCGAACCGGTCCGTGCCCCGCCCGTCGGCGACGGCGCCCACGGACTCGATCTCGGCGCGCAGCGTGATGTCCGGGACGTCGATCAAGGCGGCCAGGTCCTCGATGGTGTCAGCCCACATCACCGCGCCGCCCTCCACGGTCTGGCGGAAGTCGGTGAAGGGCAGGCACAGGTCGTGCACCCGCTTGTCGAGGACGAGCCAGCCCTCCGCGTGGGGCTGGGAGGCAAGCTGCGCGGCATACTCCGAGTATCCGGTGCTCTCGTTGCCGAACCGCTCACCGGCGAGGTTCACCATGATGCCTCCGTGCATGATCGTGGCCCAGCCGGCTAGTGTCGCACCACGTTTGGCGAGGGCCGCATGCCCCTGATAGGCGTCGAGGTATGCCGTCTGGGCGCCGAGGGCGGCGCCGATCCGCAGCGCGTCGCCCCGGGAGGTCTCGCTGCCGTGGTAGACGGCGGATGCGATCTCGGGGAGGTAGCGCTGGACGAGGTCACGGTCACCGCCGTAGCCGTTGGTGGCCAGCAGGACGGCGCGCGTCGGGATCTGCTCCCTCGAGCCGTCGGGCTGCTCGACGACCGCCGCCTCGACCCGTCCACGGCCATCGACGACGACGTCGACGAGCCGGGCCGGCACGAGGAGGTCGATCCGGGCCGACGCGCGAACCCTGGCGATGAGGTGGTCGAGGAAGATGGAACCGTGCCGACCCTGAACGGTGTGGCAGCGGTCGACAGAGTGGCCCGGGTAGTGGAAGTCCGTCACGAGCTCCAGTGGCAGTCCGACGTCGTCGGCCAGCCACTCCACGAGCGGAGCGCTGACTCGTCCGAGAGCGAGCGCGAGCCGCTGGTCGCCCTCACCCTTGGTCTTGGCGGCAACGTCCTGCGCGAACAGCTCGGGCGAGTCAGTGAGCCCTGCGGCATCCTGCCAACGCGAACCGGCTCCGGGGATCATGGCCGTCGACATGGACGTGTTGTTGGCCTTCCGGTAGTGCTCGCTGACCTCGACGACCAGGACGTCGAGGCCGAGCTCGGCCCCCCGAAGGGCAGCCACGAGTCCCCCACCGGCCCCGGCGACGACAAGGTCCGGACCGGTCTCGGTCACGAGGTCCCTCCAGCAGCGATGAGGCGCAGCGCCAGCTTGGTCGGGTCGACAACACGGACAGATCGGTGGACATCCGAGACCTCGACGGCGGAGCAGCCGTTGATGACGGTGCCGACACCTGCAGGGAGCCGGCTGATGGAAATGTCGAGGGACGCCTCCCAGCGCGCCGGGTCGCAGATGGACTCGACGTCGAGGGCAAGGATCTCCACACCGGCCAGGTGGTCGGCCCAGCCGTACGCTCTGGCCTTCCTGGTCAGCTCGTCGGCGATGGTCTGGTTCCGCGTGACCGCTGCGGTGCGGCGTCCCATCAGCACCGACCAGCCGAGGGCGAGCCGGAGGATCCCCGCGACCGGGAGCTCACCCATCAGCTGCTCGACGCCCGGGTCGAGGACGCAGTCGGGCATCAGCACGTCGAAGCCGGCCGGAGCCATTCTCAGGGCATCGAGAACGAGCTTCTCGCTGGCCGTCAGGTCCTCCGCGTCCTCCAGCGCGCGGGGGGCCTCGGGGCCCAGGTCGATGAGCGTCACGGTGAGCCCGTCCGGCGCCAGCGCGTCGTAGCGGGCCTGGCGGCGGGCGAGCTCACCGGGTCCGACGTGGATGGGGGTCACTGAGTAGACGCGCATGCGGCTTCCTTCGTGCTCTGGTCTTGAGGGGACTGAGACTCAGCGCCGGCCAGGGCGAGGCGTTGCAGCAGGTTCGAGACGCCGTGGGCAGCCTCGAGACCGTCGACGACGGTGTGAAAAGTGGCGATCGCGGAGGCGTCACCGGTCACGGCAGTCAGAAGCTGGAGGAGGGCCGGCTCGTCGAACGGGTGGTACGCGCTGTCCCCGATCGGGTTGGGGACCTCGACCATGTGGTCGGTGCCGTTGACCGTCACGGTCACTCGTGCCGCCCGCTCATCGGGCAGGCGGGCGTCGAGGTCCGGGGCGACGACGACGTCGACCTTAGCCGCCGCCTCCCGGACCCGTGGATCCGTCAACGGTGCCGCGTCGGACACCTCCGGGCTCACCCTGCGGTGGATGAGTGCCGCTGCCGCGACGAAGGGGATGGAGAACATCGCCGATAGTCTCCCGTCCCAGCTCGTCCGGTTGAGGCCCGCCGCGAGGGAGTGGGTCTCGACGCGGATTGCCGACACTGCGTCGATCTCGCCCGCAGATAGGCGGCCGACAATCGTGAGCACCGCATCCGCCACGGGATGGGTGAAGGAGCAGGCCGCATGTCTCTTGAAGTAGCCGCGGTCCACGTCCCAGCGGCCCCCGAGGTGCTCGGTCAGGGCGGCCGGGTCGAACGTGCCCAGCAGCTCCCCCAACGTGTTCGCAGCCGTCCCGGTGTTGGCGGCGACGCCTGCCCTCGCCATCCGCGCCACGGCCAGCCCCGACAGGTTTGCCGCCGATATCCAGGCGTTGCGGACCTGGTTGCCGTCCAGCGCACTCGCGAAGTGTCCGGCGATCGGCATGCCGGTGCCGGCATCGATGGCGGCCGCCGTCTGCCAAGGGTCCAGCCGCAGGACGCGCGCGCACCCGGCTGCTGCGCCGGCCACCCCCCACGAGCCGTGTGGGTGCATCCCGGGTCGAAGGGTGGTTGCCCGGCCGAACCGGGAGGCGACCTCGTAGGCGGTCACGAGGGCGGCAAGGGTGTCACCGCCGGACGCGTCCGTTGCGGCCGCCAGGGACAGGACGGCCGGAAAACCATGCGCTGCAGGGTGCCCTTTCGCGTACTTGTTTCCTTCGTCGAGCTCCAGTCGGACCAGGGCGCTGGCGTTGAGCCACGCCGCAGCTTCTACTGAGGTCGACAGGCCGGCGCCGACGAGCGGGGATGGGCCGCGCCCGGGAGTCCAGGCAGTGACGAGACAGCGCTGGTCGGGGTCCCTCGAGCCGGCGAGCGTGACTCCGAGGACGTCCAGCAGCACGAGCCGCAGGCGTTGCCGGGTGGGGGCGGGGACGTCCGCCCAGGTCAGCGCGGAGGCCCAGTCCGCGAGCTGGTGGGTGGCTCGAGCCACTGTGGAGTCCATCGCTTCACTGACCCAGGTAGGCGCTTCGGACCCGGTCATCTCGGGCCAGCTCGGGACCGGTGCCCTCCAGAACGACGCTGCCGCTCTCGAGGACGTACGCACGGTCGGCCATGGCGAGCGCCTGACCGGCGTTCTGCTCGACGAGAAGGACCGCGACTCCCCGGTCGCGGACGGCCTTCACCGCGTCGAGGACCGCCCACGTCAGTTTTGGGGACAGCCCGGTCGACGGCTCGTCGAGCATGAGGAGCTGGGGACGGGCCATCAGGGAACGTCCGATGGCGAGCATCTGCTGCTGACCACCGCTGAAGGTCTCCGCCGTCTGCCGGCGGCGATCTTGCAGGACCGGGAACAGCTCGAACACGTCGCGAAGGGCCGCCCGCAGCTCCCCCTTGTCCCGGGTCCAGCCCCCCATCAGGAGGTTCTCCTCGACGGTGAGGGGGCCGAACAGCGCGCGCCCCTCAGGCACGAGCACCAGGCCGTGACGGACGAGGTCATCCGGGCGCCGCCCGTCGCTTCGTTCTCCCCTGAACGTGATGTGCCCGGACGTTGGCTTGAGCAGACCCGCGATGGTGTTCAGGGTCGTGGTCTTACCGGCCCCGTTGGCTCCGACGATGGCCACGATCTCGCCGGGCTCGACCCGTAGGTCGATCTCGTGCAGGATCTGGAGGCGGTGGTAGCCGGCGGTGACCTTGTCAAGGACCAGCATGGGGCGGTTCCTCTCCGAGATAGGCCTCGATCACCCGGGGGTCACGGGTCACCTCGTCGGGCGAGCCGGTCATGAGCACCTGGCCGAGATGGAGCACGAGGACCTCGTCGGACAGCTGCATGACCGCGGCCATGATGTGCTCGACGAATACGAGGGTGATGCCTTCCTCCACCCGAAGCCTCTGCAGCAGTTCCAGGACCGGGGCTCTCTCGGCCGGAACGAGGCCGGCGAGGACCTCGTCGAGGAGCAGGATGCGAGGTCGGATCGCCAGGGCGCGTGCCAGCTCCAGCCGTTTCAGGGCGGCAGTCGGCAGTCCCTCGGTAGCCGCGTCGCGCCACTGTGCGAGACCGACCGTGTCAATCACCTCGGCGGCCCGGTCCCGGGCGGTGGCTCCGGTGTGGCGGCCGCTCGCGAGGACGGCGATGGTGACGTTGTCCAGAACGCTCATGGAGTAGAACGGGCGCATCAGCTGAAACGTCCTGGCCATGCCGGCCTTGGCGATGACATGCGGCGGTCGCCCGGTGATGTCCCCACCGTCCAGGTGGACGCTGCCCTCGTCGGGCCGGATAGAGCCCGCGATGAGGTTGAACATGGTCGTCTTGCCCGCGCCATTGGGCCCGATGATCCCGAGGATGCGGCCGGCGTCGACCTCGAAGCTGACGTCTTCGACGGCCCGCAGTCCTCTGAAGGACTTCGACAGGCCGTCCACCCGGAGGATCGTCATCGGCGCGCCCACCTACGCTTCACGGCTGCGTAGACGCCCTGAGGAAGGACGAGGACGATGACGATGAGCAGGAGCCCGTAGAGGATGACGTCGAGACCGCCCCTGCCCTGGAGGAAGCTCAGCGCCTCGGGCGGGTTGCGCAGGATCGTTGCGGTGACGTCCGAGAGCGGTCCGAGAACCGCCGCTCCGATGACTGGTCCCCAGATGGTGCCCACTCCTCCGATGACGGCGGGGAGGATGGCTTGGATCGAGGCGCTGGAACCGAAGGCGAGATCAGGGTCGATGAAGAGGTAGTACTGCAGGTAGAAGCTGCCCGCGACCGAGGTGATGGCGGCGGAGAGGACCATGGTGATGAGCTTGTACTTCATGACCGGGATCCCGAGCGCTGCGGATGCCTCTTCGTCGTCGCGGACGGACACGGCGAACTGACCGGTTCGGGAACGCAGGAAGAACACGCTGACGAGGAGCGCGGTGACGGTCAGTGCGAGCGCCACCCAGAAGTAGTTGGGTGAGGTCGGCGCGAACTGCAGGTACCACAGGGACTCTTCGGGCCGCAGGGGCACGTGATATCCGACGGCACGGTTCACGAAGTCGCTGTTGGTGGCGAAGAGGCGGAACATCTCCGCGAACGCGAACGTGGCGAGGGCGAAGTAGGCCCCCTTCAGCCTGTAGCGAAGTGACAGGAAGCCGGACAGGAGGGCGAACGCTGCCGCGACGAGCATGCCGGCCACCATGCCGATCCACGGCGAGACACCCTTCTCCACGAGGAGCCAGGCACTGGTGTAAGCCCCCAGGCCGAAGTAGGCGGCGTGGCCGAAGCTGAACATTCCCCCGAATCCGCCCATGACGTTCCAGCCGATGGACATCAGGGCGAAGATCAGGACTCGAACGGCCACCGCTTGCTGCGCCGGGGCGAGGATGAGCGGCACGGGGATCATCACGACGGCCAGCACGCCGATCGCGACGAGGTGACGGTTCCACGCCTTGCGGGGTAACGGGGTGCGTTCCTGCGTGCGCTGCTGGAGGTCCACCGTCATGCGCTTCTCCCGAACAGTCCTTGAGGGCGAAGGAACAGGACGAGGACGAAGACGATGAAGACGGACAGCAGCGGGCTCTGACCGGGCAGGTAGATCCCGCCAAGCTGTTCGGTCAGGCCGATCACGAGGCCGCCCACCAGGGCCCCCGGGACGTTGCCCATGCCGCCCAGCACCACGACGACGAAGGCCACGATGTTGAAGATCGAACCGGTACTGGGCTCGATCGTGACCAACGGCGCCACCAGGGTGCCCGCCGCCCCGGCGCAGGCAGTCCCGAGAGCGAACGTCACGGCGTAGATCTGGCGCGTGTTGATACCCACCAGCTGCGCGCCCTTGTCGTTGGCGGCAACGGCGCGTATCGCGGTGCCCAGCCGGGTGCGTTGGAGGACCAGGTACAGGACGCCCGCGAGAATCAGCGCTCCACCGAAGGCGAGCACCCGCGACCACTGTGCGACGGCGCCAAGGATGTGGATCCCGAAGTCTCCGGCGAGCTGCACGGACCGAGGGTTGGCCCCGAACAGGAGCAACAGCGTGTTCTCGATGACCAGCGACAGACCCAAGGTGATGAGGAGCTGGTTCTCGAGCGGTTTGCCCATCGCGCCGGAGAGCACGCCCCGCTGGACGAGGTAGCCGAGGACGAACATGACGGGGATGCTGACCGCCAGAGCGAGGTACGGGTGCATGCCGAGGGAGCTGACGAGCCAGAACGACAGGAAGAGGGCTAGGGCCAGGAACGAGCCGTGGGCGAAGTTGACGATGTCCAGAACTCCGAAGATCAGGGTCAGGCCCATGGCCACCAGACCGTAGACGCCCCCGATCAGGATCCCGGTCACGACTGCCTGGCTGACGATGACGGGACTCCCGGACCGCAGGTAAGCCAGCCCGATCGCCGCGATGACGAACGCCACGACCACGATCAACCGCCGGAGTGACCGGCCGGTGTGGGCTCGAGGCGGCGTGTGTCGGGTTCGGACCGCCGCGTCCTCCCCGGGCTCACGTTCCGGGGAGGCAGCGGTGGGCTGGTCAGCCATGAAGCATCACTGACCGAACGTGGCGGGCCAGATCGGTTTGACCTCGGCCTTGTCGCTGGGGAAGACCTGCTTGACCTGGCCACCCTGGACCTGCATGAGGATCGGGGTCGCGTTCTTGTTCTCGCCCTTGTCGTCGAAGGCGATGGGGCCGGTCTGCGCGATGAGCGAGTCGACGCTGGTTTGCGCGATCGCGTCACGGACCTTGGCGGGTGCCGCGTCCTTGGCCTTCTCCAGCGCGGCGGCGATGACGCGGACGCTGTCGTAGCTCAGCACGGCGGCGGTGCGGACGGCGTCGTTGTAGCGCTGCTGGTACAGGCCGGCCAGGGTCTTCATCTCCGGCTTGGTCATGTCCATGTGGTAGTTCGCGTCGAAGTACCCCTCCCCCGCCGCACCAGCATCCTTGGGGAACTGCGGCACGTCGAACGCGCCGTTGGCGACGCCGTAGACAGCCTTCAGCGCGGGCTTGACCGTGTTGACCGCCTTGGCGGCGAGGACCCCGTCACGGTAGTAGCCCGCCACCACGAGCACGTCGGCGCCGGATGCCTTGACCTGGGTGACCTGTGTGGTCAGGTCAGAGACGCTCGCCGCGTCGTAGCTGATGGCGGGCCCGATCTCGATGCCGAGTGTCTTTGCCTTGGCAGTGAAGGAGTCGCGGATCCCGCTTCCGAAGGGGCCCTGCTCGTGCAGGATCGCCACCTTCGCCGCCGGAGCACCAGCCTCCTTCGACATGTCGGACAAGAACTGGGCACCCTGGCTGCCCAGGACCGTTGAACTCGGCTGAACACGGAAGGTGTACTTATACCCTTGCGAGAGAATCGAGTCGGCGCTGGAGACGTCGATGACGAAGGGCACCTTGTTGCGCTCGGCCACCGTCGCCACGTTGGCACTCACCGCACTCTGGTAGGTGCCGATGATCGCGGCGGCGCCCGCCTGGATCATTCGCTGGGCCTCGCTCTGCCCCACCTCCGGCTTGCCCTGAGAGTCACCACTCAGGAGCTCGAGCTTCCTGCCGCCGAGGGACTTGATGCCGCCGGCAGCGTTGACGGCCTCGACGGCCAGCTTTGCCCCGTTGTCCATCTGCTGGCCGTCCGCCGCAGAGCTGCCACTCAGCGGGTGGAGCGAGGCGATCTTGATCGTGTCGCCCGCCCCTGCCGTGCCGCCGCCTCCGTTGGGGACACCGCTGGGGGCGGAGCCGCCGCATGCGGACAACGACATCGACAAGGCCGCGGCACCGATGGCGATCCAGGTCTTCCTCATGTTGCACTCCCGACTGTCTAGCGTTCCGCTGGTAGGAACAAGCGTCTCGGGCTATGGTGGCAGCCTGCTCAGACGGGGTCAAGGGCTTGATATCGGTTCGTTGCTTTCGTGGGCCCGAGAGGACATGAGCGGTTGCCGAGGGCGTCAATCGGTGGAACGATGTTGTTCCGATCATCGGAACGTGGTCGGCGGACGAGGGGAGCGGAAAACCATGGATACTCGCGGCACAGAGACCGCCGCCAGGGTGGCCGACGTGCTTCTGCTCTTCACCGACGGGCCACAGACCCTCGGGGTGTCGGCCATAGCCCGCACGCTGGGCCTGTCCAAGACGGTGGTGCATCGAACCCTGACGAGCCTGACGGAGCGTGGGCTGGTCTCCAGCGACCAGCGGACCCGCGAATACCACCTCGGGCCGACGGCGGCGGCCCTGGGTGCGCGAGCCCTTCGAGACTCCGAGCTGCGCAGCGCGGCGCTGCCGGCGATGCGCGACCTCCAGAAGGCCACCGGCGAGACCGTGACCGTGTCCGCGCGGGTGCCGCACGGGCGGGTCTACCTCGATCAGGTCGAAAGCACCTGGGAGATCAAGATGACGGTGGAGGTCGGCCGACGCTTTCCCCTCCACGCCGGCAGCTCCAGCACGTGCATCTTGGCCTTCCTGGGCCCGACAGAGATCGAGGCGTTGCTCTCCCAGGGACTGGAGCGGTTGACGTCCAAGACCATCACTGACGCAGATGCCCTGCGGCTACGGCTCTCCGACGTCAGGCGGGAAGGCGTGGCGCACTCGGACGGTGAACGCCAGGAAGGGGCAAGCTCCGTCGCGGCCCCAGTCTTCGGTGTCGACGGCGACGTGGTCGGCGCGATCTCGATCTGCGGACCCGCCCCGAGATTCGATGCGGCCACGCGCACCCGAGACGTCCCGCTCCTGCGCGTCGCCGCCGACACCATCTCCCGCCAGCTCGGCTGGCGTGGCGGCCTCCCCCGACAGAACGGCGCCCAACGGTGACAGGGAGACCCATCCGCTCGTGGCTCTACGTCCCCGGACACCGGGCCGACCGATTCGACAAGGCAGTCGCTGCAGGCGCCGACGCCGTCGTCATCGACCTGGAGGACTCGGTCCCGCTCGACCGCAAGAAGGAGGCGCGCGACAACACCATCAGCGCCGTGCTTCGCTGGCGGGACGAGCCAGATCCGCCAGAGATCTGGGTCAGAGGTAATCCGCTTCGAACCCCACAAGGGCAGGAGGATGTCGAAGCTCTCCGGGACGTCCCGATCCACGGGCTCCGGATCCCCCGAGCCGAGGACCCACGGGCCATCGCCCAGGTGGGGACGCAGCTCGCGGTTCCGCTGCACCTCGTCCTGGAGACCGCCAGAGGACTCCTCATGGCGGATGAGCTGGCGACCGCGCACCCCCGGGTTGTCCGACTGGGGCTTGGGGAGGCCGATCTGTCTGCCGACCTGCGGGTCCACTCATCGACTGGACTGGACTGGGCGCGAGGATGGATCGTTGTCGCCTCGCGAGCAGCCGGGCTAGCCTCCCCGATCCAGAGCGTGTGGACTGCGCTCGAGGACACAAAGGGCCTACGAGCCTCGACGGAAGCCGGCTTCGCGGCAGGGTTCTTCGGTCGTTCGGTGATCCACCCGCGGCAGATCCCGATTGTCCACCAGGCCTACGAGCCCGACGCCGCCGCAGTAGCGTCCGCACGGGCGGTTCTCCGGGCCTTCCGCGCGGCCGAAGCCACAGGTGAGGCGGCCGCAGTCACGCCCGACGGTCAGTTCGTGGACCCCGCGGTCGTGAGCCAAGCGCAGCTCGTGATCGGTCTGGCCGCACTGACCGGGTCGCCAGAACCCCCCGCGACGTGAGCGGCACCGTCGTCACCAAGGAGATCAGATGACCACCATCAACGCGGAAGCCTCGGCGGCCACCAGTCCACTGCTGGACGCGGTCCGCAGCGGAATCCGCCTCGTCGAGCTCGGCCAGCCCCACTTCACAGGTATGCCGTGTTCGCCCAACCATCCCGGGTTCCGGATGAGCCTGATCCGGCGACACGGCGACATGACCAGGTCGGACGGCGGCTCCGCGTCGAACGAGATCATCGTGACCGGAGGTCACGTCGGCACCCATGTCGACGCGCTCTCCCACGTGAGCCATGACGGCCTCCTGTACGGCGGGGTCAACGCCGCCGAGGCGCAGACCGGCGGCCGATTCGCGGTGCTCGGCGCGGAGCACACGCCGGCACTGATGACGCGGGGGGTGCTGCTGGATGTGGCGGCGACGAAGGGCGTCGACGTGCTACCCGCCGGTTACGGGATCACCGCGGACGACCTGCAGGCGGCCGCCGCCCGGGCCGGTGTCACGCTTGGGCGCGGCGACGTGGCGCTGGTCCGCACCGGCTGGGCCCGTCACTTCGATGACGCACCGCGCTATCTCGGTCAGACCGACGGAGTGCCGGGGGCCACCCCGGAAGCGGCGGAGCTGCTGGCGGCGGTCGGTGTCGTCGCGACCGGCGCGGACACGACCGCGTACGAACAGATCAGGGCCGGTCTCGGGCACAGCATCTTGCCGGTTCACCGTATTCTCCTGGTGGACGCGGGCATCCACATCATCGAGAACCTCAACCTCGAAGAGGCTTCCTCGCAGGGCCTGACGGAGTTCGTGTTCGTCATGGCCCCACTGCGCATCGTCGGCGGAACCGGGTCCCCGGTCCGGCCCGTCGCGGCGGTGTCCGCGTGACCCTGTCGACGACGACCGTCGCACAGCAGCTTGCCTCCGTCGCCGCCTCCGTCGTTCGGGATGGGCTGCCGGAAGCACTCCGAGCAGACGTCGCCCGACGCGTACTCGACGTCCTGGGCAACAGCCTCGCGGCACGGACCCAGCCCGCCGCCACGACCGTTGCAGCCGTGGTCCATGAGTGGGGTGGACCAGAACGAGCCACCATGGTGGGATTCGGCCGCAGAGTCCCCCCGGCGGCAGCGGCTCTGGTCAACGGCACCCTGGCGCACTCGCTCGACTTCGACGACACCCATCTCCCCTCGGTGCTGCACCCCTCCTCGTCCGTCGTGCCAGCCGCCCTGGCGGTCGCGGAATCGCTCGGCTGCAGCGGGCGAAGTCTCCTGGACGCGGCCGGCATGGGCATCGAAGTCGCCGTCCGTCTCGGCATGGGCGGCTATGACCGCCAGCTCGGCAACTCCGTCTTCTTCGAACGCGGACAACACGCCACGTCGATCTGCGGAGCGGTCGGGGCCGCCGTCGCCGCGGCCATGCTCATGGACCTCGGCCCCGAGGGAATCACGCACGCGCTCGGTATCGCCGCCAGCATGGGAGCCGGTCTCCTCGAGGCGAACCGGACGGGCGGGACCGTCAAGCGCATGCACTGTGGCTGGGCAGCCCACTCCGGGGTGGTCGCTGCGGACTTCGCCAGACACGGTTTGACCGGCCCTCCCACGGTCATCGAGGGCCGGTTCGGGTTCCTCCACGCGTTCTGCGGTGACCAGGCCGACGTCGACGCCGTGGTGGAGGGACTGGGCGAGCGCTGGGAGCTGCCGGGCATCTTCTTCAAGCCCTACCCGTGCAACCACTTCACTCATGCGGGCATCGACGCCGCGCTGGAGCTGAGGGCTCAGGGGCTGGCAGTCGGAGACATTCGCGAGATCGAGCTCGGCCTGCCGACCCCGGTTCTGCGGACCATCGCCGAGCCCCCGGGGGAGAAAGCCCGACCGCAGTCCGGCTACCACGCCGCCTTCAGTGGGCCATACACCGTCGCAGCAGCCCTGATCGGAGGCGGTGGCCTCGGTCTCGGACACGACGACTTCACCGACGAGGCAGCCAACGACCAGGCGCGCCTTGCCCTGGCCGGCAAGGTGCGGTGCGTCGCCGACCCGCGATGCGACGAGATCTTCCCCAACCAGTTCCCCGCTGTCCTGCGGGTGGCCCTCACGGATGGTAGCCACCGAGAGGTCCGCGTCGATGCTAACCGCGGCGGGCCCGACAACCCTCTGTCCGTCGAGGAGCTGGCCACCAAGTTCCGGATCAACGCGTCACGAGCCCTGGACGATCGACGCTCCTCGGCCGTCTCGGCAGCGGCCTACGCCCTTCCTCAAGGCGAGTCCGTGGCGGAGCTGATGGACCTGGTCCGATGACGGCCCCGCCCCCACAAGCAGCTGAGAGAAGATCCGACCCGCCCCCCGGGCATCCCGCGCGCGACTGGGTGGAGGCCCTCGCCACATCCGCCGCGGCCACCGACACCGACCGCGTGCCAGCGGTTGTCCTGGAGCGACTGCGGCTCGTCGTCATCGACTGTCTCGTTGTGGGCGCGTTCGGGAGCCGCAGGCCGGAGCTGCGGCGCCTCGCCCAGGTGGTGGGGGCGCCGTCGCCGCTGGGCTCATCGACGGTTCTGGGTCTTGGCGTGGGGCGCAGCTCTGGTGTGGCTGCTTTCCTCAACGCCGCCGCCATGGCGGCGGACCAGCTTCAGGACGGGCATCGGCTTGCCCGGGGGCACCCGGCCTCGCACATCGTGCCGGCGATCTTCGCCTTGGCAGAGGAGTCAGGTGCGTCGAACCGCTCGGCCCTTTCGGCGGTCCTGGCCGGATACGAGGTGGGAACGACGGTCGGCATGGCGATGAACGGCACTGCACCCGGCACCCATGACATCGGGACCTGGGGCGAGATCGCCGTGGCCGCCGCCGTTGCGCACCTGCTGATGCCGGGCGATCCCGAAACCGTGCGTCGCGCCATCGAGCTCGCCGCTTCCGCCGTCCTCATCACCGACGCCAGCACGATCTTCTCCGGGCGCACCGGTGGTCACGCGTACCTCGGGGCGTCGACGACGACCGGGATGCTGCTGGGCCAGGCAGCCGCGGCAGGGCTCGAGGCGAGGGATGGCGCCGTGGACCGGCACTTCGCGAAGATCGCGGCAGCGCACTGGTCGCCCGTTCCCCCCTCGGGTGAGGGCGCTGCGGCGGGGTCGACCTGTGCGTTGATGAGTGGGTACATCAAGCTCCATCCCACGTGCGCGCATCTGCACGGGGTGAACGACGCTGTCGACGACATCCTTGTGGACCTACGCGCACGCCAAACGGCGTCGACGAGCGAGGGTGACCACATCCACCACGTCGTCGTCGAGACATACGCGCAGGCCGCCCAGTTCGACTCAGTGGCTGACTCCGAGCTGGAAGCGCGCTTCAGCATCCCCACGGTCGTCGCGATAGCGCTGCTCGACGGCGCTCTGGAGGCGACCCGACTGACCGACGAGCATGTCCGGTCCACATCGGTGACCGATCTTGCTCGGCGCGTCCGGGTGGTGCACCGGCGCGAGCTAGACGCCGGCTACCCCGCCGGACGGCCCGCGCGAGTCACCGTGCAGCTGAACGACGGCTCCCTCCTTCATGGTTCATCGGCTCGCCCGCGGGGAGACGCTGACTACCCCGACAGCAATCGGCCCATCGAGGACAAGGCAGCACACCTTCTCCGAGCACGGTTCGGTTCCCGTGCGGAAGAGGTGATCGATGCTCTGTCAGGCTGGCCGGGAGACCTGTCGCCGGGTGAGCTGGGAGCGGCGTTCCGACGGGTCGCTGACCAGGCGGGCGGCCGATGATCGTCACGCGTCGGGACCGGATGCTCACGCTGGTGACCCAGGTGGAGCATGGCCGGGTCGCGGGAGCACTCGCCCGGTCCTGGGGGAACGATCTCTTCGCCGGGCCGCAACCTCGCGAGGCAGTCTGCATCGCCACCGCCAAGCACGACGAGGGGTGGCGTGCCTGGGATGACCGCGTCCTGGTCAACGAGCTCGCGCGCCGACCACTGCACTTCCTGGAGATCGACGCTGAGGAGCATGTCCGGCTCTACCGCCACGGTGTGAAGACGGTCAGCTTGGCGGATGTCTATGCCGGCGTCCTGGTGGGGATGCACTGGAGCGGGCTGTACCGCGGGCGGTGGAGCAGCCCTTCGGCACGAGGGCGTCTGGGCAAGAGCCGATCGATCGGCGCGTCTCTCGACGAGGTGGTCGATGCGGAGGAGCACCGGTGGGTCGACGCCAAACGGCGCGCGTGGGCCGTGGAGGAGCCCCGAGCCGACTTCGAAGCGCGGCTCTGGCACAACTTTGAGCTCCTCCAGCTCTGGGACCTCTTCTCCCTCTACCTCTGTGTCACCCCGAACGAACCCGATGCCGGAGCTCTCGACGCCGTCCCGTGGGGACCGCAGCTCGGCGACCTCGAGCACGACGCCCGACCCGCGATCTTGCCGCCCATCCGGTTCGGCCCGTGGCACCGGCGCTCAACCCTGGTGGTCTCGGTGGTCGCCCGGGCGACGATCTGTGTCGACCCGTGGCCGTTCCGGACCAGGGAGGTCACCGTCGAGGTTGAGGGAAAGGTGATTCCCGACGCCGAGTACGACGCAGCCTCGTCCCGCCGGCTCGTCCGTGCGACTCCGCCGTCGGTGACGACGTGGACCCTCCGCCCCCTGCCGGCCACGGCCACCCGTGGTGAGTCCGATGAGTGACGGTGACCCGCGCCTGACTGCGATCCGGCGGTCGGCGCTTGCCTTCGTGCAGGTCGAGGCCGGGTTCGCTCAGCTGACCACGCTCGATCCTCGGGGATACCCGGTGACCCGGACGATGACCGCCTTCCTTGCTCGCGACTGGAGCGTCGCCACCGTGCAACGACGCAGCCATCGCCGGTTGGCGCAATGGAGAAGGGACCCTCGTACGGAGGTGACGTGGGTGGCGTCCCCGGCGCCTGATGCCACCAACGAGAGACCGCACGTCTTCGACATCGGACGGCTTCCACCACGCCTGGTGTCCATCCGCGGCAACGCGGAGCAGATGTCTGACGAATGGACCGCTGACGTCTACTTCGCCCAGCTGAACCAGCAGCGACGCGCGGGACACACCCGCGCGCCGGTGCGCTCGCCGGATGGGGTCAGGGTCGAGCTGGTCGGGGTGCAGATCCGTCCCATCCGAATCCGGCTGGAGGGCTTCGGCGTCGGCGCCGAACCCTTCGGCTTCACACCAACCCCGAACGGAGATCTCCGATGATCAAGACAATCCTGGGCTACGACGTCGAGGACGGAGTGAGCCTGGAAGACTACGAGAAGTGGCTCTTCGAGGTGCACGCCCCCGATCTGCTCGCTAACCCTCATCTCGACCGGATCGTGTTCAACAAGGTCGAGGGGCCGGTGAGGAAAGCGTCGGGCGGAACCGCCGACATCCCGGACGGCTACTCCTTCTACCGGATCGCGGAGATGTACTTCGCTGATCAGGCGGCCTACGCGGCATACCACCAGTGGTTCAGCGAGAACCCCATTCCGGTCGGTCGCGGACCCGCTGGGCGGACCCGGTTCAAGTTCTACGTCATCGCGACGCCCCAGGAGGTCACCAGGGAGTCACGTGCCGCAGCAGAGCACGCTCCCGAGCGCTGACCGATGCCCGCATCGCTCACAGTGGTGATGGCGAGGGTCGCTGGCGCGGCGCAGGCGGCAGCGGCGCTTCCGGACGGTCTCGTGGACGAGCTTGCGGAGCTCGGAGGGCTGGTTCACCGACCTGTCGACGCTGATCTCAGGGCCGTGATCCCGCGGCCAGACGCAGGGCACATACCCCTCGTGGGGACGGCACTGAGCGCCCCTGCCTATCCCGCGCTGCTGTGGAACGGTGAACGCTTCCACCGCGAGAGCACCCGATGGAGCACGCGCCTCACCTTCGTCGCCATGACCATCGCCGGGATGGACGCACCGAAGACGGCCCTCGCACCTGCTGTGCGGGGTGGGGAGACCTTCATGACCCTGTGGCCGCCGGCTGCCCCGGCCGCGGCACGTGCGGGCCTCACCACGGATGCCGTCTCCGTTGCGGTGTGCGCAGCCCTGGCATCGGGGCTCTCGGAGGAGGACCTGGAGTCGGTCGTCGAGCTTGCGGCCAGCTTGATGCTCGTCACCCCCACGGTCCCAGGCCCTGAGCTCGCTGGGCTGCTCGCCGGTCATTCGCTGGCAGCAGGGTGGCTCGCCGTTCAGCTGCACCGCTGCGGGGTCCTGGAGGCGCCGGGAACGGCGACCGAGGTCCTCTTGACCCGGGAAGACTCATGAGCTCGCTTCCGGTTCTGGTCAACGTTGCTCGGCCATCGGGCGAGATCGATGCCGTTCGCCTGGCCGAAGAGGTCCTGGCCGCCGGCCTCAGCGGTCTCGGCTTCGCCGACAGCCCCAGACTGTTCCCGGACCCACTCGTGGAGACAGCCCGGGTGCTGGCTGCAGACGTCCGGCTGCTCGCGGGGCCGTGTGTCCTGTCCCTCCCCCTCAGGCACGTCGTTACCGTTGGCAACGCCTTGTCAACGTTGGCGTCCCACCACCCGGGACGTGTGGTGACGGTGGTGGGTCGGGGTGAGAGCTCGCTGGCGAACGAGGGGATCCGGCCTCCGCGGCTGGAGGCGTACGTCCACATGCTGACGTCGCTGCGCTCACTCGTTCCGGCTCGGGACCACGACCTGCAGCTCCTCGGGGCAGCGTCCGGGCCGCGGAGCATCCAGGCCACGTCCCGAGAGCTCGCCGGAGTCCTCGTTGACGTGGGCACCTCAGCGCAGGCCGTCCGCGCGGCTGTCGTGCACGCGGAGCGAGCGAACCCGGAGGTATCCGTGTGGGCGTTCCTTCGAGTCAGCGTCGTGACCGATGCGACGCAGGCCATGGAAGCAAGCGCCCCCCTGCTCGGCTCGTGCGCCTTGAGAATGGTCGGGGCGCCGCGGTGGTACGGCGTGACTCCGGCGACGATCTCCGCTCTATCTGCACTGGCAGCCAGCCACGACTATCGCCGACACGGCACGACAGGGGCCATGGCCCCGTTGGCTTCCAGCACGTCGCAGGTGACAGCCCTCGAGGAGGCCGCTCGCCTGGTCCGTGATCGCTTCGTTCTCGCCGCCTCGGGGGAGGTCATCGCCGAACGACTCCAGGAGCTGGCCCAGACCGGCATCCGCGGGATCTTTCTCGCCGGAGGACTACCTGGCGTCATCGATCGCCTGCCGGAGCTCGGTGCTGCTTCTTCACACCTGGACCGCCCTGCCGCAGCGGAAAGACGTCAATGACGAATGGGGTTGACCCTCTCTCCCAGAGCATCGAGCGGCTCGCCGAGTTCGTCGTCGAGTGCGGGCAGTCCGCCATCCCTGCGGAGGTGGAACACTTTGGCCGGCTCCTCCTGCTGGACAGCGTGGGAGCGATGGTGGGCGGCACTCGGTATCCCGCAGTGCGGGCGATGCGAGTCCTCCTCGAAGGCCCGCGACTGTCGGAGTCCGACCTGCCGTTCGGGCCTCTCGTGACCCTTGGCAGCGCGGCAACCTGGCTCGACGCCGACTCGGGAGGATCGTTCCACCCCGAAGGGCATCGACTGCCACCGGTCCCCACGGCGCACCCAGCCCCGCACGTCCTGCCCGTCATCCTTCACGGTGCTGCCAACGGCATCGACGACGACCTGCTCGTCAAGGCTTTCATTCTCGCAACGGAAGTCGGTATGCGGTTCGGCACAGCGACGTCGCTTCGGCCGGGGATGCACCCCCACGGCATACACGGCCCGGTTGCGACCGCTGCCGCTGCCAGCATGCTGCGGGGGCACTCAGCCTCCCTCACCGCGGCAGCAATGACCCACGCCATCGCCACACCGCTGGCGGCGCGCCTTCGCGTTCCGATGGCAGGCGGTACCGTGCGCAACGCATGGACCGGGCTCGGCGCCTATTACGGCGCCAAGGCAGCCGCGGAGGCCGGGCAGCGGAAACGGCTCGATGCTGGCACCGCGGCACGGGTCCTCAGCACCGTTGTGACGCCGGACGTACGCCTGGAGCTCCTCACCGACGACCTCAAGAGCCGCTGGGCAATGCTCGACAGCTACGTCAAACCCTATGCATGCGCCCGCTGGATCCACCCCATCCTGGACGCCACCCGATCGGCGCTCGCCGACCGCGCAGGCAGGCCTGACGTCGACGCCATCCAACGGATCGACGTCGAGACCTTCGCCTTCGCCGCGTCCTTGTCCGGAATCGGTCTGCGGTCCGACCTGCACGCGCGCTTTTCTCTTCCGGTGTGCATTGCTGCCGTGATCCTCGACCGTGAGCTGCACGCCCAGAGCTTCCTGCCCGACGGACTGAGCCGACCTGAGATCCGCACCCTGGCCGAGCTGGTGCACGTCCGCGAGGACCCGGACTTCACTGCCGTCCTGCCCAGGGAACGCCCCAGCACCGTGACGATCACCTGGCAGGGCGGCCGGCAGACGAGCCACCACGTACGCAACTCACGCGGCAATCCGGGCGACCGCCTCACCCTTCAGGAGATCTCAGCCAAGTTCAGGTCGAACGTCGATACCGTTCTGCCACCACAACTCACGGAGCGCTGCATTGCCACCCTCGCCAACCGGGACTCTTCCGAGCGGCCGCGGCGAGTCCTGGCCGACGTGGCAGCCCAGTTTGGGCTGAGCTGAGCAGGTGAGGGGGTTGCGACGCTGGTTCGAGTTCTATGAGCTCCAGTTGACAGCCCACCTCAGTGGGTGGCTTGAGGATGAGTGTTTGAGCCCATCCGAGCTGGCCACACCCGGGCCGAACTGTTCTCCGTCACCCGGGCCGAGGGTTACGCGAACCTGCTGACGTCGGGGTCCATGGGCCGCTGCTTCGCTACCTGGTCGGTGAGAGCCGTCTGGCTCCCGCCACCGCGGGGCCGCTGAGAGCCTCTACGAGCCGACCATGCGACCCGAGCACGTCTTTACGCCACGGTGGGGGTGCGCCTCGAGGACGAACCCCAAACGTCGAGTCGTCAGGGCCTGGACGTGTCCGGAGGGGGACTTGCCCACAGGGACACACACCGTGGCAATCGCCCTCAATGCCCGAACCGGGCCCTGACCTGCGAGCGAGCCGCGACTGGCGGCGCGCTCTCGTCTTGCTGCACACGACGGCGGAAGGGTGCGCAATTCGCAGTGAATTACGCCGGCGCTTGGTTCCCGGACGACTTCGTCGAGGAGAACGCGGTGTGGACGAGTGATGGCTCCGCTGCATCGAGGCCTACCCGCCGTATGCCGAGTACCAGATCCGGACCCAGCGGGAGATCCCGGTTCTACCTCCTCGAGCCGCGCACCGCGGGCGAACAGGCTGGTTGAGCGACTAGCATCCGAAGCATGAGCACCCCCCATCGCACCATCGGCACCGGCCGGCACACCGTCCTGTGTCTGCCCGGCTGGTTCGGCTCGTCCAGCGGCTGGGGAGAGGACTTCTGCCGGGTCCTGGACTGCGAGCAGTTCACCTACGTGTTCGCGGACTACCGCGGCTACGGCGAGCGCCGGGACGTCGATGGGGAGCACACGATGGACGAGATCGCGCAGGACACGATCGCCCTGGCCGACGAGCTCGAGCTCGCGACGTTCTCGCTCATCGGCCACTCGATGGGTGGCAGCGCGGTCCAGCGGGTGCTGGCCCTCGCACCCGAGCGCGTCGACGCGCTGGTGGGGATCAGCCCCGTCCCCGCGTCCGGGGTCCCCTTCGACGAACAGGGCTGGGCGCTCTTCTCGGGCGCTGCCGAGTCGGACGAGAACCGCGCGGCGATCATCGACCTGACGACCGGCAACCGCCTGACCCGGACCTGGATCGACGCGATGGTCAGCAGCTCGGTGGAGCGTTCTACCCGCGAGGCGTTCGGCGACTACCTCGACGCATGGGCCAAGACGGACTTCGCCGAGGAGGTCCGCGGCTCGACGGTCAGGGCGTTCGCCGTCGTGGGGGCGCACGACCCGGCCCTGGGCGAGGCGACGATCCGCAGCACCTGGATGCAGCACTACCCGGGCTCCGGCATCGAGGTCCTCAGCAACGCCGGGCACTACGCGATGTACGAGACCCCGGTCGCCCTCGTCACGGTGGTCGAGAACTTCCTGCGGAAGAGGCCCGGGTGACCGCCAACCGGGGAGGCGTGGCGACCGCATACGCGCGGCTCACCGACGTGGAGCGCGCGGCGGCCTGCCTCGTCCACGACCCCGGCACCTACACCTCGGGAGTCCCGTATGCTGCCCTCGCGACGCTGCGCGCCAATCACCGTCTCGTGCCGGTCGCCGAGCCGGGGCTGCCGGGGTGGACGGAGGGCGCAGGCTACTGGCTCGTCCTGCGCCACGACGACGTCGAGCGGGTGCTGAAGGACCCCGAGACATTCTCCTCGGGGCTCGGCGGGACGCAGATCCGTGACCCGGGCACCGACTCCGACCTGGCTTACGTGCGCCGGATGATGCTCAACATGGACCCTCCGGAGCACTCGCGCCTGCGACGGATGCTCGCGAGGTCGTTCACCCCCAGGGCCGTCGCCCGTCTCGAGGAGCAGGTCACGGCACACGTGTCCGGGATCGTCGACCGCATGCTCGGCGACGACGCCTCGGGCGAGTGCGACTTCGCCAAGGACGTCGCCGCGGACCTGCCGTTGCTCACCCTCGCCGACGTGCTCGGGGTGCCGGCACAGGACCGGTGGCTGATGTTCGACTGGTCCAACCGGGTCATCGGCTGGCAGGACCCCGACTACGCCACGAGCACGGCCTTCGACGGGCGAACCGGCACCGACCTCGCCCGAGACGCGCTCAGGCTGCGCCCTTCCCCCGGCCCCGACGGGCTGATGCCGGACCCACGCTCGCGCCAGGGAATGCCCGACCTCTATGCCTACGCCAACGGTCTCGGTGCGGCCAAGCGGCTCCAACCGGGCGAGGACGTGATGTCGATCCTCATGGCGCAGCGGGACGACTCGGGCGGGTCGGTCACGGTGGAGGAGTTCGAGAACCTTTTCTGGCTCTTCGCCGTCGCCGGCAACGAGACCCTGCGCAACGGCATACCAGGCGGGATGCACGCGCTGCTCGTGCACCCGGAGGTCCAGGAGCGGCTGCGCGAGGACCCGTCCCGGATCGGCGCCGCGGTGGAGGAGATGCTGCGCTGGTGGACACCGGTGATGACGTTCCGGCGCACCGCTACCCGGCCGATCCAGCTCGGGGACGCGATGCTCGAGCGGGGGGACAAGGTGGTCGTGTCCTTCGCCTCGGCCAACCGGGACCCGGCCGTGTTCGAGGACCCGGAGCGTTTCGACGTCGCGCGCGACGGCCGGGCGCACCTTGCCTTCGGGCACGGGCCGCACTTCTGTCTCGGCGCGCACCTCGCCCGGGTGCAGATGCGCGCGATGTTCACCGAGGTGCTGACCAGGACGTCCCGGCTCGAGCCGGCCGGCGACCCGGCGTGGCTGCGTTCGAACTTCCAGCGCGGCGTCAAGCGGCTCCCGCTGGCCTGGGCACGCTAGCTCAGGCTTGGTCGTCGGGGAGCCCAGCGCTCGCAGGGTTCTCGGCGGCGCCACGCGACCTCACGGCATACCGAGGTATGCCGCTTGCACCCGCGGGTCCTCACGCAGCGCTGGCGTGGCGGCCTCGACGACGACGCTGCCGCGGTCGAGGACGTACCCTCGCGAGGCGACCCGGAACGCCGCCGTCGCGTTCTGCTCGACAAGGACCAGCGTCGTGCCCGATGCGGCGAGCGCGACGAGCTTGTCCGTGACCTCACGCACCGCGAGGGGGGCCAGACCCAGGGAGGGTTCATCGAGCAGCAGCACCCGTGGTCGCCCCATGAGGGCACGCCCGATCGCGAGCTGCTGCTGCTGGCCGCCCGACAGGGTGCCAGCGAGCTGCCTGTCCCGCTCGCGCAGCACCGGGAAGAGGTCGAGCGTCCGCTCCATCTCCTCGGCCGCGCCCCGGTGCCGACCGTAGGCACCGAGCTCGAGGTTCTCGCGAACGGTCAGGCTGCCGAAGACCTGTCGCCCCTCCGGCACGAGGACCACGCCGGCACGGGCCCGTCGCTCTGCCGGCCAGCGGGTGATGTCCTCACCGGCGAGCACGACGCGTCCGCCTCGCGCCGGGAGCAGGCCGGAGACCGCTTTGAGCAGCGTCGTCTTGCCCGCCCCGTTCGGCCCGATGGTGCACACCGCCTCGCCCGAACCGACCGCGAGGGACACGCCGTGCAGCGCCTCGATCCGGCCATAGCCGGCTCGCAGGTCTCTCACCTCGAGCAGCTGGCTCACGCCGGCTCCTCCTCGCCGAGGTAGGCCGCCCGCACCCTCGGGTCCGACTGGACCATGGTGGGCGTCCCGTCGGCGAGCAGGTTGCCGTGGTCGAGGACGACGACCCGGTCGCTGACCTGCATGACGGTGGCGACGTCGTGCTCCACCAGGATGACGGTCAGGTCCGACCGGACGAGGTCTCGGAACAGCTGTGCGAGGTCGCTGCTCTCGGCCCGGGACAGGCCCGCGAGCGGCTCGTCGAGCAGCAGCAGGCGCGGGTGGGTAGCAAGCGCCCGGGCGATCTCGACCCGTCGCTGCAGCCCGTAGGGCAGGTTGGTGACGGTCGTCCCCGCGAGGTGGGCCACGCCGACCTGCCCGAGCAGCGTCCGCGCCTCGTCCTCGTGGGTGCGGGCCATGGTACGGCCCGACGGGAGCGGCAACAGGTTACGCCAGAGTCCCCCTCCTCCAGCAGCCGCCGCGGCGGCGACGGTGACGTTGTCGAGCACCGTGAGGGAGCCGAACACCTGCAGGTTCTGGAAGGTGCGGGCGATACCGCGGTGGGCAATGCGGTCAGGTCGTTCCCCGGTGATGACGTGGCCGTCGAGCAGGATGCGCCCGGACGTCGGCTCGGTGATGCCGGAGAGGATGTTGAACAATGTGGTCTTGCCCGCGCCGTTCGGCCCGATGAGGCCGAGCACGCCGCCCGAGCCGTGGCGCACGCTCACGTTGTCGACAGCGGTGACTCCGCCGAAACGCTTGGTGACCCGCTCGAGGACGACCTCGACCGCCCCACTCACCGCTGGTCCCCGCCCCAGGGGGATCGTCGCCGGACGAGGCCGCTGATGCCGCCTGCCACTCCGGTGGGCAGGAAGAGCAGCACGAGGATGAGCGCAACCCCGTAGACGACGATCTCGAACTGACCGCCGACGTTCGGCGCGACGCGTGGCAGGACCTCCTTGGCCGCCTGCGTGAGGGTGATGACGATGAACGCGCCGACCGGGGCCCCCCAGACGGTCCGCAGACCGCCGATCGTCGCCATGATGAGCAGTTGCAGGGACAGGAGCAGGTCCAGCGTGTGGTAGTCGACGAACGTCACCCAGTGGGCGTAGAGGCTGCCGGCCAGGGCAGCGAGCACCGCAGCGAGCACGAACACGGCCCGCTTGCGGGCGGCGATGGGAACCCCACACGCGGCGGCCGCCACGTCGCTGTCGCGGATGGCCTGGAGCGAGAGCCCGAACGGCGAGCGCGTGACGTGCCAGGCGAGCAGGAGCACTGCGGTGAGCACCCCGGCGGCGAGGTAGTAGAAGCCGAGGTCGGTGTCGAGCGTCAGCGGGCCGAGCGCCAGCTTTGGGATGTCGACGATCCCTTCCGCGCCCCCGGTCACGGGCAGCTGCTTGGAGACGTAACCGAGGACGAGCCCGAGCGCGAGCGTCGCGAGCGCGAGGTAGTGCCCGCGCACCCGGAAGATGAACAGCCCCACGAGGTATGCCGTGAGCCCCGCGAGTGCCATCCCGGCGAGCAGCGCGAGCAGCGGCGACAGGGCACTGCGCGACGTGAGGATGGCCGAGGTGTAGGCACCGAGCCCGTAGAACGCGGCCTGGCCGATGGAGATCTGGCCGGCGGCCCCGGTGAGCAGGGTGAGACCGACGGTGGCAATGGACAGGATGGCCATCTGCACCGCGGTCGACATCGTGTAGAAGGGCACCCTGGTGAAGACGGCCGGCACGAGCAGCAGCACGGCGACGAGGACGGCGAACGCCACGGCGCTGGGTCGCCAGGACGGGGCGGTCCGTTCAGCCGCCTGCGCGGCAGCGCGGTCCGTGCTCACACCCGCACCGCCGACGTGCGCCGCAGCAGCCCCTCGGGGCGCAGCAGCAGCACGAGGAAGAGGATGGCGAATGCCACGGCGTCCTTGTAGCCAGAGGGTAGGTGCCCCGCCGCGAGGGACTCGACGACCCCGATGAGCAGGCCGCCGACCACGGCGCCCTGCGGCGAGGCGAGCCCACCGACAACGGCGGCCGTGAAGCCCTTGAGACCCAGGCCGATCCCGATGCCGGCGTCCGGGCTCTGCAGTGGGGCCAGGACCACCCCGCCAATGGCGCCGAGGGCGGCAGCCAGGGCGAAGGCGAGCAGCGACATGCGCGCGGGGCTGATGGCGCAGATCCGAGCGGCCTCCTCGTTGATGGCGCAGGCCCTCATCGCCTTGCCGGCGGTGGTGCGGGTGAGGAACAGCCACAGCGCGACCACGCCGGCGCCGGTCAGGAGGAACACCCAGAGGTACTGGGACAGGATCACCGCCCCGGCGAGCCGGATCGGCTGGCCCTCGGTGAAGGGACGGGCGAAGTGGGGGGATGTCCCGAGGAAGACGAGCGCGAGGCCCTGGATGGTGATGGACGCGCCGATGGTGAGGATGATCAGCCGCTCAGTGGAGGCGTGACGTGCCGGCCGGATCGCGAGGAGGTTGACGAGGACGCCGACCACGGTCGCGATGGTGATGGCGAGCATGGCCGCCGGGACGAGGGCCAGACCCGCCTCCTCGAAGAGGGCGAAGCTGAGGCCGCCGAGCATGACGAAGTCCCCCTGGGCGAAGTTGATGATCCCCGTGACCTGGTGGACCAGCACGATGCCGAGGCCGACCAGGGCGTAGACCGCCCCGGTCGACAACCCGGTGATGACGAACTGAAGGTTGTCGCTCAAGCGCAGCTCACCCGGCCAGAGCCCACTTGCCCGACGTGACCGTCAGCACGGACAGCGCGTCGGCGGCGAGGCCAGAGTGGTCGGTGGGCGACATCGTGAAGACGCCGGTGACGCCGGTGTAGGTCAGGCCCTCGAGGGCGTCCCGGATCTTGTCGCGGTCGGTGCTGCCGGCCTTCTCGATCGCGGCAACAATGAGGTTGAGGGCATCGGCTGCATAGGACGCGAACCCCGAGAAGTCACCGTACTTCTTGGTGTAGGTGCCGTAGAAGTCCTGCATCTGCTTGAGGTTCGGGGCGCCCGCAGGGGCTTGCGGGGCGACGAGGACGGGGGGATGGACCATGTAGATGCCCTCCGCGGTGTCACCGGCACCCTTGATGAACAGCTCGGCACCGGCTCCCGCGTCGAAGTACACCTTACCGGTGAACCCCGAGGACTTGATGTTCTGGGCAGCGATGCCCGCGCCCGGCGGGATGGCCCAGGTGACGACGGCATCCGGCTTCTGGCTGACGAGCTTCGTCACCTGGGCCGTGTAGTCCTTGTCGGTGGCCTGGAACTTCTCGGAACCCAGCAACCTGATCTTGCCCTCGCTCGCCGCCTTCTGGAAGCCCTGCAGACCGGCCTGGCCATAGGGGTTGTCCACCGAGAGGAAGCCCACGGACTTCACCCCGCGCTTGGCGAAGTCGTCCAGCATCGTCTGCACGACCAGCTCGGTGTTGGCTGGTGTCTTGAACATGTAGCGCCGCTTCTCGGGCGGGTTGACGATGGCGCCCGACGAGCCCATCGAGACGGCCGGGACCTTCATCGTCTCGACGGTGTCGGCGAACGACAGGGTCGTCGGTGACGAGCCGCCACCGACGATGGCCACGACGTTGTCGTTGGTGATCAGGCCCTTGGCGACCTGCAACGCCTCGGTGGGGTCGCTCTTGTTGTCGCGGACGACCAGCTTGATCTTGCGGCCCAGCACGCCGCCCTTGGCGTTGATCTGGTCGGCCACCAGGGTGACCGCGTCCTTGTAGGCCGAACCCTGCACCGCCGCCGGCCCGGAGGTCTCGATGTCCACCCCGATCGGGATCTCCGACCCCGCGCCCGAGCCGGTGGCACCGCCGGCGCCCCCGGCGCTGCTCCCGTTCTTCTCCGGGGCGGCACATCCTCCGACGATGAGCAGGCTCGCGATCGACACCGCGAACAGGGACCTGGCAGAGCGGTGCATGAGTGACTCCGTTGTCATGGGGAAAGACTGTCATCGCGACATGTTCCCAGTCAGTCATCTCCACGTTACGTGGTCAAGGCACCCACGCCGCACCGGGCGTGGGAGCAGGCCCGGGCCTCCGCCCGGGCCTGCCCCGGCGATCGAGCGTCTCCTCGCCGCCTACAACCAGCGGCAAGATGGAACCCGCTGAATGTCGCTGGGGGGCGGCCCGTCTCCGGCCACTCTTCTTCCCTGGGCGCTCCGGGCACACGCCGGGCTAGGTCCGAGGCCGACTCATCCACGCGTCCCAGACATCCATGGCTCGCTCGGGAGCCATCCCCGCTAACTCACCTTCGGAGATCCCGGCCTGCTGAATAAGACGGGTTGAAAGCCAGCCCGGAATCGGCTTGGCTCTCGACGGCAGTGCACCTATGTCCCCCGCTTCATCCTCCCCCTCGGCGGCCGTGGCTCCTTGGCTTGGTCCAAAGGCTTAGTTCGGTCGGGCCCGCAGCGTTGTTGCGGCCAAGGCCGCAGGGCGAGGGCAGTCGCCACGGCCGCTGTTGCGGCTTGCTGACCCTTGTCCTCCGTGGAGCCGGGCAGGCCGGCGCGGTCGAGTGCCTGCTGCTCGTTCTCGCAGGTCAGTACTCCGAATCCGATGGGTATGCCGGTGCGGACCGACACCTGGGTGAGGCCGCTGGTGGCGGCCTGGCAGATGTAGTCAAAGTGCGGGGTGCCGCCGCGGATGACCACGCCTAGGGCGATGACCGCGTCGATGTGAGGGTCCGTGGCGAGCCGGGTCGCCGCAACCGGCAGCTCGAAGGTGCCCGGCACCCGCACCGTGAGTGCATGGTCCACCGCGGCGTCACGCAGGCCGCGCCGGGCCCCCCCGAGCAGACCGTTCATGATGACTTCGTGCCAGGACGCGGCCACCACAGCCACTCGCAGGCCGGTGCCGTCAACGGTGAGGCGGGGACCGCCGGTCCCGCTCACGGCGTGCCTTCAGCGGACGGGGCGAGGTGGTGGCCGAGGCGGTCGCGCTTCGTGCTGAGGTAGCGCCGGTTGTGCTGGCCGACCGTGACGACGAGGGGCACCTGCGCACGGACGGCGATGCCGTGAATGTCCAGCCCGTCGACTTTCGCGGGATTGTTGGTGAGCAGGCGAACCGACGTGATCCCGAGGTCGGCCAGGACGGCCGCCGCAGCCCCGTACTCCCGGGCGTCGACCGGCAGGTCCTGGGACAGGTTGGCTTCAACGGTGTCCAGACCGTCGTCCTGCAGGGCGTAGGCGCGCAGTTTCGCGAGCAGCCCGATCCCGCGTCCCTCGTGGCCACGGAGGTAGACCAAGGCACCACCCTCACGGCAGATCAAACCGAGGGCGGCGTCCAGCTGAGGCCCGCAGTCGCAGCGTAGGGACCCGAAGCTGTCACCGGTCAAGCACTCGGAGTGGACCCGGACCAATGGCGGGATGCCGGTTGGCCAGGGATGGGTCAGAGCGAGGTGTTCGGCGCCCGTGTGGGCATCCCGGTAGCCGGTCACCTGCAGTGGGCCGTGCCGGGTTGGCAACACTGCGCTGGCGCCCCGGGCCACCCGAGGCGAGCCGAGGCGCGTGGCCATTGGTGTGACCGCCGGTGTCATGGTGTCGAGCTCTAGGTGGGCGGTGAGGTCGGCGATAGTCAGCACGGGGAGATTCTCCCGGGCACCGAGTGTCAGCACGCCGTCGCGGCGCATCATCTGGCCGCCGTCGTGTACCAGTTCGGCGATGAGTGCGACCGGGGGCAACCCGGCCAAGGTGCACAGGTCCACGGCCGCTTCGGTGTGCCCCGCACGCTCGCGGACCCCCCCTTGTCTGGCTCTCAGGGGGAGCACGTGGCCGGGGCGCACGAGGTCCTCAGGGCCGGTGGTGGGCTCGGCCAGCACTCGCGCGGTGCGGGCCCGGTCGGCGGCGCTGATTCCTGTGCCAACTCCCCAGCGGGCGTCGACCGAGACTGTGTATGCCGTTCCCCGCACGTCCTGGTTGTGGGCCACCATCGGCGGCAGTTGCAGGCGGTCGGCGACGGCGTCCGGCATGGGCGCGCACAGAAACCCGGATGTGTGCCGCACCGTCCAGGCCACCCAGTCCTGGGACGCGGTGGACGCCGCCAGCACGACGTCCCCTTCGTCCTCGCGGGACTGGTCGTCCAACACCAACACCGGTCGACCCGTGCGCAGAGCCTGGACCGCACTGCTGACGCTGGAGAAGAGGGGCCCGGTCACTGCTGCACCGCCGGAGTACGGGCGTCCAGCAGGCGTTCGACGTACTTGGCCAAGACGTCGACTTCGAGGTTGACCGGGGTGCCCGGCCGCGCCGTGCCCAACGTGGTCAGGTCCAGCGTGGTCGGGATCAGGGAGACGCTGAAGGTGCCCTCCCGGTCGTCAACATCGGTGACCGTGAGCGAGACGCCGTCAACCGCGATGGACCCCTTCACGACCACGTAACGGGCTAGCTCGCGCGGCAGATCGATGCAGACGACATCCCAGCGGGGCCCGGGCTCACGTGACCGGACGGTGCCAACTCCATCGACGTGACCCTGCACGACGTGCCCGCCCAGGCGCCCACTCACCAAGACCGCCCGCTCAAGGTTCACCGCGGACCCGGCGCTCAAAGCACTCAGGCTGCTGCGGCGTAACGTCTCCGGCATGACGTCCACAGTGAAACCGTCGCCGTCGTTCTGGACCACCGTGAGGCACACGCCGTTGACGGCGATGGACGCTCCGTGTTCCACGCCGTTCAGGACGATATCCGCGTGCACGGACAGCCGCGCCGAGCCCGGCTCCAGAGTCAGCGCGGCGACCCGGCCGCGTTCTTCGACGATGCCAGTGAACATCAGTGCTCCTTTGTTCTGGTGATCAGGGAAGGCGTCGCGTTCATGGCCGGTGCCAGGGCCTTGACCGCGTCGTCGTTCGGTCCGACAGCGTGGTAGGTCAGGCGCACGTCCTCGTCCATGACGGTCACGTCCTGCAGGGCCAGGGGCAGGGCCTCGCGGATGGAGGCGATTCCCAGCTCGGCGACGGCGGGCAGGCCGGAGCCGAGGAGCTTCGGGGCGAGGTAGACCACGATGTCGTCCACCAGCCCGGCCGACATGAAAGCCGCCGCCAGCGTTGCGCCGCCTTCCAGCAGCACGTGCCTGGCGCCTGTCTGCCACAGGCGGTCCAAGGCCTCCCGCGGCTCGCGGGTGCGCAGCTGCATGGCCGGCACCGGCCCGGCCAGCAGGCGAGCCGAGGGCGGCAGGTCACGCAGGCCCATGACCGCCCGTCCAGGCGGGTGCCCGGAGGTGGAAGCGTCCCGGACGGTCAGCGCAGGGTCGTCGGCCAACGCCGTGCCAGTGCCGACCAGCACGGTGTCGTGAGCCGCCCGCAGCCGGTGCACGTCGCGCCGGGCGGTTGGCCCGGTGACCCACCGGCTGCTGCCGTCGGCTGCCGCCGTGCGCCCGTCCAGGCTCGCCGCCCACTTCCAGGTGACCAGGGGACGTCCGAACCGGTGGGCCCGTGACCAAGGGCGCAGAAGCGCCTCCGCCGCCGCTCTGAGCTGGGAATCGGGCACGACCTGCGCCGGAACGCCAGCGGCTCGCAGCACCGTCGCCCCGCCGCCGGCCACCGGAGTCGGGTCCGGGCAGCCATACAGCACCCGCGCCACCCCCGCCGCCAGCAGCGCCTGGGTGCACGGGCCCGTACGCCCTGTGTGGGCGCAGGGCTCCAGGCTAACCAGCGCGGTGGCGCCTTCCGCGCGTCCACCGGCCGCCGCAATGGCCGCTACCTCCGCATGGGGCGTGCCGGCCCCGTGGTGCCAGCCCTGACCAACGACCGCCCCGTCGGAGGCGAGCACGACACACCCGACGCGGGGGTTCAGCCCCTCGGGACCGAGTCCCGCAAGCTCGAGGGCACGCTGAAATCCTTGTCGCTCCTGCGCCGTGATCATCCTGGACCGGGCTCCTGCCGACGGTGCGGTCGGGCGGCTCCGGGGGCACCCGCGCGATCCTCGTAACCGCGCCCAACGGCGCGTGTCGCAAGCCCTCGCGTGCACGGCGTCACCCAGTGCGGGACGACGCCGCGTGCTCCTCCCATCCGGACTGTCACCGTCGGTCCTGGAATTTCACCAAGTCAACCGGCCGCTGGCTGCGGTCGGGTCGCGGACTGTCACCGCCGGTTCGGACTCTCACCGACCCCGGAGCACGCGTTCTGCTAACTCTGTCGTTCGACAGTACCGCAGCCCTCCGGGGTGGGCGTCCACGGTGAGGCTACTCACATCGGAGGGCGCCCACAGCCGGGAGGGACCGGGGCCGCCGGTCGGCGCCCGGTATGGTCCGGGCGTCAGATCGCCCGCCGCCCGGCACGGGGTCAGCTCCCCGAACGTACGGTCGGGCAAGGTGCAGCGCAGACCAGGGCGTCGGCCGACTTTCTTGCAGGTGCGCGTCACAGGAAAGCACGAGGGGTCGAGTCCACGGTTGTCGCAGGTGACGCGCAGGCTCGTCCGGAGCGGGGCGGTGCACCGACTGCGGTGCACCGCCCGGGGGGCTGACTGTCCCGGTTGGTCGTGCACCTGCACAGCGGCGTCACAGCGGCGTCTGCTGTGTGCGTTCGCCTCGGCTGGCTGCTGCGTTCACCGTCCGCCTCAGCCGGGTAAACCGGCAGCAGCCCAGTCCTCGTGCCGGACTACGAGACTGCTGGACGCGGCCACAACCGCCGATTTCAGGACGACAACCCGGCCGCTTGGCCGAGGGCGAGGCCTTCCGCAACGCCGGACCAGAACGGGCCTACCCCGGGCCCGAGCTGTCGCCACGTTGCCGCCGTGCTGGCACTGCAGCCGGGCCAGTACGCCAGTTCAGAATCTCACGCCTGGTCACCGGCGAGGCTCGAACCGTCCATGGTGGCCATGCCTGGCTCACCGAGGCGGGAGTGGAGGTCGCCTCCTTGACCACCCCAAGTCCGCGGACGTGATGGCTGCGTTCGTCGCCCACCGGCCCGACTTCTGGAATGAGGATGTCCACGTCCACGTCGACGTCCACGTCGACGTCGACGACCAGATGATGCCGTCCTCACCTCCGCAGCTGGGTGAGGGACGACCACGCCACTACCCGCACGAAAACGACCAGATGAACAGGCACTATGTTACGGGGATGACCAGCTCGTCGATGCGGAGGGCCCTGGCCCGCGTTCGTGCAGGCAAAGCGATCGACGAGGCGGAGGCGCTGGTCCTGCTGGGGGCCAGAGACGCAGACCTCGAGTGCCTGTTCGCAGCATCGACCCGCGTGCGGGACGCGGCGATGCTGCGGGCCGGTCGTCCGGGGACGGTCTCCTACTCGCGCAAGGTATTCATCCCGCTGACGCGGCTGTGCCGCGACCGCTGCCACTACTGCACCTTCGCGACGGTCCCGCACCGTCTCCCGGCGGCATACCTCTCCCCTGACGAGGTCCTCGACATCGCCCGACAAGGTGCGGCGCAGGGCTGCAAGGAGGCGCTGTTCACCCTTGGGGACCGGCCGGAGGACCGCTGGCCCGCGGCACGGGAATGGCTCGACGCGCACGGGTACGACGACACCCTCGCCTACGTGCGGGCGATGGCCATCCGGGTCCTCGAAGAGACGGGCCTGCTGCCGCACCTCAACCCGGGGGTGCTGTCGTGGTCGGACCTGCAGCGCCTGAAGCCAGTCGCCCCGTCCATGGGGATGATGCTCGAGACGACGTCGCAGCGGCTGTTCACCGAGCCTGGACAGGCCCACTTCGGATCCCCGGACAAGGACCCCGCGGTCCGGCTGAGGGTCCTCGAGGACGCCGGCCGCGTCGGGGTGCCGTTCACGACGGGGATCCTCGTCGGTATCGGTGAGACCGCCGCGGAGCGGCTCGACTCGCTCCTGGCGATCCGTCGGGTGGCGCGCGAGTACGGCGCGATCCAGGAGTGCATCGTCCAGAACTTCCGCGCCAAGGACGACACGGCGATGCGGTCCGTCCCCGACCTCGGTGAGGAGGAGTACCTCGCGACGATCGCCGTGACCAGGCTGCTTCTCGGCGCCAGCGTGTCGGTCCAGGCCCCACCCAACCTCTCGGAGCCGGACCAGATCGGGCGGCTCCTGGCCGCCGGGGTGGACGACTGGGGCGGCGTCTCCCCGGTGACACCGGACCACGTCAACCCCGAACGTCCCTGGCCGGAGATCGAGCAGCTGACCCGGTGGACGGCCCAGGCCGGGCTACTTCTGCGCGAGCGGCTCGCGGCGCACCCCAGATTCGTCCTCGGCGCGCTGGAACGAGACGAGACGTGGATCGACCCGCGCCTGCACGCTCACGTGAGGGCTCTGGCCGACATCACCGGCCTGGCCCGCGAGGACACCCGCCCGATCGGTATGCCGTGGCAGGAGCCGGACGGCGGTATCGCCACGACCGGCTCCGGGTCGGGTCGGGTCGACCTCCATCGCGGGATCGACGAGGAGGGCCGCACCGGTGACCGGCGCGGTGACTTCGACGAGGTCTACGGCGACTGGCGGCAGGTCGCCACCCGGGTGGACGCCGACGCCGGGACGGCCGCCCCCGCCCGGCTCGACGCTGACGTGCGCGCCGCTCTGCACCGCGCCCAGGACGATCCCGGCGGCTGCAGCGACGACGACTACCTGGCCCTGATCACCGCCGACGGCGTCAGCCTGGACGCCGTGACGGCGTTCGCCGACGAGCTGCGCCAGGACACGGTCGGCGATGACGTCACCTACGTCGTCAACCGCAACATCAACTTCACCAACATCTGCTACGTGGGCTGCCGCTTCTGCGCGTTCGCGCAGCGACGCACCGACGCCGACGCCTACACCCTCTCGCTCGAGCAGATCGGCCAGCGCGCCGCCGAGGCCCAGGCACTGGGCGCCACCGAGGTCTGCCTCCAGGGCGGCATCGACCCGTCCCTGGGCCGCACGGCATACGTCGACATCGTCCGCGCCGTGACCACCGCCGCGCCCGGCATCCACGTCCACGCGTTCTCCCCCATGGAGATCGCGACCGCCGCCGCCAAGGCGGGCGTCCCGGTCCGCGAGTGGCTCACCGAGGTCAAGGACGCCGGGCTCGGCTCCATCCCGGGAACGGCCGCCGAGATCCTCGACGACGAGGTGCGCTGGGTCCTGACCAAAGGCAAGCTTCCGGCTGCCCAGTGGATCGAGGTCGTCGCGGCCGCCCACCAGCTGGGGATCCCCAGCAGCTCGACGATGATGTATGGCCACGTCGACCATCCCCGGCACTGGGTGGGACACCTGCGCACCCTGGCCACCCTGCAGGACCGCACGGGAGGCTTCACCGAGTTCGTGCCGCTGCCCTTCGTGCACACCAACGCGCCGGTCTACCTCGCCGGGCTCGCCCGCCCGGGCCCGACCCTGCGCGACAACCGCGCCGTGCACGCCGTCGCCCGGATCCTGCTGCACGGGCGCATCCCCAATGTCCAGACCTCCTGGGTCAAGCTCGGCGTCGACGGCACCCGCGCCATGCTCCAAGGCGGGGCCAACGACGTTGGAGGCACCCTCATGGAGGAGACGATCAGCCGCATGGCCGGCTCGGAGCACGGGTCAGCCAAGACCGTCGCCGAGCTCACCGACATCGCCGCCGGCATCGGCCGCCCGGTCCGCGAACGCACCACCACCTATGTCGAGAAGAGCCCGGTCTAGGAAGCGGGGACCGACCTCCCGTTCGGAGCGGCGAAGGCCGCCACGGCGCCGATGACGGTCGCGGCCGGCGCGCGAAGACGCGGCGGCCATGGGCTGCGACGCTTGCCAGCCACGTCAGGCGCACCTGCGGGTTGGGCAGTCCGGTGTCCATGGCACTGGCGGCCACCGTCCGCACGTCCGCACGTCCGCGCGTCCGCGAGTCAGCGCGTCAGCGCGTCCGCACGGTGGAGGGTGGAGGTCCTCCGCCCCGATAGGGGCGGGAGTGGGACCGCGCCAGACCGGCTGTTCCCGGTCAGCTTCATTGGTGGCAGTGTTGCGGCGCCCGAGGAAGCGGGTTAACGTGACGTCGTCCTTCACGGGAGTCCGGTGCACCGGGCTGAGAGGGGGCTGACGCAGCCTCGACCGTCCAGACCTGATCCGGATCATGCCGGCGCAGGGAGTCGGGAGACCCCAATGAACGTTTCACTGGCCCCACGCGTGCCAACTCCTGACGGCGCCGCGTCGGTGCTGCCGCCTCGACTGCACCTCGTGACCGACACGCGGCGGGGGCGCAACCCGTTTCCTGAGATCCATGCCGCTCTCGCGGCGGGAGCCCGCGTGATTCAGGTGCGTCACACGGGAGGCACCGACCGCGATCTCCTGGACCCCACCCGGCGAGTCCTGCAGCTGGACGAGGGGTTGGATGTCACCGTCCCGGTCGACGACCGGCTGGACATCGCCGCGGCTGCCGGCGCCCACGGCGTCCACTTGGGAGCTGACGTCCTGCCCGTCGAGGACGCGGCGCGTCTGGCCGACGGGAGCCTCCTCATCGGGGCCACGGCCCGCACGCCGGAGGCCGCGCCCGCCGCGGCGCTCGCTGGCGCGACCTACCTCGGCGTCGGCCCGGCATACGCCACGACGACGAAGAAGAGGCTGCCCGACGCGCTCGGTGCTGGAACAATCGCCGACGTCGTGGCCGCCACCTCCCTGCCGGTGATCGCGATCGGGGGCGTCACCCCCGAGCACGTGCCCGAGCTGCTCGCCGCCGGAGCCCACGGCGTCTCCGTCGTCCCCGCGATCTCGCAGGCCGCGGACCCCTACGCCGTCACGGCCTCCTTCCTCCGGGCCCTTCAGGACGCCGCGTGAGTGCCGCCCCCGCGATGAGTGACGCCCGCCGCGTTGCCGTCATCGGTGGCGGCGTGATCGGTCTCGCCGCGGCCTGGCAACTGGCCGAGTCCGGGTGCCGGGTAGACCTCTTCGACGACCGTCTCGGCCGTGGGGCCTCCTACGCCGCTGCAGGGATGCTGGCACCCGTGAGCGAGGCTGCCCATGACGAGGACGACCTGCTCGCCGCCGGACTCGAGTCCGCCAGGGCGTGGCCCGACTTCGCCTCACGACTGAGCCGGTCATCGGGCATCGACGTCGGCTTCCGGACGGGCGGGTCGCTCCTCGTCGGCCACCTTCCGCAGGACGCGCGTGCCCTGCATCGCCACGCGGAGCTCCTCGCGCGGCACGCGTTGTCCGCGGTGACCATGACGAGCAGGCAGGCCCGGGCCCTGGAGCCAGCCCTGTCGCCGAGGACCACGTCGGGACTTCTCGTGCCCGAGGACCACAGCGTCGACAACCGCCGCGTCCTGAGCGCCCTGGCGATCGCATCGGAACGAGCCGGCGCCCACCTGCACGCCGAGCGAGTCGCCGTTGATATCGTGCACGGCCGTGCCGTCGGCGTCCGCACGGCACGCGGTACGCCTCACCTCGCCGACATCGTGCTGCTGGCCGCTGGAGTCGACTCCCCGGCGGTGCAGGGGCTTCCAGAGGGCGTGCTCCCATCGGTGCGACCGGTGAAGGGACAGATCCTGCGGCTTGCGGGCGCCGCGGGACTGCTCACCCGCACGATCCGAGCACTTGTTGGGGGGCTGCCGGTCTACCTCGTTCCACGGAGCTCCGGCGAGATCGTCGTCGGTGCCACGGCCGAGGACGTGGGGTTGGACCCCCGGGTGACCGCGGGAGCGACCCACGACCTGCTCCGTGCGGCGATCGCGGTGGTGCCGGAGATCGCCGAGCTCGAGCTGGTCGAGTCGATCGCGCGCTTCCGGCCGACCACTCCCGACAACGCGCCACTGATCGGGCTCACCAGCCTGGATGGACTGCTCGTCGCCACCGGCCACTTCCGCGGCGGGGTGCTTCTGGCCCCCCTCACCGCCCGGGCGGTCGTCGACCTTGTGCACGGCCGGCCCGTCGTCCGGTCCGTCAGTGCGCTGGCGCCGCAGCGCTTCACCGCAAGCACTACGGAGACAGCCTCATGACCATCACCTGCAACGGGGTAGCGACCGACGTCGAAGCTGGCTGGACGATCGACCATCTCGTCGCCGTCCTGGCCCTTCCCCAGCGCGGCGTGGCGGTCGCCCTCGACGGCGAGGTGGTGCCCCGGTCCGCCTGGCCTAGAACAGCCCTGACGACGCACGCGCGGGTCGAGGTCGTCACCGCGATGCAGGGCGGCTGAGGTGTCGACGACGACTGATTACACCGACATCGATCGCCTTGTGGTGGCCGGTGAGGTCATCGGCTCCCGCCTGTTTCTCGGCACCGGTGGAGCGAGCAGCCTCGCGGCGCTGGAGGGTGCCGTTCGAGCCTCCGGCACCCGGCTGGTCACGGTCGCCATGCGCCGGGTCCCGCCGTCGGGGGTCGGGGGCTTGCTCGACGTGCTGCACTCCTGTGACGTGCGCCTGCTGCCCAACACCGCTGGCTGCTATACGGCCCGCGAGGCCGTCCTGACGGCCCAGCTGGGGCGTGAGGCGCTGGAGACCTCCTGGGTCAAGCTGGAGGTCATCGCCGACGACCAGACCCTGCTGCCGGATGCGGTCGAGCTCCTCGACGCGGCCGAGCGGCTGGTTGCCGACGGGTTCACGGTGCTGCCCTACACGACCGACGACCCGGTGCTCGCGCGACGTCTGGCTGACCTGGGGTGCTCCGCGGTCATGCCGCTCGGGTCCCCGATCGGCAGCGGTCTCGGTATCAGGAACCCGCACAACATCGCGCTCATGCGGGAGGCCGTCGAGGTGCCGCTCGTCCTCGATGCGGGCATTGGCACCGCCTCGGACGCCGCCCTGGCCATGGAGCTGGGATGTGACGCGGTCCTGGTGGCCACCGCGGTCACCTGCGCCGAGCGTCCGACGCTCATGGCCGAGGCGATGAGGTATGCCGTGCAGGCGGGCCGATCCGCCCACCTGGCCGGGCGGATCCCCCGCCGCCCGCTGGGCACCGCCTCGTCGCCGACCAGCGGGCTGGTCGACGTATGACCCGCGCGGAGGTTGCCGGGTCGTCCCTTCCCCGGCTGCTGCTCCTGACGGACCGCCACTCGGTGCCTAAGGGGCGCACGCTCTTGGAGACGGTGCGGTCGGCCGTCGATGCCGGAGTCCGCGCCGTGGTGGTCAGGGAGCGGGATCTTTCCGCCGCCGAGCGGGGAGACCTCGCCGACGGCTGCGACGAGATCATGCAGGCTGCCGGGGGCGTGTGTATCCTGGCCGACCCGGACCCCCGAGACCCCGGCGGTGCACGCCTTGGCGCCCTGCATCTGCGCGGTAGTACTCGGCTGCCAAAGACCCGTCCGGTCCTGCTCGGCAGGTCGGCGCACAGCGTCGCGGACGTGTGCACGGCGGCAGCCGACAACGTTGACTACATCACCGTCTCCCCTGTAGCGGTCTCCGCCTCGAAACCCGGCTATGGTCCGCCCCTGGGCCCTGACGGGCTGCGGACGCTGCTCACCGCAGCCGCCCGCGAGTCCCCCGTCCGGCTGCCCCCCGCCTTCGCCCTTGGCGGTGTCGACCACCACAACGGCGGGGCGCTGCTCGATGCGGGTGCCTTCGGTCTAGCGGTGATGCGCGCCGTCATGCGTGCGGAGCGACCCGCCGTCGTCGTCTTCGCCCTCCAGGACGCCATTGAGGCCCGGGTCGAGTGACGACTCCCTGGGTCGCCCTCACCCTCGCCGGCTCCCACTCCGGCGCGGGCGCCAGCATCCACGATGACCTGGCGACCCTCGCCGCCCACGGTGCCAGAGCCCTCACCGCGGAGACCGTGCACGGCACCACGAGGGTGCCTGGCAGACCGACGCTGTCGGCCGAGCTGGTACCGGCGCAAGCCCTGGCTGCCCTCGACGACCTGCCTGCCGCGGCAGTCAAGACCGGGCATGCTGCCCGCGGGCGACATCGTCCAACCCATGGCCACCTTGCCGCCGCCGGACGGTTGCCCCACCTGGTCGTCGACCCGTCCGGGTCGCGACCGCTGGAGACCCCCGACCATTTCGGAGGCGTCGATGCGCCATGTGCCTGCCCGTGCGGGGCCGGTGACCCCCGACGTCGACGAGGCGGCCGAGCTGCACGGGTGCGAGGGCGCCGAGGACCTCGCCGGTCAGCGCGGACAAGGCCGCGGCCCTCCTGACGCTCGGACCGCAGGCAGTCCTCCGGGCAGCTCAAGAGGCGCACGAAAGTGAGCCAAGGGATCGAGGGATCGAGGGACGGGTTCGACAGGCGAGTTCCGTGGAGCGGGTGACCAAGCAGCAGATGCGGGTGGCACTGGAGGAACAGGGCGGTAGAGCGAGACTGTTGTCAGCCGCCGATGCGTCCGTTCGGGCCACGGTTCACGCCTCGATGGGTAGGCGGCTTGACTACGACCATCTCGGCAAACGGGTCACCGCCTCCACCGAACAAGCGTGTGTCTTTGATCGTGTCCGGAGGGGGACTTGAACCCCCACGCCCGTTAAGGGCACTAGCACCTCAAGCTAGCGCGTCTGCCATTCCGCCACCCGGACAGGGTGCCAAGCAGGCCTTCCAATGAAGCCCCGCTGCGACCGGAAACGTTAGCACGCAGGCTCCGCAATCCCCGAACCCGAGCACCCCACCCGGCACACCGGCCGCACTACGCCAGAGCGCATCGTCGAGCCCGTCCCGGAGTCCCTCGAGAGTCATCAGCCGACGGTCACCAGCCGACGGTCACCAGCCGACGGTGACGCGCGTCCACGGCATACCTTCTGTGGCGTCTGTTGTCCGGGTGGCCTTGCGGTGGCCACGTCATCGTCATGTCGCGCCGCCCTGTGCACCGTGCCCGCGCAGTGACAGACTGCGCTCGTGACCGGCATAGCCCTGAGCTCGCGCTCCGGACGTTTCGTCGTGACGGCGGTGGTCCTCGGGTCGGGAATGGCGCTCCTGGACGGGACGGTCATCAACGTCGCACTGGTCCGCATCGGCCACGACCTCGACGCGAGCCTCGCTCAGCTGCAGTGGATCGCCAACGGCTACCTCCTGTCGCTGGCCTCCCTCATCCTTCTCGGTGGCTCGCTCGGTGACCGCTTCGGCCGGCGCAGGGTCTTCGTCGTCGGGGTGGTCTGGTTTGCCATCGCCTCGGCCGCCTGCGGTCTCGCCCAGAACCCCGAGCAGCTGATCATGGCCCGCGTGCTGCAGGGCGTCGGTGGAGCGCTCCTGACACCCGGAAGCCTGTCCATCATCCAGGCGACCTTCCAGCATGCGGACCGGGCCAAGGCGATCGGTTCGTGGTCGGGTCTCGGGGGGATCTCGGCGGCCATCGGGCCGTTCGTCGGTGGCTGGCTCGTCCAGTACGCCAGCTGGCGCTGGGCCTTCCTCATCAACGTGCCGCTGGCCGCCGCCACGGTGTGGATCACGCAGGCCACCGTCCCGGAGAGCCGGGACGAGCAGGCGTCCCACCGGTTCGACGTCACGGGAGCGACGTTGGCCACGGTGGCGCTGGCCGTGACGACGTACGCGCTGATCGAGGCGCACGCACTCGGCCTCGTCTGGACGGTCGTCGTGCTCGTCGCCGGCCTCGCCATCGGGCTCGGTTTCATCGGCGTGGAGCGCACCAGCTCCCATCCCATGGTCCCGCCGTCGCTCTTCACCTCGCGCCAGTTCAGCGCGGCCAACGCGATGACCCTCCTCGTCTACGCGGCGCTGGGAGCCGTCTTCTTCTTCCTCACCCTCCAGCTACAGACCGTGCTCGGCTACCAGCCGCTCGAGGCCGGGCTCGCGAGCCTGCCCGTCACGATCCTCATGCTGCTTCTCGCAGCCAGAGGCGGCGAGCTCGGAGCCCGGATCGGTCCCCGGATCCCCATGGCCGTGGGGCCGCTCCTCTGCGCCGTGGGGGCGGCCCTGCTCGCGAGGGTGGACGGCGGGTCGTCCTACTGGCTCGGCGTGCTGCCTGGCGTCAGCATCTTCGGCCTGGGGCTGTGCGTGCTCGTGGCACCGCTCACCGCCACTGTCCTCGACGCGGCGCCGGACCGGTATGCCGGGATGGCCAGCGGGGTGAACAACGCCGTCGCCCGGGCGGGCAGCCTGCTCGCCGTGGCCGCGCTTCCGGCCGTCGTCGGCCTGAGCGGCGGAGAGTACCAGCGCGCAGACGCCTTCTCGAGCGCCTATGCGAAGGCGATGTGGATCTGTGCCGTGGTCCTCGCGGCCGGCGGCCTCGTCTCCTGGTTGCTCATTCGCAACCCTCCCCAGGCGGTGGTGTCGGACGCGACGATCAGCTGACAACCACCCACCTGATGCGGGCGCGCAGCCCGGACCTGCCTGCGAGGATCCGGGTCGGATCGGCCACCACACCCTGGAAGAGGGACGATGACCAGCATTCCCACCAGCACACAGCCTGACCCGACCACCCGCAGCGACACCGCCGCCCTAGATCTCGCGGCCTACAGCGCTGCGGACCTCGCCCTCGACCTACGCTGGTGGGCTGCCGCCAACTACCTCACAGTCGGTCAGATCTACCTCAAGGACAACGCCCTCCTGCGCGAGCCGCTCAACATCGAGCACATCAAGCCGCGCCTCCTCGGACACTGGGGCACGAGCCCCGGCCTGTCGATGATCTACACCGTGCTGAACCGGCTCATCCGCCGCACCGGCAGCGACTGGCTCTACGTCACGGGACCAGGTCACGGCGGACCGGCGCTCGTCGCCAACGCCTACCTCGAGGGCACCTACAGCGAGGTCTACCCACAGATCACCCGGGACGCCGACGGCGTCCAGCGGCTGTTCCGGCAGTTCTCCTCCCCCGGCGGCATCCCCAGCCACGTCAGCGTGCAGACCCCGGGCAGCATTCACGAGGGCGGCGAGCTCGGCTATGCCCTGGCGCATGCCGCCGGTGCGTCGTTCGACAATCCGGACCTCTTCGTTGCGTGTGTCGTCGGCGACGGGGAGGCCGAGACCGGTCCGCTCGCCGGGTCCTGGCGGCTTCCCTACTTCGCCAACCCTCGCCGCGACGGGGCGGTCCTGCCGATCATCCACCTCAACGGCTACAAGATCTCCGGCCCCACGGTGCTCGGGCGCACCACGGACGAGGACGTGTCTGCCTACCTGGACAGTCAGGGCTGGGCACCGATCGTCGTGTCCGGCGACGACCCGCCGACCGTCTTCCGGCAGCTGTGGGCCGCGCTCGTGGCCAGCCACGCCGCCATCACGGCTTTGCGGGACGCGGCTCGCACCGGCCGGCCGAGTCCCCAGGTGCGCCACCGGTGGCCGGCTATCGTCCTGCGCACACCCAAGGGGTGGACCGGTCCGCACACCGTCGACGGCATCCAGACCGAAGGCACCAGCCTCAGCCACCAGGTCCCGCTCTCGGGCCTCAAGGAACATCCCGAGCACCTCGCGATGCTCGAGACATGGCTTCGGAGCTACGCCCCCGACGACCTCTTCACCGACGACGGACGGCTGGTGCAGGAGCTCACCGCGCTGGCTCCCGAGGGAGACAAGCGGATGTCCGCAACCCCCTACGCCAACGGTGGACGGCTGCGCCGCGAGCTGCCCATCCCCGAGCTGACCCGCTTCGCCATCGACATCGAGCGTCCCGGAGTGCTCTTCCACGAGAGCACCCGGCCGATCGGCGAGCTGATGAGAGACGTGTATGCCGCGGACACCACTGAGGACGGCGGCGGCAGCTTCCGGCTGTTCTGTCCGGACGAGACGGCGAGCAACCGCCTGCAGGCGGTGTTCGAGGTCACCGACCGCTGCCTCCAGGCGCCCCTCGTCCAGACCGACACGCAGCTCTCCGCGGACGGTCGGGTCATGGAGGTCCTCTCGGAGCACCTCTGCTCGGGTTGGCTCGAGGGCTACCTCCTCACGGGGAGACACGGCCTCTTCGCGACCTACGAGGCGTTCGCCATGGTCTCCGCCTCGATGACGATCCAGCACGTGAAGTGGATGCAGCACGCGCAGGACCTGCCCTGGCGGGCGCCGGTCTCGTCCCTCAACATCCTCCTGACGAGCACCTGCTGGCGCAACGACCACAACGGGTTCTCCCATCAGGGTCCGGGCCTCATCGACTCGCTGCTGCCGCTCGCTCCGGGGGTTGTGCGGGTGTGGCTCCCACCGGACGCCAACACGGCGCTGTCGATCACCGACCACTGCCTGCGCAGCACGGACCACGTGAACCTCATCGTCGTCGACAAGCAGCAGCACCTGCAGTACCTCACCCTGGACGAGGCCAACGAGCACTGCGCCGCAGGCGCGGGCGTCTGGGAGTGGGCGTCCAACCTGCCGGCCTCCGACAGCCCGGACATCGTCCTGGCCTGCGCCGGCGACGTCCCGACCATGGAGACGCTCGCCGCAGCGGAGCTCCTGCGCGACTACACCCCCGAGCTGAAGGTGAGGGTCGTCAACGTCGTCGACCTCATGGCCCTGCTCCCGGAGAACGACCACCCCCACGGGTTCGCCGACTCGACCTTCGACGAGCTCTTCACACCCGACAAACACGTCGTCTTCGCCTTCCACGGCTACCCTCGAGCCGTTCACCAGCTCCTGCACGGACGGTCGGACCCCGGCCGCTTCCACGTGCGTGGCTTCGCCGAGCAGGGCACCACCACGACGCCGTTCGACATGGTCGTGCTGAACACGATGTCGCGCTACCACCTGGCCCGCGAGGTGCTGCGCCGGGCGGTGCGCCGGCCGGCCGGATGGCGCGAGCTGACGGACTTCTGTGACGCCCAGCTCGCCAAGCACTCGCTCTACATCCGCGAGCACCTCGAGGACTTGCCCGAGATCCGCGACTGGACCTGGCGGGGCTGACGTCCCGCGGTCGATGAGATGAGCCCCGAGAGCCTCGTCCTCGTCATCAACGCCGGGTCGTCGTCGCTGAAGTACCAGCTGCTCGACGCGACCACCGGCGACACCCACGCCAGCGGTGTGGTCGAACCCATCGGCGAGCCGCGTTCCCACGTCATGCATTCCGGCCCGGACGGTGAGCACGAGGGCGAGGTAGGATGCACTTCCCACCGCGAGGCGTTCGACGTGATGCTGCGGGCCTTCCGCGACCACGGTCCCGACCTCGACTCGGTCGAGCTCACCGCGGTCGGGCACCGGGTCGTCCACGGAGGGACGAAGTTCGGCGAGCCGGTGGTCATCACCGACGACGTCGTGACGGCGGTCGAGCAGCTCGTCCCCCTCGCGCCCTTGCACAACCCCGCCAACCTCGAGGGCATCCGGGTGGCCCGCGAACACTTCCCGGAGACGCCGCAGGTTGCCGTCTTCGACACGGCCTTCCACCACACCCTGCCGCCACGCGCCTACACGTATGCCGTCCCTCGGGCCTGGCGGGAGGACCACGGGGTGCGTCGCTACGGGTTCCACGGCACGTCGCACGCCTTTGTGTCGAGGCGGGCAGCGCAGCTGCTCGGGCTGGCTGTCACGGATGCGAACGTCATCGTCCTGCATCTGGGCAACGGGGCCAGCGCCGCGGCGGTCGCCGGCGGACGCAGCATCGACACGTCGATGGGGCTGTCGCCGCTGGAAGGCCTCGTCATGGGCACCCGACCCGGAGACCTCGACCCGTCACTGCCGTCGCACCTCGCCCGGGCCGGCATCCCGGTCGAGGACTACGAGTCAGCGCTCAACCAGGACAGTGGGCTCAGGGGCCTCACCGGGACCAGCGACTTCCGCGAGGTGAGCGAGCTCGTCCGGAGCGGTGACCCGGACGCGCGGCTCGCCTTCGACATCGTGGCCTACCGGCTGCGCAAGTACGTCGGGGCGTATGCCGCTGCCCTCGGGCGCGTTGACGCCGTGGTCTTCACCGCCGGGATCGGTGAGCACAGCCCCACCCTCAGGGCTGCTGCCCTCCATGACCTGGCACTCTTCGGCATCGAGCTCGACACCGGCGCCAACGCCGCGGCGACGTCAGGTGAGCACCGCATCTCGACCGACTCCAGCCGGGTCACGGTTCTCGTCGTCCCGACCAACGAGGAGCTCGAGATCGCCCAGCAGGCGGTGGCCCTCGTGACCGGCAGCTAGCGCTGGTACCAGGGGACGATCTGCCCGCGGGCGAGGGTGTGCGTGAACAGGGTGAACCCCAGCGCCGCAGGCGTCGCGTCCTCGGGGACGTCGAGCGTCTCGACGTCGACGGCGTGGACCACGACGAAGTACCGGTGCCTGATGTGCCCCTCCGGTGGAGCGGCACCGAGGAACCGCCGCACCCCACCGTCGTTCGCGAGCTGGATGGCGCCGGCGGGCAGACCCGAGCCGTTGTCGTCGCCGGCTCCGGTGGGCAGCTCCGTGGTCGTCACCGGGATGTTGAGGACGGCCCAGTGCCAGAAGCCCGACGCCGTCGGGGCGTCCGGGTCGTAGACCGTGACGGCGAAGCTCCTGGTCTCCGCGGGGAACCCGGACCAGCTGAGCTGCGGCGACACGTCCTCACCCCCGGCGCCGGCGATGCCGCTCACCTGGGCGTTGTCCAGCTGCTGCCCGTCCGTGACATCGGTGGAGGTGACCTCTAGCGAGGGCACCTGCGGGAGGGCGGCATACGGGTCGTGGGCCATGGCTGGCTCCTCGTCTCTGACGTTTCGGCGGGCTCGGGGCCGTCCTCTGGGTGAGGGTCGGACGACCCGGTCGACGTTATCGTCTCGCGCCTGGTGCAGGGTCAGCGCAGCCGCCGCAGAGGAGCGGCGCGAGGGCCGCCACGGATCGATCGGGCCCCGTCCCTCGGGGCCGGCGGAGCACTTATCCTGCGCGAGTGACCTTCTTCCGGGACCTCGCGGTCCTCCTGCGACTGTCCGGCTTTCGTCGGCTCTTCGCGGTGCGGCTGGTCTCGCAGGCCTCGGACGGTGTCTTCCAGGTCGCGCTGGCCTCGACCGTCCTGTTCTCCCCCGAGCGTGCCCCGAGCGCGGCAGCCATCGCGGCGGCGTTCGCCACGATCCTCCTGCCCTTCACCTTCCTCGGACCGTTCGCCGGCATCTTCCTCGACCGGTGGCAGCGTCGGCGGATCCTCGTCCTCAGCAACGCCATCCGCGCCGCGCTGCTCCTGGTCATCGCCTTGCTCGTCATGCGCGACGAGCTCGGGATCCCGTTCTACCTTCTCGTCCTGGGTGCGTTCTCCGTCAACCGCTTCCTGCTCGCGGGGTTGTCGGCCGGCCTCCCGCACGTCGTCACCCGCGACCTCCTCGTCACCGCGAACGCGCTGTCCCCGACGTGCGGGACCCTGGCCTTCCTCGGCGGTCTCGCTGCCGGCGGAGCGGTTCACGCGGTGGCCCACCACGACGACGTCGTTCTCGCGGTCGGGGCGGCCTGCTACCTGTTGTCGGCGGTCCTCGCCACCCGCCTCCCCAACCTCGGGCCGGACCTCGAGGACGTCGACACCGCGGTCCGGGAGGCGCTGAGCAACGTCATCCGCGGGCTCGTCGACGCGGCCAGGCACCTGTCACCGCTCGGCCGCCTCGCGCTGGGCGTCGTCGGCGCGAGCCGGCTGCCCTACGGCGTGATGATCATCGCGACGATCCTGTTGTACCGCAACCACTTCGCGGCCGGCGATGCCGGCGCGGGACTGGCCGGCCTGGGTGTCGCGGTGGCCGCCTCAGGAGTGGGCTTTGCCCTGGCGGCCCTGCTCACGCCCACGTTGTCCAACCGGTTCGGGATGCGTCACTACATCACCGCCCTCAGCAGTCTCGCCGCCATCATGCAGGTCTTCCCCGCGACCTTGTTCACCCGGTGGGCGGTCGTCGTCTCGGCCCTCGGGCTGGGCATCGCCGCCCAGGGTGTCAAGATCTGCGTCGACACGACGATCCAACGGGTGGTCAGCGACGTCTACCGGGGGCGGATCTTCGCGCTCTACGACGTCCTCTTCAACGCGGTCTTCGTTGCCGCGACCGTGCTGGCGGCGGTCGTCTTGCCCGCCGACGGCAGGTCGTATGCCGTCCTCGCAGCGGCGTCGGTCTGGTACCTGCTCATCGCTCTCACCGTCTCCCGGCGCTGGCCGGCCACCCCGCCCATCGTGCCGGCCACGGAGGCGGCACCGACGCCCGCGCAGACACCCACCGGCCGGAGGCCCACGCCTCAGAAACCTGCACCACAGACACCCACGCCCACCCAGATCTGATCGGTGACGAGTGACCTCAGCAGCCGTCTACCTCATTGCGGGGCTCTCCCTGCTCGTGGCCGTCATCCTGCCCACGGCCCTGACCCGCTTCGCCCTGTCCGCACCGATGGTGCTGGTCGGCCTCGGCCTGCTCATCGGTCTCCTCCCGCTTCCCGAGGGGCTGAGCCTCGACCCGGTCGAGAACCGAAACCTCGTCCTGCACATCAGCGAGATCACCGTCCTCGTGGCCCTCATGGGGGTGGGGCTGGCTCTCGACCGTCCGCTAAGCCTCCGCGACCGCGGCTCGTGGTGGCGGTGGACGCCGACGTGGCGGCTGCTTCTCATCGCCATGCCGTTGACGATCGGCGGGCTCGCGCTGTTCGGCTGGGGGGCGCTCGGCCTGGCCCCTGCGGCGGCACTGCTCCTGGGGGCGGCCCTGGCCCCGACCGACCCGGTGCTGGCTTCCGACGTGCAGGTCGACGGCCCCCGTGTCGAGACCGACGACGAGATCGACGAGAGCGACGAGGTCCGCTTCGCCCTGACCTCGGAGGCCGGGCTGAACGACGGCCTCGCCTTCCCGTTCGTCCATGCGGCGATCATGCTCGCCAGCGTCGGATCCGTCGGCGCCTGGGGGCTGCGTTGGCTGGGTTGGGAGCTCATCGGCAAGGTCGCCCTGGGAGTCCTCGCGGGCATCGTCGTCGGTCGGGCCCTCTCGGCCGCGGCCTTCCGCGCGCCGCGTCCATCACTGCGGCTCGCCGAGCTGGGTGAGCCGCTGCTCGCGGTAGCTGCACTGCTGACGGCATACGGGGTCAGCGAGCTCGTCGGCGGCTATGGCTTCCTCGCCGTCTTCGCCTGTGCGATGACCGTGCGGGCCGCCGACCCGACGCACGGCTACCACCAGGCGATGCACGGCGTCGTCGAGCGGCTCGAACGGCTCTTCACCCTCTTTCTCCTGCTCCTGCTGGGAATGGCGATGACCCATGGGCTGCTGGCGCACCTCGACTGGCGTGGTGTCGCGGTCGGCGCCGCTCTCCTGCTCGTCATCCGTCCCCTCGCCGGGGTGGCCGCCTTGACGATCCGGTCGCGGCACAGCAGCGAGGTGGCACCGCTCAGCAGCAGCGAACGGTGGGTCGCGGCCTTCTTCGGCGTCCGGGGAGTCGGCTCGATCTACTACCTGGCGTATGCCGCTGGGCACGCGAGCTTCGCTGACGAACGGTGGCTGTGGTCGACGATCGGCTTCACGATCGCCATGTCCGTCTTCCTCCACGGGGTGACGGTCACGCCGGCGATGGCCTGGCTCGAACGGCGGCGAACAGCGGTCGGATCGACCGAGCGGGACCATGAAGCGCGCTGATCATGAAGCCGCGAAAGCCGTGACCCCATCGCCGAGGCACGTCACGCCGGGGGTCGAACTGCACAAACCAGCCCTGCCAGGACGGCGGCAGACGGTGCCACGTGAACACTGCGCCACCTCTGGGCAAAGACTCGGAACCCCCCTTCCGCGTCATCCGCGGACGCCCTTCCACCGAAGATCGAAACGGATAGGGTTTCGGCATGGCTACGACCGAGGCGTCGGTCAACCCGGCGGGGCCCGGACCAGTCGGCGCGCGCCCAACACCTCCCGAGCCGGTTGGCGCACCTCCGCGCCGCGCCGGCAACAGGTGGGGAGAGGTGATGCTCGCGGCAGGCTTGCTGCTGCCCAACCTCGTGCTGCTCATCCTCTTCACCTACCGCCCGCTCATCGACAACATCCGACTGTCCTTCACCGACTGGAACATCTCCTCTCCGGTCGCCAACCCGGTGGGGTGGAGCAACTACATCGAGTGGTTCGGGCGCGAGGACACCAAGGTCATCGTGCGCAACACCGTGGTCTTCACGATCGCCTCGGTCGGGATCTCGATGGTCCTCGGCCTCGCCCTTGCCATGCTGCTGGACCAGAAGCTGCGTGGACGCAACGTCGTGCGGTCCATCGTCTTCGCGCCGTTCGTCCTGTCGGGTGCGGCGGTGGGTGTGGCGTTCCAGTTCGTCTTCGACCCGAGCTTCGGGCTCATCCGCGACCTGGCGTCGAGGGTCGGCGTCTCGGTGCCCGACTTCTACCAACAGTCCGGTTGGGCACTGTTCATGGTGACGGTCACCTACATCTGGAAGAACCTCGGCTACACCTTCGTCATCTACCTCGCGGCGCTCCAAGGCAGGCGCCAGGACCTGGACGAGGCCGCGGAGATCGACGGAGCGTCGGCGTGGACCCGGTTCTCGCGGGTGCTGCTGCCGCAGCTGCGACCGACGACGTTCTTCCTCTCCATCACCGTGCTGCTGAACTCCGTGCAGGTCTTCGACATCATCAACGTCATGACCCGGGGAGGGCCCGTGGGCACCGGCACGACCACGCTCGTCTACCAGGTCTATCAGGAGAGCTTCGTCAACCTCCGGGCCGGATACGGCGCCACGGTGGCCACGATCATGTTCCTCGTGCTGCTGACGATCACCCTCTTCCAGGTCCGCGTCATGGATCGGGCCCAGCGATGAGCACCGCCACCGCCCCCCGCCCGGCGAAGCAGGGACGACAGTCTCGGGGCGAGCAGGTGGCCGACAGCCATCTGCGGGGGCCGGTCCGCACAGCTCTCGGTTACCTCGGCATGTTCATCGTCGTCGTGCTCATCGTCGTGCCGCTGTTCTGGATCCTTGCGACGTCGTTCAAGGAGCGCTCGGACATCTACGTCCGCCCCGCGCACTGGATCCCGCAACCTGTGACGGGTGGCAACTACGTCGACGTCACGACCCGGATCCCGTTCCTGTCGTTCCTGCGCAACTCCGTGATCCTCACGCTGACGATCTCGGCGGCCAAGATCATCCTCGGCGTGCTGAGCGCCTACGCTCTCTCCCTGCTGCGGTTTCCGGGCCGCAGCATCGTCTTCCTCGTGGTCATCGCGGCGCTGATGGTCCCCAACCAGATCACGGTCATCTCCAACTACGCCCTGGTCAGCCAGCTCGGGTGGCGCAACACCTACCAGGGCATCGTCATCCCGCTGGCCGGGGTGGCGTTCGGCACCTTCCTCATGCGCAACCAGTTCCTCTCCCTCCCCGGGGAGATCATCGAGGCGGCCAGGATGGACGGCGCCGGGCCGCTGAAGCTGCTGTGGCGGGTCGTCATGCCGCTGTCGTGGCCGACGCTCGTGGCGTTCTCGCTGATCACCGTCGTCAACGAGTGGAACGAGTACCTGTGGCCATTCCTCATGTCCGACGACGAGCGAACCGCCCCGCTACCGGTCGGGCTCACCTTGCTGCAGAACAACGAGGGCGTGACGAACTGGGGGCCGGTCATGTCCGGCACCATCATCGCCATGCTCCCGATCCTCGTCCTCTTTCTCTTCCTGCAACGTCAGATGATCAAGGGCCTGACCGCTGGAGCCGTCAAGAGCTGACCGTCCCCGCTGGCATTCTGCGAGCGACAACCACCCACCCCGACCTGGAGGCACCAAACCCATGAACGACGTCACTCGACGCGGTTTCCTCGGACTAGCCGGGGCGGCAACAGCCGCCGCCGGCTTGAGCGCCTGCGCCGGCACGGGCACCAGCCCCTCCGGGGGTGCTTCCGGCGGTAGCGGCGGTGGGGCCGGCGGTGCGGCCAACGCCATCGACTTCTGGAGCAACCACCCCGGCAACTCCAAGCCCACCGAGCAGAAGCTCATCGCCGACTTCCAGGCGGCCAACCCCGGCATGACGGTGAAGCTCACCGACGCCGGGAAGAACTACGAGGAGGTCGCGCAGAAGTACAACGCCGCCCTCTCCGGTGGTCAGCTCCCGGATGTCGTCGTCGTGTCGGACGTGACCTGGTTCAACTTCGCGCTGAACAAGCAGCTCGCGCCGCTCGACGAGCTGCTCACCGCGGCGAACATCCAGACGACCGACTACGTCGACAGCCTCTACAAGGACTATCTCTACGCCGACAAGCACTACGCCCTGCCGTTCGCCCGCTCCACCCCGCTCTTCTACTACAACAAGGAGCTGTGGTCGGCGGCCGGCCTGCCGGACCGCGGTCCGAAGACGTGGGACGAGCTCGCCGAGTGGGGCCCCAAGCTGGCCCAGTCCGTCGGTTCGGACAAGAGCGCGATCCTGATGGCCGACGGGTCGAACTACCTCGACTGGTACTGCCAGGGGCTGGTGTGGTCCAAGGGCGGCGCCTACTCCAAGGAGTGGACCCCCACCTTCACCGACCCCAACACCGTTGCCGCGGGCAAGCTCCTGCAGAGCCTCGCGCAGCAGAAGATCGCCCGCTTCAACAAGGCCCCCGCCACGGACTTCGGCGCCGGGCTGGCCGGGTGCATCCTCGAGTCGACCGGTTCCCTCGGTGGCATCGCCAAGGCGGCGAAGTTCACCGTCGGGACGGCGTTCCTGCCGTCGCCGGAGGGTGTTGCGGGGTGTCCGACCGGTGGAGCCGGAGTCGGCATTGCGCAAGGGATCTCGGATGAGCGCAAGAAGAACGCCCTGAAGTTCGTCGAGTTCCTCACGAACGCCAAGAACACCGTCACCTTCACCCAGGCGACGGGCTACATGCCGGTCCGCAAGTCGGCCCTGCAGGACCCCACGGAGGTGGCGTTCCTCGAGCAGAACAAGAATGCCAAGACCGCCGTGGACCAGCTGCCGCACACCAGGTCGCAGGACTACGCCCGCGTGGCGACGCCAGGAGGTGGAGCGCGGATCGGCAAGGCCCTGGACCAGATCGTCCAGGGTGCTGACGTCGAGACCGTGTTCAAGGGCCTGAACGAGGAGACGCAGCGGGTTATCGACACCCAGATCAAGCCCAAGCTCTGACGACCCCGGCTCTGCCCGTATGCCGGGTGGTGGCCCGCGGCTCGCGGCTCACCACCCGGCATACCACGTGACAGGAGAAGCACATGGCCACCGTCTTCTTTGACGAGGCAACGCGCAGGTACTCGCCCGGTGACGCGCCGGCCGTGGACCGGGTGACCCTCGACATCCCGGACGGGGAGTTCCTGGTCCTCGTCGGACCGTCGGGATGCGGCAAGTCCACGACGCTGCGGATGCTGGCCGGACTCGAGCCGGTCAACGGTGGACGGATCCTCATCGACGGGCACGACCAGACCGGCGTCCGACCGCGCGACCGCGATGTCGCCATGGTCTTCCAGAGCTACGCCCTCTATCCCAACATGACGACGGCCGAGAACATGGCCTTCGCACTCAACAACGCCAAGGTCCCCAGGGACGAGGTCAACAGGCGGGTCACGGAGGCGGCGCGGATCCTCGAGCTCGAGGAGCTGCTCGACCGCAAGCCGGGGACCATGTCGGGCGGGCAGCGCCAGCGGATCGCCATGGGGCGGGCCATCGTGCGCAACCCGAAGGTCTTCTGCATGGACGAGCCGCTGTCCAACCTCGATGCCAAGCTGCGGGTCTCCACCCGGTCGCAGATCGCCGGGTTGCAGCGCCGGCTCGGGATCACGACCGTCTACGTCACCCATGACCAGGTGGAGGCCATGACGATGGGCCACCGGGTGGCGGTGCTCCGGAGCGGGACGCTGCAGCAGGTGGCCACACCGGAGGAGCTCTACGAACGTCCCGTCAACACCTTCGTGGCCTCCTTCATCGGGTCACCCGCCATCACCATGATCGAGTCCTCGGTGCGCGAAGGCGTGGCGAACGTGCACGGCGCCAGGGTGCCCCTCGATCGGGAGGTCGCAGGTCTGGCTGGTGAGAAGGTCGTCATCGGTCTGCGCCCAGAGTCGTGGCACGTCGTCGACTCCGGCGCCACGGACTCCGTGCCGATCCGCGTGGAGCTCGTGGAGGCCCTGGGGGCGGAGTCGTTCGTCTACGGGACCCCGAGCTCGCTGGTCGACGACGACTCCGCGACTCCGGACAGACACCGGGTCACCATCCGCCTCGACAAGCGCTCGCACCTCCAGGTCGGTGAGGTGATCCATGTGGCACCGGAGCCCACGGAGGCGCACGTCTTCGACGCCGAGTCGGGGCACTCGCTCCGGGTCTGACGGCCGTCGCGCCGAGCAAGCCCGTCGCAAGGAACAACCGTGACGGTAAGCAGCCCGCGACGGTGCGTGGCCCATGCCGGAAAGCGGCCCTTGCCGGTAAGGCGGCCCGTGACGGTGAGCGGCCCATGCCGCTGAGCGGCCCATGCCGCTGAGCGGCCCATGCCGCTGAGCGGCCCATGGATGGCGGCGCGGGCTGCCGGCGAGCACCCGGCATACGCTCGAGCCGTGCGGGACGGAGAACGGTGAAACGGTGAAACGGTGAAACGGTGACCATGTCCATGACGATCTCGGAGGAGCGGCTGACCGGGCCGGACGGGCTGCTCGTGACGCCGGAGCATCCGTGCGGCACCGGCGTGCTCGTCATCGCCGGCTCGAGCGGACGCGTCGACACGGAGAGGGCTCGCCTGCTCGGTCGGTGGGGGGCTCTCGCGTCGTCGATCCGGTGGTTCGGCGGGCAGGCGCAGCAGCCAGAGCCGTTCGAGGTGCCGCTGGAGACCTTCACGTCGGCGCTGGACCGGTTGGCCCCGCAGTGCGGCCGGCTGGCGGTCATCGGGACCTCCTTCGGCGCGGAGGCGGCGCTGCTCACCGCCGTGAACGACCCGCGGGTCGATGCCGTCGTCGGCTTCGCCCCGTCGCCGGTGGTCTGGGCCGGGGTCGCCGCGGGCCGCGACAGGGAGCCGGCGCGGGTGACGTCCCACTGGACCGTGAACGGAGTCCCCCTGCCGTTCGTACCCTTCGACGACAGCTGGGAGCCGACCACCACTCCCCCGGCGTTTCGTAGGCACTACGAACGGAGCCTGCTGCGGCATCCCGAGGCCGCGGTCCGGGCCGCCATCCCGGCCGAGCGGATCCCGGGCGAGGTGCTCGTCGTCGGCGGCGAGGACGACCAGGTGTGGCCGGGAGCCGACTTCGCCCGCGCCATTGCGGCCCGCCGCTTCGACCACGGGCTCATGACTCACGTCATCACGCACCCGACCGCCGGCCACCGCACGATCCTGCCCGGGGAGCGACCCGTGGTCGTCGGCGCGGCGATCGCCCGGGGCGGGACCCCGGAGGCCGACGCCGAGCTCGGCGCACTTGTCTGGCCGGTCCTGGTGAAGCTGCTGCGGCTCAGCGGCGAGCCGTGAGCGTCGTCCGGGTGACGCCGAGCCGGCGGCAGCTCATCGACCGGCAGACACCTTCGCCGGGTCGGTGAAGAACCGCCGGTATGCCGCTCGGACAGGTCAGGGGATCCGGAGCGCGTAGAACGCCACCGCGGCAGCCGCGGCGACGTTGAGGGAGTCCACCCCGCCGGCCATGGGGATGCGGACCATGAGGTCCGAACCGACGACCGTGGGCTGCGACAGGCCGTCGCCCTCGGCTCCCAGCACGAGGGCAAGGCGTTCCGGGGGGTCAGCCGCTAGCACGTCGAGGGACACCGAGTGCTCAGCGAGGGCCAGCGACGCGACGGTGAAGCCGGCGCGGTGCAGCACGTCGATCCCGGCCGGCCACGGGTCGACCCGGGTCCACGGCACCTGGAACACGGTGCCCATCGAGACCCGGATCGAGCGGCGATAGAGCGGGTCGGCGCACCTCGGCGTGACGAGGACGGCGTCCACCCCGAGGGCGGCAGCTCCGCGGAAGATGGCTCCGACGTTGGTGTGGTCGACGATGTCCTCGAGCACCGCGATCCGCCGCGCACCGGTGATGAGGTCGGGCACCGAAGGCAGCACCGGCCGGTGCATCGACGCGAGGGCGCCGCGGTGGAGGTGGAAGCCGGTGAGCTGCTGGATGACGTCGTGCTCGCCGACGAACACGGGTATGCCGTCCGCCTCGGCGTGCCCGACGAGGTCGTCGAGGTCGGTGAGCCAGCGCTCGGCCATGAGGTAGGACCGCGGCCGGTGGCCTGCGGCGAGCGCCCGGCGGATCACCTTCTCCGACTCGGCGATGTAGAGACCGCGCTCCGGTTCCGAGCGGCGACGCAGTGCGACGTCGGTGAGCGAGACGTAGTCCGCGAGCCGGCTGTCGTCGGCTTTGGGGCCGTCCGGGTCGACGTCGAGCGAGGTGATCCGGACGGGCATCAGGGGAACCACACCAGCTTGACGATCGCGACGACCCCGATGAGGATGATGAGCCCGCGCAGGACCGCCGGCGGGATCCGTCGTCCGACCCTGGCGCCGACGATCCCGCCGACGAAGGCGCCGATGCCGATGAGCAGGGCGATGACCCAGTTGATGTGGTCGCGCGCGAAGAGGATGAACATGCCGGCCGCGACAAAGTTGACGATGAGGCTGAGGACGTTCTTGTAACCGTTGAGCCGTTGCAGTGGCTCGGTGCTCAGTGCCGAGAAAAGCCCCATGAGAAGCACCCCCTGAGCGGCTCCGAAGTAGCCGCCGTACATCCCGGCGACGAGGACTCCGACGCCCGTTGCCCAGCTGTGCCAGCTGGGTGCCGCCCCGCCGTGGTGCCGGCGTGCTGCCGCGGCCTGAAGGCTCGGTCCCACGACGACGAGGACGAGCGCGAGCAGGATCAGGGCCGGCACGATCGCGCGGAAGGCGTCGGCCGGCAGGACGAGCAGGAGTGCTGCTCCGACCACCGACCCGAGGAAGGACAGCGGCATGAGCCGGCGCAGGGTTCGCGACTCGCCGGTCAGCTCGTGACGGTAGCCGTAGCTGCCAGTGACGCCACCGGCCACGAGACCGATGTTGTTGCTGACGTTGGCGTTCAGGGGCGGGTAGCCGAGGAACAGCAGGACCGGGAAGGTGATGAGGGTGCCGGAGCCGACGATGGTGTTGATCGTCCCCGCTGCCATCCCGGCCAGGAGGACGGCGAGGACCTCGAGCACTGACACCCGGTCACCCTACCGAGGGATGACCGGGTGTCAGGTGCGTGGTGCGGTCGCGTGTCGGTCCGGTGGCGGCTCTACGGCTGCTGACCCGGTTGCTGCTGGACCGGTTGCTGCTGGACTGCCTGCTGCTGGACCGGTTGCTGGTGGACTGCCTGCTGCTGGACTGCCTGCTGCTGGACCGGTTGCTGGGTGGACGGGTCGAGCGTGGGCATCGCCTGGGTCTGCTGCGGGCGCGCGGGCAGCGGCACCTGGTCCGCCACCGGGGTCACCGGAGGCTGGCGACGGATAGGCGGCGCCGCGTGCTCCGTGGCCTCCGCGCTCGCTTGGCCCGCTTGGCCCCGAGCCTCGGCCAGCGCCTTGGCCGGGTCCTCGAGGACGGTGTCGGCGAAGGCGTTGTCCTCGGGGCCGGGGTCGACCCAGTCGGCCTCGTCGTCGCCGTTCTGGTGGACCTTGTCGCCACCCAGTGCGCCGCTGATGCCGCGCAGCGCATCGGTGACCTCGGAGGGGATGATCCACATCTTGTTGGCGTCCCCACGAGCGAGCTGGGGCAGGACCTGGAGGTACTGGTACGCGAGCAGGCGCTGCGTCGGCTTACCCCGGTGGATGGCGGCGAAGACCTGCTGGATCGCGCGCGACTGCCCCTGCGCCTCGAGGATGCGGGCCTGGGCCGAGCCCTCGGCCCGCAGGATCTGGGACTGCTTCTCGCCCTCCGCAGTGAGGATGGCTGACTGCTTGACGCCCTCGGCGTTGAGGATCGCCGCGCGGCGGTCACGCTCGGCGCGCATCTGCTTCTCCATCGAGTCCTGCACCGAGTGCGGCGGGTCGATCGCCTTGAGCTCGACGCGGTTGACCCGGATGCCCCATCGACCGGTCTCCTGGTCGAGCACCCCCCGCAGCTGGGCGTTGATCTGGTCGCGGGAGGTCAGCGTCTGCTCGAGGTCGAGCGAGCCGATGACGTTCCGGAGCGTCGTGACAGTCAGCTGCTCGATGCCCTGGATGAAGTTGGCGATCTCGTAGACGGCGGACTTGGCATCGGTGACCGTGTAGTAGATGACCGTGTCGATGCTGACGACGAGGTTGTCGGAGGTGATCACGGGCTGCG
>JAABUN010001081.1_pt1 | contig 64502 bp, 52 predicted proteins | sample 5559311 | NCBI WGS metagenome assembly JAABUN01 (sample SAMN10711877, study PRJNA513370) | rock metagenome | isolation source: Antarctica rocks | place: Antarctica: Victoria Land, Siegfried Peak sud
TGCGGCGACAAAACCTGCGGCGACAAAACCTGCGGCGACAAAACCTGCGGCGACAAAACCTGCGGCGACAAAACCTGCGGCGACAAAACCTGCGGCGACAAAACCTGCGGCGACAAAACCTGCGGCGCGCCCGGCGACTCGGCCTGTGAACCGTGTTCAGAAGAAATAATCTTCCGTAAAGGGGCCAAATGGAGGGGCAGGGCAAGCCTGAGTCTCCATTTGGCCCGCTACCAAATCTCTCCAATCTCATGTTTTCCAATCTCCAACGCGCTCTTGTCGGCGCTTTTTTGCTGTTTCAATTTCCACTTCTCGCCGATGATTCCATTGAAATAGTTTTCGACAAAACCCCCATCGAACGCGGCCTGACTTTTGACCGCACTAACACGCGGCCAACAACCGTCAAGTTTGGCGATCAGGAATCGCAGACGTGGATGACGGACAACACCATCGAGCCTTCGATGGGCTGGACGCGCTCGTTTCGCTTTAAAATCACCGACCCGAAATTTCAAAAAGCCGCGCGGCCTTCGGTGGATGTGGAAATCACTTATCATATGCCGACCGGCAACGGTTGGTCGCTTTCTGCCGATACCAAAACCGGCGGTCGGCGCGTGGGCGGCGGCGGGAGCGGCACCCAGGGTTGGCGGACGGATACAATTCGCGTGGACGACGCGTTTTTCGGCGCGCGCGACCCCAAAAGCGGCGCGAAGATGAGCGTGGATGGCTTTGATTTGCGCCTCGATGCCATGAACACGCCGATTTATTTGAAAAGCGTCAAAATCGTCGGATTCGACCCGAAAACCAACGTGGATTGGAAGCGAATGACAAAAATTAGCGCGCTCGAAAGCGATCAACGCGGCGGAATCCTGGTGTTCAATCGCGCGCCCAAACACGAAATTCGCGCCGTTGTGCAAAACATGGCGAGCGTGGCGCGTCCCTTATTTTATCGCTTCGATGTGGCGGGCTACGACGACAAAAATCGTCACAGCGAGAGCGGACAAATCACGCTCAAACCCGATTCGAACACGCCGATTCCGCTCGCTTTCAACTCTTCCAATTGGCCGCTTGGCCCCTACGACGCCACATTGTCGCTGTTTTTGAACAAAAATGACACGACGCCGCTGCACAGCCAGACGATGAGACTGGGAATTATCAGCAACGCGCGGCTTGCCAAAGCGCGCGAAGGCGAGTTTTTGTTTGGTCTCGACGCCGCCAACACCTACATTTTCGACACGCAAAACGAAGCCGCTTTCGCGTTTTATCGGTTGATGGGCGTGGATATGCTGCGCGACGCGCATCGTATTGACGAAGAAATCAACGCCAAAAACGTCGGCACGTCGCTGGAACGCCTGGCGCGCGAAGAGATGCGCGCGATGCTGATGTTCGACCCGCCCAAAAGCGGCGACGCGGCGGAGCGCACCCGAAATTTGCCGGAAAATTTGGCGCGTCTCGACGAGATTACGCGCGCTCACGCCGGACGCGGACTCGGCCAGCTCCGCTACTTTGAAATGGGCAACGAGCCAGATTTGGGCTTTTATCCCGGCTCGATTCCCGAATATAAAGCGGCCTTTGAAGCGATGTATGACACCGTTAAAAAAGCCGCCGCCGCCAAAGGTTTGAAGCCCGACGACACGGTTGTGATGAACGGCGGTTTGTCGTTCGCGGGACCAACTGGCGAGCGCCGTTCGCGCGAGTTTTTGCAGATCGTGGACAGCCAGAAGATTGACGCCATCGCTTATCACGGGCACGGAAAAGGCGGCGAATCGGAGCGCGCCGCGTTCCTGCGCGCTCGCGACGCCGCCCAAAAAGGCGGCACAACCGTCGCGCGTTTCATCGAAACCGAGTCGGGATTTTCGGGCAACGACCGCAACGGTTTGATGGAACAGGCGCGCACGGCGGTCGAGAAACTGACTTACGCGCAGTCGCAGGGTTTGGAAACCTTCATGTTTTTCCGGCTTTTCATGGAAGGCGAAGGCTCGGAAGGCGGTTACGGCCTGACCGACAATCGCCAGGAGCCGCGCCCGTCGGTGCTGTCGTATCGCAACATGGTCGAGCGTTTGCGCGGACATCATTTCGTGAAAAATGTGAATTTCGACAAGGCGATGGACGCGCCTGGACTTAACGCCTATTTGTTCGAGGCGCGCGACGCGAACGGCAAAGCGACGGGCCGCAAAACTTTGGTGGCCTGGTCGGAAGCGCCCGCGCAATTCGATTTGTCGTTGCGTTTGGACGCGCGAAACGGCAAAGTTTCGTACGTGGAAAACATAGATTTGTTCGGCAATACGACGCCGACCAAAGTCATCGCGGGCAACATCGCAACGGTTCCAGTTGGCATCGAGCCGACTTTTGTTTCGTGGCAGGGAAGCGGCGCCAGTTCTCTGGTTGATGTCGCGCCGTCGCTTTTGACGGTGCGCGCCGCCGAACCGGTTTTGGTGGGCGCGACGACCAAAATTCCGGTTTTGGCGCGCAACCCCGAATCGAAAAATCAGGTCGCCGAAATCCGCGTCAAAGCGTTCGCGCGGGTGCCGATTCAAGCGACGGTTTCGCCCGCCAAACTTACGCTGCGCGGCGACGGCGAAGCGGTCAATTCGCAAATCACGGTCGCTTTGGCGCCCTCCGATACGCCGCTCGCGCTGCCGACGTGGTGGAAAGTTTTCACCGATGTGGACGCCGCCAAAATCACGCCCGAACTCTTGAATTCGCTGCCCGAAACCGTTGCGGGCGCGCAAAATTCGGGCGCGGGTCAGTGGGTTTCGAGTCAGCAATTTGCGGGCGGTCAGCGTTTGGAAATCGCCAAAATCGCGGGCGGATTCGGCGAAAAACGCGCGGCTCTGGCCGTTACGACCATTGACGCGCCGCGCGACATGACCTTGCCCGTCGCCGCCAGCGCCGATTGGTATATGCAGTGGAATGTCAATGGCAAAGAGGTCTACAACACACTCGAACGTGGCAACGAGCATGGCGGCCTGGCCGATCACGTTTTCGATTTGCCGCTTAAGAAAGGCCGCAACATTATTTCTGTGCAGGCTTTGAGCGGTTCGGGCGGCTGGAAATTGGAGTTTGGCGGACCAAAAGAGCGCGCTCTGGCCTTGACCCAAGGCACCGACCCCGACCGTTTGGTGGTTTCTCTGGTTGCGGGTGGCCAAACGCTTTCCAGCCAAACCGTGCCGCTCCAACTCAGCGCGCCGATTCCAAGCGTTGGAAAAGTGCCCGCGAATGCTTCCGAATGGATCCAACTGCAACCGCTCGCGCAGTTGGGCGAAGAAAACGTGACCAATTTCTTCGTTAAAGAACCCGATCAATCGCGTTGGTATAAGGGCGAAGACGATTTGTCGGCGCTGGTTTGGCTGCGCGAAAGCGGCGAAAATTTGCATCTTTTCGTCGCCGCCAAAGACGACAAATTAGTGGAAGCATCAAGCGCTGCCGATTTGCCAAAAGCCGATCATCTGCGAGTTTCCCTGAAAGATGAAAGCGGCAAAACGCTGGTGGATGCCATGTCTGGAATGGTCGGCGGCAAAGCGGTTGTCATTGGAAACCCTAACGTCAAGACAGTCATTACGCGCCAAGACGGGCGCACGCTTTACGCGCTGACAATGCCCAAAACTCTGGTTGGAAAAGCGCCGTTTCGGCTTTCGGTCTCGGTTGGAGACAACGATTCCAATTTTCTCAAACAAAAACTCGATCTCGCCGACGCCAATGGTTTGCGCCTGATCGCGCGTTAAACGACGCAAAAGCAAAAGTCGCTCGGCTCAATTCGAGCGACTTTTGCCTGACCATTCCCATGAGCATTCCTTTTAATTCCGCGAGCATTCCCGGTCGCCACACCATTTCCTACCGGGTGCGCGACGCTCACAAGGGCAACCCGACCCGCGAAGTCGAGGTGCTGGCCACGCCCGCCGAAATCGAGCAATTGGTGCGCGAGGGCTATCTGGTGCGCGAAAATCTGCTGCCGATGGAGCAGATCGAACGCTTGCGCGCGGCGCTCGACGAAACGGTGGCGCGCGACGAGCGGCTCGAAAAGAACGGCAGCAAAGCGTTTGGCGGCGTTTTCATTCGTCACCTGGCCGACAAGCATCCAGCGTTTCTGGAAATGATCGACTTCGAGCCGGTGCTTTCGGTCGCGCGCGCTTTGTTTGGGCCGTATATTCAATTGCGCGGTTTCACGGCGCGCGTGTGCGACCCGAACGATCCGCATCAGGAAGTCGAGTGGCACTTTCATCAGCGACTGATTCCCGATCCCCTTCCGCCTTTATTGGCGCGTCCGCAAACCTTGGACGCCTTGCTTTATCTGGACGATTTGACCGATTTGAACGGGCCGCTGTGCGTAGTGCCCGGCTCGCATCAATGGCTCGAAGCCGAGCTGCCAACGGGCGACACCGCCGACAAAGCCGAACAAGTCGTGTTGCGTCTGCCCGCAGGAAGTTGTGTTATGGCGCATGGGGCGTTGTGGCATCGCGCGCTTCCGACCCGGCCCGGCGGCACGATGCGGCGCCTGCTGCTTTTCGGTTACGGCCCCGCCTGGATGAAGCCAGCCATCTACGGCGCCAAGCCGCCGGACGGTCTCACGCTCAAGCTGTTGGAACAACCCGATCTGGACAAGGAAACGCGCGAGTTGCTCGGCGTGGACGGTTATATGTGAGGCAAAACGGAGCCTATTTCCCATCGAAAAAACATGAAAAATCTTCATTTTACTTTTTGCAAAAACGCTTGTGCGTGCCTGACGAGTGTCGAGTTGGTGACGCGATGAGCCGCAATTTCCAAGCAGTTGTGTTTGGCGCACCAAACGAAATCGAGTTGCGCCGCTTTGAACTGCCCGCGTGTGGCCCCAAAGAGATCGCGGTCAAAACGCTTTACTCGATGGTTTCGTCGGGCACCGAAGGCCGTGTTTTGGCCGGACATTACGGAGCGGAAGGCAACTTTCCGCTGATTCCAGGTTACTCTGTGGTTGGCGAAGTCACCGAAGTCGGCGACGAAGCCAAAGGCTGGGAAGTTGGCGATCTGGTGAGCGCGGGCAATCCGCAACCTGTCGCGGGCATTCATCATCAATGGGGCGGACACGCCAGCCACCACCTTTACGACGCCGAAAAACCGGTTTTGCTGCCGAGGGGCGCCGCGCCACTCGATTATGTGGTCGCCGAACTGGGCGCGATTTCGTTTCGCGGCGTGATGGCGGCTTCTCCAAAGCGCGGCGAAACGGCGGCGGTGATTGGCCAAGGTCTGATCGGCGCGTTTTCTGCCGCGTGGCTGGGCGTTTTGGGTTGCCGCGTGGTTGTTGCTGATGTCGCACCATCTCGATTGGAGCGCGCTTTGAAAAGAGGCGTGGCCGATGCGGTCAACGCGCGCGATGAAAACGCCGCGCAGAGATTGGCGAGTCTGTGTGGCGGCGCCGATTTAGTGGTCGAATCGTCGGGCAACGCGCGCGGATTTGCACTCGCCACTTCGCTTTTGCGCGAAGATTGGAGCAACGGCGCCAAAACGAATCCGCCGCGTTTAGTGTTGCAAGCCAATTACATTGAGGAAATTCCGCTCAATCCGTGTGGCTTTTTCAGGGGCGAAGCGGTGCAGGTTTTTGCCCCTGTTGATCGCCGTCGCGCAGATCGTTTGGCTGTTGTCGAGCATTTGCGGCGCGGCGATCTGCGCGCGGCGGATTTCGTGGGCGAGATCGTTTCGCCCAACGACGCGCCCGCCGCTTACGCCCGTTTGCGCGATGCGCCGGACGAGTGTTTTTCGGTTGTTTTCGATTGGACGAACGCCGATTGACCTCCACCAAACCTGTGACCGCAACTCTCTTTTTAGATCTCACATCATGAAGCATCAATGGCTGTATCTCAGCAAAACCGACATCGAAACCGAGCGGCTGCAATGCCGCGAAGAAGGCCGCGACATCGCCGCTTTAGAACCCGAATTCGACCGCGTTTTGGCGCTTGACCTGGAAGATTTATGCAACCAAGGCGCCGCGCAAAACTTGCTCGATGCGACGATTCAAGCGCCGATGCGCGCCGACTTCGCCTTCGATGAACCGAGCGACCTGCAAGGCATTTTGGCCGCGCGGCCCGAAAACGCGCCGTCTTTGCCGCCTCTCGATTTAGGAAGTGACGCGTTCGCCGACAAGATTTATGGCGCCTGGACGGGGCGTTGCGCCGGTTGTCTGCTGGGCAAACCGGTCGAAGGCTGGCGACGCCCGCGAATGTGGGGCTATCTTCAAGACGCCGCGCGCTGGCCGCTCGACAACTACTTCGGCTCCAAAGATGTGGGCGCCAAAGTCGTCGGAAAATGGGAAGTGGATAACGCCTGGGTGCAGAGTCTGCTCGCCGAAAATCTGGGCTATATGCCCGTTGACGACGACACCAATTATACGACGATTGGCGTGGCGATTTTGGAGCAATACGGGCGCGATTTCACGCCCCTTGATGTCGCCAATTTCTGGCTCCAGAACGTGCCTTTACTTGACACCTGCACCGCCGAGCGCATCGCTTACCGCAACTTCGCCTTGCTCATTGCGCCGCCCGCTTCGGCGACGTTTCGCAATCCCTACCGCGAATGGATCGGCGCCCAAATTCGCGCCGACGGTTTCGCTTATGGCGCCGCCGGAAACCCCGAACTGGCCGCCGAGTTCGCCTGGCGCGACGCCTCGATTTCCCACGTCAAAAACGGCATTTACGGCGAAATGTGGGCCGCCGCCCTAATCGCCGCCGCCTTTGTCTGCGCCGACGTTTCGCAAATCATCGAAGTCGGCTTAAGCCAGATTCCGCGTAACTGCCGCTTGGCACGCGACGTCGGTGAGGTCGTGCAATGGCGTCGCGACGGTTTCTCTTATGACGAGGCGAGCGAGCAGATTCACGCGAAGTGGGACGAGGACAACTGGCACGATTGGACACATGCCAACTCCAACGCGACGATTGTGGCGCTGGGTTTGTTGTGGGGCGAAGGCGATTTCGAGAAGTCGGTGTGCCGCGCGGTGCAAGCGTGCTTCGACACCGATTGCAACGGCGCGACGGTCGGCTCGATCCTCGGCGCGATATATGGGCGCGCGGCCTTGCCCGACAAATGGACGGCGCCGCTCAATGACCGTTTGAAGACCGGCGTGGCCGGTTATAACGATGTGCAGATCGCGGATTTGGCGGGGAAAACCGTTGAAATTGCACGGCAAATTCAGCGATGAAGACTCCACTTCCCCACAAAACTGGCGGCGCACCCGTTTTGCGCTTGCCCCTTAAAAACGATGAACTTCCCTTGCACGCGCAAACCGCCGCGCAAAATCCGCAATCCGAAACGCCCGCTCAGGCCATCGCCGCGCGCGCCCTGCCGCCGCTTTTGCAACGGCCAAACGGCCAAACCGTGCAAAATGACGCGCAGTGGCCCGCGCGCCGCGCCGAGATAATGGAAGTTTTCGCGCGCGAAGTTTATGGCCGCTCGCCCCAAATCGTCGCCGCCAACTACAAACAATACAAAGACCACCAAAACGAACTGCCCTTCGATCAACACTGGTTGCTGGCGACAATTGCGGCGCGCCTGCTCTACGTCGTCTCGGCCAATGACGACGCCTGGGCCGACCCGAAATCGGAGTTTCTGGGCGCCCTGGCCGCTTCGCCGTTCGACCGAAAAAGTGGACGCGGTTTTACGCGATGGCGACGCGGCGCGCGGCTTCTTCCAAAAACCCGACGACGAAGTTTTGCAGCCGGGCAATCACTGGTTTCGCGCGCTGCAATGGCTGTGGGGCCGCCGCTACGTTTATCAGGCCGACCGCACTGCGCGCTCGGATTTCGACAACTTCGAGTTCTGGGTTTTTCCGATTAAAATTAGCGGCCCGATTTAAAGCGTCGTCTTGAAAAACGACGGCAAAGAAGTTTATGATCGCACGGAAAACCTCGCATCGCTGACGCTGCTGTTGCCGCAAAACGAAGCGGGCAAACCCTATCAAATCTCGATCAACGGCAAGCCGTTTCAAGATTTCGACGCCGGTTTGAAACCGGTGACGATCGGCGAGCCCAAAAACGAATTGATTCTGTCGCCGCAACCGCTCAAGACTTCGCAGAGTTTCCCGCGTTGGCGCACCGTCGAAGCCGATCTGGTTTTGCTGGGCACGCCCGCCGACAACATTCTGCTTTTCAACCAACTGCGCGGCGGCTTGCTGAACGGCAACGGCGCTCAGGTGACGTATTCGCCGTTTGTGGGCGAATATAACGCCTTGAATCTGGTGGGCGACGCGGCGCAAATCGAAGTGCAATTTGAAATAGACTTCTCAAATCTCCTCGCACCACTTCAACACTTCGACAAACCGATAATTTTCCAGAGCCGCGAACATCTCGTGTTTCGGCAACTTCGCCCGCGACAAAGCCGGAGAAGTCAGGCCGCACAGAAAGCGCGCCATTTGCCTTGGATAGCTCAACGCTTGCGGATGCGAATCGCGCAGTTCGCGCATAATACCGGCGTCAACGCGCGATTCCAGGTCGGGCCGTTCGCGCGCGGGCGGCAGTTGCGCGGCCTCTTGCGTCACGCAAAACGAGCAGTGGCCGCACGGTTCGGGCCGCTTTTCGCCGAAGTAGCGCACCAAAGCGTTGGTCTGGCAACCCTTGTATTCGACCAACTTCAACACGTCGCCGATACGTTTGATTTCGGCTTTTTCGCGCAAGGCAAAACGTTTTTGCAAGTCGGCAACCAGAGCATCGGCGTCTTCTTCGTCGCGCAAACGAACGTAACGTTGGCGCGCGTCGGCAGCGCGCACCTGCGCGACATCTTTCTGTTCCAGCAATTCCATCGCGCGCACGATGCTCTCGCGCGAACAGCCCAGCTTTTCCATCGCTTCGTCGGGATCAATCTTGAGCCAGATGCGCCCGTGTTTGGCGGTGCCAAATAACCCGCGCAGAAATTGGCTGGCCTTGTCGCCAAACGCCGCGTAAATCTCGTTCAATCCGGCGTGAGGCCGCACTTCGTAACCCGCATAATAAGGCGTGCCCTGCTGCAATACGCCGCCCAATTCCAGGTAAGTCAACGCCGTGCGCAACACGAGGGAACGCAAATCGTGGCGCGTGCTCAAGTCGTATTCTTTGATAGAAAACTCCGGCCCCAGCGATAAAATTTCTTCGATAAAGCCGCGCAGACTTTCCGGCGTTGGCGTGTCGCCATAAACGAAATTTTCCAGGGTCGGCACGTCGTCGGGGCAGGCCAACAGCTCGACGACCGAAGGTTTATCGTCGCGTCCGGCGCGCCCGATTTCCTGGCTGTAATTCTCCAATCCCTTGGGCAAATTAAAGTGATAGACATAGCGCACATCGGCCTTGTCTATGCCCATACCAAAGGCAATGGTCGCGACGACGATGCGCTCGCCCGCCATCCACCATTCCTGGGTTTCGCTGCGGTCGGCGGCGTCCATTCCGGCGTGATAGGGCCGCGCTTCCAGACCGTTGTCGTTGAGGTAATTGGCGACGGCGTGCGCGGTTTTTTGCAGCGTGACATAAACAATCGTCGCGCCCGCGCGCCGCTTTTGCAGACGGCTCAACAACACATCGAAGCGCCTCCGGTCGGGAACCGGCGTCAGGCACAGGCGCAAATTGGCGCGGTAAAATCCGGTGTTGATCGAGGCGCCCTCGTTAATCTCGAAGCTCTGGCAGATTGATTTCGCGACTTTGGGCGTCGCCGTCGCCGTCAGCGCCAGAATGCGCGGAACATTTAATTCGCGCGCGAACTGCGCCAACTTCAGGTAATCGGGCCGAAAGTTATGGCCCCATTCCGAGATGCAATGCGCTTCGTCAACCGCGAACAACGAGATGTTGGTGTGCTTGAGCATCTCGCGAAAGCGTTCGTTGTTGAAGCGTTCGGGCGCGACGTAAAGCAGCTTGAGTTGGCCACTTCGCAAATCGTCGTTGACCTTTTGCACTTGCGGCCACTCCAGACTCGAATCTAAGCGCGCCGCCGCGATGCCTTTGCTGTGCAGAAAATCGATCTGATCTTTCATCAGCGCGATGAGCGGCGACACAACGAGGGTCGTGCCTTCCAAAGCCAAAGCGGGCAATTGATAACAGAGCGACTTGCCACCGCCGGTCGGGAAGACGGCGAGCGCGCGACCGCTGCCATTGATGAGTTCGTCAATGACCTTTTCCTGGCCATCGCGAAACTGGGTGAAGCCGAAGTTTGCTTCGAGCAAGGCGGAAACGTCGGTGGGCATGAGCTAAAGTTTAGCCCTGCAAGAGGCTACTGCAACGTGACGGAAGTCTCGCACAGTTTGAAGTGCGCCCGTAAGGGCGATTTTGTTGGCAGAGCAGTCGCGTATTTGTGTGGCGGCTCCTACGTTCAACGCCCTAACGGGCGCACTCCAAACTGCGTAAAGACTTCCGCCACGTTGCACTACGCCGTTAGTTTCACCTGACTCGCATCAGTCTGAGCAATCGCAACTGCCGCACTCGAAAGTAGCAATGGCGTTAGTTTCATACTAAGGGACGAGAATCAGTCAAAGAATATAAAGGACTTTTAAACCGCGTCACAATAGTTGAATAGCTGAGATAAATTGAGGGTTTCCCCCTGTTGATAAGGCATGCCGCATTATGTTAAAATAGGTGAATAAAAGTTGCCGTTGTTATAAATGAACCCTGAAAAGTCAATTCTCTCCCATGAAACATTTCGCCCCTCTCCATCGTTTTCGCCAGATTTTGCTGGTGTTATGCGCAGCTTTGATTTTGAGTGGCTTATGGCTTATTTCCCCTTTGATGGCTGCCGGAGAGGAGGACGGATGGGGTGTCCAAGTGACCGCTTCGCCTGCGGAAGTGTGGGCACAGCCGGGCGATACGGTGACGGTCACTTTTTCCGCCTCTATCACTGGGAGTATGCCTACAACAAAGACAGACTCCCGCACGGGCAAATTGCTTCATGTGGGAGCTATCGATTGGAATCCCGAAGGTGATTTGACAGCAGATGGAGACGTTTACACCAAATCTATCGTTCTTTCTCCCTATGCATCAAATTACGATACACAACTAACAGGGATGAACGTAGCTCAAGTTCAGTATTATGGAGATGATGGAACTTCTGGCGCCTGGGTTAGCGAGGGCAATTCCACGACTTGCATTATCCATGTAGGAAAAACTGCTCCGCCGCCTAATCCTACGCCGACACCCGATCCAACAGACCCACCCGTTCCCAATCCGACAGACCCACCGACGCCTAATCCCTCGCCGTCGCCTAATCCCTCGCCGTCACCTAATCCCTCGCCGTCGCCTAATCCCTCGCCGTCACCTAATCCCTCGCCGTCGCCTAATCCCTCGCCGTCGCCTAATCCCTCGCCGTCGCCCTCACCTTCGCCGACTCCCAGTGGCGGTGTATGGTCGCCAACCGAAAAAGAGATCGGTTATCATCGCCTGGGCGACGGCTGGCAAGCCGATGGCTGCATGACCGCGCCCGTTGATCAATCGGCAGATTGCGCGACTCCTACGCCAACTCCGACCGCTTCGCCAACTCCGACCGGCTCACCAACTCCGACCGCTTCGCCAACTCCGCAACCATCCTCAACGCCTAAACCAACACCGGCACCAAGCAAAACAGAAAAAGTCGTGGCGGCGGGCGCCCTCGTTCCGTGCGCGGTGCAGGAAGCGCAGGACTATGATACTTACATCAAAACCAACGTCGCCGACGAAACCACCAAAACTTACGCCCCTGAAGCCAACGACGCTGACGAAACCACCCAAACTTACGTCGCCGATGGGCCGCTGACTTACAAATGGAGCGCCGATAAAGGCACGTTCCAGGGCGCAACTGACGGCAAAACCGCGACTTGGAAAGCGCCGACGGAGCCAGGCCGATACACCCTCAAATGCACCATAGATGACCCCGATGGCGCTCGCGTGACCGATCCCGATACCGGCTCTCATGACGATGCGGCTCTCGTGCGTTCGTGCCAAATCATCGTGCCGACGCTCTCGATTCAATTCGTTCAGCAGACGATGGCCATCGGCTCCAAAGACGATGACGCTCATAAAGCCAAATTCGAGGTCAAAGTCACCGACGACAAAGGCGCTCCGGTCAAAGACTTCACCATTCCCAAGCCAACCATCGTCAAAGACACTGGGCGCGACGCTCACGATGGCACTTCGGCGCAAGTGACAGCCGAGAATCTCGTCACCGATAGCAGTGGCATCGTCAAAGGCACGCTCAAGTCGGGCAACCGTTTGGAGACGACCAAAATCCACATCCAAACCGATCCCGACGATGACAAAAGCGGCCCCTCGGCGGGCGCCGAGCAAGTGTGGAGTGACCTGGGCGACGCGGCCTGGGACTACGAAGAATACTTCGAGTATGGCGAGGCTTTAACTATCGATTATCGCATGGCTTACACACGTGACGGCGCCGAAGAGAAGATTACCGGCCATAGCATCAAGCCGGAGACAACGGCCATCAAAGGTTATGAGTGGAAGCCAGATGAAGGTGAGGATTGGGACGAAGACGGCTGGCCTGATGGCGATTACCGGCTCGAAGAATACAGCAAAGAAGATGGGGACACCTCCGACTTCGACTGGTGGAGAGACACACTGGTGAGTTGGGGCGAAGTCAGCGAAGACGATGGCACTTACTCGGTCGATCTGTTTGTTGAATACGACGAAGATTTCGAGATGGACTCGGTTGAGTTCAATTTGGCGGACACCAACTCTTACGGTGCGGCTGGCTCCTTAGAGTAATTGCTTCACTTCCACGATCTTGATCAAAACCATGAACATTCAAATCCAATCTAAGAATCTGATGCAGTGCATCATCGCGGCATTTGTCGCGGCAGTATTGACCTTTAGCTTTTGTCCGAGGGCACACGCGAAGCCCGATCCGCCTCAAAACTCGATGGGCCAACTTGCATCACCAAATGGTAATGGTGTTGCTAGTTTAGAGATAGATTTGCAGTGGAAGGGAGAATGGCTTAAAGTTACAGGCCGTGATCTGACTGTTTGGGTAAGCCAAAGAATGATACTACGAGCCAGAATGAGTGATGGAAGTGCAATCTCCAACCCGTCGTGGAACGTTCCTGGAAATGCATTTGCCAAATATATACCAAAAACAACAAAGACACGCCCAGTTCCTCTGACCGTGCTGAATGAAAACTCTGTGTCTTTTATTTGGCGCGATAAAGGAGATGCTCTCAATGTAAGATTCAAAGGCATGTCTCGTGGTGCAGAGGTGTCGAGAGGAGTAAACTTCCGAGTAAGAAGACCAGAAGTCACACTGACTACTTATACAGATGGTGTGAATTGGAATAACGGGACTGGCTTGCAAATTGGAGACTGGGGAGGCTCCGTGAAGAATCCGGATCCGGAAGTCGGTAGGCGAACTGCACCACCAGAGGGAGTGGTAGCTGTTGCGAACAGAGACGTTCACTGGCCCGACGGAGGTATGTTAAGGTTTACGCAAGTAATTACTTATTACAGACACTATCAATACGACGCAGATCTAATTCATGGGCGCAAAATAATCACCACTGGTTTAGATACTGGCGTAAATTACGGAGATACTTTCTCGAGTCCTGGAGCGCATTTTGGGATGAGTGATGCCCCACAATCAGGCCATCGTGGCGGTGACATAGATCACAGAATCGAACTTGACATCAAGTTCACTACTTGGCTGATGTTTAAAACCAAAGACTCAAATTCGCAGTGGGTTCCCTTGAAAAGTTTTGACTGGAAAGGAGGTGGAAAAGCCGATAAAAATCCTGATGGCACTTGGACAGTTAGCAACAAATATGCTCAATCATTTGCGAGCATGGAAACAACCAAATTTCCAATCTGGGACGGCTTGGCGAAAGCAGGCCCATATGATAACTCTTGGGTGGCATTTTGACGACAAAGACCCTCCTTGCTTGGCGTGAACTTGTTTGAAGTATTGAAGGTGATGTAGGAGAAAACAAATGAAAATTCATTCGAAATCTGTAAAAATTCTTGCTGTTGTCATAGCGGCTTCTTTTGTTGGAGGCATCGCCTTATTTGAACATGATGTTCAAGGACAAGGCAATACTTCCGAGCCACTGACGGCCTCTGAACCATCGCTCAACCGTCCTCCCAACATTCAGGGTGAAATTGTTGAGGAGGTAGAACTGTCGGCAGTTCTATCAAAAGATCATAAAGAAGATTACAATCCTCTTGAACCCGTAGAGGTTGTGATAACTCTCAAGAATGCTTCTAAAAGTCCTATCAAGTTTGTAGAAACATTTTCAAGTAGAGATCACAGTTTCTTGGTAAAAGATTCTGCGGGCAAATTGATGCCCACCACACGATATGGCTATAAAGGCGAGCCTGGTGAGGTTCTTCCATCCACTGCAACGGCGTTGCGCTCTATCGAACCGGGTGAATCGAAGCAATTCAGTGTGATTGTCAATCGTATGATAGATATGACGGTTGACGATGTTTATTCTATTGTTGTTTATCGCACAATCCTTGCGGACGGTAAATCAGGTTATGTGCAGTCAAATGAGTTGCATGTAGATGTAAACACAAAAGACACGGGTGAAGGAGATATTTCACTTCCTGGTATTAAACAACCTGACAATCCATTAGAGTAGGTAGTCCATGTCGGCTTGCTCCTATGCTTTCTTCTCATTTTGCAATCAGATGTCTATGGACTTGGGGAATGAATCGGGTGAATCGGGGGACACAATACCTATTTCGACTCGACAAATAAGTATTGTGTCCCCCAATTTTAGAGCTATGATTATGAAATCGTCATTGCCCCTATCTCAGAGGGTTGATAAAGCAGATGTCATAGTTGTGGCTCAAGTGATGAGTTGCACACTGAATAAACGTGCCTCCAATTCGCTTCAGAAGGACGAGGATCAGACACTTCCCAGAGCTCTTAATGCTCAGGAGATTTTGAAGGCGTTTGAACTTCAAGAATCTGGAGACTACACTTTCAAAGTGCAAAAGTATATCAAAGGTCAGTGTGAACCAACCATACAAATGCATCTAAACGCCTTAAATTGTAGATATTATGGCTATGGCAAGACGCGTATATCCGAAGGCTCCCAAGTCATCCTATTTTTGAAACCGCTTGCCAACAAAAATTATGAAGCAGTTGATCCATTGATACCATTAACTCCTATATCTTCTAATGCTTTTATCCTACTGGACGAAGATCAGAAAGCTGATTTTTATCAACAAGTATATAATATGCTTCTTGCATCTTTATCAGATGTGCCATTTAGAAGATCGTCAATATCTCAGCTACGCACTGTTGAGGACACCGATGTCGCTACAATAGTGGCAAATTATTCAGATGATGATGACATAGAAGTCAAAGATAGTGCTTTGTATTGCATGATGGTAAATCAAAGGGTAGAGTTTATACCCAAAGTATTGAAGCTATCTGAAGAGCTCGGGAAGACTAACCAAAGCCCAGAGTGTTTGCAGGCATTTCGATATTTGAAGGTTCCCGAAGCGACTCCTTACTTGAACAACATGCTCTTTAGCGAGTATTATTACATACGTCTTCATGCCACTTTCGCCCTCGATCCTCTTGCAGATGAATCGAGCATTCCGTATTTGATGGTCGCCTTGAGTGATCCAGACCCACAAAATATAATCGCATATAGCGCGTATCACATGATATACAGATCGGCGCCAGATCTAAAAAAGCCGAAATCGGAAGAATACTTCTATGCTAACCGCGAAAAGGAGATTGATATCGTATATCGTTGGTGGAAAGGTTACCTTTCCGGTGAGAACGCTCTGAAGGGCCGTAAACGTGGTCTTCTTAGTGACAGTGACTTAAGTTCATCGCTGTATAGCTTGGATGTAGATGACCGCAAAAAAGCTATAAAAAGCCTGTCTATACCTCTCAAATTGGCTGATGTCCCATACGTTATGGTAAGCCTGAGTGATCCAGATGAAGAGGTAGCTTTCAACAGCTATGTGCTGTTGAAGAGTATTATAAACACATTGCCGGATATAAAATCCGCGAATGATTTTGGCAAGGAGAGCGAAAGGGTAATGCGCGACTCTCGTTCTTGGTGGATGCAGAAGTTAAAAGATCGCTTGGAGGAATAGGTCGGCCAAAGAATTTTCATTTCAAGTGATGTTCTGAGGCAATATAATTTCATGTTTTACTCCTATTGCAAAACGAGATATTTGTGCCCTTTAGTTGTAGGTATTTTATGCACTGTATCTTCTCACGCACAGCCTCAGCGTCCCGCGCCCACGAATCGTCCCGCGCGTCCGCAGATGCCCGCGAGTTTCGACCGCGCAACCGTCGCGCGACTGCTCGCCGACATTGACGGGCCGCGCAACGCTTCCATTCTCAAGGTCGGCTACTTTCTGCGGCGCGGTCAACCCGAATTGCCAATTGACGAAGGTTTCGAGTTGCTGCAAGCCGCCGCCCTCGCCGAACCGGTCGGCACCAAACGCTGGTTTCTGCTGCAAAACCTGCGCGCCTTCGCCGCTTTCCGCGTGCCCAGCGTTGATACCGATCAGGGCTTCGAGGCTTATCAGGCGATTTTCGAGCACGCGGGGGATGCGGCCCATGCCAAAGCCGATTACCAACTGCGGCAGTCGGTTCTGGAGTTCGTTGATTCCGTTCCTGGCAAGCTCAACGATCTCGGCTTGAGAAAAGACGAGCAGACCAAAGCGCTGTTGCTTGGAGCGTGGACGGCTTATGCGACGGCTCTCAGTTCGCCGCTCAACGGGGCCGCCATTGCCGAACCGGATTGGACGCGGGCTCTGGAAAAATCGGAATCGCTGGAAGCGTTCGTGCCCGCCGTCGAGAAGGTCATCGCCGATCCTGCCATTCCCAAATCGTTCGGTTTGCTGATGGCGGCGGCGGCGGTTCTCGCGCCCAAAGACCCCGACCATGCCATCACGTTGTGGGAGCAGGCCAAACCGTTGATTCCGCAGCGCGAGGGCCGCGCCGATCTCAACGAGGCGGCGCGGCTCTATCAAGCTCTGGTGGATGCCTTGGTCGCGCGCGACCGTTTGCCCGATGCCATCACCAATCAGCAACAGTTTGTGCAACTCACCGGACGCGGGCAGGGGCGTTTGCTGCTGCTAACGCGGCAGAGCGGCGATGGCGCCGCGACCGAAGCGATGTTGGCGAGTTTGGTCGCAACCGCCAGCGACGACCGCGAGATATTGGGTGCCGCGTCGGGCTTGTTCAAGCTCGCGCGCGACGGCGCCGCGCCCGATGCCAAAGCGGGGCAGCAAGCCGAGGCGTTGCTGCTGTCTTACCTCGCCAGCCCGCAAGAGCGTGATAAAGTGGACGAAGTGGGCGCGCGTTTGTCGTTGGGCAACTTCTACTTGCGCGGCCATAAGTGGAAAGAGGCCAAAGAGATCTTGGATGTTGGGCCGCTTTCGGCACAGGAACAAAGCTCACCTCGTGTCAAGAGCCTGCTAAGAGATGTAGAGCGCATGAAAATTCAGGCAGAAAAAGCCATCGGCCCTACGCCTCGTTAGGCAGAATGGGGCTGGCACCGCCGATGCCGATGCGTCCCCGCTCCCACTTCGTCCAGATGCAATCTGATCTTTCCTCGAATATGTGGAGAGTATTTGAATGATGTGTTACTCTATCAGCAACGTTTTATAACGCTTCCTGACGCAGAGACTACACGCCCGTAGGGGCGCTACTTGCGGCGCCCAATGCTGGAACTAACGTGATATTTACCCGAAGTGAAACCTGTCGGGCGCCGCAAGCAGCGCCCCTACGGGCGTGTAGTCTCTGCGTCAGATTCTGCGCTGTGCTTCCCTTGGCATGACGGGAACTGCGGAGTTGCTTGCGAGCTTTTGCGAGCTTAATCCAACACTTCCGCGCCATCAACCGCTTCGCAAACCCAGGCGCGCACCTGCCGGTTCATCGCCGCGCCATAGGCCGCGATTTGTCCGCTAATAAACGCGTCCGCGCGCGATTTTTCGATGAGCGTCACGGTGCAGCCGCCGAAACCCGCGCCGGTCATGCGGCTGCCCAAAACACCCGGCTGACGGCGCGCCCAATCGGTCAGGAAATCTAACTCGGCGCTCGAAACTTCGTAATCGTCGCGCAAAGACGCGTGAGACAGATTCATCTGTTGGCCGAAGCTGTCCAAATCGCCCTTTTCTAAGGCGGCGACGGCGAGTTGCGTGCGCTCGATTTCGCCGATGACGTGTTCCAGACGACGGCGCACGACCGAGGACATTCCGCTGTGCATTTCGTCGAGTTCGTCGAGCGAAATATCGCGCAACGATTGCGCGCCCGGCACCTGCTTTTGCATGATGCGCAAACCTTCCTCGCACTGCGCGCGGCGCTCGTTGTAGGCGCTCGAAGCCAGTTCGCGCGGCGCGCCCGAATCGGTGATGACGATGGCGTGATCGCGCAGCTTAAACGGCACCTGTCGCATCGATAAATCGCGACAATCGAGCAAAAGCGCGTGGTCGGCCTGACACGCCGCGACCGCCATCTGATCCATAATGCCGCAGTTGACGCCGATGAAACGGTTCTCAGCTTTTTGACAAAGCAAAGCCACGTCGCGCGGCGATTTCTCCACGCCCGCGATGTGCAAAAACGCCAGGGCAACCGCGACCTCGAACGACGCCGACGACGACAGCCCCGACGCGAGCGGCACGTTCGACATCACGATGCCCTCGAATCCGTTTGTTGTAATGCCTTCGTCGTGCAGCGCCCACGCGACGCCCTGCGCGTAATCGATCCAGTTGCCCTGCTTGCCGCAGTGCGACAATTGGAACTCGCGCGACTCGTTGAACAGGGGCGAGTGCAGCACGACTTTATCGGCATCGCGCGGGCGCAAAGCTATCTCGGTTTGCAGGGGAATCGCCATCGGCAAGACGAATCCATCGTTATAATCAACGTGTTCGCCGATGAGATTGACGCGACCGGGCGAGCGAATCGAAAGCGTCGGCTCGGCATCGTAGCGGTCGCGGAACTGTTGGGAAAGAAGCATGGGGAGCACCGAATTGGTAAAGGGGGTAAGAAGAAATTACCACTTTTCGCGAGTTAGTGCCAATATCGGATAGCGGATGGGATGAAGAAAGCGCTGAGATTACTTCCTCGCCAACCTTCGCTATCCGCAAACCCATCCGACATCCGATTCATCCGCTATCTGGCAGGCTTAGCTTAACGATGCCGTCTTCGATGACGACCGGGTAAGTCGCGACATCGAAGCCTTCGACCGACAGACATGCTCCGGTCTGGCAATCGAACTCCCAACCGTGAAACGGGCACGCGACGATGTGCCCATCGGTATCGCCGCCCGCGAGCGAAGCTCCGGCGTGTGGGCATTCGTTGTCGATGGCGCTCACGCGCTCGCCATCGCGAAATAAAGCGACCTGGTAAGGGCCACTACGAAACAAAAATCCCTCGCCTTCGGGCAAATCTTTTAGTGAAGCGACTTCGTGTTGCATGATTGTTAATAAAGCACGCGCGTCCTCAAACGGCGGCACGCGCGTTGATTGAGCAGTTTCTTCGCCCAAGTTTTTTGCTCGGCGCGCGCGCCCATAATGCGTTTGAGTTCGCTGAATTGAGTCGTCGCGCGACGGGCAAATGGCAGTCTTCTCGCAGAAGCGAAAACGTAACTTGACGAGGCTGAAATTCCCAATGCGTCCGTGACGTCGATACGGTAACATTTAACCGAGATTTCCCTTTCTGGTGAAGTTTTAGCTGGAGTCCGTCGATCTCTTTCTATTTTTATGAAACCCCAATTTTTTCTGGTGAGCGCTCTGGCGTTGGCCCTCGTGTCTGGCGCGCTGTTGTTGTCTGGTTGCGGCGGCGGTGGCGGTTCATCCGCGAGCGTGTCCGACCTGCGTTTTACGCGGCAGAGCAACGTCGAATTTCCCGATTCGCCCGAGATTAGCGGCGTGTTGACAGTCAACTTCGCTGACACCGCGCCCACCGCGAACGCGCGGGCCACCGGCACGCTGCAACTTTATGCCAATCCCGACACTACCGCGACGCCGTTGCCATTTTCCGATCCGCCGCCCGGCGCGGGCACGGTCGATTTCCTGAGCGTTTTGCCCGGCAATGCCACCTACATTCTGGTGGGCAACGTGGTGCCGGGCAACCGAGTCGATTCCGATTTCGCTCTTGATTTGCGCGGCTCTTATCAGGGCACGCCGCGTTTCACTCTGCGCGGTAATTTCGAGGATCAATCCACCGTTTTGCTCGAAGCCCGTTTTGAGCGCGGCAACAGCGTGTTGCGAGGCCGCATTCTCAACGTCAACAAAGCCATCGTTCCTGGCCCCCCGACCACAACGGCTGGCGCGACAACAACGGGCGCGACAACGGCTGGCGCGACAACGGCTGGCGCGACAACAACGGGCGCGACAACAGCGGGTGCGACAACGGTGGGTGCAACAACCGGCGCGACAACGGCTGGCGCGACAACGGCTGGCGCAACAACCGGCAGCACGACGGCGGGCGCAACAACCGGCAGCACGACGGCGGGCGGGACGCCGCCGATGGTGCCTTAAAATTTCGTTTTACCCTGGCGAGTTCCGTCATTAGAGCCTATTCAAGTAGGGAATTCCACGAGCGATTGGGTGAGGAGAGCGGGGCTGACGCACCCTTCCAATTGGCGAAACTGGAAAGAACTTTTACCGATTGGAAGGGTGCGTCAGCCCCGCTCTCCTCGTTAAGGCGAATTTCATTCTGCGGTTTGCGGCGTTGCGGGCGTTTCTGCTTCCGGTTCCACCTTCGCGGCGGTGGGCTTGGTCGCGGCTTTGCCTGGCGCTGGAGGCACGCCCGGTTTGGGCAAGAACTTCTCGATGTCGGGCGGTGGCGCCGGAAACGTCGTGGCATCGCCGATTTGGGCGGGTTCGGGGAAAGCCTCGGTCGGTTTGGTGGCGGGTTTCGCTTTGCCATCGGCGACGTTATTGACCGGGCCGAGCAGACGCACTCCGGCGTTGGTTTGCGTCAGGCCGCTATCCACGAAAAGCGTCAATTCGTCGGTCAGAAACTGCTGGCGTTGGGTGTTGCCAAATTTCACGTCGCCCAACAAGCGGGCGGCGTTTTTCGGCTCGTCATAGATAATCTGGTTGCTCGTCCCGACGCTATCGCCCTGCACGATGCGGATGTTGCCGACCAGAGTCGCCTGTTGCGTATCGTAGTTCCAGTCCAAACGGTCACAGGCGATGCGCACCGGTTTGCGCTTTTTCCCCGCGCGCTTCTCGACCTGCCCCTCGGTCTGAATGCCGTCGCCCTCGCCATACGACGAGATGACGACGCTATCCACCATCGAGATGATTTTGGTGTTGAAGTCGGCGAACATCTTCACGGCTTTAATCGTTGAATCGCGGGTTTCAACGCGCAGTTTTCCGCTCGCCGTCGCCTGATTTTTGGGGTCGGAGTGAATCACTTTCTGCGCGTAGAGAATGAAATCTTCGCCGTCCTGCGTGATGGTGACATCGCCATTGAGTTCGCTGATGCCGGTGTCGTAGTTGGAGATTTTGCTGCCGCCTTCGCCCGCTTCCAGCCGAACTTTGCCTTCGGGCTTTTTCGGCGCGGCATCTTTCGCGGGCGCCGCCGTGTCGGGCTTCTCCGGCGGCGCAGGTTGAGCGATGGCCGCACCGGAAGTGGCGGCCAATAGCAGCGCGAGAGTGAGAGAACGTGTCATGAGATTTTTGGCAAGGTTGAAAATTGATTTGTGCCTGTGTAAGAGGCATGGCAATGTGCCCGTAGGCACAAGGATTTTTTCACAAATTGTCATTCTGAGCGTGGGCTCCCTCTGGGAAGTAGGCACGAACGAAGTCGAAGAATCCATGACGTAATAGCTTCCGTGAACGTGTGCGGGAATTTAAACGCACTGGATTCTTCGACTTCGTTCGTGCCTACTTCCCAGAGGGAGCCCACGCTCAGAATGACAGTAGGATGGGGCGCATTGCCATGCGCCCCTACGAAATGCACGAACAATAAAACGCATCAACCCGTTTCACCGTCCGCTTCTTCGCTGATAGGCGTGACCTGCGGACGAGGCGTCGGGCGTGCCGTCGGTTTTGGTTTGGGCGTCGGCGTGGGCACGAGGGTTTCAATCGGTGGCGGCGGCGCGGGCAAATCCGCGACGTTAGAGCCGACGCGCCCAGGAAAAGTTTTGGGCGTCGCCGCTTTCGCCGTCCCACCCGAAGCGGCGTTGGTATCGCTTCGGATCACGATCTGACTTTTGGTTTCGACGATGTTTTCGTCCAATCGAATCACCACATCGTCGCCCAGAAACTGCTGGTTCTTCGAGTTGCCAAAGCGCACGTTGCCCAGCAGTCGCACCACGTTTTGCGGCACGTCGAAAATAATTTTGTTGCAGGTGCCGACGCGGTCTTCCTGCGCCATGCGGATGTTGCCGACGATGGTCGCCTGTTGCGTGGTATAGTTCCAATCGAGCCGCGTGCAGGCGATGCGAACCGGCGTGTGCCCAGCGCTGCCTTTGTTCATGCCGTCGCCTCTACCGTGCGCCGAAATGATGACGTTGCCGGTAATAGAGATGATTTTCGCGTTGAAATCGCCATACATCGTGCCGCCGCGAATCGTCGAGTTTTCGGTATCGACGCTGAGGTCGCCCGCCGCCGTCGCGCGGTTATCGTTTTTGGAGTAGCGAACGCGTTGCGCGCGCAGCACGAATTTTTCGCCGGTCTGCCGCAACACCACATCCTTGGTGATGAGGCCGACGCCGGTTTGGTAGTTGAAGCTCGAAGTGCCGCCCGACTTGGCGTTGGTAATCACCACGTTGCCCGCCGTCGCCGCCGAAGGCGCCGCCAGCGCGACGGGCGTTTGGATGGGCGTGGCCTGTTGCGCCCACACCCAGACGGGCAGGGCGATGAGCGAACCGGCGAAGGCGAAGCGGAGGAAACGGGACATAATAGGTGGATTGCGAAATTGGAAGTTGTATTCCGCGCGAAACCCTGTAGTAGTCCAACTCGGTAGTAATTGCGGATGCCCAAGTTTGTAGTCTCGCGGGCGCCCACTTGTAGGCATGGCGAGTTTATAAGGCAATAATCCTTACTCAAACGGAAAAAAGATAAGTCTGGATGAACTCGCCATGCCCACAAGTGGGCGCCCGCGAGACTACAAACTTGGGCATCCGCAATTACTACCGAGTTGGACTACTACGGGGTTTGCGGCGATTTTTGCGGTAACTTAGCGACGCCTGGGACAAAGATAAGTTCGGTGCCTCCGCTTAACTTGACTTCGCTGGTGTTAACGTTGGCGTGCAACTGCGAGCCGCGCAGCACGCCGCCGGGCACCCGCACCTCGACCGGGCCAGGGCTTTGCAGCTCGCCCTTTTCCCACTGGTAAGTCAGGTTGGGCGCCGAGAACTCCATCTCGCGCAATTTGGCGCGCACGGCGCCGGGGATTTCTACCAGTTTTTTGGCGTCGAGCCAGCGCGCCTGGGGCGTGGCAAACGAAAAACCTTCCGGCCCCTGCGCCGTCACGCCGCCGACGGCATCGAGATTCTTCGACAGATTGGAGTAGCGCACGCGCGGCGCGCGCATGGTAATCCACGGTTTGCCATCGCGAAACAGCACGCCCCTGGAGACGCCCAACGCCAGCCACGCGTCGCCGTTGTCCACGACCTGCGCGCTGTCGGCGGCGACTTCCCAGTGCTTCTTGCCGTCCTTCCCCCGCACCACAAGCGAATCGAGCGCTTGGATTTTGAGCGGCGACGAACTGTCGCCCGCGCGCTTCTCTTCGACCGATTCGGTCGTGACCCAGTTCCACAACGCGGCCCCGCCCCACGCGGCCAGAGCCAGCAACGCCAGACGGCCAAATGCCGAGCGCAAAAACGGGCGTAGCGCCCTCGAAACGGATTCGAGGACGCTACGCGAAGGTTGTCGGGGTGAAGTCATGGCCGTTGCGAGCAACGCCCGCGAGGTTTAGCGACGAGTGCGATTGCCTGTGGCAATCGGCGTCTGCCCCGGTGTGCCCAGGGTAATGCCGCCCCCGTTGGATCCGCCATTTGTGCCGCTCGTGGTCAGGCCGGTGGTCGTATTCGTGCCAGTGCTACCGCCGCCGTTATTGCCGCCTGTCGCGACGTTTGGAATCACCGTAAACGATGGTGTTGGATTGTTGGGGTTGGGCGTGCTGGTCGCGAACGGCGTATCGGCTGGACTTGGCGTGGTGCCCGCCGTCGTGGTGCCCACCGTCGTGGTGCCCGTCGTCGTGGTGCCCGTCGTCGTGGTGCCCGTCGTTGGGGCTACAGTCGGGAAGAAGAAGCCGCCGATCGGTGTCGCTGTCGGGGTGGCCGTCGGGCTGAACGGAACGGGGATTTGGCCGTTGCGGTTGGCGCACACGTTGACGTTAGCGAGCGAGGTCGTGCCCTCGGTAAAGGTCGTCGTCGCGCTGATGCCCGCGAAGGCCGCGCCGTTGTTATCGGCGGGGCCGACTTCCACGCGGAACGAGCGCGGGTTGGTCGGCAACGAAATCGTGTAGCGCCCTCGCAAAGCGATGGGCGCGTTAGAGTCCTGAGTCGGACGCACAATTTGAGCGATAATCGGCGCGCCCGTGGTATCGTTGAGGTCGCGCACCGAGATCAGCACATTGGCGGTGACGGGCGCCGAAGTGGGGCCGCAGTTGGTAAATTCGCCGCTATTGGGGTTCTCAAAAATCGTCCCGGTCAGCGTAAAGGCGCCCTGACCGGTATCGCCCTGCACCAAAACAAAGTTCTGCGCGCCGGTGCGCGTAATAACCAGTTGGCGCGTGGTCGAGGGCAACGCGGTGCCATTGCTACTGTTCGTGGTGAAAGTCGCGGTATAGGTGCCGGGCGTCACGTTGTTCAGGGTCACCACGCCATTGTTATCGGCGGTGCCGTTAAACGTCTGGCCATTGCCCGTCAGCGTGAGGCTACCGCCGCGCGAAGGAGTGGTGTCCTGTTGCACGATGCGAAAGGTCGCGCCGATGGGGCTGGGCGTGGGAATGGTGGTGAGACCGCCGCCGCCGCCGCCGCCGCAACCGGCCAGGTTAACGGTGAGGAATCCACCAAAGACCAGCAGTGTGCCGCCCGCGCACAGCGTGGAGGCTTTGAGTTTCAAAGTTTGAAGATTCATAAGAAGTTCCGAAAAAGAACCGACCGCTACGCGCACAGCGCCACGCGCGACCTCGGGTGCATTCAACGTTCTGTTTCAATGAGGGCCGTTGATCTCGATTGCGCGCCGGAGCGTCACATAAATCAATGACCAGAATTTTGACCTCGCCAGTTTAAACGATTTGCTCTGGGCCTGTCAGCTTTTGCGAAAAGTTGTCAGTTTTTCAGGGGACAGGTTTCAGGTGGCAGGTTTCAGGGAACACGAAACAGCAGCGAATGAACCTGACAACTGCCACCTGACAACTGCTCCCTTAAAACGGCGGCGCGGGCGGATTGCCGCCATCGGGCGGAGTCGTCGCTGGCTCGATGGCAATTTGAACCGTGTTGGCGCCCGAAGTTGCGACAAAATTTTGTGAGTAAGTCGCGCCATTAACTTCGGCGCTGGCGACAAGCGAACCGCTCTTCACATTAACGAACGCGGCGTCACCGCCGGTCGTGGCGCGCCGTTGGCCATCGAGCGTGACCAAACCTTCGACCGGCGCGCCCGCCGTATCGCGCAATTGCACGGTTACGCTCACGCCCGTTGGCGGGATCGTCGTCGGCGTTGGCGTTGGTGGCGTGACGGGCCCACTCGATGAACCGCCACCGCCGCCACAGCCCGCCAAGAGTGCGGCGCACAGCGTGGCGCCGAGCGCGAGGAAGGCGCGAGATTTGAGTTGAGGTAATTTCATGTTGAGAAGCTATATTGGTGTTGGGGGAACTGGGGTGAAACGTTATACCCGCCTTTAACCAATCCTACGACGCCCCCGCCGAAACGCTCGCCGCCGCACTCGCACTGCTCGTGCTCGCGCCGCTCGGCGTTACGGTAATCGCGATGGTCGCGGGCGTCGAGGGCTTACCCGTTTCGTCGAGCGCGACGTAGCGGATGTTTTCCACGCCCGTCCAACCGGCGCGGCTGCGATAGAACATCTTCCAGACGCCATCGCTGTCGCGGCGCAGTTCGCCGGTTCCGTTGCGCGGGCCGCCAACGCGCTTGTAAGTCAAGGCGCCGCCATCGGCATCGAAGCCACTGACGGGAACCGCGATTTCAACGCCCGAAACCACGCTCGCGCTCACGTCGCCCGCGACCGGCGCGCGATTGTGGAAGCGAATCGTAATCGTCGCCACGTTCGACTCGCGGCCCGTAGCATCAACCGCCACAAACTGCGCGCTGTCCACGTTGTTGCTCGGAGTTTGTGTGTTGGTCGTGCGCAGTTTCCACTGGCCATCGGCGGGGTCTAAGACGATTTCGCTGGAACCGAACTGCGTGCCGCGCACCAAACGAAACGTCAGGGCATCGCCGTCGGGATCGCTGGCCAAAAGCAGTTTGGTTTCGCTGGCGCCACGCGCGCTGTCAATGGCGCCATCGTAGGCGACCGGCGCGCCATTGGACAGTTCGCCTGGCCAAATCGCGACCTTAATCGTCGCCGTTTTGGAGCGCCCGTGAAAGCCATCGAACGCGACAACCTCGACCGCGTCGGGGCCGGTCACGCCTTTGAAGCTGGTGTAAAACAGCGTCCATTCGCCGTCCACGCGGCGCACCTCGGCCACGCCGCGAGAGGGACTATTGGAACGGTTAATCCGCAGTTCGTCGCCATCGGCGTCGCTGCTCGACAGTTTCACCGAACCGGTGACACCGGTTTGCACGCGCAAGGTGCCGTCGGCCACGAACGGATCCGAATTGCTCACCGCAATCCGCGCTTGCCCGCTCGCCGTCAGGCCGGTTTCGTCGCGCGCCGTCACTTCGACCGAAATCGTATCGCCGCGATCCCCGTTGCCAGCCTTGCCCAGATCGAGCGTGGCGCCGTTTTCGTCCAAAACGCGGTCGCCGTTGCGCCAAACGTAACTGAACGTCAACTTCGCGTCATCGCCAAAACCGCTTGCGTTGGGCGAGGCGGTCAATTTGTCCGCCGTCTTGACCGAAGCTGGCGACAGCGACGGCGCCACTTTGGGATCGAGCGTCGCGCTGACCGCCGTAATCGTCAGGCTGCGCGGTTTGGCGGTCGCGACGAAGCGATAGCTGCCGCCGCTCTTCATCGCAACGCGCGCGCCGGTCGCGTTATCGGTCAACATCAGCCCAATGCGGCGCGCGGCGCCCTCGAACTTGCCCCACTTCAGAGTCACGTTTTCGCCGACTTCGGCGCCGTCCACCAGCGCCGTCCAACTCGCGCCCGCGCCCAATTGCGCGATATACGATTCGGCCAGACCACTGCCCGCAGTCGCGGCGCCCAGCGCGTCGGCGCCCACGAAACGCAGCGAAACCACTCGCGCGCCCGCCGGTGGCTTGGCGATATTGGCCGCGCTCGAAACGCCGAAGCGTCCGGCGATATCGTCGGTGTTTTCGCCGATGGCGTGCAAACTCACGCTCCACGCGCCCGGCGCGGCCAACGCACTACTCGCCTTGGCGACGGCGCTGGCAGAAGGATCAAAAACCAGCGCGACGCCGCGCTGCGGCCCAGCGAAGATGAAATAGCCCTCGAACGGCAACAGCGTCGCGTCGTCAATGTCGGCGCGCACATAGCCGCCTGCGGGCCGCCAACGCCAGATGCCGGGCGCGACCCAGCCGCGACTCTGCGCGACCGCCAGCGAAACCGGCGCGAATCCGCCGTTGCGCACCTGAATCGCACTCGTCGCAAACGAGCGGTTGAACGGCACGCCGATCTGATTCCAGCCGCCTTGCAGCGGCACTTCGTAGGCTTTGTCGGCGGGCGGCAAACTCGCCTGCACCTGCGTCGAATAACCGCTTTCGTCCACGCCTAGCCAGTAGCCGCGACCGGGCGCGATGGGCGCCGAAATGTTGGGGTAAATCTCGTAGGCGCCGCTACTGATGCCGAATTGCAAGGCGCCGTTCGCATCAACGGTCGCGGGCGAAAGTTTGGGCCGATAACGCGCCAGTTTCAGCGCGTCGGGCGCGAGGTTGAGCGCGGCGGCTTCGTCGGTTTTGAGCGGGAAGCCGGGCAGCGAAACCATGCGAACGGGGCTTTGACCGGCGGGCGTGCTGAAGTCGAGGGTTTGCAGATTCGACGGCACTTCCAGCAGAAACGCCGCCGAGCGCGCCGAGGGGCCGGGCGCGAGCCAGGCCGTGTTGCGGCGCACCGTCGCGCCGCCGAAGGTAAAGGCGGTTTGCACGCGCGGCCCCGACGGGTAGGGCACGCTCGCCGCCCAGGTTCCGCGCGTCACGCTCACGTTTTGCGTCGCGCTGCCGCCCAGTTGCAACGCGCCGTTTTGCCCGCCCAGGGTGCCGCCATAATAGCTCGACGCCGCGCCGGTATCGCCCGCCACGCCAACCGGCGTGTAAGCGGTCGCCTCGGCCTGATTGTAGCGCGCTTTGACCGTGACCAGAGCGCGGTTTGGATTGCCCAGCGAGTCGAAGCTCGCCTGAAAGTTGGCCTCGCCGGGGAAAACGGAATTGCTGCCGAAGTTCAGCACGTTATCCGCGCGCAATTTGGGCGACAACGCGGAAATATCGCGTCCGGTTTCGTCGTAGGCCGCGATGCTGCCGAAGCCGCTCGAAGCGGTTTCGTTGCCATCTTTGTCGGTGCTAAAGGCCTGGGCGAACACGGCGAAGTTGGAGCTGCTGGCGCCGGTCTTTTCGGTAGGAAACGGGTAAGCCGCCAGATACAGTTTTTGCCCGGTCGTCACGCTGGCATCGAGAGCATATTGCGCGCGCACCCAATCGTTGAACGAGCGGCCTTCAACGTTGGGCACCACGCTCGCGGCCAGTCCCTGCAACTGCGCCGACGAAATCGAAGCGCCCGCCGTGCCGCGCCCGTAAAGTTGGGCGTTGAACTGCGACAGAAAATTGGGATTTTCGACCGTCATCTTCAAAAACGCGGCTTGCGCCATCGTAAGCCGGAAAGAGGAAATCGCCAGCTTTGAACCGTCGCGCGGATAGATGTAAGCGTTGCTGAGTTCGGGCCGATTGAAGTAATCATAAACCGGCAAAAGGTAGCCGCCCAACGCCGACGGATTGAAATTCGCGGGCGAACCTTGCGCCGCATAAGCCACCAGAAACGCTCCGGCATCCGCCATTCCGTAAAGCCAGGGCTCGACGTAATTGCCCGCGTTAAAATCGAAGGCGGGCACGCGCGGCCCCTGAAAAGCGAACAGTGCTACCCTCGTGAAATTATAGGTATTGACCGCTTTCTGCGGATCATCGCCCGACTTCGGCACGCCCTCATAACCGAAAAAAATGGTGCCGCCCGTGTTATTGGTCGCGGCGGGCGGCGCGTAATCCTTGGCGTCCGCCTCGAACACAACCTTCACCGTTTTGCCCGCCTGTTCGGGCGCGGGTTGTCCATAAACCGCCACCATACGCGCGTAATTATCGTTGACGAACTGCTGCAAAACCGCGCGTTGCGCGGCGGGATAACCGGTAAAGTCGAACTTGAGCGGCCCAGTTAAGTTTTGTCGCCCCGTCGTCAAAGCGCCGGACGCCACGCGATTTTGGCTGGCCTGTGGTTTTCGGACAGTAACTTTGGTTAAAGACGCATTGGGGCCGAGCAAACCGAGGCTGCGAAACAGAGCCGTCGCATGGGTTTGCGCGTGCGCCGTCGTGGTGACAAGGGCCAGCAAAAGTAGCAGACAAAATTGGAAAATGCGAAGCATCATGGAAAAAGTGGGGAATTCGACTATATCGAACGGGGAGAGTTTCGCTCAACAGCGCGAATTTCGGCAGAATAGTGGGATTCTTCGATCTAACATGGAGGCGCACATTTGGGCTTGCCATGCGTCCCTACGAAGGCATCAAATTAAATCAACTAAACACCAACGGTTTCGGCGGACGCACGACCCAGCGCACCAACCACAACACCGGCCAAATCGCGAGCGCATCAACCAACATTGTGGCGGGCGTGTGCGCGCTCCAGTAAGCCAAATCCCATTCGCCCGGCGAAAACAGCAGATAACAACCGTCGGAAAGTAGCGACGCGCCCGCCGCCAGAAGTGGCGGCACGAACGGATTGCCTCGGCCCAACTTCGGCGCCAGCCAACCGACGGCGACGCAGGGCACCAATCGCGAAACCAGCAGCGAACCCGGATGAAGCATCGCCGAAAGTCCCGCCAGATAACCGGCGCCCGCTCCGGCGAAGGCGCCGCGCTGCGTGCCGCCCACAAGCGCGACACCCAATGCGATCAAAAATGGCAGATCAAAGCTCGCCGCGCCGAAATGAAGTTGGCCCAGCCCCATCGTTTGTAACGCGTGCGCCAGAATTATAAGTGGCACGGCTCGCCAAAAGCGGCCTTCTTCAGTCAACACGGGGGAAAGGATAAAGGATTAAGCATGAAGGATAAAGGTTTGGATGTAAAATTAAAGCCTCACCTTACGCGGTTGGCTTGTGGTAGGGACACAACGCGCCTCAGTTTGTCATTCTGAGCGCAGAGAGGAACGAACGAAGTCGAAGAATCGCATGATGTAACGGTAACCGTGAACGTGCGCGACAACTCAAACGCATGGATTCTTCGACTTCGTTCGTTCCTCTCTGCGCTCAGAATGACAATAGACCTCTTGCATAAGTCGATTTCGAGCGTGAAATGAACGGTAGCGGCGGACTCCGTGCCGCCGAAAAGAGAACGCTACTTATGCAAGAGCTCTAATGAAGAGGGCTAACATAATCCGACCGCGTAAGGTGAGTTAAAGCGTGAACCGTTATTATTTTGCTGCATTGCTGCTGCTTGCGTCGGGGTGCGCGTCTCGCCAGACGCCTGCTCCGGCGGTTGCTGTGGCGCCGACGGCGATCCCGACGACGACGCCGATATTCGTGGCGGTGCCGCCGATGCCAGCTCTGACACCGATACTCAATTCGGCGATGAAACAACTTCAACAAGAAGTGCTGGCCGAAACTCAGAGATTGCGCAATGCCTCACCAGAACAGGATTTCGCGCAAGCGTGGGCCGAGAAAAACACGCGATTTGTTGGAGTAAAAGGAGTGGGATTAGAATTGCCAGGCGTGCCGCACAACCGCGTGTCGAAACTTATCAACCGGTATGGAGTGGGGCAAGTCGTGGGCACAGGCGATGTTCTCAGCATTCCAGAACAGGCGGATTTGCAAGGAGCCGCCTTCAATTACGCGACGCGCTACAATCAGCTTTTGCTGGCCAAGTTGGACGAACAGACCGCCGCGCAGACCAACTAATTTTTGCCGCGCAGTCGCACCTTCACTGCCGACAGCGATTCAAACGGCACCGCCGGTTCAAGCGTCGCCGACTGCTGCGAAGTTACGCGATTCTTCTCGACCGAGCGCACGCGTCCGATCACCAAACCCGACGGGAAAACCGCGCCCTGCTCGCGCGCCAATCCGCTCGATAACACCATATCGCCTTCGCGCACGTCGGCGTCGTAGGGCAGATAGTCGAGGCGCGCGATGCGGCTACCATCGCCCAGCACCACTCCCTGCGCGCCACTGCGCCCGACGCGCGCGCCCAAAGCGCCTTCGCGGTCAATCAGCAGGGTGACGACGCTCGTCATTTCGCCCACGCGCGTGATTTGCCCGACGACGCCCTGCGCGCTATAAACCACGTCGCGGGTTTGCACGCCCTGGGCGGCGCCCACGCCCAGCGTCAGGCGGCGCGATAGCGACGAGGTATCCGACGAAACGACCGGCGCGATAATCGAAGCACCGCCGGGCAAATCGGGAAGTTTGAGCAACGAACGCAACTCTTCGTTCTCGCGGCTCAAACTCAATAAGCGCGCGTTTTGCGCGCGCGTCTCGTCGATTTCGGTGTGCAAACGCGCGTTCTCGCTCGCCAGATCGTCGCGCCCAATGATGACGTGACCGACATCGGCCAGGTAATCGCCGCCCGCGCGCAACCCGATTTGGAGGGGCGCTAAACCGATGGTGGCGGCGCTATCGGGCAGCGCCATCGCGCCGCGCCCGGCGGCGACGGTTTGCCAGCCGACCAAGCCGACGAGGGCGGCGGCGCTCAGAGTCCAGTGCCAGGGAGTAAGTCGCATAATCGCGACGCGCGGATGGCGTCGCGCAATTTAGCTTAGCAAACGCTACTCAAACTTCGTCCACGTCATCCGCGTCATCGGCAACGCGCACGATGCGACGCTCCGAAAAAACGCGATTCCCCGTGTCGCGCGCGCGCACTTCGATGAGGTTGGCGCCCGCCTTCAAATCGTTGGGCAGCTCCATCTTCCACAAATGCGAGGTTTTGTATTTGCCCGGCAACGGTCGCCACGGCGCCTTAACGCCGCCCGGCTCGAAGGCGGGCAAACTTTCCTCGATTTGCTTCAGCGCCGCAAAGCCAGGGTCGCGCCCCGGCACACGCGCCACTTGGTGCCAGTCGCCGCCGTTCCAGCGCATCTCGACTTTGGTCTGCATCGAGCCGTTGAACACGTTGATTTCGACGGCGCCGACATCGCCTTTTTTCAGGCGGGCGGGCGCGTAAACGTTCATCTGATAATCGGCGGGACGGCGCGCCACGCGCCATTCGATGTCGTATTCGCCGCCCTTGCAATTCAAGAACGCGGTGCCGTTGGGCGTGCCGTCGCGCATCAGCGTGTGGGGAATGCCCTGCTCGTCGGGCGCGCCCCTCCACCAACTGCCCGAAACCGTGCCGCAGTTGAAATGATGGTGCTTGCCCGCGCCCGTCCAGCCTTCCTCGCGGCCCAGATAAGCGTGATATTGAACGTGCGTGTGCCCCGAAACCGACATCGTGCGCGGATGCTCGCTCAAAATTTGCAAAAACCGTTCGCGCTCTGCCGTGTTAAAACGCCCGCCTTCGTTGAGTTCGCCGGGCTTGCCCGCGCCGCGCTCTTCTTCCAACACCACGAGCGGAATGTGCATCAAAACCACGACCAACTGATCGCGCGGCACGGCCTTCAAATCGTTGGCCAGCCACTCCAACTGCCGCGCGCCCCAGGCGCCGGTATAGCCGTTGCCCTTGCCCAGCCATTGCACGTTATCGGTGACGACGAAATGGGTTTTTCCGTAGTCGAAAGAATAGTAAGTCGGGCCATAAATGCGCTGGAAAGTTTCGCTGGCAAAGCGGTTATCGGGCGCCTCGAAGTTGAGGTCGTGATTGCCCACGACAACGTGCCAGGGCACGCCAATCTGCGCCGTCACTTCGTTGAGCGGCTCCAAAACATCCAAATTGTCAAAAGCGTTATCGCCCAGACTCAGGCCAAACGCCGCCTCGACGCCGACCAAATCGGCCACGACATCGCGCGCCACATAATCGACTTCTTTCAGGTTTCGCGGTTGGGGATCGCCAAACAACAAAACGCGAAAGTCGTCCGGTTCGGCGTGGGCAATCAAAGGGAAATCAATCGAAGCGGGCAACGGGCCGGTCGGCGCGATGCCCGCATATTTGGTTTGGATCGGCGTCCCGTTGGGGCGATGCAAATAAAAATGCTGCGGCAAATTATGCGCGTTGAGCGGCACGCGATAGCTCGACGGCTTGACCACGAAAATCGCGCCCTGCTCGCCGATGGGCAATTGATAGCGGCCCTGCGCGTCGGTGACGACGACATCGCGCCCGTTGGAGACGCGCACGCCCGCCAGACCTTTGGCGTTAGGCGCGCGTTTGCCCGATTTATCGGCATCGAGAAAGACAACGCCGCGCGCGATTTGCGCGGCCTCTTCGGGCGTTAAAACGGGCGCGCCCAGCGCGGCGTTTTGGGCGGCGCAGGAAGCGACAAACGGCGGAACGGCGAGCGCGCCCGCGAGCGTAGCGGCGCCTTGTAAAAATGTGCGGCGGGAAAGAGGATTCATGAGAGGAGACTTTAAAACGGCGAAGTTGGAGCGTTGGGACAACCGTCCCAACCGGCGCTATCGGCACAATCGGCTTTAAGCCAGTTGAGCGCGTTCTTGCCGTCGGTGGTGCGGAACCAATCGTGACGCTGCCACTTGACGTGACCGTCAGCGTAAACCAAGTTGGAGCCTTCCATGTGACGCGCCGACAGCGCGGCCCACATTTCATCCCAGCTCGAGCCGCCGACTTCCAGATAAGGCGCGTTATCCTGATCCCAATCGTTGGTATCGTCGTCTTCGTTACCGTCGCGCACTTCGCCAAAGAGAACCTCTTGCGAGGGCGATTGCCAGGCCGCCAACTTCAGGTAGGCCGTGCCCGAGTAGAAGATGATGTCGTTGTTGCGGGTGTAATTGCCCCAGATCATCGGCTTCTGAAAATGAACGCCCAACCCCGGATCGGTCGCGGGCACGTTGGACGGATAACTGCCGACAATCGGCCCCAGTTCGCTGGTGGCGCCGCCCGTCGTCACGTTGTAATCGCGCATCGTCACGGCGGGCGCGCTCGACGACGGACAACTGAAAACCTGCCCGCTTTTGATGTAGGGCATCAACGGCACCTGCCAGGTAAAGAACCCGCGCGGCACCGCCTCATCGTAATCCTGGGCATACATAATCGTGCCCAGGCCAATCTGCTTGAGGTTGGACAGGCACGAACTTTTGCGCGCGTTCTCGCGGGCACGGGCGAACACGGGGAAGAGAATCGCCGCCAGAATGGCGATGATCGCTATCACAACGAGCAGCTCTATCAAAGTGAAGGCAGGAAAACTGTGGGGGGATTTTTTGGGGCGTTGGTTCATGGGAATCTCCGAGGCCGCGTGCGCTGATACTATCGAGCGCGTGGCGACGCCTCAGAGTTAAACAGAACGTATTGTTTAAAAACGAATTATTAGATTAAATTTCGCTTAATTCGAGTTTAAATTTTTCATGCTTAATCAAAAGTTGATTTAGATTAAAAGATAATTTAACCTCAATTTAATTGGGCGTTAATCATAACTACTCAGGTGGTGGGTTATGAGTGGTGAGTTGAGCGCGTGAACGCGTGGTGAAAGCGCGAGATTCACCGAGGCAAGCCCTTCTCTCGGGGCATTCGCGCTCATAGCCCACCACCTGAGTAGTTACCGTTAATTTTTCCACCGTTCCAGCGCCACGCCGGTTCCCAGTGCCACGCACCACAACGGGTTGGGCGCGATATGAACCGGCGTCTGCACCGCTTCGGAGATCGCCGTATCTAATCCGCGCAATAGCGCGCCGCCGCCCGCGAGGGTGATGCCGCGTTCGATGACGTCCGAAGTTAGTTCGGGCGGCGCGTTTTCGAGGGCGCTCCGAATCAGTTCGATGATTTCGCGAATCGGGTCTTGAACCGCCTCGCGTAGCTCGCCCGTCGAGAGCGTGAGCGCCGTCGGCAAGCCGCTTACCAGATCGCGTCCGCGCACTTTAACCTGCGTATCGGGAATGGTTTTGTGCGCTGAAGCCGCCTCCATCTTCAAGCGTTCGGCGGTGTTTTCGCCGACCAGCAGATTATGTTGATGGCGCAGATAATGGGTGATGGCCTCGGTAATCTCTTCGCCCGCCGTGCGCGACGAGGCGCCGACGACGATGCCGCCCAGCGAAATCACCGCGACTTCGGTCGTGCCGCCGCCGATGTCCACGATCATTGAACCGGTCGGTTCGTCAACCGGCAAACCGGCGCCAAAGGCGGCGGCCATCGGCTCTTCGATCAACCTTGCCGCGCGCGCGCCCGTCCGCGAGGCGGCGTGCATCACGGCGCGCCTTTCGACTTCGGTGATGCCCGATGGCACGCCGATCATCACGCGCGGCGAGGTGAAGCTACGCCCGCGATGCACGCGCGTGATGAAGTGTTTGAGCATCTCGCGCGCGACCTCGAAGTCGGCGATGACGCCATCTTTGAGCGGGCGAATCGTTACGATATGCGACGGCGTGCGCCCGATCATCGCGCGCGCATCTTCGCCGACGGCCACGACTTCGTTGCGCGCTTTGTCAATCGCCACCACCGAAGGCTCCGACAAAATCACGCCGCGCTTCTCGACCCACACCAGGGTATTGGCGGTGCCGAGGTCAATGCCGAGGTCTTGGGCGAAGCGTCCAAAAATTGAGGGTAACACGAAAAAAGCCGCGAAACGGCGCCCCTTAGTTAAACGCGAATCGGCGCCAGCGAACATGAAAAATCGTCAATGAGAGCGTAAGAACCTATCCACGCGAGAGTTAAATAGTTGGTTTTGCGTCCGTGAACCGCGCGCGTAAGCAAGTGGGCCGTTAGAGTTGCAGCCAGACTTCAACTTTGCCCTGAGCGTTATGGCCCGCTTGCTTACGCGCGCGGTTCACGGACGCAAAACCAACTATTTAACTCCTATTAAATTCTGAAAACTTCACCAACAATCTTCGATATTGACGCCAAATCCGCGCAGCATCGCCGACAATCGAAACAGCGGCAACCCCACGACGTTCCAGTAATCGCCGCTCAGACGCGTAACCAATAGCGCGCCCTTGCCCTGCGCGCCGTAAGCGCCAGCTTTATCCATCGGCTCGCCGGTTCGCACATAAGCCGCGATGAATTCGTCGGAAAACTCGCCAAAGGTGACTTCGGTGACTTCGTGCGCGCTTTCGACGCGCTCGCCCTGCCCCACGCAAACGCCCGAATAAACCCGATGCGTGCGCCCGCGCAATCGCTTTAACATCTCGCGCGCGTCGGCCTCGTCGCTCGGTTTGCCCAGAATTTCGTCGTCAATCACCACGACGGTATCGGCGGCGATTATCAGATCATCGCTTTGCATTGCGTCGGCCTTCAAACGCGCCAACCGTTCGACAAACGCGCCAGGCTCGCGGCCATCGTCGGGTGTTGGCGCCGGTTCAACGGCGGGCGACGGGCAAACGGTAAAGCGCAGACCCAACGCCTCCAGCAATTGCGAGCGGCGCGGCGAAGCCGAAGCGAGAACGATGTTCATTTGAAGTGGTCACAAGTAGGCGGAAACTGTGAAAAAAAAAGGCTGAAGCACAAAAGCTAAAACGGGATGTCGCCCCATTTTATCCTTTATCCTTCAGCCTTTATCCTTTCCTACCGATGGCCGGACTCGAACCGGCACGCCCTTTCGGACTGCGGATTTTCATACCTACCACGACTTTCGCCGCCCGTCTCACGGAGTTTCCGCGCGACAGTTTGGGGTCTGGACGATGCCTTCATCTTACGCTTTGGCTTGCGCCCAAGCACTTAGACGGGAGCCGTCTCGTCTCTACACTTTACCCTTATTCCTTCCTCGATAAGTCGAAGTCATTGCATGACAATTGGGACAAAGAATTTGCAGATTTTCTAACCTATTATCTTTGGAACACCCATTTTTATGATGTAATTCCAGAGAAATAGGCTTACCCTGCCAATCTCTTAATTTGCACCTCTCACACTCTGTGCTTTTGATTCCTTCTGAAAATAATCTTCGTTTCAATTTGGAGGATTGAAACACAGACTGTTCAATGAGAATCTCAGACAAAGGCGTCGGTTCAACAACTGGCGCAACAACACCTTTACGCCAACCGCGCCCATTTACATGGGAGTCGTCCAATTTCAGAAGCTCGATTTGCCTTTGCACGCTGGCATAGTTTCCACCTGCTTCTGCTAAACCCAATTTTTGCAAGACCTGACGAATTGAAGTGGAATGTTGAAGAGCATTCACGAGTTGTTCATCCGAATAGGTTTTTCGCATCGTGAAGTTCTTCGGGCCTTAGCTCGGCGTTGCCGTTTTTGTTTCGCGAAGTTTCGCTCGCAAAAGACGGGTTCACCGAATTTGACTCCATCCACGCGAGAGTTTCCCGCTCGCGCGCTCAAATTGTTTAAGTCCGCTGCGTCTGCCATTCCGCCACACCGGCATCCTGCTACTTTCGTAGCCATCAAAGGATAGAGCGAATTGGGCCAATCGTCAAGACGGGGAACGGGTGGCAATTCGCAGGTGGCCGGAGGATCGCGGCCCGCCTTTGCGTCAGCAAAGTCATCATCCGCCACCTGCCAACTGAGAACTGCCGCCGGCCACATTTTTCCTCACGCGTCTTCGAGCAGCTGTTTGAGTTGCGCCAGCGAGCGCCGCAGCAAGCGCGAGATGTGCATTTGCGAGACGTTGAGACGGCGCGCGATTTCGGCTTGCGAGTGGCCATCGAAATAGCTCATCTCTAACACGCGACGCTCTTGCGCGGGCAGTTTTTCGAGCGCGGATTGCAGGGCGGCGTGTTCTTCGTAGGCGTGCAACTGCGGGTCGGGCGCGCCGATGGATTCGGCGATGGTCGCGCTTTCTTCGCCGTAAAAGCGGTCGTCAATCGAGAGCGGATCTATGGCCGCGCCCAACTCCATCGCCTCGACGACTTGCTCGACTTCGATTTTTAAACTAAACGCGATTTCGGCGTAGGTCGGCGAACGGTCGAGCTGTTGCGTTAACTCTTCGATGCGCGTTTGCAGCGTGGCGTGCAACTCTTGCAGACCGCGCGGCACGCGCATGCCCGAAACTTTGTCGCGGAAGTAACGCCGAATCTCGCCCGAAATCGTGGGAATCGCGAAGGTCGAGAACTTGACGCCGCGCTCCATATCATAGCCGTCCAGAGCGTAAATTAAACCCAGCATTCCGACCTGCAACACGTCCTCAAAAAGCTCGCCGCGATCCATGAAACGGCGCGCCAGAAACATCACCATGCTGCGGTTCATCAAGATCAAACGCTCGCGCAAACGCGGGTCGCCGGTCGCTTTCCACTGCACGAAAACTCGCTCGAACTCGGCATAATCCTCGTCGCGCTCCTCGCTTGAACCGGTTTGGCCATCGGTAGCCTCGTCCGCCGCGAGAGCGTCGGCTTCCAGTTCATCCGCCTCCAACTCTTCGATTTCCGCTTCCGGAATTTCCGAGTCATCTCTCGAATCCGCAGCACGCGCGGACGCGTTTTCGGACGCGCTCTGCGGCGCAGACTGTTCCAGACTGCCCTGAATTTCGGCGCCCGAATACGCTTGGTGAGCGACGCTGTTCTCGAACTGATAATCGCCGACGCCCTGCGCGTAATCTTCTTCGAGAGCGCGGTTTTCGCGTTCTCGCGACGGCTCATGGGCGCGCGCCGAGGCCGACGATTTCAGATCGAAATCGCTGGCGTTGGGCGGGCGCAGAGGACGAGTGTTCACGACAGTAAAATTTAGCGAGCAACGGGCGGGCGGCGCGCTCCCACCGGAGCGCTCTGATGCGGCGGCGGCACGCGTTTAAACATGCGCACGACGGTATCGCGCGCGGGGCCGCTCTCGTGTTCGACTTCGTCCATCAACGATTTGATGAGCATCAGGCCCAACCCGCCTTCGGGCAAGTCGCCCGACCAGGCGGCGGACGAAGCCTCGGCGACCGGCAGTTTTTCTGTTAAGCGGCCTTCGTCGGCGATGTTCACCCACAATCCGTCGGCGGAAGTTTCGATGGTGATGCGAATGGTGGGCGCCCCCTGTGGCGCCGGTTGCAACGGCACATGTTGAATCGCGTTATTGATGGCTTCGGTGACGGCGAGCTTAATATCTTCGACGGCATCCACGGGAAACGGCAAACGCGAGGCGACGCCCGCGACGGTCAGGCGCGCCACGCGCACCCATTCGCTGCCCGCCGGAATCGTGAGCTCGATGCGCGAAACCGGCGCGCGCGACGAGGAAGTGGCGGAAGCGGAAGCGGAAGTTTGGTTCATTGGGCTTCACCTGTCGAAATAATGGTGCCGTTAAAGCGTGGTTGCGCGGCTTCGGTGTCCGACGAGTTTTCGTTTGATCCGAAGTCTTCGAGCGCTTCGTCGCGCGTGGCAAAGAGCGGGAGTGCGCCGAGCAGACCAGTGACCTCGAAGACGCGGCACACGCGCGGTTGGGGGTTGCAAAAGTGGAGCAAACCGCCAGCTTCGCGCGCGCGCTTGAGCGCGCCGACCAAAACGCCCACGCCGGTGGAATCGAGAAAGGTTACGCCCGCCAAATCAACGACGATGCGCGGCGGCGCACTTTGTTCGATGGCGCGCCCGATTTCGGCGCGCAGTTGGGGTGCCGAATGAAGGTCAACTTCTCCGGCGACTTCGACAACCGTCGCGCGTTCCGATTGTCCCGCAGAGGGGCGCGTTCGCAGGCGTAAGTCCATAAACAGCAGTGTAATTCAATGGAAAAATAATGCCACAAATGAGCTTGACAATTCGGATTTCGGATAGCGGATATCGGATTGCAGATTTCGGATGGGTTGAGGCGAGCGTTACATTTTCCCTCACCCCAGCCCTCTCCCGGAGGGAGAAGGAGCACCCGCAAGAAGGTATAAGTCGCTTGAACTGACTTAATAAGGAAGTTTTTGCAGGTAACAATTTCTTGCGGGTGCTCCTTCTCCCTTCGGGAGAGGGCTGGGGTGAGGGAAAAATGTAACGCTCGCCTCAACCCATCCGAAATCTGCAATCCGATTCCCGCTCCCTCATGCGGCGCGCGATTTTGGCTTCGTGCCCGTTTTCGGTCGGCTCGTAAAATTGCGGATGCTCGAAATCGGGCGGCAGATAATCCTGCGCGACGTAGTTTTGCGCGTAATCGTGCGGATATAAATAACCCTCGCCCGCGCCGGTTTTCTTGCCCAATCCCGTCGAACGCAGATGCGGTGGCACCCGAATTGGCGCGCCCTGCGCGACCGCCGCTTTCGCGCGCTGCATCGCCAGATAAGCCGCGTTCGACTTGGGCGCGCACGCCAGATAAGTCGTCGCGTGCGCCAGGGGAATTGAGGCTTCGGGCATCCCGATTTTCTCGACCGCGCCCAGTGCCGCCATCGCCACCACCAAACCTTGCGGATCGGCGTTGCCAATATCTTCGCTGGCCGCGATGACGAGGCGCCGCGCCACAAACATCGGGTCTTCGCCGCCTTCGAGCATCCGCATCATCCAATACAACGCTGCGTCGGGATCGCTGCCCCTGATGCTTTTGATATAAGCCGAAATCGTATCGTAATGCGCGTCGCCGCGCAAATCGTAATTCAAGGCGCGACGGCCCAACGCCGACTGCGCGTTTTCCAACGTCAGTTTTCCCCCATGCGCCAAATCCGCCGCCATTTCGAGCGCGCCCAACGCCAAACGCGCATCGCCCGCCGCGCCCCACGCGATATGATTTAGCGCGTCGTCATCGGCGCTCAAACTCAGTGATTTTAGCCCGCGTTCGTCATCCAACGCGCGCCGCAACAATTCCAATAAATCGGCTTCGGTCAGCGCCTCGAACGCGAACATTCGGCAACGCGACAACAGCGGCCCGTTGAGCGCCGCGAGGGGATTTTCGGTCGTCGCGCCCAGTAATGTTAAAGTGCCATCCTCAACGTGCGGCAAAAACGCGTCTTGCTGCGCGCGATTGAAACGATGAATCTCGTCCACGAACAGGAGCGTGCGCTGCGGAATTTTGCGTCGCGTGCGGGCCGCTTCGACGATCTTGCGCACGTCGCCAACGCCACCGGTGATGGCCGAAAACTCCTCGAAATGCGATTTTGTCAGCGTCGCCAGCAAACGCGCCAGAGTGGTTTTGCCGACACCGGCGGGGCCATAAAATATCGCCGAGGGAAACCGATCCGATTCGGCAGCGCGGCGAAGTGGCGCGCCCGCCCCGACCAGATGTTTTTGTCCGGCGAATTCATCGAACGAACGCGGGCGCAAGCGCGCCGCCAAAGGCGCGTTGATGTCGGGTTTTTCGGTTACATCGAAGTCGTCTGTGTCGAAGAGATTCATCGGAATTTATGACGCTTTTTTATTTCTGCGCCTCTGCGCGAAATAAAAAAGCGCGAAACAGCAAATGCCGTTTCGCGCTTTCAAATTATACAAACACCGCCACGCCGTGTGTCCTCAAGTTGTTGAACCCGCTTGGAAGCAGGTGGGCACCGCCCCAAGACCCTCGCGCCATTGCAGTCTGGACAAGTCCATAACCCGTGAGGGCATCCACAAGCGGCGTCCCGGTCAAGGAGCTAAATTCCCGAAGAGATTAGTGTAGGCTCAAAACTTAGTGGGACATCACCAAACGCAGCAGAGCCAATTCAGACGCAACTTTTGCTTCGCTGGTTCCGGCCTGAAGCTCGCATATTTCGCACTTGCGCATAGATTTCCAGAGTTATAAGATTCAATGCAAATGTCTCCACGATTTTCTCTTCCCATTTTGATGCTTGGCCTATACGTTGGCAGCACAGCACAGGCCGACGTCATCACCACGCATCGTATGATCGAAACCGACAAGCCGGTTTCGCGTTTGCCCGAAACTTTGACTCTGGCCTCGGACGACGCGTTTTGGAGCGAAACCTGGGGCGGCGATTACGGGCCGCAAGGCGCTTCTTACCAGCGCACGGTGCAACTCATTCAATACGCCAAAAATCGCGTGGTGACGATGGATGTCGCGCTCAGAATTTATACGGTTCAACCTCTGGGATCAGAGTTCGCGCCCGGCGACGAACAACCAAAGTTTCGTCTGACCCGTTTGGAAGACGAGAAAGTTCTGGGCTATGATGCGCATCATTTCTTTGTGGATATGATGTTTGAGAAAAGCCCTTACGCCAACGGCGGCACTCTGGCGCGCCAGGAGATTTGGGTGTTGCCAGCGGATAGCAACTCGAATTTGCCGACGCAGATACGCAATTTTCGCACGATGGAACTTTCCAACGTCACCGGCGACACGCAATTCCTGCCCGAAATTCAGAGCGGCATTTTGATCCGCCAGGCGGTATTTGATTCGGTGGCGCCCGACGTAGCGCCATCGAAAGTCGTTTATACGCAGGATATTTCCGCGTTATCCATCGGTTCGCTGCCCGCCGGGACTTTCGAGATCCCGCCCGGTTATCGCCAACTCTCGCCCGCCGAATACAGGGCAGAACTCGGCAGACACTTCGGGGAAGCGTTGGATCGCAAATTAGAGCAACAGGCGAACGCAACTTGAACTTTGCGCGCTAAAACTTCGCTTCGGGCGACTCGCGCCGCACGATTTCGCGCGGGTGCGTCCCATAATCGCCGGTGTCTTTGCGCCATTTCGCCATCACATCGCGCAGTTCCAACAGCTTGGCGCGATTGGCCGTGTCGCCCGCCAGATTATACAACTGGCCCGCATCGAACTGCATATCGTAAAGCTCTTCGGGCGGGCGTCCGTGCAACAGTTCCTGCAACTTGAGGTATTGCGTCGGGAACTGATCTTTGGCCGCAATCGCCGCGTCGTAACTACCGTTAAACCAGGGCGGGCCGCTCTTCTCCAAGTCCGCCGGAAGCGTGTAATCTTTGCCAGGAATCAGGTTTTTGATGTAGTAATAACGCCCATCGAAAACCGCGCGACTCGGATAAATCTCGGCTTCGGCGGGGCCGTGCGAGTTGTGCTCGGTGAAGACATATTTGCGGTCGGGCAAACTCTTTGTCGCGCCCGTCAATAAAGGCCGCAGCGATTTGCCCTGCACCGTCGAGGGAATGGGCAAGCCGATAAAATCGAGGATCGTCGGCATCAAATCGGTCTCGGAAACGAGGGTATCGGTCGTCACATCTTTGGCGATGCCCGGCCCCTCGAACACCAGAGGCACATGAGTGCCCGCCGCATAAGCCGAGGGTTTGGCGCGATGATAACCTTCGCCCTGATCCGAGGTGTAAATCACCAAAGTTTGGTCGCGCACGCCCGCTTTATCGAGGGCTTTCAAGATGCCGCCCGCGCATTGATCGGCGAGTTCGACCGTGCCGAAATACTCCTGCAAATCGGCGCGCATCGCGGGCGTATCGGGCAGATAAGGCATGACCGGAATCTTGTTAATATCGGGCAATGGCCCCTTCAACGCTTTTAAATGTGGCGGAAACGGGCGATGCGTCGCGGCGACGTTGGCCTGAATGAAGAACGGTTTATCGCCCGCCTGTTGGATGAAACCGCCGATCACGCGCTCGAAACCTTCGGGTTCGATGCCGACCGGATTTCGCGCGTCGAACGGACATTTCCACGGCGGGCTGAGATGCAATTTCTGCGTGATGGCGCGGAAATAACCGGCCTTGCCCAGAACTTCGTTGAGCGTCGGAATATCTTCGTGAATCCCGACTTTATCCACGCCCTTCCACGCCTTGGTGAAGTTGACGTCGGGATCGTTGAGCGTCGGCGTCACCGTATTGCGCCAGTGACCATTGGAGTGCGGAAACATGCCGGTCAACAGCGAACTGCGCGAAGGCGAACACGAAGCACAGGTCGCGAAGGCCTGCGTGAACATCACTCCTTTATTGGCGAGCGCGTCCACGTTGGGCGTTTGGATGCCGGGCGTGCCCAACGCGCCCAACTGCGCGCCCTGATCGTCGGCGAAAATAATCACCACGTTCTTAATCCGCGACGGCGCAGACGGTTGTTTAACCGCAGCAGGCACCTGCGCCAATCGCTTGGGCGCGGCTTTGGCCGAATTCGTCTGAGCCGAGGTATTGGCCGACTGACCGACCAGGCATCCGCCCACCAATAAAACGGGCAAAACGGCAAACGAGGGAGAAAATTGCATTATAGCAGTATAGGCGTTATGGCAGTTTCTTGTCGAGAGATGTTAGCGCTAGGAGTTACGCAGTTGGCGAACCCTGAGCGTGAGCGACGGGCTAAGTCAGACCTTTTGGCCCGTCGCTCACGCTCAGGGTTCGCAGTGAATTGGGCAACTGCGTAACTCCTAAGCGCGTCTACTTGTAGAGACGACGATTTATCGCGTCTAAAACGTTTCGCTCAGCGCGACGGCAAATCCGACGTTTTTAGACGCGATAAATCTGCGTCTCTACGAGGCACTTCGCACAATCTCCTTTAGCGAATCGAAAACGTCGGAGTTTTCTCGCCCGACTCCGCCGCGTCAATTTTCTGCGGTTTATAGAATTTGACGTGACCATCAGCGAACAAATAATTGCCGGTATCCAGATGCCGTCGAATTGGCGAATCTTCGCGCTCGATCCAGCGCGGCGGCAGAAGTTGCAACGAAACATTGGGATCGTCGCTCGGTTCGCCATCGCCGCCCAATATCGTCAATTTGACATCGGCAATCCGCTTACTTTCGACGCCCGCCAAGCGGCGGTTGAACCAGTAATCAGTCAGGTTGTCGGCGCGTAACTCTTCGGACGGGCACTGAAAAATCCGCTCGGTTTTGAGATACGGTTGCAACAAACCAACCCAACCTTCGGGCCGCGAGACGAGCGGGAATTTGTCGTCGTAATCGTTGTTGTATTGCGCGAAGGCCAACCCGATTTGCTTGAGATTGGACACGCAACTCGAACGCCGTGCGTTGTGGCGGGCACTGCCGCGAAACGCGCCGGGCGGCATCAAAATGAAAATGAGCGCCGCCATCACCGCGAGCAGGACGGCGACTTCTTTAAGCGTGAAAGCGCGACGTTTCATGGTTTGCTCCCGCCGAGCAGAAACGTCGGGCGTAGCACGTTCGGCTTGTCGAGCGTGATTTTCTCGGCGCGAAGCCATTTGACGTGACCATCGGCGAACGCGTAATTGGCGCCGTCGAGGTGACGCCACGCCGGAGAATTTTCATCTTTGCGCCACGCGTCGGGCAGTTGCGAAAGATGATACGACGGTGGACTATCGCCCGCGCCGTCGCCCATCAGAATGGTAATCGAAATCCAATCGAGCTTCCCTTCTTCGATGCCGGAGAGACGCGCGTTGAAAAAGTAGTCGGTGGTTTTGGAAGCGTTGCCGGTTTTGTCGCTGGGGCATTGAAAAATTTGCCAGCTTTTCAGGTAGGGTTGAGCGGTCTCGCCCCAATCTGTCGTAAGCGGGTATTTCTCGTCGTAGTCCTGAATATATTGTTTGACACCGAGGGCGAGTTGCTTGAGATTCGATGGGCACGTCTGGCGATGAATGTTCTCGCGCGGGCGCGCGAGAATCGGAAACAGCACTAATGCTGCAATCGCCAGAATCACGACGACGACAATCGCTTCAACGAGGGTAAAGGCTTTATGTTTCATGGTTTCACCAAAAATGTCGGCTTTCCCAAAGCCGGTTTGTTGAGCGTGATTTGTTCGGGCCTCAGCCATTTGACGTGACCGTCAACGAAGAGATAATTAGCGACATCAATGTGGCGCGAGGCGGGAGACGAGTGGTTTTTGCGCCACGCGTCGGGCAGTTGCGAGAGATGATAGAGCGGCGGTTGGTCGCCCGTGCCCTCGCCCGACAAAATGGTGGCGCGCGGCCAGTTGATGTTTTCCTGTTTCACTTCGGCAAGGCGCGCATTATAATAGTAATCGGTTGTTCTGGGTGTCGAAAGTTTGTCGGAGGGGCACTGGAAAACCTGCCAGCCTTTGACGTAGGGTTGTAGCGAACCGGCCCAGTAACCCGACGGCGCGACGGCAACGGGCGGGAACTTCTCGTCGTAATCCTGTGCGTATTGAACAAACGCCAAACCGAGTTGCTTGAGATTGGAGCGGCAACGCGAACCGCGCGCATCTTCGCGGCTAACGCGAAAACCGCCGGGCGGAATGAAAACCGCCGCCAGAATCGCTGCCAGAATGCCGATAATCAACACGACGACAATCGCTTCTATCAGAGTAAACGCGCGATGTTTCATTATTCAGGTATACCCGCTTCGCGACTATCTTAAACTGAAACCCTCGAACGTTTTTATTAGCACGCGAAGAAGCCAGCGAACCGGAGCGGGAGCGACCGGCTAAGTTCAACTTGCCTGGCACTTTTACTTAGCCGGTCGCTCCCGCTCCGGTTCGCTGGATTCTTCGCGTGAGACACCAAAAATCATGCGCGAAATCTATTTTTCTCACGCCATCCGCGAAGCCATATCTCAGGAAATGGAAGCCGACCCCAGCGTGTTTATTCTGGGCGAAGACATCGCCGGATATGGCGGCGCCTTTAAAGTCACGCAGGGTTTGGTCGAGCAGTTCGGCCCGGCGCGCGTGCGCAATACGCCGATTTCCGAGAACTCCATCGTCGGCGTCGGTGTCGGCGCCGCCATCACCGGTTTGCGGCCCATCGTGGACATCATGTTCCAGGATTTCATCACGCTCGCGATGGATCAGTTGGTCAATCACGCGGCCAAGTTTCATTATATGTATGGCAACCAATGCACCGTCCCGATGGTGATTCGCACGCCCGCCGGTGGCGGGCGCAACTATGGGCCGACGCATTCGCAGAGTTTGGAAGCGTGGTTCATGCACGCGCCCGGCCTCAAAGTTGTGGCGCCCTCCAATGCGCACGATGCCAAAGGTTTGCTGATTTCGGCGATTCGCGATCCCAATCCGGTCGTGTTCATCGAATCGAAACTGCTTTATGGCGTGCGCGGCCCGGTGCCCGAAGCGAGTTATACGGTTCCGCTTGGCGAAGCGAAGGTCGTGCGCGAGGGCGAACATTTGACGCTCATCGCTTATTCGCGCATGACGGTCGAATGCCTCAAAGCCGCCGAAACCTTGGCGCAAAGCGGTATCGAATGCGAAGTGGTGGATTTGCGGACGTTGGCGCCTTTGGATATTGATACGGTCGCGGCGAGCGTGGAGAAGACGGGGCGGGCGATTGTGGTGGCCGAAGATTGCCGGACGGCGGGCGTTTCGGCGGAGGTTGCGAGCCGCGTGATGGAGGAGTGTTTCGATTTTCTGCAAGCGCCAATTCGCCGCGTGGCCGGAGCCGACACGCCGATTCCGTGCGCCGATGTTTTGGAGCGCGCGGCCTTGCCTGACGCCGCGAAAATCGTGATGGCGGCGAGCGAACTATTGCGCGAGTATGCTTAGTTAGAAGTCGAGCTTACGCTCGTCCGAAGGTTTTAACCTTCGGACGAACGTAAGCTCGCTATCCAATGTCCAACAAATCTCAACGCAAAGCCAACGCCGCTCAACGCGCCGTGCCCGCGCCGGTCGCGGCTTCGATTCTCGATTACTTACTTCCGATTCTTGGCGGCGCCATCGTGACGATGTTCGTGTTGTCGTTGCTTAAGTTCGGCGCGACCGAAATTTGGTCGCCCTTTGGAAGGAGCGGCGGCAACATTTTCAAAGGTCTGGCGCTTTCGGCGCTGGCGGGCGGCATCGCGGCGGCGGTGTTGGGCCGTCGCTTTAGCGGCCCTCTGGCGGCGACGGCCTGCGCGCTGGGCTGGGCGCTGTGGGGCCTCAGTCTGCACGTCGGCGCGCAGGGCAAATATCTGGATATTTTGGGCGGTGGCTTGCCCGAAGGCGCTCCGGCGTCGCTGGTTTTCGCCAACGCGGTTTCGCAGAGCCTGAGCGTGGCGTTTGGTTTATTGATTGCTTCGGCGGTCAGTTGGTTCTGGGCGCGGCGGCGCAAAGATTTGGTGCAGGACGAAGCGCCCGTCACCGACGACGATTTGGAGGGCAACGGCCTCAAATCGTTCTCGACGGCGTTCGTCTATCCGCTTGCGACGGCGATTGGCGGCGTAGTATTGCTGATAATTTTCGGCTTGCTGGCGCTACCGTTGGGCGAGCCGCCGTTGCAAGCGTTGCCGTCGAGCGTGGGCGCGGCGTTATGGTGTGGCGTGCTGACGATGGCGGCGTTATTGGTGGCGACGTTCGCGGCGCGGCGGGCGTTTCGGGCGCTGGGCAGCGTCGGCGATATGGTGGTGGCGCCCTTAGTTATCGCGTTCGTGGCGATGATGTTTCTGGCGGCGCGCGGACAGATGCCATTGCTGCGTCCGGCTGCGCTATTAATCTGGCATACCTCGGCGTTTGAACTGTCGAGTTGGGGCGCGTTGGGCGCGAGTCTGGGCTACTATTTTGCTCGGTTTTCGATGAAGAAAATCTGAGAGTTTGCGGCTCTGTGACGTTTAGCCCCCTCTGTCCTTCGGATCTGCCCTGTCTCCGACGGGCGCCCACCCCCTTCGTAAAGGGGAGAGGCGGCATGACCTATCGGCATCGCCGCGAGAAAACTGACAATCAACGCAGATTGTAACGCCGCCTCTCCCCTTTACGAAGGGGGTGGGCGCCCGTCGGAGACAGGGCAGATCCGAAGGACAGAGGGGGCTAAACGTCACAGAGTCCGCAAAATTCGAGATCACTGGTTTCGAGCGTCGGGCGATTCGATGAGTTAAAACGTCACATAGTCCGCAAAATTCTACTCACCCAAATGAAAGTTTTTACCGCCCAACAGATGCGCGATTTCGACCGCGCCGCCATCGAAGATTATGGCATTCCCTCGATTGTGCTGATGGAAAACGCCGCCCTGCGCGTCGTCGAGTTTCTCGAAGCGAAGTTCGCGCCATTAGCAGGCAAGAAAATCGTGATCTTGTGCGGCAAAGGCAACAACGGCGGCGACGGCTTAGCGATTGCGCGACATCTTGAAACTTATGGCGCGCTTGTCATTGTTTGCCTGGCGTGCGAAAAAGAAGCGTTCAACGGCGATGCAGCTATCCAGCTTGGCGCTTTCAAATTCGCCGAAGATTTGCCAACGATTAATTTGCGTGTCGAAGAGATTAAGACTGACAACGAATTACATATTGACGCCCCCGATATTATTATTGATGCGCTGTTAGGCACTGGATTTAAAGGGGAATTAACCGAGCCTGATTATCTGCGCGCACTGAATTACTTCAGCGCAGAATGGTGCGAAAAAGTTTCGGTTGACATTCCGAGCGGAGTAAACGCAAATAGTGGCGAAACAGCGAAACACTGCGCTGAACCCAATTACACGATCACTTTCGCCGCGCCCAAACGTGGATTATTTGCGCGCGAAGGCTTAGATAATAGCGGCGAAATCTGGATTGGAGATATTGGCACTTTCGAAGAACAGCTCTGGGAAACCGCAACCGGCGTTCAAACTCTCGACCTTCAAACCGCCCAACAGTTGCTGCCGCATCGCGGCGAAGACGCCCACAAGGGCGACGCCGGACGCGCGCTTATCGTCGGCGGCAGCTTCGGCATGAGCGGCTCGATTTGTCTGGCCTCGAAAGCCGCGCTCGCGACTGGTGCTGGTCTGGTTTCGACGGCCCTCCCCGAAAAAGTGCTGCCGATTTTCGCGGGCGCGGTTTTGGAGGCCGTCTCGCATCCTTTGCCCAACGACGAGAGCGGACATTTGCTGGAAAAAGCCGCCGACGAGTTGCCCGATTTATGGAAGCAAATGCAAGTCGTGGCGCTCGGCCCTGGCCTTGGCCGCACGCCCGAAGCGTTCGAGTTCGCGCGCCGCGTAGTTCGCGAATGCCCGGTTCCGCTACTCGTTGACGCCGATGCCCTTCACGCTTTGCCAGCGATTGCCGACGAAGTGAAAGCCCGTAAGGCGCCGACGATTCTGACGCCGCATCCGGGCGAGATGGGTATCTTGATGGACAGCGACGCCAAGACTGTGAACGACGCGCGTTTCGAGACCGGCGCCGCGTGTGCCGAGAAATATGGCGCGATTGTCGTTCTCAAAGGTGCGCGCACGTTGGTGTGCGATAGTTCGGGCGAAATCTGGGTGAACCTGACCGGCAACGCGGGCATGGCGACGGGGGGCGCGGGCGATGTGTTGACGGGCACCATCGCCGGTCTGCTGGCGCAACTCAAAGACGCCGACAACGCGACTAAACTCGGCGTCTATTTGCACGGATTGGCGGGCGATCTGGCGGCGCAGACACGCGGCAATGGTCTGGTGGCGGGCGATATCGCGGCGCATTTGCCGATGGCTTTGCTGGAGATTGAGCATCGCGAAGTCGAGCGGATTAACGGGCGACTGCGGAAATTGGAGTGATCTATTTCGCGCAGAGACGCCCCGCGCAGAGAGGACAAAGAAACTTAGGAGTTACGCCGTTGATTTTGCGACCGCGAACCGCGCGCGTAAGCAAGCGGGCCATAACGCTTAGGGCAAAGTTGAAGTCTGCTTGCCACTCTGACAGCCCGCTTGCTTACGCGCGCGGTTCACGGTCGCAAAATCAACGGCGTAACTCCTAAGTTTCTTTGTCCTCTCTGCGCGGGGCGCCTCTGCGTGCCATTTCAAAACGTGAATTGACCAGAGATTGCGCATTGTGGGGCGAACGGTTAAACTGCGCTTTCGCTTTAAAATAGGCATCAACAGGAGTAAAAACAACAATGGCACGACGCTGTGAAATTACCGGAAAGAAGCCGATGACGGGCAATGCCGTCTCGCACTCGATGCGCCACACCAAACGGCGCCAGTATCCCAATCTGCAAAACAAACGCATCTGGGTGCCCGAAGAAGGCCGCTTTATCAGGATGAAAATCTCGACCAAGGCGCTCAAAGCAATGGCGAAAAATGGCGTCTCCGCCACGCTCGCCAAAGCCAAACGCAAAGGAATTCTTTAGCGAAAAAGACCGCAAAAACCTCTGGTTTTTCGCGGTCTTTTTCTTCAGGTGGCAGGAGACAGGTGGCAGTTGTCAGGAGGGATGAAGCGAGCCAGATTTCGCTGGTGAGTATTCGCCTCAGTTCCTGCCACCTGTTCCCTGCCACCTGCCACCTTACAAAAATGCCCCGTTTAGCCGATACCTTCCAGCGTTTGCGCGCGCACAACGAACGCGCGTTTATTCCGTTCGTGACCTGCGGCGATCCCGACCTCGACACCACGCGCGATTTGGCTCTGGCCTACATCGAAGCGGGCGCCGATATTTTGGAAATCGGGATTCCCTTCACCGATCCTCTGGCCGACGGCCCGACGATTCAGCGCGCCTCCGAGCGTGCGCTAAGTGCGGGCACCACGATGGAAAGCGCGTTTGAACTCATCCGCGATTTGCGCGCGCAAACCGACGCACCTTTGGTGCCGATGACCTATATCAATCCGGTTTATCGCATCGGTTTCGAGGCGTTTGCCCAACGCTGCGCCGACGTTGGCGCCGACGGCGTCATCATCTCCGATTTGCCGCCCGAAGCCGGAGCCGACTGGATCGCGGCGGCACGCAAACACGGCGTTGACACAGTGTTTTTGGTCGCGCCGACTTCGGACAAAGCGCGTTTGCAATCGGTCGCGCACAGCGCCACAGGCTTCATTTACGCCGTCGCCCGATTGGGCGTGACCGGCGCGCGCAGCGATGTGCCGCCCGAAATTGGCGAGTTGGTCGAGAAGCTCAAGGCCGAAACGCAAACCCCCATTTGCGCTGGATTTGGCTTCGGCGAGGCCGATCAAATTCGCGCGACGCTGGAAAGCACGCAACTCGACGGCATCGTGGTGGCATCGGCGTTAATTGACAAGTTCGAGAAAGCCACCGGCACGCCCGCCGAGCGCATCGAAGTCGCGGCAGCGTTGGCGCGCGAGTTGAAGAATGCGACGCGGGGAAAGGCTGAAGGCTGAAGGATAAAGGATAAAATTCTTCAATTCCATAGGCATTAAGCTAAGGATTTTTACGCTCTCTTTGTCATTCTGAGCGCAGTGAGGGACGAACGAAGTCGAAGAATCCAGTGCGTTTGAATTCTCGCACACTCTCACGACTGCCATTACGTCATGGATTTTTCGACTTCGTTCGTCCCTCACTGCGCTCAGAATGACAAAGAGAGCGTTCTCTACGTTCAAGAATTCTGCACCCCATTTCATCCTTTATCCTTTCCCCATGTCTCGTTCTGCCGCATCCGTTCCTTACGCCGCGCGCGCGTTGGTTTTGCGAACGCGGCAGTTGGGCGAAAAAGATCGCATCGTCGTCTTATTTAGTCCCGAACGCGGGCGCATCAGCGCGGTCGCCAAAGGCGCGCGCGGCCCGAAATCGAAGCTGGCGGCTCTGGCGCAACCGTTCGTAATCGCGCGCTTTTTGCTGGTGACAGGCCGCTCGCTGCACATCGTTTCGCAGGCGCAAATCGAGACGAGCCACGCCGGACTTTCGGCCAGCATTTTCGCGACGGCCTGGGCTTACTTTGTTTTGGAAGTCGCCGATACCATTCCCGAAGGTTTGCCCGACGAACGCGGCTTCGAGATCGCCGAAGTCGCGCTTAACACGCTCGAAAACGCGCCCGACGACGACGCGCGCGAGGCCGCCGGAATCTGGTTCGAGATTCAGTGGCTCGCCCATCAGGGCTTCGCGCCCACGGTCGGATTTTGCGTCGAGTGCGCGCGCAAAATCAGCGCGCCGCCGGATGGAGACGCGCGCGTCTGGTTCGCGCCGAATCTGGGCGGAACCTTATGCGACGAATGCGCTCACCGCGATGGCGGCGCCCTGCGCGTTGGCGTTGCCAGTCTGCGCGCGTTGCACCGCTTGGAACGCAGTAACCGCGCGCCCGCTTCGCTGGGCGAGGCGCCGTTTAATCTGGACGCGCACAGCAGCGCCGAACTGGGCCAATGCGTGCGGCGCTCGACGCTTTCGCATATCGCGCCCCGCTTCAAATCGCTGCCGTTTCTGGAAGAGTTGCGCGCGGCGCGGCGCGTGCGAGCGAAGGAATAGAGAGCTGGGAGCAGGGGGAATGACGGATTTGAGAATTTGCGCTTTCCACGTTTTTTGTATCTGGAACTTACGCAAACGCGTGAACCGCGCGCGTAAGCAAGCGGGCCGTTATAATTTCGACAGAGGAGAAGTTTTTCGTAAGCGTTATGGCCCGCTTGCTTACGCGCGCGGTTCACGCGTTTGTGTAAGTCCTCAGATTCTTGCTCCTTTCTCCTTACTCCTTTGTAAAGATGGAAACTCTTTCAGAAAACGGTTATAATAAAAGGCAATCGCTTCGTTGCAACATTGCTTGCGCATTTTACGCTGCTTTGCTAAAGCAACCATTGGCGCGCGGCGAACTCTGATTATTGAGGACTAATTTATGGCTGACGATTCGAGCATTGCTTCTTCCACTGCGTCAAACGGTGCGCCCGACGCATCCGACCTGTCCACTGCTGGCGCGCCCGCGCCCGATGCCGTTGATCTCAACTGGGTGTGGCGCGAAGTGCGCAAACGCGTCTTTATCAAGATGCCGTTTTCCCTGCCCGTCGCCGATGCCATGGCCGAGGCCACGCCCATCGTGATGGATGGCGATAACTTCATCGTCGGCATGGAGGCTCGCCATATCTCGATGGCTCCGGCTTTGTCGAGCGGCATCGCCCGAAATACCATCGAGAACATTCTGCGCGGCGCGGCGGGCCGTCCGATTCACTTCGAGGCCATCGAAGGCAAGACCATCGCGGATTGGAACAAGATCAAGCAGAGCCGCGAAAAGGCGCAGACCGCCGTCATCGCCATGGCCGAGCGCAAGGTCAGCGAGCATCACGTCGAGGACGTGATGAACCAGATCGTCAGCGAAATTCGTCAGCAAATCACTCATGTCAGCGACCGCGTTTTGCCTCAGGTGCGCGCCGGCCTGCTGCTCGAGATCGCCGAAAGCCTGAGCGATGCCCAGGAAATGCTCTTCGAGGGCGCCGCCGAAAGCCACGTCGGACGCCGCGCCATGGCTCGCGTAATTGATCGCGTCGCGCACTTTCTCGATGTTGACCCGATGCTGCTGGCCATCGAAATCGAACGCCATACTCGCACCCAGATCAAACGCGATTGAGCGTGAGTTGTGGGTGAGGGAAAAACCTTCGCGCTTTCTATAACCGCAGAGTCAGCCGTTTCCATCTTCTATACTGGGTTTCATGGAAACCGCTCACGAAATAGAACAGCTCGCACGCGCCGCCAAATCTGCGTCGCGCGTTTTGGCGCAACTGTCGAGTTCGACCAAAAACGCCGCCCTCGAAGCGATGGCGACGGCGATTTGCGACAGCCGCGAGGCAATCTTCGCCGCCAACCAAATTGACGTCGAAAACGGTGCGCGCAAAGGCATCGGCATGGCTTTGCTCAATCGGTTGACTTTGACCGATGCCAAAATCGCGGCCATGGCTGATGGCTGTCGCCAAGTCGCCGCCCTTCCCGATCCGATTGGCCGCGTATTGGACGGCGAGACTCGGCCCAACGGCCTCAAAATTGAGCGCGTGCGCGTGCCTTTAGGCGTCGTCGCTGTTATCTACGAATCGCGGCCCAACGTCACGGTTGACGCGGCAATTCTGGCCATAAAAGCGGGCAACGCCGTGATTTTGCGTGGCGGCTCCGAAGCCATCGAAACCAATCGCGTCTTAAGCGAAATCATTGATAAAGCCGCGCAAGACGCCGGTTTGCCCGCCGGTTCGATTGGCTTTGTGCGCACCACCGACCGCGCGGCGTCGAGCCTGTTGGCCACGCAAAAAGGCTCGATTGACCTGATTATCCCGCGCGGCGGCGAAGGTTTGAAAAAGGCGTTAAGCGAAGTCGCGACGGTGCCGGTGATCTTCGCGGCGGGCGGCGTCTGTCATATTCTGGTGGACGAAAACGCTGATTTAGCGATGGCGCGCGACATCGTTTTTAACGCCAAGACCAATGGCCCATCGGCGTGCAACGCCGTTGAAACTCTGTTGGTAAACCAGAATATCGCCGAAACGTTTTTGCCCGCAATGGCCGCGCAATTTTTCGCGGCGAACGTCGAACTGCGCGGTGACGCGCGCGCCCGCCACATCGTGCCCGCGATGGTCGAAGCCCACGAAGACGATTGGCACGCCGAATACCTCGATTTAATTTTAGCGGTCAAAATCGTCGCCGATTTGGACGAAGCGCTGGAACATATCGCGACTTACGGCACCGCGCATTCGGAAGCGATTGTAACTTCCAAATTCGCGACTGCCGAACGGTTTTTGAACGAGGTCGATGCGGCGGCGGTTTACGTCAACGCTTCGACGCGCTTTACCGATGGTTACGAGTTTGGATTGGGTGCCGAAGTCGGGATTTCGACGCAGAAATTGCACGCGCGCGGCCCGATGGGATTGGACGCGTTGACGACGACAAAATATCTTGTGCGCGGCAACGGACAGATCCGATAGTCTGGTGCGATATAAAATCGCAGCCAACGTAATAGTCGGCCTTCGCCGACGCAGGTAACTAAACCATGTCGGCGAAGGCCGACTATTACGTTGGCTGCGATTTTATATCGCACCAGACTATCGCGTCCCTGCCACCTTACCAAACCATGAAACCAATTTTTCTAATGGGCTTTATGGGTTGCGGCAAAAGTGCCGTCGCCCGCTCTTTGTCGAGCCAACTGCGGATGCCGTTCATTGATTTGGACGCGCGCATCGAACGGCAAATCGGCTGTTCTATCGCCAGTTTTTTTGCCGAACGCGGCGAGGCCGAATTTCGCGCTCTGGAAACCAAGCATCTGGCGCAGGTCGCGATTCGGCGCGGCGTTATCTCGCTTGGCGGCGGCGTGCCGATGCGACAGGAAAATCGCGACTTGCTGCAAGACGCCATTGATGGCGGCGCGATGGTCGTCTATTTGCAAACCTCGGCACCGGTTTTGGCCAAACGCATTCGCCGCTCGCCGGGCAAACGTCCGCTCATTGACGGCGATGGCGAACTCTCGCTCGAAGACACGCAAAGGCGTGTCGAAGAGTTGCTTGCGGGGCGCGAAGAGGTGTATCTGGAGTGCGCCAGTTTCGTGGTTTCGACCGACGACGATACCATTCCCGACATTGCCCACCACATCGCGCGCGCCCATACCGACTGAATTTTCCGGCCCTTTGAACGGGGTAATTTGCTTTTTATGTCCACCCGAATTCGCACTCATTTAGTGCTTGGCTCGATGCCGGTTTCCGAGGCCGTGCTTTCTTTCGATGCCCCGACCTGGCAGCCCAGCGTTGATATTTACGAAATGGCCGACGCCTTGTTGGTGCAGGTCGAAGCGCCCGGCTTGCAGTTGGACGATCTGAATTTATCGCTTGATGGCGGCAAATTGATCGTCGAAGGCAACCGCGTGCGCCCGCCTCTGCCGTCTCCGGCGCGCGTGGCTCTGGTCGAGATGACCTATGGCAAATTTCGCCGCGTGTTGCCTTTGCCGACAGATGTTGACGGCGACGCAATTGAGGCGACTTACGACGCGGGCGTTTTGCAGATTCACATTCCGCGCGTGCCGAGGCAGGCGCCGAAGCGATTGCGGATTTCGGCGGGGTGAACGTTTGCGTTGCTTTAGATTGCGGCGACTGTAACGTCTCACCCCCTCTGTCGCTTCGCGACATCTCCCCCTTCGCAAAGGGGAGAGGCAGCGATACCCTCCGCGTTGTTTATTACCTTTGACCGCAGTTTAAGTTTTGGCGATGCGGAGGGTATCGCTGCCTCTCCCCTTTGCGAAGGGGGAGATGTCGTGAAGCGACAGAGGGGGTGAGACGTTACAGTCGCCGCAATCTAAAGCGAATTCTACCCACTACCAACATTAACACGAATCCGAACCCAATTATGCCCGAAGAACTCCCTCAAATTCCCGCGCGCCTGCCGCTGTTGGCGACGACGAATCTCGTCTTATTCCCCTTTATGATGGCGCCGTTGTCCGTCGGTCGCGAGGCCTCCTTGCGCGCCCTCGACGCGGCTTTGGCCGACGACCGCATGGGCACCCTGGTTTTGCAGCGCGAAGAGGACATCGAAGTGCCGATGCCCGACCAATTGCACGGAATCGGTTGTGTCGCCTCGTTCGTGCGCATGATGCGGATGCCCGATGGCAGCGCTCAGGTCATCGTGCAGGGATTGGCGCGCGTGCGGCCCGACAACTTCGATAACGAAGGCAACGTCCTGCGCGCCGATGTCGAAATTTTGCACGATTCGACCGAACTCACGCCGCAAATCGAGGCGCTGATGCAATCGCTGTTGCGCGACTTCGGGCAGATCGTTGAGCTGTCGCCGGTTTTGCCCGACGAAGCCATGGAAGCCGCGCGCCAACAGGAAGCGCCCGGCAAGTTGGCCGATTTCGTGGCCTCGGCGCTCAACATCGAACTGCCCATCCGCCAGGAATTGCTCGAAACCCTCGACGTGGAAGCGCGCCTCAAGCGCGTGGCCGAACTGACGGCCAAAGAGATTTCGGTCTTGGAATTGACCAATCAAATCCAATCGGAAACGCGCCGCGAGTTGGATAAGGGCCAACGCGATTATATCCTGCGCCAGCAGTTGCAGGAAATCCGCAAGCAGTTGGGCGAAGACGAGGACAGCGAACAGGAAATCGAAGATTTGCGCGCGCAAATCGAGGCCGCCAAGATGCCCGAAGTCGCGCTCAAAACCGCCAACCGCGAGTTGGAACGGCTGGCGCGCATTTCCTCGGCCTCGCCCGAATACTCGACGACGCGCAATTATCTCGACGCCTTGTTGGGTGTGCCATGGAGCGAATCCACGCCCGATAACCTGGATATTTCGCACGCACAGGAGATTTTGGAAGCCGAACATTACGGTTTGGAAGACGTGAAAGAGCGCGTTCTGGAATATCTGGCGGTGCGCCGCCTCAAGCCCGACAACAAAGGCCCAATTCTGTGTTTTGTCGGGCCACCGGGCGTGGGCAAAACCAGTCTGGCGCATTCTATCGCGCACGCGTTGGGCCGCAAATGGGTGCGCATGGCGCTGGGCGGCGTGCGCGACGAAGCCGAAATTCGCGGCCATCGTCGCACCTATATCGGCGCGATGCCCGGTCGCATTATTCAGGGTTTGCGCGACGCGGGCACCAATAATCCCGTCATGATTCTGGACGAGATAGACAAGCTGGGCAGCGATTATCGCGGCGATCCGACGAGTGCGTTGCTCGAAGTTTTGGATCCGCAGCAGAACGATTCTTTCCGCGATCACTATTTGGAAGTGCCGGTGGATTTGAGTAAGGTGATGTTCATCACGACAGCGAACGTGCTGGACACGATACCGGGGCCGTTGCGTGACCGCATGGAAATCATCTCGATTCCTGGCTACACCGAGGCCGAGAAAGTCGCGATTGCGCGGCGTTATCTGTTGCCGCGCCAGAAGGAAGAGAACGGCCTATTGCCCGACGACGTGACGATTGGCGACGACGTGTTGGCGGCTCTGGTGCGCGGTTACACGCGCGAGGCGGGCGTGCGCAATCTGGAGCGCGAGTTGGGGCGGATTTGCCGCAAAATCGCCTTCACCATTTCGCAGAAAGTCGCCGAGCGCGAGCGTAAAAGCAAGAACCCCGAAAAGGCGCGCGCCCGCAAACGCCAACCGGCGAAGTTGACGGTTACAATCGAGGATTTGAACGAGTATTTGGGCCCAATCAAATTCGAGCCGGAGATGGGCAGTCGTCAGGCGCAGGTCGGCGTGGCGACTGGTATGGCGTGGACGCCGATGGGCGGCGAAATCTTGTTTATCGAAACCGTCAAAATGCCCGGCAAAGGTTTAACCATGACCGGTCAACTGGGCGACGTGATGAAAGAATCGGCGCAGATCGCCTACGATTATCTCAAGTCGCACGTAGATGTGACGGGCATTTCGGTGGATAGCGGCGAAGAAAACGGCGCGATTCACGTTCACGTTCCGGCGGGCGCGATCCCCAAAGACGGCCCCTCAGCGGGCGTCGCCATGACCTGCGCTCTGGCGAGTCTGCTGTCGGATCGTCCGATGCGCCATGATATTTCGCTAACCGGCGAAGTGACGCTAACCGGTCGCGTTTTGCCGGTTGGCGGCGTGAAGGAAAAAGTATTGGCGGCGCGTCAGGCGGGCATCAAAACGATCGTGTTGCCGCAACGCAATAAGGCCGATTTGCAGGATATTCCCGCCGATGCCAAAAAGGATTTGGAGTTCCATTTCGTTTCGGATGTGCGCGAGGCGATAGAGTTGGTGTTGCTGGACAAAGGCGCGCCCGAAGTCGCAGGCGCGGTTGACGTGGCGACGCCAATGGAGCAGGATGTTGATGGTCATGTTGTCATGGGTTGAAACCCATGATTGCGGGCTAAAGCCGACCGTGCTCCGCACGGGGAGCGAAACTACAAATCATGAAACTCGCTTTTCTCGCGCTCTCTTTCGCCTTAGCTACGCCCGTGTTCGCCAAAGCCCGACCGGAGCACGCGCGCGTCTTGTTGCGGGGCAAAGCGCCCATCGTCGCGCTGGCTTATGCGCCCGATGGCCAAACATTAGCGAGCGCTGACGAAGCGCATCGCGTAACTTTGACCGATGTTTCGAGCGGTCAAACTCGACAATCTTTCGCCTACAAATCGGCGGTGGCGTCGCTGGCGTTTGCGCCCGACGGCAAGCTGTTAGCGATTGGCGTCGGAAAGCAAATTCGTTTGCTCGACCCGAAAAGCGACATGAAAACGGCGGTGCCAGTGCGCGTTTTGGAAGCGGAAAACTCGGTCGGTGGAACGATTAATTTTTCGGCGGACGGGCGCGTTTTGCTGGCAGTCGAAGGAGATTATGAAAACGGCGGCAATTACGCGGACATAAAGCCTTATGTGGTCAATTTATGGGAGGTTACGAGCGGGAAACTAATTCGGCGCTACGGCGACAGAAAAACCGACACTTACGCCGCCGCGCTTTCGCCGGATGGAAAAAATTTTGCGGCTTTCACTCAGGGCGTGAACTTGAGCCTGTTCAGCATAAAGACCGGCGAAAAGCTACGCGATTTCTCCGAAGATTTTCCGCATAACTCCGGTTTTTACGCGCACGCTCTGGCCTTTTCGTCCAACGGGAAGTGGCTGGCGGGAAGCGGTGGCTTTTTGGAAAGCGCGGGCAATTTGACGGTGTGGGAAGTTGCGACGGGTAAAGCGAATTGGAATCGCATCTTTCGCGACTGGGGACAATCGCTGGCTTGGGCGCCCGACGGTTCGCGTGTGGCGGCGGGCACGGCTTACGGCACGACTTACGACGACCCCGATAATTTACATCGTCCGACCGGCGCGCCGATTTGGAACGCCAACGGAAGGTGGCAACGTTCGCTCCAACGCGTGCCAGGAGAAATCAACGCGTTGGCATGGGCGCCCAACGGTAAGACATTGGCGACGGGCGCCAAAGATAGCGCGGTGCGATTGTGGAAAGTGGGATGAATAACGCACTAACGGACTCCGCGAAGATCGTCATGCTGAAATCCTATCGCTCAAAAAATTCCATTTCACCTCAGCGCCCTCTCCGTCCTCTGCGGTGAAATGAAACCTTAGATTGACCCCATCAGCCCGCGATAAATTCCATCCAAGTCCGCGCCCGCCGCGACTAAACCGATTTCGAGCAACAACGCCAGATTGAAGCCGATGAAGAACAGTTGAAGAAACCACAACGGGTAGGGCCGCGCGCGCCAGAGCATGGCGTCGAGCAAGAAGAACAGCGCGCCGCCCACCAACAGCGGCGCCAGATACGGCTTGAACGGCAACCGCGTCGCCAGCCAGACTTCGAGCAAAAGCAGCGCGGCAATCAGCAGTTTGGCGCGCACTACGCCCAGCCAAACCGCCGTCGTCAAGCGTCCGGCGCGCGCGTCGGGCGCAACGTCCATGATTTGCCCGAACAGATGCGAGTGCATCGCGAAGACGAAGCCGAACGCGTAAATCGGCCAACCCGAAAACGCGCCACGCGTCCAATCGCTCAGCACGAAGACCAGCAGATAGCCGCATTGAAACAGCAAATCGGCAATCGGGAAATCTTTGGCGCCGCCGCCTCGACGATTGTAAAGCGCGCTGCCGCCCGCCAGCACCGCAAACCACAGCAATGCTTTGGCGCCCCAAACCGCCGCGAACAACGCCACGAACGGCACCTGAATCAGCGCGATGCGCCAGGGCAACTCGAACAATTGATCGGGCGTCGGGCGCGCGCCGAACAAGAACGAATCTTTGCGCGGATTGTGGCGGTCGGTTTCGGCGTCGGACAAGTCGTTGCCCGCGTAAATCAGCATTCCCAACGGGAGCGTGACGTAGAGCAAACCGAGCCAGAACGCGGCGTTGCCTGTCGCGAAATGGCCGTTGTGCGGCATCGAGTAAAACCACAGCGTCGTCAGCCAAAAGCCTGGGCGCGAGGCTTTGAGCGTGAAAAGCAGTTCGCTCGTGATCGTCGCTTGCTGTGCGGGCCGCGCGCGCGGCAGTTCGCCAATGCGAGCGGGCGAAAACTCGTGCGGAATTGGGTGAGTGCGAATCGGTCGTGGGGCCATTTCGATCAACTCCTTGGATTAAGTAAACCTCGGCCCAGAGCGTGATGAAAGCGCGATTTTAAGTTGACTGTTGTGGCACACAACCAAAAAGGTCGCGCGACTTTCGCCGCGCGGCCTTCCAACTATCGCAGATATGCCTGCGTAACATACTGTCGCATCATGCGATGGGTATTGAAGTAACAGGCGTTTTTGCCAATCGCGCCTTTCATCACTTCGATCCAACTCGCGTGATCGTCGTCGGCGTAATAGCGCGGCAGAATCTTGTGCTGCAACTTATCGTAAAGGTCGTGAATATCCAGAGTTTCGTCCACGTCGTCGAGCGTGGATTCGGTCGCGGCGGGGCCGATGCTCCAACCGGTCACGTCTTCGATCCAGCCTTCGATCCACCAGCCGTCCAAAACCGAGAAGTTGGGCACACCGTTATGCGTCGCCTTCATGCCGGATGTGCCCGATGCTTCGCGCGGGCGCATCGGCGTGTTAAGCCAGATGTCGGCTCCGGCGATGATCTTCAGGCACAGTTCCATGTCGTAGTTTTCCAGAAAGACGACGGGGATTTCGGCGCCGGATAATTGGCGCGCGGCTTCGATAATTTTGTGAATGTTCTCTTTGCCCGCGCCATCGCGCGGGTGCGCCTTGCCCGCGTAGACGATTTGCAGTTTGCCGCCCGCGATGTCGGCCAACTTCTGAATATCGCGAAACAGCAGGTCGGCGCGCTTGTAGGGCGTGGCGCGGCGCGCGAAACCAATCGTCAGAATATCGGGCGACATTTCGATGCCGGTGCGGTCGCGCACCTCCTCGATCAAGTCGCGCTTGCAATGCTGGTGCGTTTCCCAGATTTCCTGGTCGGGCACGTTGTCCACGCGAATAAACAGTTCCGGTTCCGCCGTCCAGCCCGGAATATATTTGCTGTAAAGCGCCTGCCAACGCGGGTGCGTCCAGGTGCGGGTGTGGACGCCGTTGGTAATCGAGTGAATGTCGTAGCCAGGGAACATGTGCCGCGAAATCTCGCCATGCTTTTTGGCGACGCCGTTGGCATAACCGCTCAGGTTGAGCGCCAACGTCGTCATGTTCAACATCTCATGGGCATCGCCGAACTTCTTGAACGCATCGAGAGGGAAATACTCGCCCAGAACCTTGTTGACGAGCGGCCAATCGAAGCGGTCGTGACCGGCTTCAACCGGAGTGTGCGTGGTGAAAACCGCGCGATCCTTGACCGATTGCACATCCCAAACGGCGTCCTCTTCCCACACGTCCTCGATATTGCGGCGCGTGCGGCGCAAAAGTTCCAAAACCAGTAGGGCGGCGTGACCTTCGTTCATGTGGAACTTCTCGATGGGATAGGCCAAACTTTGCAGCATCCGCGTGCCGCCGATGCCCAGAATGACTTCTTGTTTCAGGCGATATTCGTTGTCGCCGCCATACAGATGATAGGTCAAACCTTTGTCCCATTCGCTGTTTTCATCGAGATTAGAATCGAGAAAAATCAGCGGCACGATATGGCCGTCTTCGCCTTCCAAATCGTAGCGCCAGGCTTGCAGCGCAACGGTGCGGCCTTCGATGGCGACCTGCACGCGATTGGGCAACAGCGCGAAGCCTTTTTCGGCGGGATTCCAGTCAATGGGCGATTCAGTCTGCCAACCGTCGGCGTCGAGATGTTGGCGGAAGTAGCCCTGATTATAGAGCAGCGAAACCGCGACGACGGGCACGCCCAAATCGGCGGCGCTTTTCAGGGTATCGCCCGCCAGAACACCAAGTCCGCCAGAGTAGGTGGGGATGTCGGTGCGGAAACCGATTTCCATCGAGAAATATGCGATGCGCGGATCGCGCTGTTGGATGTTGGGCATGAAAAGAGGAGGACGAAAAGTTAAACTAAAGCCGAGTTTAATGATAGCTCTGGCGTTTACCAAGACGCAAACCATTATGAAAGCCCTTTCGTGGCGCACGCTTTTCGCGCCCCGACAGTCTCCGGCGCCCCCCGTCGCGCCCGCACGTCCGCTCTTGCGCCGCGTCGAGAGCCAACCTCGCCTCGGTTTGCGCGAGTTCGATTGGAACGCCGACGCCGACATCATCGCCGAGTGGCAACGCGAGACTTACGCGCTCAACTTCCCCGACTTCGGCTATACACCCGAATTCGCCGCCGCCTTCCGCCACGATTTGCGCCGCGCCGCGCTCGACGAAAACAACGGCTTGTTCGTGCTAAGCGAACTCGATTCGCATAAAGGCGAAACTTTGTGCGGTTTCGTATGGATCGTGCTGTGCCACAACAATTGGACGGGCGAACGCTATGGCTACATCAACAATCTCTACGTCGAACCGGCGCGGCGCGGACAGGGCTTGAGCGACGAACTGTTGCTCTACGCCGAAGGCTGGTTTCGCGAGCGCCGCGTGACGCGTCTGCGCCTGACGGTCACTTCGACCAACGTCGCCGCCTACCGATTATACGAGCGGATGGGTTATACGACGCAACGTTTCGAGATGGAGAAAGAGATCGACTAGATTGCAGAGAGCGGGGCTACCGCACCGTTCCAATCGCTGTAATGGCTTTGAAGAACGCGGCGTTGATGCCCTCGTAATGCTTCCACTCGTCGGGCAATTCGTTGTCCGGATAGATGGCGCCGACGGGACACTCTGAGGCGCACGCGTTGCAGTCAATACACTCTTCGGGGTTGATATAAAGTTGCGGAGAATCTGGATTTCCGTGAATACAATCCATTGGGCAAATTTCGACGCAGGCTTTGTCTTTGACGCCGATGCACGGCGCAGCGATAACGTAGGGCATAACGCTTTATAGCTTCGGCTGTGAACGCGCGGATGTCCAAGACGCAGTTGCAATGCGGACAATTGGCGCGGTTTCAATGGGCGCTATCGGGAATATCTATCGCTATCGTGGCGCGTGAGGCGTTAAAATTAGGAGTTACGCAGTTGCTTCATGCCGTAGGGACGACCGCTTGCGGCGTCCTTTGTTTAGCTCTTGAACGTCATTTACTCCAGGCGAGATTTC
>JAABUN010001082.1_pt1 | contig 64498 bp, 62 predicted proteins | sample 5559311 | NCBI WGS metagenome assembly JAABUN01 (sample SAMN10711877, study PRJNA513370) | rock metagenome | isolation source: Antarctica rocks | place: Antarctica: Victoria Land, Siegfried Peak sud
CGACGTCAGCAACCGGATGCCCCGCATCAATGGCAGCCAGTGCTCGCTCACGGACGTCGTCGGAGGCATGCGGGCGCTTCATCTCGCACGTCTGTCACGTAGGTACAACTTCTGCAAGCCGCTCTAGTGACGGAAGTGTCGGGTTCCAGTGAAAACCATGGCGATCCCTGCCGCATTTGCCGTCGCTATAACCTCATCGTCCCTCATTGAACCCCCCGGTTGAACGACAGCTGTGATTCCAGCCTGGATCGCCTGCTCGATCCCATCGGCAAATGGGAAGAAGGCGTCACTGGCCATTGAAGCCCCTTGAGCGCGTGCGCCAGCCTTGCGAGCGGCTATCGCAACGCTCTCGAGTCGATTGGGCTGACCTGCTCCGAGACCGACAATGGCATTGTCTTTCGCCAAGACGATTGCATTGGACTTGACAATCCGAGACGCTCGCCACGCGAAGTCAAGATCTGAGAGTTGTTCGGAGGTTGGTGCCTTCTCGGTAACTACTCTCCATGCCCGAGGATCATCCTCAACGTTGTCCGGATTTTGAACGAGCATGCCTCCGCTGATCGGTCGTACGTCGAATGCGCTCGAATGTGGGGCGTTTGTATCACGGTTTTGAAGCTTGAGAATCCGTGTGCCCTTCTTCTTCAGAAGAATGGTGATCGCCGATGCCTGGAAGCCGGGAGCAATGATGATATCGAGCTTGATCCTCCGCAATTGGGTCGCGGTCTCTTCATCTACCTGCCGATTAAGGGCCACAATCCCGCCAAACGCGGAGATTGGATCGCCTGCGAGCGCTGCAGCATAGGCATCAACCAGGTGAGGACGCTCGGCCAGACCGCAGGGAACCATGTGCTTGACGATCGCTACCGCAGGATCTGAAAACTGCTGGACTATTTGCCACGCAGTATCCGCATCGAGATAGTTATTGAAAGAGAGTTCATCACCGCTCAGCAGTTCGGCGTCGAGCAGCCCCAATTCGGTCTGACCGGCGAGGAGTCGCCGGTATGCAGCTGCTTCCTGTTGAGGGTTTTCTCCATATCGCGGGCTTCTGGCGCGGCGCAACCCAATCGACAATTCCGACGGAAAGCCGCTATCACGTTCGCGGAGATACTCTGATACGAGTGAATCGTAGGTCGAGACATGTGCGAAGGCTTTTGAGGCCAACGAGCGGCGCCAGATCAAGGAAGCGGTCGCGCTTCGAATGGTGGTCAACGCTGAACCATAATCCGCAGGGTCCGTGATCACAATGACCGATGCGAAGTTCTTTGCTGCAGCTCGGACCATCGCGGGCCCACCGATGTCGATGTTCTCGATGACATCGTCATCGGTCGCAGTGGGATCCGTAACCGTCTGCTCGAACGGATATAGGTTGGAGACGAGGATATCGATCGGCGTAATCTCGTGGTGCTCCAGTTGTTGGATGTGGTCCGGGTTATCACGTCGAACCAGCAGCCCACCATGAATCTTCGGATGTAGTGTCTTTACTCGACCATCGAAGATTTCAGGAGAGCCAGTGACTTCGGCAACCTGTATCACCGGCAAATTGGCCGTCTGCAGCGCCGTTGCCGTCCCGCCGGTGGATACGAGCTCATAGCCCAACGCTTGCAGCTCACTGGCGAATTCGACCAGTCCGGTTTTGTCATATACGCTCAGCAGGGCACGCACGTGAAGATCCTTTCGAGTTGAGGGCACAGGGAAATACTCTATCGAGGGTCAGTGAGCTCGATCTGGCTCTGGTCGATCCAACGCCTGTGATTCTCCCGAATCTGCTCGGCATGCTCGGCGAGGTGCACACTATAGATACTCAACCAGGTGGTGGCATCGTAGAAGCCAGACTCGGAGTGTCGACCTGCCTTGGACCAGACCTCTTCCGGAAGGCGATCAAGCAACGTCGAGGTTGAATCACGCACGGCGCGAACAATCAGGAGTGAAGGTTCCAAAGGAAGCGACGCGTAGTCGAACATCGTGGCCCAGTGATCCTGGTCGTATCCAACGATCAGTGGAGACGGTTCGGCAGCGAGCATTCGGATGCGAAGATAACCATTCGTTTCGGAATCCGCGCAATGACAGATGATCTCGTGGATAGTCCATTCACCTGAACGAGGCCGCCAATTTCGAGCAGCATCCGGAGTTTCGGACAATGCGGCCTCGAGCTCTGACGGACCTGTACGGTATTGCTGAATCAGGATGGCACGTTGTTCTGCAAGCATGAAATAACCTGTCGTTGCTGGGTTGGAGGAGCCGGTGGCCCTCGAAGACATGAACAGACTACATCCTGAGCTCAGCCGAGGCAACGGAAGGTCGGCGGCGCGGAAATGGATGGGCGGTGCAACCGCCCATCCATTTCCGCGTCGCCGACCTTCTAAACTAGACCAGCCGAAAGGCGCCATAGTAATGCGAGGTGTAGTAGTCACTGTAGACATCTGAAATAGTCACGCCAGTGGAAGGGTTTTCAGCGTGAATCATCTGCCCGTTGCCTATATAGATACTCACATGTGAGATGCCGGCGTCTCCCGTGTCCTGGAAGAAGATGAGGTCGCCAGCCTGCCACGATCCGTATGCGACTGGTGTCCCAAATGCAGTCTGCCCAGCTGTTCCGTGGCCAATGTCATAGCCGAGAACGTTCTGCACCACATATTGCGTCAATCCGGAGCAATCGAACCCGCCAGGCTGGTTCCCTGCCCACACGTATGCCTGACCGAGGAATTGCATGGCGTAGTCGACGAGTGCCTGCCCATTGCCGCTCGAAGCGACCGGTGCAGGGATTTCGGCCTCGCCCGGGGTAACTGCCGGAGTGACTGCAACGGGCGTTGCTCCGACGGCAGTGCCTTCTGACAAATACTGCTGCGAAATCCAGCCGGTTCCCGAGTCGGTCGCGCCCTCGACAAAGCCGTTGCTGACTGCACCTGTGAGCGAAACCGCTGCAGACGCCGGCAAGGTAGTGATGACTCCGTCACTCGTGCTTGGTCCCGATCTCAGATTGACCGAGTCGTTCGTGTGCCATTCGCCGACCGCTCCGTTGTTTTCACCTGTCGGTTTCGGGCTCCCGGCAGGCGCGGCAGGTGCGGTCTCAGCGGGAGCAGGTGCGGCGGCTTGAGCATCCTGGCCAAGGAACTCGCTGTAGATCCAACCCGAGACACCATTGACGTCAACCGAGATCCAGTTATCCATGGTCTGGCCAGTAAGTGACACTTCGGTTCCGGCACCGAGGTAGGAGAGGGAGGAATCCGCAACGCTAGGACCAGACCGGATGTTCACGGAGTCATTGGTCCAGGCCGTGCCTGTTATCTCCTGGTAGAGGACGGCACCCGAAGCCAACCATTCGGCAGCGATATAGCCATCAGCGCCCTGCACGGAGACATGATACCAAGCGGTGCCATCTGCTGCGTCGATGGGACCGTCGATCACATCGACGGTGGTTCCTTCTGCGAACATGGAGACAGTATCGCCATCATATGAAGGAGTAGATCGTAAACGAACCTGGTCCCCATTTGCATGAGCAATGACGGCTTGACCTCCAAGATTGAGATCGGTGTCGGCAGAGGCCGTCAATGGCGTGAATGCCGGCAAGAGCAAAAGCCCGATCGCCGGAACGAGCATTCTCAGCTTGCGGCTGCGATGCATACGGATGATGTTCATGCGTTCCCTCCCCGCCGATCCCAAATCAGGACACGGTTGCCCAGACGTTCGACACTATGGACGAACGGGATCGCGGTCCGTTTGCACGCGCAATATGCGGCCGTGCAGCGTTTGGTGTAGCCGGTAACTATCTGCTGGTCTCGGTTTCAGCCTGTGAGGAAATCCATCCATCGCCTCACGCCGTGACTAGAAAGCACCGAAATGATTGTCGGCAACGACAGTAGTCTGTGACAAGTTGTACGTACGGCCAAAAGATTCGCCAATCGAAAGGCATATTCACCTTCCCATGCTGTGACAAGCTGATTCTGGATCAAGGGGGACTGTTCCTCAATGGCAAGCTGAACGAGCGGGAAACGAGCGGGATCGGATGGCAACGAACATGCGTTCTTTTGATCGGGCCCGTGTATGTTGGCCTTTGAACGTAATGATCCAGGAGAATACCGTGGCAAATTCAACACCAGACGACCAAACGCAGAACCCGGTGAAAGACCCTTCCGAGTGGACAACAGGGGACGAACCCATGACGGGACCCCAGGCCTCCTATCTCGGGACGTTGATGCAGCAGGCCGGAAAATCGGAAGCCGATCTGGATCCCAACCTGACCAAAGCCCAGGCATCCGAGATGATCGATCAGCTTCAACAAGAAACCGGACGTGGCCAAACCCAATCCTCGTAGACGCGGCGGACATGACAGAAGCCCGAGCGAATTCGCTCGGGCTTCTGTCATGTCCGGAGTAGGAGTCCGAAGGCAGTCCAGGAAAGGTGTCCTATGACGCTCCGAATCGTTGCTCGCCGAAGTCTCGCAACGATGTCTTCGCAAATACCGACGAGATAACAATTCCGACCTCGTAGAGCACATAGAGCGGAATTGCCACAACCATCATGTTGATGGGATCCGTGCTTGGGGTGATCACTGCTGCCGCGACTGCGATCAGGAGAATCGAGTACTTTCTCCATTTTCGCATGAGGCGAGGGGTGACAATGCCGATTTTCGCGAGGATAAACATGATGACCGGGAGCTGGAAGGAGATTCCGAGCCCCAGCATGAGTGTGAGAAAGAATGAGATTGTTTCGGGACCGTCTGGTTGCCAGTTGAAGGCACCGCTGTTCCATGTCGACAAGAAATACAGTGCCCGCGGAGCAGCCACAAAATAGCCGTAGGCAGCACCCGAGATGAACAGAATCGAGACGAAGGGAAGCGACGTGTACAGGATCTGTTTCTCTTTGCGAGTCAGTCCCGGTGAGAGAAACGCCACAATCTGATACACGATGACGGGCATGCCAATGGATAGGGCGATGTACATGGCGATCTTGAATGTAAGCGTGAGTGGATCGGTTGGACTTCGGACGTCCAGGCCCTGGGTGGCGTTTGCCTTGTCCTTGATTTCAACGAGGACCTTGCTGGCAAAGAGGAAGCCGAAGATGAACAGGGGAAGAATTACGATTACGATCCGCATGAGGCGATTGCGGACTTCAACAAGATGTTCCTGGAGCGTCATCTCTTCGAAGACTTCAGGAGTGCCATCCGGAGCAGCGTAGATGCTCTTGACGGCTCGGTAGGGAGCCAGTGGATCTCGTACCGCACGAACAGTCAAGGCGACAGCGCTGGCGGATGTCGAGCGAACGAGTCTGGGAATACCGCTCATGATTTAGCCCTCAATGACGCGTATAGCGCCTGCTTCATGTGACGCGATCATGGAAGCTGGAAAGACCTCATGCCCAGATGAGGCAGTTTCACCGGCTGGCAGCTTGTGGAGAATCTCGAATTGCCACAGCGGTGGTGAAGGGATCCGGAACGTCAGCGGCACCTCGGTGCTCATTCGACACTTGCGCTGCCTTTTTGTATGTAGTTGATAGAGATGAACCATGAAGAAATCCCTTGCGATGCCTTTCCAAAATGGGGGTGGAAAGCAGCCCAGACAATCTGTCTGTGCGAGGGAAGATTTTAGGTACGCGGCGTTTGGGACGACCAGAATGGATACACGGTTCGTCGAGCACTGCTTGGCAGTGGACGGAAGACGGACGGGTTGGATTCCGCTTCGATGTCGATTGTCGTGTACCGAGATCTCGCTCGCGCAGAAACGTGACGCTTCGAGAAAACAAAACCCACACCGCGGGATGGTTTTCACGCCACCCGACCATCACTGGATGGCTGTTGAGGATTATACGTCGAACGCAATCACGTTGGATCTTCGAGTCTCACGTCACTTTTAAAAGCACATAAGCGTCGGGGTAGGCTCGTTCCCAACGGCTCCATGAGCTCGCGCAATTGAACTCTGGCGAACCACGTCCCGGGCAGGGAGCAGAGATAAAAGGGAACTGGAGAAAAGTGCGAAGTCGGATTTGCGGAAGATGCCGATATCGATACGGCGCCAGTTCGGTGTAGATCGAACGGTCTCAGGGTGTCGGTGCATCGACTGGAATCGGCCAGGAGGCTAAGTCATCGGTCTTGGAGACGTGCGAAACAGGCCAACGTGAATTGGGCAGAACACGATTTCGCGATTTGTTGCAAAGGCCCCGCATGGTACTAGGTCCACAGTTCCGGCATCTCTTTATCTGACAAATCAAATGGTTGTCTTTAGTGTTCGATGAAAACGGACCGTGCGGACGACAATCGTCTGCGAGGAAACCATGTTGGCCATCTGGTTCGGCGTGAAGTGCGTGGCACTCTCTGTGCAAGCGACACTCCGGTAGGGCGACCTCATACGCATCATGATTCTTGCATGATGGCGTGACCTGTCGTGACCTGAATAAATGGAGAACCAGATGGCTATTGCCACATCCCTGCATGACGTAACGCCCGATATCTTGCGGATGAAGAACCTGTTCGTCAACCTCTATTTTCTGGGAACCGCCGATGCATGGGTTTTGATCGACGCCGGGCTTCCCGGTAGCGCCGACGCGATTGTCGAAGCTGCCAGCGACAGGTTCGGGAAAGGCAATCTCCCGCAAGCGATCATCCTTACCCATGGACACTTCGATCATGTTGGCTCTCTCGCCGAATTGCTCGATAAATGGCACGTCCCCGTGTATGCGCACGAGATTGAACTGGCGCATCTGACCGGGAAAAAAGATTACCCCAAACCAGATCCGACGGTGGGCAAGGGAGCAATGGCGCTTTTATCGTTTGCCTATCCCGAGAAAGCGATCGATCTCGGTGATCGAGTGAAGGCATTGCCTGAGGATTATGGCATCCCCGGCATGAACGGCTGGCGGTGGAAACATACACCGGGTCACGCCGATGGACAGGTATCATTGTTTCAGGATGAAGGTCGTCTCCTGATTGCTGGCGACGCGTTTGTGACCGTGCAACAAGAATCGCTTTACAAGGTCGCGACTCAGAAGGAGGAGGTGCATGGGCCGCCATCCTATTTCACTCCAGACTGGATCGAGGCGGAGGCGTCGGTCCGAGCGCTTGCAGCGTTGCATCCCACTATCGCGGCGACGGGTCATGGAACGCCGATGTCGGGTGACGATCTGGCCCGAGGACTGACGAACCTTGTGGAAAACTTCGACGAGATCGCCGTGCCAGAACACGGGCGGTATGTTCCATGAAGCGGATAGACGATCTGTCATGTATTGGAAGTTCCAGTTCAACAGGCTTGCAGATGACGACCGATCGAATGTACGCCGACAATAGCCTGACCGTACAACCATCGGGAGCAACGAATCGTTCGACGCACACGCAAAGCCCAAGCGCTTTGGACATGGCAACACTGACGAATGAGGTTTTGCGTGATGAGACTCAATGGTGATGACCGCGAACTGTATATATTCAGGTAAAAAACCGTACTCTAGCTTTATTTATAAGGTAGGATTGTCATCACGCGGTGGTCATATATGTGTAGATACGGGCCCTGTATCCACCAATTTAAATCGTGCATTCTTGATCGGGGATATACTGGAGTTGGATGTCCGGAGCGTGGCCGAAGTGCTCGCGCTCGCAGATCTGCAAGGACGGGAGACACGGTAATGCCTTTCTCGAAAACTCTTGGGCAAGTTATCCGTCGGCGCCGAAAAGAACTTGGGCTCACTCAGGAGGGGCTTGCAGAGCTCGTAGGTTGCGGAGTTCGCCAGGCAGAGATTTCTCGTCTCGAACACGATCATGTAACGCTGCCTCGGAGAGCTCGGCTCGAGCAGATTGCTCGGGCGCTGGACATACCGATGGGAGTGCTATTGGCTCGCTCCGGATGGACCGGGGCAGACAACGAGCTTACCCCGCGTGCTGATCTACTGGAATTGGCAAACTCTATCGACGTGCAGGTTCCGTCACCTGAACCATTGCAGATGGAACACGTTCGATCTGCCACGTTCAGGAATGGAACGACCTCGGATCTCGTTACCGCGCTTCTCCGTTCTGAGCAACTCATTGCTCACACGCAACAGATCATTCTTGCGGCGCAGACCTCTTTTACCCGGACGCAGCTCGCGGATGTCACTCGGCTGGCTGAATTGGGACGGCAACGAAACGACGACGAACTCTGATCGGGGTCGTTACTGGGACATCCTGTCCGTTGTGCAGATTCACAGCGATGGATTGGATAAATGCGTCTCGTCGGCTTGGCGGTTGGCGACTCGCAGGAGTGAGAAATGGAACGAGATTCGCGGACTATCGTGGTGGTTGGAGCCTCCGCAGGTGGTGTACAGGCCTTGCGGGAGCTGGTTGCCGAACTACCGGCTCAATGCGACGCCTCGATTCTCGTGGTCCTGCATACGGGCGCAGGAAAGAGTCTCCTCCCGAACGTCCTGACTCGTGCGGGAGTCATGGAGGCCACGCATGCGATCCAAGGGGAACCCCTTCTGCCTGGTCACATCTACGTTGCGCCGCCAGACCACCACATGTTGATTGAAGGTAGCCATATTCAATTGACTCATGGACCCCGTGAAAATCATAGTCGACCTGCAATCGATCCGCTCTTCAGGTCCGCAGCTCGAGCATATGGTCCCCAAGTGGTCGGGGTGGTTTTGTCAGGAGCCCTTTCAGACGGCACCTCGGGGCTCTCGATGATCAAGGAGCATGGTGGCGTCACGATTGTTCAAGACCCTCAGGATGCAATCGTAGACAGCATGCCAACGAGTGTGTTGCGCGTGCTCGAACCCGACTATGTCTTGCCGGCTTTCGAAATTGGAAGATTGCTTCGGCATCTGGTGATGCGCCCTGTTGTCGGATTCGCTGTGGATTCCATGGTTTCTGATGAAGCAGCCGAAGGCAGCATCACCGCATATTTTTATGAGCAGCCCGACGATCAACATGCGTAAGCTACGGGTGCTGTTCTCGTCATAGCCTGCAGGTATAACGCGATTCAGTTGAATCCCTTATGGTTTTACACTTCATCTTTTCCTGACATATGGTTGAACATCATGTTTTGTTTGTATATTCCGTCTGGTGTTCAGGCCGTACGGTGGAACGGTCCAGTTCGAGGATGTGTGAGATCGTGCAAACAGCGAATCGCTGCTTGTCGCCAGCCACTGCATAGATCCCTCAGGTCTCAACTGAAACCGCTTCGCGGCTAAGAACTCGCCGGTGATCGCTTGGTGGGAGAGGCGCTCGCTCCTGACCTGGGAATGCGATTGACGTCCTGAATCTTGCAAGCATAGAAGTGTCATACTTCGGTGAGGTTCCCGCAGTATGACCCATTGGTTGGCCATTAAAAGCCTTCGCCACGGCGGCACGTGGGATCTTCCTGAAAATAGCCACGAAGGATAAACGGTGGAAACGTCTGAGCGACAATTCTCACATCTGGTCGTCATCGGAGCCTCCGCCGGAGGCATCGAAAGCCTTTCCGTGCTCGTATCGACGCTTCCTCCCACATTCTCTGCTCCGATCGTTATTGCTCAGCACTTGAGTCCAAATCGCGTTTCAGCGCTTGCCGACATTCTTGCCCGACGCGGCCCACTACCAGTGCACACGATCCTGGGTCGCCAGGCGCTGGAGCCCGGTGTCATCTATGTCGTGCCGCCCAATCGAAACGTGATGATCACCGATCACGAGGTTGAACTGAGCGATGACGTGCTTGGGCCGCAACCCTCGATCGATCTTTTGTTCACCTCGGCCTCCGAGATCTTTCAGGAAAACCTGATCGCGGTTGTGCTCTCGGGTACCGGTTCGGATGGAGCAGCCGGTGCCCGCGAAGTCAAATATGCAGGTGGCACAGTAATCATTCAGAATCCGGAGACTGCAGCATATCCAGGTATGCCATTGTCCCTGGCCGCCTCTGTTGTGGACATCGTTGCGAACCGGGAGCATATCGGTGAACTACTTACCGAGCTGGTGGAAGGAACGTTTGTTGTTCCCCCGATTACCGAAAATTCTCAACTCCGGGCGTTCCTCGATGAGCTGCGAGACCAGAGCGGGATTGATTTCACGAGTTACAAGCAGGCCACGATCGAACGCCGGCTTCAGCGTCGGATGGCGGTGACGGGTCAAGGGTCGATTATCGACTACATTCGCTACGTTCAAACCAATCCCAAAGAGCGGCAACAACTCGTTACCAGCTTTCTGATCAAGGTCACGGAGTTTTTCCGGGATCCCGAGGTCTTCACCTACCTGAAGGAGCATGTGCTTTCCGAGTTGATCCGCGAAGCAGAGGCACGCGAGAGTGATCTCAGGATCTGGTCAGCAGGATGCGCGACTGGAGAGGAAGCGTATTCTCTGGCGATGATGGTTGCCGATATCGTCGAGGAAGGACAACTCCGCCTGAACATCCGAATTTTCGCGACAGACCTTGACGCTGACGCCGTTTCATTTGCTCGACGGGGAATTTACCCTGCTCGGTTGTTGGTGAATCTTGACCCGTCTTTGCTCGAACGCCACTTCACGAAATATGGCGATGACTACGAAGTTAATAAATCGCTCCGCGGCATGGTTGTATTCGGCGAGCATGATCTGGGTCAGCGCGCGCCATTCCCGCGCATCGATCTCATCCTATGCCGAAACGTACTGATTTATTTCACATCGTCACTTCAGCGTCGGGCGCTTCAGCTTTTCGCGTTTTCGCTGCGGACGGGAGGCTATCTCGTTGTCGGCAAATCCGAGACGGTGAGCCCGTTGGCAGAGTTCTTCACGCTGGATCAGCCGCGGCTCAAGGTGTTCAGCAGGATGGGAAATCGTGCGCTGATTCCTCCTTCCCGGATCCGGGAGGTTACGCCAGTGGCTACGTCGGCATTGACGGTTCCGTCGGCAGCCGGTTTGAATTCTCCGATCAGATTCGCCAAGAATGATCGCGAGTCCTCACGAGCCAAGTCCGTGCGGCACTCCGAGAGCGTCCTGCTGCTGGGCGTTCCTTTCGGGATCGTCATGGTAGACCAGAACTACGATATCCAGTACATCAACAGCGAGGCCCGGCACCTGTTTGGTATCCATTCGACGGCGTTGGAGCACGATCTGATTCATCTCATTCAGCGCTTCGATTCTCAAGCAGTCCGCAAGTCTATCGATGCTGCAAGTTCACGTGGCACGGAATCCAAGATCCTGCTTTCGGCTTCCCACCTCGATAACGAGATGCAGCAGACGCTGGAAATCACCTGCATGGCCATCCAGCTGAGCGAGGATCAGAGCGAAGCGCTCACGTTGGTCACCGCAATCGATGTGACGGAGCGAGAACAGCTCAAATCGCTGCAGACCCGGGCCAACGAGATGTTTGGTCGGCTGGGAAAGGCCAACGAAGAGGTATTGGCCGCGAATCAGGAGATGACCGTCACGATTACGAAACTTCGTGCGGACAATGAGGAACTCCTGGTTGCCTCCGAAGAGATTCAGGCGGCGACGGAAGAAGTCGAGACGCTGAACGAGGAGTTGCAAGCGAGCAACGAAGAGCTGGAAACGCTCAATGAAGAGTTGCAATCGACAGTCGAAGAACTTAACACGACCAATGACGACCTGCAGGCCCGTACGGGCGAGTTGCAAATCTTTGCCAGTCAGGGAGGTACGGCACGACTCAAGCTGCATCGGATCCTTGACGGCATAAATATGGCCGTGGCGGTTGTTGACAAGGATGGGTCGATCCTGCTCAAGAACGACGCGTATCTCCGAGTATTTGAGCATGGTGGGATCGAAATCGAGCTGCTGGATGAGGAAGGTTTGCCTCTTGTAGAGAACGCTCCGATACAACGTGCTGCTCGAGGTGAAGAATTCCCCGTCGTCTGTGGAATGAATCTCCCTCAGGGCATTGTGCAGTACCTCGTCGAAGGGATCATGGTTCTGCCAAGCACGGAGGATCAGGCGATCGTCATTTCGTTCCGCGAGACAGAACCGAAACCGGATTCCAATTAGACGCAATACGAGCCAGTTGGCGGCGATGCGCGCAGGCAAGGACGACAGTGGTCAGGCTGTCGCCTTGGGAAAAGTGTCTTGCATGCGTTCATAATGGGTAAACCTTCCAAGTTTTGAAGCCATATCGGACTCGAAGCAAAACCGTTTCTTCACGATCGATCATTCCGCAACTAGTCACGTCGGTTGAAATGGTGTAAAGCGGATCGTCGTTAATCCTTATTCTTGGAAAATCCAAACATTCATAAGGCGAATTTCTCAACACGCCATTGGCTTCCTGTCTCGTGAGCCGAATACTTTCTAGGAGTGTTTGATCTTCGTCAGTCGTAACTTCCGTGTGAGTACCTTGAAGTGATTCCGCGCAGCTCGAGCCAGAGAGGTAAACCCGCCATGACTTCTCTTGGCCACCATCACGTCCTGGTCATCGACAATTCCGTTGATATTTTGTCGGTGATGCAGGAGATCCTTCAAGATGAAGGCTATCGGGACTCGTTACGTCGATTCCCTGGGCCGGATAGCTGCGATGTCGCCACTATCGCTCCGGATCTGGTCATTCTCGATTGTGTCGCATGTTGGCTCCACGATGACTGGATGTTCGTGAAGATGCTTTGGAGCGATCCGAAAACGCAATCCATTCACCTTCTCCTTTGCATATGCGCAGTCAGGGAAGCAGGCGAGTATCGATCGTTCCTCGGGAAATGGGCGTTCATGTCGTTCTCAAGCCCTTCGACATCGACGGGTTGCTCTCCAAAATCCGGTTGTTGCTGAATGTGGGGGTCGCCAGATCGGTGGCAGAGGGGGAATGACCGTGGTCACTCTCGCTTCCGAGACAGTGAGGCATGCCTTGTGCATGAGGAAAATTTTGCCAACGCTCCTCGCTCACGCCCAGGATGAATATGTCAAAACCGGAATGAGAAGTTCATATTGAAGACGTGCGGTCGTCTGCATCACAACAACTGGCAATTCATGAATTGCGAAACGAGTTGACCGTGATCAACGCTCACGCACAGTTAGTGTCACGACGGCTGGCCAGCGCTCGTCAGATTGATGCCCAATCGGTGTCTGACCCGCTAGCGATCGTATTGAAGGCATCGAAGGAAGCCGAGCGATCGCTCAACGATCTTGACCTCAAAACACCTCCAGACATTTCGCGTTGAGTTGGGAACTTTCTGGTCGGTCCCGGACGTTCACCTTTACTGACGTGTGATTGAGCCAACCTGTCAATTGGCCGGAGGAAGCCAGCAAGCCACCGAAGGTGCGGCTGGTTTTCTGCAGGTTGAACAAGGCATACGATCCGCCTTCCTCCATGAACCCCGATCAACCAACCTCTCGGTTCGTGGGTCCAACTCCACACTCACCCCAACCTTTGTAAAATCCCTCCGGGATAAGGGATCGATTGCCAGAAGCAAGAGCAAGCTGCATCCTTCCAATACGCAACTGCCAATCCTGTCCATGGAATGAATGCAACCTGGCTGGAGCTCACGCTATCGAGCACCATTGGCCACGGCAGGGGACTCCCATTGTTATCCCCGAGAACGGCTCTATGGGCCACTGCCGCTTGATGGCACCAATAGAATCCTGAGAATCCTGCTCTGCGTGACTTCGGATCACGTCATCGGGTGTTCCATGGAATCCTGACGAACGACTATCCCTGTGCTCGCAACCCTTCAACGCTTCACTCTTGATCCCGAATTGCCAGACAAGCAGGCGGCGTCCCGGATTGGTCTGGTTTCCCTCTGCGGCAGTACCACATTCCCACCACATCTCCAGGAGGGTTATCCATCAGCGAAACCCTGCTGGCCGGCAACCTCCTCTGGCTCGTGTGGAGGTGTGAGTCGACCAGACACTGCTGCATGTCGGCGCGCCGTTCTCAATCGCAGGATGGACTTGGAACTGCATCAAGGCAGCGTGAATGTGTCCATCTTCTCCACGTGGTTGGATCAATCCCTAGACCAGTCATTGAAGCCAACTGTGCGTTCCATTACGCTCACGGGTATCGGGACCCTAAACCAAACGAGGAAAGCATTCGCACGAGGGATGGCCAGAAATGGTGGACGGTGCGTACCGTGAATGGAATCGAAGTCATGAAGAGATTCGTAGCCGAGGGGCGATGGGCAATCTCAATCGGGGTATCGAGATTGAAACCCATGGAGTCAGTACGCGTCTGATTGCGTGGCCAGGCAATGGCTTCCAAACGCAGAGCATCCACGTTCCGAGTTCCGACCTTGAAGCCGAGCGATGCCAGTGAGCGGTATACCTATGGAATGGCAGAGGAGGCGCTCTTGTGCCTGTGGGGTGCGGGTGAAGTCTTCCTGAGAGGAGAGTGGGTGGCGATCGCTCCCGGTGACCTCGCGTTCTTCCCGGCGGATGTCGCACATGGTGTCCGCAACCCGCAGCAGAACCGGGAGGATTTCGTGCTCGTCAGCCAGATATGTCCGCCCCAGTTTTACCTGTATGAAGATGGCGGATATTACGACGGCGCAAGCGGCACGATGAACTTTCCCGCCATCGAATCTGCCAAGCGAGAAAGCCGGTGGGGAAGTCTCGCACCTGCCACGGAGGTAAAGCTGCGAGAGACAACACCCAGTGTGCGTGCCTGGAACCTGGAGGTCGAGGAGATTCGGCGAGAGGGAGCACTCTTCAATGTATTCAAAGGGGCTGGATTCGGTGATCTGGGAACGCCGATGCTGCTGATCCTTTGACCGGGTTACGGGGTCCGCAGTGCCGGTTTGCATATGGGCGGGACACCTGCCGGCAAACGAGCCCACATCCATACGCATCCGGTGTCAGATGAATGCCTCTTCAACTGGTCCGGACGGGGCGAGGCGTTTTGCGGAGATCGCTGGATGGACGAAGATCCACTGGATTGCCTTTTGGCACCATGTGGGGTAAGTCATTCGATCGGCGGAAGCCCGGACCTCGCGGAGGGAAGCAGTTTTGGGTGTGGATTCGCCTCGCCACCTCAACTCGACCTGTATCTGAATACGCCGTTCTTTGACGCCGGGACGTTTGCCGCTCCACCATGGTCGACCCTTTCTGGAGAACCAAAGATTGGAGACCCTGCACGATGATCGCCCGCGATCAGCGGGCACAGGACGACCACACGCCGAAAGCGACACCGGGTGTGAAACTGGACGACATTGCGGGGATCATGGCCGCGAACTCCTCACCGAACGACCCGGTGTCTTTCAAGCACCAGGCGACTATGGAGCGGCGTTTGTGCCAGAGACTGGCGGTCAAGTCGACACAATATCGATGACGCCATATGGCCATACAACCAGACAGGCAAGAAGATCACACGTCGAATGATGCTGGACAACCGTACTCTCGGGTATATCCAGGTCACAGGGTCCGTATGAAGCGACGTTCGGACTTCGGACTTCGGACTCGGGTATGCGGGCGTTCGACATCGGCTCGGTGATCCGGGCGAAGCAGGCTGTGGAACCTCAAGCCGGTCCTCGTAGGCTCCCACCGGTTCCTTGCAGTTGTACGACATCGTGACCTGGAGACTGTTCAGGCAGTCTGGATTGCCACGACCAGTTTTGAAACGCGAGCATCTCGCGCTTTCTGCGAACTCCCACCCGAGATGATCGAGTTGGGAGTTCGCGTCACCAAGACGGTTCAGATGCGTCGCTCCAGGCCAGCGGCTCGATCGACTGGCGATGATCACGGTCGCCGTGACCACCAAATCGCAGAGTTCGCAGCAGCCATCGCCTGATCCGACATTTACCACCGAGGCGTCAGTTTCACATACAATCAGGCTGAGATTCGCGTTCCGGCGACGGGCTGCTTGAATCTCGCGCATTCAAATTCAATCGCTCGTAGATTGCAGTTTGGCTACGCCCTCACGCTTTTCATTGAATGCTCGGTCTGACGTGTGTTCAGGTGTGACAGTGAAGGTCCGGCGGACATTATTTACCTGCTAGATATTTGACCAGCAGCGGGATACCCGCAAGTAACCTGTGAGTCCCCCGCTGCTCGATCGGCGATATCAGGTTGGCACGAACTGCCGGACAAGCGTCCCGTCAGGATCCCGTCAGCTGGGATCGTGGGTCGGCGAGGAAGGATTATTCTCAACCGCGTCGCCGACCGGCAAACCTAAGGGCGTATCCGTCGGAACGTCCCGAGACAGCTCCACCGTATGTCGGGTGACGTCATTTGCTACAACGACGACATCATCCAGAACATATTGATACGGTGCGACCCCCGAAATTTCATAGCTGTGGGAACCGCCTGCAAGTTCGGGGCTGAGTTCGAACCTGGGCTTCCCTCCCGGCATTGTCACTTGTCGATTGATCTCCAGCCGCGCAGAGTCCGGCATTGCATCGCCGTCAGCGGTCGCCACGGTCAACACCAGGTATCCGCTGTCGCTGCCAGACAAAGATGGCCGTATTTCATTTAAATTTGAAAGGAGCAAGGGATCCGTCCTCGATGTGACAGGTGCTGGGTTCGAAGGGCCGTTGGATACCCCCACCCTGACTCGTTTTCGCTGCAACCTGTAAATCCCGGCGCCAAAACCTCCGAGAACCGCCAACGGAGCGACGATGAGAACGGATGCACCGACCCCACCGTCGAATACCGCATCGACGGCGCGATCGATCCGACCGGTTCGCAGGAAATCCTCGCAGGCTACTCTATGATGGTCAGCATCGAGGAAGTCGAAATTGGACGTTTTGGAGCCACCATTTTTTCGAAGTAGGACTGTACTTTCTGGTACGTGGCGAAGTCAATGCCGTTTTTCGCGTCTGCGGCGAACGCGACCTCCGGCGGAGCATGGGGGAAAGCCATGCAGATGATCACGAGCAGCAGATTTCGAGACGACACCTTCACGCTATATCGGCTCCGTAGACGCCTCTGCAGGCCTCGAAGCTTCCTGACGTTGCTTTCGAAGCTCCTGGTAAAACTCCTGCATCACGGTTCCGAGCTTCTCGCCTGCGGCGTCCATCGTGACCATCGTGACGCCCGGTTTTCCAACATCCGCCCGAGCAGATATCTCTCCGGTAACGCGCGGCAAAATGCCTTCACGGCCACCCATCACGAACACCTGGTTTGGTCTGCCGGTTCTCGCTGCCCGGTATCCACGCGATTTGAAAAAGTCGATCGCGAGATCGAGAACGCGCGCGGCAGGAAGGCGCGAAACCGCCTTTCGCTGGTATGCGGTTCGTTTCAGTTCGTCGTCGAATTGTTGCCGGGTTGCTTCCGCCGTCATGGGACCCCTCAGAACTGAAACGATTCACCTGGTTGCAGAACGATTGCCTTGGAGTCGGTTTCCGTTTCGACAGCGTGTTTCCATGCACTGGCATCCTGCTCGATCGCGGAAAACGTGTTGTAGTGGCAGGGGATGACCGTTGTTGCATGAAGGAATCGAGCGGCTCGAATAGCGTCCTTCGGCCCCATCGTATAGAAATCGCCGATCGGCAGTACCGCCAGATCGAGATCTTCATCGCCGATCAGCTGCATGTCGAGGAAGAGAGCGGTGTCCCCAGCGAAATACATGGTCTTCCCACCGAACGTCACGACCAAACCGGCTGGAATCCCCTGGGCGACCGTGCCATCCGGCGTTGAGTAGGACGAGGTGTGCCACGCTGGGACTACCTTCGCGGAGCCGCCGGGAAACGCGACAGTTCCCCCGAAGTTGCCGCCGATGCTTGTGACACCTTGCTCGGCGAGCCATCCCGCGAGCTCGAGCGTGGTCACGACTGTCGATCCGCAGCGTTTGGCAATGTCGACGGCATCGCCGACATGATCGTTATGGGCGTGGGTGATCAGGATCACATCGGCGGACACTGATGCCGCGTCTGTCGATGCAGCCGGGTTGCCCGTAAAAAACGGATCGACAAGAACGGTTGATCCATTCGCTTCGAGGCCGAATGTGGCGTGTCCGTAATAGGTAAGATTCACGATCGTCTCCCGATAATGGCAAGCGATAAACGGCGACCATTCGTCGCTCGTCGCCCACATGTCTGCAATTTGCGTGTGCACCCTAGGAGCCGATTCACCGCTCGTAAACGATGTTGCCGTTCAGGATGGTGAAATCGACGTTTGCATGTCGCAGCGAGGTCGGCTCCACCGTGCGGAGATCGGCTTCGAAGACCGTCAGGTCGGCAAGATATCCCGGCTTGAGTGCTCCCTTGACGGTTTCTTCATGGGAAGCATATGCCGCATTCCATGTATACGCCCTGATTGCGTCCTCGACGGAGATGCGCTCCTCCGTCCATGCGTCCTCGCCCAGGCGATCGAGCCGCGTCACCATGGTTTCGATACCGAGCATCGGATTGACGGGCACGACCGGCGCGTCACTGCTGGCCGCAGCGATGATGCCGCGCTCGGCGAAGGTTCGCATCGCGTAGGCGTACCGGAAGCGGTCGCGTCCGAGATTCTGCTCGTAGGCAGGGCGCGTGTAGTGGAGGAACGTCGTACCCGGAATCGGCACTGAGCCCTGAGCCGCAATCCGGTCGATCAACGCGAGGTCGACGATCGAACAATGCTCGATCCGGTGACGGGCATCTTCGCGCGGGAACGCAGCGAGTGCCTCGTCATAAGCGTCGAGAACGAGCTCGATCGCCGCATCACCGATGGCATGGATGCCAATTTGGAATCCCGCTCGATGCGCCTTGAGCACCTTGGCTTTTACCTGGGCCGGGGGAATCATCCAGATTCCGACATTGTCGGGTTCGCCTTCGTACGGCAACCGCATTCGTGCCGTACGGCCCCCTATAGAGCCATCGGAAAAGAGCTTTGCGTTACCGATGCGTAGCCAGTCATTGCCGAAACCCGAGCGGATTCCCAACGAGATCATCTCGTCGAGCGTCTGATCGATGATCATCATCAGGTAGGTGCGCAGAGGCAGTTGCCCGGTCTGCTCCAACCCTTGGTAGGCGCGCATCTGAAGCGCAGAGTTGATGCCCGCTTCGGCCACGCTGGTAACGCCACGCTGCCGGAACGTGGTGCCACCGGCGACGATCGCGTCGGCGATCTCAGACTCCGTGTGTTCAGGTTGTCTGCCCGTGACCAGACCACAAGCGGCTTCCCGGAGAACCCCGGTTGGCATCCCTCGATCATCGCGATCGATTCTGCCATCGCCAGGATCAGGAGTGCGCTCGTCGATTCCGCCGGCGCGCAGCGCGGCGGAATTGGCCACGAGAATATGGTGACAGGAGCGCCACAGAATCACCGGATTATTCGGCGACGTCTCGTCGAGATCCATGCGCGTCGGATGTCGCTGCTCGATCAGGGAAGCCTGATCGTAGCCTTGACCGACGATCCAGACACCCGGTTTGGAGTCGGCGACGACCGCGCGGACTTTCTCCACAATAGTTCTGATCGAAGGGGTCGTTTCCGCTGAGAGGTCGATCTCGCCGAGGGCGAAGCCGGTCATCATGACATGTGCATGTGCGTCGTAGAGGCCTGGTGTGGCGAGGCGCCCATCGAGGAAAATCTCCTCGGAAACCGATCCCAGCGAAAGCGCGACGTCGGACGGCGATCCGACCGCCACGATCCGACCGAACTCGAAACCGACGGCCTCCACAACCGGATGGACCGGGTCCATCGTTAAAATCGGGCCGCCGTGGACAAGTAACCTGTTGACCATCAATGCTACTCCGCCTCGGAAGGATCGGTTTGACGCTTCCGCCACCAATCCGCCAGCTCGCTCGCTCGGGGAATCCAGACATCTCCACTGCCGATGGCCTCGTCGACGAAACGGACGACAGTCTCGGCGAATCCGGGTCGCCCCGAGATGTGAGGATGGATGATAACGGTCATCAGCCCCTCTATGGTGCGAACCGATTGCAGCCCGAGCGAGAGGGTTTCCAGGAACGAGGACGGAGGCTGTGGTGAGGCAGGGTTGAGCCATGTCGCGTCGTTCCAGTAGGGAGAGGTAGGGAACGAGACATGGCGGCCGCTGTCAGCCGAAGTCCCGGAGATTACCGGCAGGTCTCCCCCCGAGCGTGAAATGCTCCAGCTGAACGACTCAGCATGACCTTCCGAGTCCTGTGGGGAAGCCGGACGCGAGTCCTCTCGAGGTTCCAACAACTCAGCCACTCCGAAAATCGTGGCCTCAGCCAGCTTGCCTGCGGTATCGCGCAATTCCTGCAGGCGATCAGCTTCTTCGCCGATGACGCTGATCGCGATCTCGTGACCGTTATCAGCAGCCACCCGGACGAGTTGCAGTGATGTCGCCAGTCCGTTTGCGGTCCAGATTGTGGTCGCCGCAACGTCGAGGTCTGTCAACGAGGAGACCAACCGCTGAAGTCCAGTGGCAGTGTAGTCAGCGCCGGTGAGGGGTGCGTAGCCACCTTCTGCAATAGCGGCGTCGGCTGTCCCCGGAACGTGGATCACGAGGAGAAGCGCCGCTCGATGACCTGCAGGCCATGGGCCTCGTGTGTGTTGATTTTCTGACACCCGGAAGGATCCTTTCGCTTATGGGCTGATCCGATGGTTTTCGGACGGATTGCCGCGTTCTCGATTAGTGTGTCAACTATCGTATCGTCGCGATCGAAAGGGCTTGATCGAGGTCAACGATGATGTCCTCGATCGCTTCGATTCCAACTGACAACCGAACGAGGTTGTCATTGATGCCGATGGCCACTCGTTCTTCGCTGCTTAAACCGCGATGGGATGAAATCGCCGGATACAGGGCAAGCGAATAAACATCTCCAAGCGTTGTCGCCGACTGGCAAAGCTGGAGTGCATCGAGAAAGCGGAAGATGTCCTCGCGGGACGCCCCTGCGATCTCGAACGAGACCATCGCTCCTCGCCAGGAATTTGCAAAGTGGCCGTCAGGAACCGGCATGTTCAACCCAGGGTAGAACACGCGCTCGGCGCGAGGGTCTCCATGCAACCATTCAACAATACCCGCAGCATTCTCACTATGCTGGCGCATCCTGATCGGAAGGGTCTTCAAGCCCCGGAGCGATAGCCATGAATCGAATGGTGAAGCGAGTGCCCCGGATAGTCGAGCCTGCTCGCGGATGACAGGAGCCAGTTCGGCGTTCGTTGCGATCACGCCTCCCGTCGTATCTCCATGACCCGAGATAAACTTGGTTGCCGAATGAACGACGATATCCGCCCCAAGGCGCACCGGTTGCAGAAGGATGGGCGTGGCGAAGGTATTGTCGACGATCAGGATCGCTCCCGCTTCATGTGCTATCCCTGCAAGAGCCGGAATGTCGGCAACCCGGATGAGCGGATTGGAAATGCTTTCGAGGATGATGGCAGCGGGTTTTCCCAATTGGGTGGCGTGAAGGACCGCTTCGAGATCGAGGATATCGATGAACTCCGATGTCACACCAAAACGTTGAAAATGAGTGCGCAGCGTTCCGAAGGTCGCTCCATAGATATCTTGGGAGGCGAGCACATGCGATCCCGGCTCGACTGCGAAGGTAAGAGCGGCATTGATTGCCGCCATCCCGGACGGATACACGATCGCTTCATCGGTCTCTTCGAGTCCGGCAATCGCCGCCTCGAACGCCCGCGTATTGGGATTGCCATGCCGGGAATAGACGTATCCGGAGGCGTTGTCGGCAAAGACGCTGTCGAGTTCATCGGTCGTGGGATAGCTGAACGATGTGCTGAGCTGGAGCGCATTGGCCGTGGGCCGCGCGGTTCCCATATCGATCCGCTCGCCGCCGTGCACGGCGCGGGTTGCGGGTTTGTACATACTCATGTCCAATGGAATGTCACCCATGGTTGCGTCCTGTCGTTGGATTGATTCGGGATCATCAAAGCGCTTGTAGACGTAAGTTACACACAATCGAGTCTAGAGTGCCGCCCAAGGTCCGTCAACGAAACGGCATTTGGAAGTAGCCGTTTCGCTTGGCATTCATTGACATTTTTCTGTGCTCAACCATACGGTTCCCGAATCGGGTGGTCGAACACGGGTGCCGCCGAGAACGTTCAGGTAATCCAGCGGTCACGCTGGCGGGAGAGTCAAATCGATGGCGCAAGCGATTTCCAAGTGGGTAGCCACGACGTCCAAGTATCGACCAGATCGATACTATCGATATCAGGACCTCACTGGTTTGCTGCACGAATGGGTCGCGCAGTTCCCACGTCTGGTTGAAATCGAAAGTATCGGAAAAACGTTCGAGGGTCGTGACATCTGGGCTCTGACAGTCACGAACCGTGACTCGGGCGAGGCCAGCGACAAGCCGGCGTTTTTCGTTGACGCCAACATTCATGCCGGAGAAGTAACCGGATGCGCGACGGTCCTGTGGTTGCTCAACCACCTGCTCACCAGTTACGGCAGCGATGACCGGATCACCCGTTTGCTCGATCAGGGAGTTCTCTACGCGATTCCCTGCATCATGCTCGATGGAGCAGAGCGATACCTGACCAGCCCGGAACGGATGCGTTCATCGGTTCGCTCCTACCCTGAAGTGGAACAGGGCGAAGGGCTCGTGCGGGAGGATCTCAACGGTGACGGGTTGACGACAGCGATGCGCATCAGCGACGTCAACGGCCCGTGGAAAGCGTCAGACGAGGATGATCGCGTCATGATTCGCCGTGAGCCCGATGAAGTGGACGGTGAGTACTTCTTCGTCCTTCCGGAGGGAACCATCAAGGATTGGGATGGTGGAGCGATAAAGCTCGCACCCGATCTGATGGGGCTTGACGTCAACCGGAATTTTCCACACGACTGGGCTCCGGAATCTAAGCAGAAGGGTGCGGGGGAATATCCACTCTCGGAACCAGAGACACGTGCTCTTGCCGATTTCCTCTTCGCCCATCCGAATATCTATGCGACCCAGCACTTTCACACTTGGTCTGCCGTCATCCTCCGCCCGTCCTCGAACCTCCCCAATGAGGACCTCCCGAAGTTCGACCTTTCTGTTTTCAAGGCTATCGGCAAGATGGGCGAGGAGGAAACGGGGTATCCCTGCATCTCGATCTACCATGATTATGCGTACGACAAAAAGCAGCCGATTCATGGAGCGGTGCTTGATTGGGTCTACACAACGTTCGGGGCGTATGCGTATTCGACCGAACTTTGGAGTCTGCCGATGAAGGCGGGCATCGAGATCAAGGATCACATCGCATGGATGAAAGATCATCCGGCGGCTGACGACCTCGCGATGGCGAAGGCGCTCGACGAGCATGTAGATGGAGAAGGCATCTTGCCATGGACGCCGTTCGACCATCCTCAGCTCGGTCCAGTCGAGATCGGTGGCTGGGATTACAAGTTCGCATGGCAGAACCCGCCAGGCGCGTTGTTGGAAGATGTGACCTCAGGCAACGCGCGATTCATCATTCGAGCGATGGGCACCAGTCCTCGTATTGTGATCGAATCATCGTCGGTGGAGCCGCTCGGAGGAGATCTCTACCGCGTGTCGGTCATCGTCCAGAACACCGGATTTCTTCCGACATACGTCAGCGAGCAGGGCAAGTCCTCGGGGCATGTAAGATCGCTCAAGCTCGAGCTAATACCGGGTGAGGGAGCGAACATCGTCTCTGGGAAAGCAGAGCAGGATCTCGGTCACCTTGAAAGCCGCGCCAACCAGTATGGTTCAATGGGGTCGACGCCTCAATTCGCGAACCTCTCACGGGCCCGGGCAGAGTGGATCGTGTCGGGCCCGGCAGGTTCTTCGCTGAATATCAAGGCAAGCACATCCAAGGCGGGCACGGTGACGTCAGTGGTCCACTTGCCTATTCCGAAAGCAGGTGAGACCGATGGTGCGCGCGACTGAAGATCAGTTCCTGGGAGCGCTGCTCGGTCTTGCGATCGGTGATGCGCTCGGCCGCCCGCTCGTTGGGCTCGATCCGACCGAGATCGACAAACGGTTCGGGAAAGTCGATCGTTATCTCCCGGCTGACGACCGTGACAAGGATGCCCCGACCGGGATCATCACCGACGAGACTGAGGTCACGCTCTGCATCGTGGAGTCGTTGACGACAAATGACGGCATGATCGAACCCGAGAACATCAATGCCAGGCTCGAGTTTCTCCTTCGCGGTGATTCTCGTCGCTGGATGCCAGAGAGCGTCATCGCCGGGATCCAGCGGGCCGAAAAGACGGATGGATTGGTGCCGGTGGGCAGTGACGATGGAGTCGAGCTATCGGTTGCAGCGCGAGGTGTGCCGATCGGACTCCTTCATTCACTTGGGGCGCAGGATGACGAGACGATGCTCGCGGAAGCCGGCGTGATATCACGCTTCAGTCATGGCGGTGAGACGCAGCAATGGCTGACATTCGCGGTCGCCAGAAGTGTTTGCGCGGCCGCTACCGGGCAATCGGATCCGTTGGAGCCCGTTCGTTCGCGGTTGGGGGATTCAGACGCGGTCAGGCAGTTCTTCCGGGTTGTCGAAGAGTCGTTTGCCTCGATGGCATTCGAGGACGGAGTGATTGCGGTGGTAAACCGGGGAGGTCCAAGCGATTCCACCGGCGCACTTGCTGGAGCGATCTCTGGCGCCCGCTTCGGCGCCAGCGGAATCCCCCAGATCCTGATCGACCAGCTCGATGCCAGAATCTACCTTTCCCTGGCCGCGCCGTGGTTCTATCGAACGGCCCTTCGTCGTGCGGGCACCGTCATCGACCTTCGGGAAGTAAGGTAACAACGTCACATTCCTGATGGGAGCGCAATTGGCACTTGATCCTTCCGAGTGCCAATCGCCTTGGTAGTTTTCCATTGTCCCGCTATACTTCTGGAAGCTCGGGTGCGATGCATCCGCTTGATTCGCCTCGACAGCGGTTGCTTCCTCGGCAGCACTTTCCCAGATCAACCGCAAACCAAGATGGACTATGGCAGAAAAACGCGACTACTACGAAGTGCTCGAGATTCCGCGATCGGCGAACGAGGCAGAAATCAAACGCGCCTATCGAACGCTGGCTCGAAAGTATCACCCTGATGTGAATCGGGAGCATGACGCTGAGGATCGATTCAAGGAAGTTAGCGAGGCGTACGAAGCGCTCTCCAATACCGACCGTCGTGCTGCGTACGACCGCTACGGGCACGCAGCGAACGGCATGGGTGGCAATCCCAGCGGGGACCCCTTCGGGTTCGGCGGCGGTTCGCCGTTCTCCGATATCTTCGAGAGTTTCTTCAGCGGTGGAGGTCAACAAACGGCAAACCGTCGGGCAGCGCCTCCACGTGGGGGAGACATCCAGGTCTCGGTGGACCTGGCTTTTGAAGAGGCAGTGTTCGGCGCCGACAAAAAAGTGGAGATCGATCGACTCGAGACGTGTGAGGCCTGCCATGGCACACGCATGAAGGACGGCAAGCAACCTGCTTCCTGCGGAACGTGCGGTGGTTCCGGTGAAGTCCGACGCGTGCAGCAGACCATTCTCGGACAGTTCATGACCGCGAGTCCGTGCCCCACATGTCATGGTGAAGGTGTCACCATTATTGATCCCTGCGATGTCTGCAAGGGGCGTGGACGGACTCGTTCCTACCGGACGATCTCCGTGACCATTCCGGCAGGTGTGGATGACAATGCGACGCTCCGGCTCTCGAACCAGGGAGAAGACGGTCCCAATGGTGGTCCGGCCGGAAACCTGTATGTGAAGGTGCACGTCGCTCCCCACAAGTTTTTCGAACGTCATGGCAAGGTGATCCACAGCCAGGTTGGGATCAACGTTGCTCAGGCTGCGCTTGGTGACGAGATCGAAATCGATACACTCGATGGCGAAGTCGTGTTCAAGATCCCGTCCGGCACGCAATCGGGTCAACAATTCCGTTTGCGAGGCAAGGGCGTTCCCGATCTTCGCGGCGGCGACCGTGGCGATCAGATCGTGACGATCCAGGTGGTTGTGCCCAAGAAGCTTTCCGAGGACCAACGAGGGCTGTTCGAGGAGCTGGCAAGCAGTCTCGGAAAGGAGATCCAGCAGCAACCGAACAATCGCGGGTTCTTCGACCGTGTGAAGGATGCCTTGGGCGTTTAACCCTCACGTTTTTCCGTTTTGCGACAATCCAACCGAACCTCTCCTATTCACGCCGAACCTCTCCTATTCACGGACTCTGCGATTTGGCAACGAATTGCTGAGTCCGTTGGTGATTCAGGAACAAGGGTGTCGCCAGGTTCTCCTATATCGATACAGTCTCATCGTACGAAATAGCCGAAGTTGACTTTATGTAGAAAAGTTGACTCATACTACAGATGCACGTTAGAATTGGTATAGACCGGACTGGACAGATTTTTGATGCGTGAAGCGGGGTAGCCACCGACATGATGCAGCTCGATCGCGATGGATCGATCCCGCTCTATCTGCAGGTGAAGGCCTGGCTCGAGGAGGAGATTGCAACCGGGAAGCTCAAGCCACATCGTCGCGTGCCTTCGGAGCGGCTTCTCAGTGGGCGCTTTGGCATCAGCCGCATGACTGTCCGGCAAGCGTTGACGGAGATGGTGCACGACGGTCGACTCTACTCCCGCGTCGGAATGGGTACGTTTGTAGCTGAACCCATCATGAAACAGCCACTTCGTTCCCTTACCGGATTCACAGAGGAGATCAAGGCTCGCGGGTCGGTGCCAACGAGCAAGGTCCTCCGATGCGAACTGGTTACACCTTCGGCCGGAATCGCAAGGATCTTCGACCGCCCGTATGGAACCCCAGTCGTTGCCCTGGATCGCCTTCGCCTGTCGGATGGAGAGCCCCTCATGCTCGAAACCAACCTGCTCTCCTTTTCTGGAGTCGAGCGACTTCTTGGCGTGGACCTGAGCGGATCTCTCTACGAGTTGCTTGGGAGGGAATATGGATTGGTCCCGAGCTTCGCCGATCAGGAAGTGATCGCAAGAAGATCGCGGCCGCGAGAGGTCGGACTGCTTCGAATGGACGAGGAAACCGCAGTTCTCGAGTTCACGCGCACAACGTCCGGATCGTCGGGACAAGTGTTCGAGCATGTCGTATCTGTCTATCGCGGCGACCGCTATCGTTTCGTCTTTCATCTTGAACATGAAGGGAGCGGCTAGTTCACTCGCAATCGATATTCATTCAGAAAATCCAGCGGGACCCACGACGTTTGCTTGCCAGTTGCTTTACGAGACGAGGTTGTTGCCATGACTTCTTCACGAACCGGTCGATCGAACAACACAGATGCACTTCCGGGCCGGACATTCACCCGCCGTACGGCGATTCGTTCCGGTCTCGCTGGAGGCGCTGCCCTGATATCGGGTTTGCAGCTTCCGCAGTCCATATTCGCCCAGAGTGCGACTCCTGACGCAGCAACTCCCAGGACGCTCGGCACTCCCGGCTCAACTGGCGTGCTGAAATCGACGGTGGAGGGGGTGCCCGACGCCTTCACGACGACCCCAACGCCGTTCAAGTCGGTTGCATCCGTGCCCGGCAGCGGAGACAAGGTGCGCATGCTGACCTTGTCCTATTCTCCGCCTCCCACCGAGAAGAAGGACAACACCTACTGGCAGGAGTTGGACAAGCGGCTTGGCGTTGAGTGGGATGCGACGCTGGTTCCGGTTTCCAGCTACGGAGAAAAGACCGCCGCTATTATTGCAAGTGGAGATATTCCGGAACTCTTCTACTTGCTGATCACGAGCAGCGCACCGGTTATCGCGCAGTCGCTTTCCCAGGGTGCGTTCACCGATCTGACACCCTATCTGACAGAAGACGCGATCAAGGATTACCCGAACCTTGCACTCTATCCGTCGTACCTCTGGGACAACGTCAAGACTGGCGGCAAGATCTTTGGCGTGCCCAAGCCCGTGCTGAGAAGCAACGACACCTCGTTCTTTCGTAGCGACTGGCAGAAGAAACTCGGCCTCAGCGATCCGAAAACAACAGACGAGGTGTACAACATGCTTGTCGCGATGTCGAAGGGAGATCCTGATGGCAATGGCAACGCCGACACATGGGGGACCACAGCATACTCCGGTTCTTGGAACATGTTCGTCTGGAAGCAGATGTTCAATGTTCCTTACAGTTGGAGGTTGAATGACGATGGTACGCTGACAAACGAAATCGAAACCGATGAGTTCCGACGAGCACTCGAATTCACACAGCGACTTCAGTCAGGTGGTGCCTTCCATCCCGATGCGGTCTCAATGGAATACGACGTGGCCAAGGATTCGTTCGTCAGTGGCAAGGTCGGTCTTTACGATGATGGCTTTGCAGCATTCTTCGGTGAAGGATCCCTGCTACAACAGGGGCAGGAATTCAACACTGCTGCAACCTACGCCCCGCTCTTCACAGCGTCTGCAAATGGAGTTCCGGGTGTGACCTATGCCGGACAAGGGTTCTTTGGTTCGATCGGGATCCCAGCGAGTGTCAAGGACGAGGGGCGAATCAGGGAACTTCTTCGGATTGTCGACTACCTCTGTGCTCCGTTCGGCAGCGAGGAAAGCAACTTCCTTCGCTACGGTCTCGGTGAGCATCATGATGTCCAGCCGGACGGCTCACTTATCAAGAATGACAAGGGCACGTCGGATATGAGTGCGCTCGTCTATCCGTTCCTGTCAGAAAACTTCTTTTATTATCCTGGCGCCGAGGGTGAAGCCGAACGAGCTCAGAAGCTGAACGAACAGATGGCCAGGGTCGCTATCACCAATCCTGCGGCTGGACTCGTTTCGCCGACTAGCATCGCAAAATCCGGTGAGCTTGGCCAGCTTGGTACTGACAGCATCACGGCAATTGCGACCGGGAGGGAATCTCTCGATTCGCTCGATTCATATGTCGAGCAATGGAAGAGTCGAGGCGGCGATGACATCCGTCGAGAACTCGAGGCCGCTGTCAAGGCCAGGAACAGTGCCTGACGTTTCGGCGACAACCGTCGCAATTCGGTGGGCGTCCAGTGTTTTTCGATTAACGAGAACGTGACATCTGGCCCGCGGTTGCACCGTTGAAATGCACCGCCACCGTTATCTAACGGCACCCACAATATCTGGGTCCGGTGATGCCTATCAGCGTCAGAATTCAGAGAAAAGGTTGCAGGAGAGGAAAGCCAGTAGCCCATGCCAACGTCCAACGTCACGATCCGGCCGTATCGACCGCGAGACGAAGCAGACCTGATCCGGATTTGGAATCGCGCGATGTGGTGCGATCCGATCTCCGCGGAGACGTGGCGAGCCAAGATCCTGCTCGATCCAAACTTCGACCCCGCTACCTGCATGGTCGCGGAAGTCGACGGTCGCCTGCGCGGGTTCGCCCTCGCCCTGACTCGCCAGGTTCCATTCTTCAATGAGGGTCTGGACCCTGCCACAGGATGGATCATTGCGTTTGGCGTCGACCCGGACTTTCAACGCCAGGGACTGGGCTCGGCCTTGCTCGATGCCTCGCTTGCGCAGCTTCGCGAGTTGGGAAGATCGCGGATCGTGCTTGGACCCTACGTCCCGAACTATTTCACGCCTGGGGTCGATATCAATGCCTACCCCGAGGCATTGGCGTTTTTCGAAAAGCATGGGTTCACGGTGACCATGCGGTCCCTTAGCATGCGGGCGATCCTGACAGGATTCCGGATTCCGATGGCCCTTGCACCTGCCTATGAAAAAGTCGAAAAGTACGGGATTGTCGTTCGCCCTGCCCGTCCTGACGACATCACCTCCGTGCTGCAATTCGTACGCGATCATTTTTCATGGGATTGGCACCGGGAAGCGACAGGAGTCTTTCAGGATCTCTTCGCTGGCCTTGGTGACCCTCGCCAAGTCGGCCTCATGGTGGCCGATCACGACGGCGAAATCGTGGGCTATTCCCAACATCGCGGCGAGCGGTTCGGACCATTCGGAGTGCGGGAGGACCGGCGCAGCCAAGGCATCGGACGTGTCCTGCTCGCGGAAATCCTTCTCACCATGCGAGCAAAAAACCTGCATACGGCCTGGTTTTTGTGGACCAACGATCAGGCTGCACGGCTTTACGGGCAATGCGGCTTCGAGGAGGCCCGCCGCTTTGCGGTGATGGCCAAAGATATCGAATGAACGGGGTTGAGATTCAGATGCGATCCGCCTGATTTGGCCGCATGCGGTGATCAGGCAACCATCTTCGAATCTCCCTGGATCGCGGCATTCGGTTTTCAGATGCGACGCGGGCACCAAGGCACCACGTGCGGTTTCGGTTTCGGCTAACAAGAGGAGTATCTATGAGCGACCAGAAATGCATCATGGTGGTCGGTGCTCACGCTGCCGACGCGGAGATCATGGCCGGAGCCACGATTCTCAAACACGTCGACGCTGGATGGCGGGCGGTGATTGTCCATGCAACGCTGGGCGAGAAGGGCCACACGACGCTTTCTTCCGAGGAATATGCTGTCCATAAGCAGGCGGAGGCAGAAGAGTCCGCACGCCTCCTTGGTGCTGACTGCGTGATTTTGCCATACCTGGACGGCGAGTTGCCGATCGATCAGGAAGTGCAATGGCACATCGCGGACGCCATCCGGAAATACAAGCCGACCGTGCTGATCACCCACTGGAAGGGCAGCCTTCATACGGACCACATCAACACGTACGAGAATGTGCTTGCCTCGCTTTTCTTTGCTGGATTGAAGACTTTTTCTCGGGAATACCCCAATCACTATCCAAGGCATGTCCTTTTCGCGGAGAACTGGGAAGATGTCCCCGAGTTTGTCGCCGACTCTTACCTCGATGTTGGCGATGTCTGGGAACGCTATCTTGAAGCGATTCACGCATACGCGCTGTTCCGAGGGGAAGCCGCGTCGTTTCCATACGAGCAGTGGTATCGCGGCGCGAGTGAGATGCGGGGTGCAGAAGTTGGTGTGGCACGGGCAGTCGCGTTGATGAAAACCGAGACGGTTTATACGCGCAGACACAAGGTCTCGATTCTGGGTGGTTGACATGACAGAGGCGGAATCTGGTCGGAGCGGACTCGAGATGTTCCTCGCCGGTGCAGGACGGGAACTGAATGATATGACCGTCGGACTCGTCACGAACCCGAACGGGGTCGACCGAAACTTCCGAAGCAGCGTCGAACTGCTCCAGGACAATCGCCGCCTGCGTTTGAAGGCGCTGTTTGGACCAGAGCACGGGGTAAGAGGCGAAGCACAGGCTGGCGACCATGTCGCAGAGGGTGTTGATTCGCGCAGTGGACTTCCCGTTCATAGCCTCTACGGAGAGACACGTCGGCCAACAGCGGAGATGTTGTTCGGCTTGAACGCGATCGTCCTCGACCTTCAGGATCTCGGTGTCCGCTATGCGACATATCTGTCGACCCAGATCGAGGTGCAGGCAGCGGCGAACGATGCAGGTATCGATGTGATCATCTTCGATCGTCCCAACCCGCTCGCGGATATTGCGGTGGAAGGGAACCTGCTCGAACCGGGGTACCTGTCGTTCATCGGTTCACATCCGATTCCAATCCGCCATGGCATGACGCTCGGCGAACTTGGACGTCTCGTCGCCTGCGAGAGAGGATGGGAACCTCCCATCGTGGTTCCTATGCAAGGCGTTGACCGCAGATCCTGGTACGACGAAACGGGAATCCCATGGATTTTGCCTTCGCCGAACATGCCGACGCTCGATGCCTTGACGCTCTATCCCGGAACTTGCCAGGTTGAAGGCACTTGCGCCTCCGAAGGTCGAGGAACGACGCGACCGTTCGAGTTTCTCGGAGCGCCCGGAGTTGATGCGAACGCCTTGACTGACGACCTCACACGTCGCGCGCTTCCGGGTCTCGCCTTTCGACCGGTGTATTTCACTCCCTTCATCTCGAAACACAAGGGGTTGGTTTGCGGGGGTGTGCAGGTCTACTGCACTGACCGCATGGTCATGCATTCGCCTTCATTGGGTATACATCTGCTTCATGCCTTGAAGCGGCATGTCCCTGATTTCTCATGGGTTGGTCCAATCGACGACAACCGGCCGTACTTCATCGATCTGCTCTTTGGAAGCGCGAAGCCACGACTTGCTCTGGATGATGGTGCGACGCCCGACGAGATCATGGTGAACTGGACGGTGGAATGTTCCGCATTTGCGGAACGGCGACGGCCATTTCTGCTCTATCCGGAAGAGGGTGCCGGATGACCTCAGCACGTCCCGAGTCACGTTCTCCGGCCTCGCCGGCAGGCTTCGCTGGTTCGCCCGACAGGCATCACATCTCGGCCGGGAAGATGCGGCGGCTTTCCAAGGCGATCTGGCGCGAGCGATGGATGTACGTTTTTATCCTGCCGGGCTTCTTCTATTTCGTCGTCTTCCGATACTTGCCGTTGGCGGGAAATGTGATTGCCTTCCAGCAGTACTCGCCGTTTCTCGGGCTGTCTGGCAGTCCCTGGGTGGGCATGGACAACTTCCGGCGGCTTTTTACCGATCCTGATATCCCGATCGTGTTGCGCAACACGCTGGTTATCAGCCTTGCCCAACTGGTGCTCTTCTTTCCAGTTCCGATAGCCGTGGCGTTGTTGCTCAACAGTATCCTGAACGATCGTATCAAGCGGCTGATGCAGAGCATTCTTTATCTGCCTCACTTCATCTCGTGGGTCATCATTATCGCGCTCTGGCAACAACTCTTTGGCGGTGCTGGAATGCTCAATCAGATTCTTGGACAGTGGAATATCGGTCCACTGAACATCATGAGCAATCCGGACTTTTTCAAACCGCTCGTGGTCATTTAGGTCATCTGGAAAGAGACCGGATAGGGAACGATTCTCTTTCTGGCCGCACTGACCAAAATCGATCCTCAACTCTATGAAGCGGCGGTGATCGACGGCGCATCCGGTTGGCGGCGTTTGCGAGACATCACGCTGCCCGGCATCAGGCCCATGATCGTACTGCTTCTGATTCTTCGTCTGGGATCGATTCTCGACACGGGCTTCGAGCAGATTTTTCTGCAGCGAAATGCGGTTGGGTTCGATGCAGGTGAGGTACTTGATACGTTCGTGTATTACAGGGGTATCCAGGGCGGCGATCTGAGCTTCGCGACGGCGGTTGGGCTCGTCAAGGGCGTGATCGGCGCGATTCTCATCTTCTCGGCGAACAGGTTTGCCAAGAAAATGGGTGAAGAGGGAGTCTTCTAGTGGGATCGATTGGAACCGAGGCACCGCTGGACCGCGACAGGGAAATCGCCATGCTCCAGCAAACAACGGCAAACGACCGGAGGAAGCGCCATCCAAACTTGCCTGCCTGGCAGGAACCGGCGAGTGTCCCAAGCCAGTTCGTCAAGGCCGCGATCCTCGTCGTGCTGGCAGTCGTGATGCTCTTCCCGTTCGTCTACGTTGTTTCGATCTCGTTTTCATCGACACGAGATATTCTCGAAGGTGGTGTTACCCTCTTTCCCCGACACCCAACGCTCAATGCGTATCGCGCGATCTTTCGCGGCAACATCGTCTCCAATGCCATGATCGTCAGTATCTGGCTGACCCTTGTCGGAACACTCGTGAATATGGTGATGACAATAACCATGGCTTATGGACTCTCCAGATCGGGAGTTCCGGGCCGTACATTTGTCCTGATCATGGTGCTGTTCACGATGCTCTTCTCGCCAGGAATCATTCCGAGCTACCTGCTTGTGAAGGAACTGGGTCTCCTCGATAGCTATACATCCCTTATCCTGCCGGGAGCGATCAGCGCGTTCAACCTGATCGTCATGCGCAATTTTTTCATGAGCCTCCCTCAGGAAATCATCGAAAGCGCCCGCCTGGATGGTGCAAGTGATTGGCAACTCCTGAAGAACATCGTGATCCCGCTTTCGCTGCCGGTGATTGCGGTCACGGCACTCTTCTATGGGGTCGCGCACTGGAACGACTTCTTCTCCGCGACGCTGTATCTCAACGATCAGTCAAAGTGGCCCATCCAGCTCGTACTTCGCCAATATGTCCTTCAGGGAAGCTCGCTCAGCACCATGGTGGACATACCAAGGAATCAGCCGGCACCTCCTGCGCAGACAATCCAGATGGCTGTCGTGGTGGTCGCCACTGTCCCGATTCTGATCGTGTACCCGTTCCTGCAACGATTCTTCACCAAGGGCGTGCTCACCGGGGCGATCAAGGGGTGATCGAAAGCTGGCTTGAAATATCGATGACCTCGGACGAGGAACTGCGACTGGGCATGAAACAGAGCGTTCCAACGCCACGGAAGTTGACGTGGAAGGTTACTGATGTATAGTTAGGACCAGTATAGCCTTCGGGGATTGGTGATGGTGCCGAGCTATGGCATCCAAGTCCTGACCGGCGGTAAAGCCCGCAAGCGCGAGTGGGAGCACGAGCGCACGATCCGGTGAGATTCCGGGGCCGACGGTATAGTCCGGATGGGAGAAGGTGTTTAGACAGTGCCAGCCTTAGGTTGGTGCTGTGTGCCGCTCCGCAACATGTCTTACCCGAGGGCCTCCGGCCTCGGGCACTTTTGTGTCCGGGATTTCCAGTTCGGAGGCGCTTGGCGGAACATGTGGGATCGGCGGCGATTGCCGCAGGGCTGTATTGTCTTGCGCGCTATTGCCGACCGTGTCTCGCCAGTTCCTGCAGGTGCCCGGCAGGGCATCCATGCTGAACAAACTTCTCAATCGAATCATGCTCCTGATTCTGACGGTGATCGCGACATCTTCATCGATTTTTGTCCTGATTCACGCTGCCGGGGATCCGACACAGGGGTTCATGCCGCCCGGTGCGTCGCCTGAAGTGCGTTCTCGCGTTCGGGCGACTCTTGGGCTGGACGATCCAATTCTCCTGCAATACATTCGGTTTATCGGACGTGGTCTGAAAGGCGACTTCGGCGAGTCCTGGCGAGATCATCAGCCCGCGCTGCAGACTGTTCTGGACCGGCTCCCCGCCACGATGCTCCTCGCCGTAACTGCGATTGCCATGGCGGTTGTGATCGGCGGCACCATCGCGGTGATTGGGGTATCTCTCAGATCGTCGCTGATACGACGCGTGCTGAACCTGGTTGGATTGCTCGGTCAGGCGATCCCGGCTTTCTGGTTGGGAACCCTCTTCATCCTGATTTTCGCCGTCCGTCTGAACTTGCTGCCCTCTTCCGGCAACGCTGGGTTCATGGCGCTCATTCTTCCCGCTCTTACGCTTGCCGGCTACCCGGCGTCGATGATCACCCGTCTTCTGCAAGCGAGCCTGCTCGACGCCGGAAATCAGGAGTACATGCGAACCGCCCGGGCAAAGGGATTGGCCGAGCGGGTCATCTGGATCCGTCATGCGCTGCCGAACGCCCTCCTGCCTACACTTGCATTTATCGGCCTGCAGCTCGGATTCCTCGTGGGTGGAACCGTTGTCGTCGAATCGGTCTTCGCCTATCCAGGCGTCGGCCGGCTGGCGTTGCAGGCGGCATCGGAGCGGGATTTGCCGGTGGTGCATGCCTTTGCCGTGATCGTGGCCGTCTCGATCGTCGTGATCGGTACTGGAATCGACTTCCTTGTGATCGCACTCGATCCGCGCATCCGGGACGCCGAACGCATGAAGAGGGTGGCCGGACTTGGCTGATCTTTCGATGTTCACTGTGGGTCCCCATCGGATCGACGAAGCGGCCCGTAGGCCAAGCTTCGATGCCTCTTCTGCAGGACCCAAGTCTGTAGGACGGGGTCGCCAGCTTATTCATAACGTACTGTTGCTCCCCGTCGTGCTGTTTCTGGCTCTGGCCCTGCTGGCACCATTGGTCCTGACTTCAAGCCCGACATCTCAAGACCTGCTTGGTCGCCTGACACCACCCGTCTTTCTCGAAGGTGGTTCCTGGGCACATCCGATGGGAACCGACGGACTTGGTCGCGACATCCTCGCCCGCGTCGTTTCTGGAGCGCGAATCTCGCTGATTCTCGGAGTGATAGCGGCCACCGCAACCGCGGCAATTGGCGTTCTCGCCGGCATGCTCGCCGGGACCTCCGGACGATCGCTCGACCAGAGTCTCAATCTCGCCGCCGACGTCGTCATGGCGGTTCCTTTCGTAGTCATCGGAATCGTCCTGACCGCCATTCTCGGTCAGAGTCTCGCAAACGTGCTTGCAATCCTCATCGCGAGTGGTTGGGTTGGATATTTTCGCATCATTCGTTTGCAGACTCGCTCACTCGTCCGATCGGAATTCGTGCAGGTTTCATTTCAATTCGGTGCATCTCGGTGGCATGTTTTTCGGCATCACCTCACCCCGAATCTGTTTCCGATCATGGTGTTGCTCCTGTTTCAGCAAGTCGCGGCAATGATGTTGTTCGAAGCGTCGCTGACCTTTCTGGGTCTCGGATTGCCGGTCGAGCGCATCACGCTCGGTGGCATGGTGCGGGACGGCCAGGAACAGATTTTCAACGGCTGGTGGGTAAGCGTCTTCCCCGGCATCGCCCTCGCCTTCGCAGTCGTCGGTTTCAACTTGCTTGCGGATTGGCTGCAGGATCGACGTGATCCATTTCGACGCTGGACATAAAGGAGGCGGACTTGCGTCGAACGATTTTCAAGTTTCAGGAGACGGTTTGATGAAACACGATTCATCGCAGAGTTCAGGTATAAGTCGTCGGACGTTCGTCAAGGCGACTGCTGTCGCCACATTGGGTATGGCCGCGTGGCCGGGCTTTGCATTGCCGGCAATGGCATCATCGCAAACGCCAACTTTTCTCAGCGAGCTCGTCATTGACCTCGATGGAGGACCGGACAATCTTGACCCCGCGCTGACCTATTCGCCTCGCGATTGGTCAATCGCACATTCAATCTATGACGCTCTCCTTCATTTTGACGCCGAGGGGAAGATCGTGCCGCTGGCGGCGGAATCTTTCACCACCACGGACGCCAAGACGTTTGACGTGAAGCTACGGTCCGGATTGAAATTCCACGATGGATCGCCGGTCACAACCGCGGCAATTACCCGATCGGTCGACCATCTCAAGGCATCGGAATCCCAGATCGCGGATCTGTTTCGCGGTATCTCGAAGGTAGAGGAGATCGATGATCTTCGCGCCCGGATCATTACCGGGACAGCGTCGGCTTGGTTGCCGTCGCAGATCGTCGTCTGGCTCATGCTGTTTCCGGAAGGCATGAACGACAAGACGTGGAGCACTGCCCCTGTTGGGTCAGGACCGTACAAGTTCGAGAGCTACGATTCGGGCAATCGAATTGTGCTCGTCAGAAACGAGGAGTACACCTGGGGCAGTCCAAAAGGGGTGCCGATAGCGGATCGTGTGACCTACAGGTTCGTGCCTGAAGCGGCAACTCGTGTCGCAGATCTCTCGACAAAAGCCGCCCAGATCATCGTCTCCGTACCATCTGATCAGCGGGATGCAGTGACCCGGGCTGGCGCTGAACCGGTTGTCGAGCCGATTCTGGGAACGGGATTTCTCCGAATCGCGACCGATACGAAGCCCTTCGATGATCCGCGGGTTCGGCAAGCGCTCAACCTCGCACTCGATGTGGAGACGATCGGCAAGCAGCTCGTCGCGCCGGAATCCCGGCGTCTGGCTTCGCTTTTCCCCGACCCGCGCGGGATCGGTTTCGATCCGAAACTTCCTGTTTTCGCGTACGACCCGGACAAGGCAAGAAGCCTCCTCGCAGATGCCGGGGTGGGTAGCGGGTTTGCCACGACGTTGCAACTCGTGACGACCGAGCAGACAGCGGTGGCGGAAGCGATTGCCGCTCAGCTCGGTGAGGTCGGAATCAACGTCACGATCGAGCAGACGGAGCTCGCCGCGTTCAATCAGGGATGGCCCGATGTGAAGGCGGCTCCTCTTCGTTATGCGACCTGGCGACCGCTCTACGATCCGCATTCGCTGCTGAGTCTGATGTTCCTGAGTACCGGGTTCCTATCTCGCCACAAGAATCCGAAGGCGGATGCCTTGATTCTGGCTGCCGCCGCTGAAGCTGACGCTGCAAAACGGCAAGCAATCTATGAGGACCTTGGGCGTCTTTTCCAGGAAGAACCGGCAGCCGTGTATCTCTGGAACGTCACGTCGACGTATGGGGTGGCTCCGGACGCAATCGATTGGCAACCGCGCGGTGATGACTACGTCATCGCAACGCGTAACTAGGAAAGTTCGAGGGTAACCCGTGAGTTCAAAATCCTCTGATTGTTCTAGCTGGATGACTCAGGTCGGGATGACGCGCCTTTCGCGGCGTGGGTTGGTCCGCGGTAGTGGGGCGCTCGCGCTTTCATTTTCGGTATTGCCAGGAGCGGCGGCTCTTGCGTCACAGGCGGGCGCGGCGCTTTTGGATAGCATCACGATCGATCTGAGTGGCGAGCCGGAAAGTTTTGACCCGGCAATCGCCTATGCTCCCCGGGATTGGTCGATCGTTCATTCCATCTACGATTCTCCTGTGCAGTTTGGCCCGAATGGCGAGATCGAGCCGCTTGCAGCGGAATCGGTCCGCTTCATCGATCCAACGACCTACGAGATCAAGCTCCGACCCGGCATTTTCTTTCATGACGGCTCACCGCTAACCTCCGCTGCAATAACGCGCTCGGTTAAGCATCTGCAATCTTCCGGCTCAAAGGTCGTTGATCTTTTTAGCGGCATAACCGAGGTGAAGGAGATCGACGCCCTCACCGCCACTATCGTCACATCCGCGCCATCCCCATCGCTACCTGCCCAGATGGTTGCATGGCTCGTCCTGTTGCCTGAAGGTGCCACCGCTGCGAGCATGGCTACCAATCCAGTTGGAACCGGGCCCTACTCGTTCGTCGAGAGCGTATCGGGAAGTAAGGTAGCGTTGGCTCGAAACGAACGGTACACGTGGGGAAGTCCGAAGGGAACCCCGATCGCTGAAAAGGTTGTGTACCGGTTTGTGGCCGAATCCTCCACACGTGTTGCTGATCTGTCGACTGGGGCGGCAGATATCATCATCGAAATTCCTGCCGATCAGAAATCCGCGATCGAAGCTGCGGGAGCCACGGCGGACGAAATCGCCCTGGTGGGATCGATATGGATTCGACTCATAGGTGACGAGAAACCGTTCGACGATCCTCGCGTGCGGCAGGCCATGAACTATGCGGTCGATGTGCAATCGATCGCATGCGCTCTGGTATCCCCAGAGGCCCATCGGTTAGCCAGCATCTTTCCCGACAAGCGAAGCATGGGATTCGACGCGTCCTTGGCACCATATCCGTTTGATCCTGACAAGGCCCGCGCCCTTCTTGCAGAGGCGGGGGTGTCAGATGGTATCGACGTCGATTTTGATATCACCACCGCAGGGCGTCAGGATGTCGCCGAGGCAGTTGCCGCGCAACTTGCCGACGTTGGAATCCGAGCAAAAATCAGGGCGATGGAATACACCAAGTTCAATGACACCTGGAAAGACGGAAGCGCTCCGTTACGGATGTCGACATGGACTCCTCTCTACGACCCATCGACGTTGCTCAGCCTTGTATTCGCGAAGGAGGGATACCTTTCGCGATATACGAATCTCGATGCCGACAAGCTGATCCAAATGGCGAGCTTGGAGACAGATGCGGTGAAGCGCGCCGCACTCTACCAGAAGCTCGGAAAAATCATGTTCGACGATCCCGCTGCCATCTATCTCTGGAACCTGACCGCATTGTATGGGGTAAGCAAACGCGCTGGAGCGTGGCAGCCCCGAGGAGATGAGTATGTCCTGGGGGTGACAACCGGAGGCGTCGAGTCGTGAGCGACAAGCGTCATCCGGTTCAGGAGGGACGCCCGGACGGTCAGCGCTCCCACGATGTATTCGATGTCATTCAGGGGCGTTCATCGGTCCGGTCGTTTCTTCCAGGGCCAGTCTCGGGCGAACTGATTCGCAACGCGATCGAGTCGGCAGGCTGGGCACCCTCGCCCCACGGCACGCAACCCTGGCGGTTCGTAGTTATCGAATCCGAAGCGACGCGGCGTCATCTGGCGAGCGAGATGGCGGCAAGCTGGCGAACGCAGTTGAGAATGGATGGGGACGATCCGGAGATCGTTGAACGTCGGCTGCGCCGAAGTCAGGAGCGACTCGAGTCAGCACCGGTTCTAGTGATTCTGGCTCTTTACCTTGAAAACGCGGCGGACTATCCGGATAGCGACCGCCAATCAGCAGAAGAACTGATGGCAGTGCAAAGTCTCGGTGCGGCGGCCCAGAATTTTCTCCTGGCACTTCATGCTCAGGGTCTGGACACAGGCTGGATGTGCGCACCACTGTTCTGCCCGGATCTCGTCCGGGCTGCCCTGAAGCTTCCTGAAGAACTTGTGCCCCATGCGATGTTTCCCGTCGGCCGAATGGCTACCCTTCCTAAACGACGACCCCGACTGCCTGTGGATGGGCTGATCGCTCGATGGTTTCCAGAAGAAAACTGAACGGCTGCCCACTTCGAGATGGTATTGACGATGAGGGGGATTGGCCTTGGAACGCGTCTGACGTTCAGAAAATGAGCCATCCGCCGATCAATGCAACCGCGAGGATGAAAAGAACCACACTGGCGATTCCCAGTCCCGTCAACCAGACAAGCACCGCGCCCACAATAAGCAATAGTGCAAGGATCACCAGATAATTGCGCTGCAGGAGAGTGAGCGGAAGAGTTCTGTCGTTCATTACCCAGGGATCCGGTGATGGTCGTACCGCATCACCGGCAAGTACTTGCCGGGCGTTTTGCAATTGCTTGCGCTGCTGTTGGCGGTCGTTCTGGCTCACGATGAAGCTCCGTTTCTGATCCGGGTCAGGATCAAGGGGCGGGCGTAGGGTGATGATCGCTTGTTCCAAGATGGGCTACGCGATCCCAGATCAGGACCACGATGATCTTCACGAGTCCTGCCCACGTGAGCATGATTCCTGCCAACAGCCAAACCTCATCGAGCTTGAGCAGCTCGGTGGCGGCGACAAGTAGAAGACCGAATATCGCTATTGCCCAAGATGCGATCCGAAGATATCGCATGATGATTGACCTCAATTCCCTAACATTCCCGATGGCCTGGATTCTCGGCGATGACGATGAGACGATCGGACTCGTCGGTCAACGGGCCGAGATCGTAACTTCCACATACATTCCAGCTGGAGAACCCGGTGAGTTCGAGCATCATCTCGAGCTCATAGGGATGGATGTAGCGGTGGGGGAACTGCGTTCGTGTGCGCTGCAGGGAACCATCCACGCGCACGATGTCGTACCAGATCACGGTGTCCAGAATCTGGTCAGCCGAATACAGATCCCGATGAGACCATTTGTCGACGACGCTCCCATCGTCTAGAGTCCATGTCCCTTCGAGATGTGACTGCGAAGTGAGGTGCTGTAACTGTTCCTGGCTGGGGTTGATGAGATCGATAATGACATAACCACCTGGACGCAGGGACAGGCGACTGGATTCGAGCGCAGCACGCTGGTCTCCCGGCGTCTCCAGATGCATGAGTGCATTCAGCGAAAAGATCGCCAGACCGAACGGACCGCCGGGAGCATCGACTGCATCGCGCATGTCACCCTGGTGAAGCGTCACGTTCCTGATCTTCGGGTTGGTAGCGACACGCGCCCTGGCACGGGCCAGCATCTCCGACGAGGAATCGAGCCCGGTAATCGGATGGCCCGCCTCCGCAATCGGGATCAGCAGGCGACCGGTGCCAGCTCCCATCTCGAGGACGGGACCTTCGACCGTGTTCAGCATGCCGAGATACAGATCGATGTCATCGTCGAAGACGTCGTGTTCGAGATCGTACAGTGCGGCGATTTGCGCGTAAGGATCGACGGAAGGGGAGGTGTCGGGATCATTCATCCGTCAATTCTAATCCAATCCAGAACCAAACGCCGGAATTCGGCCTTAGTAGGCGTCCAGTTTGACGGTGGCACGACTCGCACTCTATAGTGCTGCTTATGGCCAAGAAAAACGCAGGTGCGAATGGAGACTCGCCACGCGGCGATCGGGTAGTGAGTCAAAATCGGCGCGCCTTCCACGACTATTTCATTGAAGAGACCATCGAGGCCGGGATATCGCTCACCGGCTCCGAGATCAAATCCATCCGCGATGGCAAGATAACCATCAGCGAGGGATACGTGCGCATTGATAATGGGGAATTGTGGCTGGTCGGAGCACATATCAATCCGTACTCGCACGGAGCATATGCCAATCACGATCCGGATCGGCCCCGGAAGCTTCTGGTCCACAAGCGGCAGATCATCGATCTGCGCGAAGCAATCGAGCGAAAGGGTCTTACGATCGTTCCCTTGCGTGTGCGACTGAAGAATAGCCGCGCAAAGGTGGATATCGGCGTCGCAAAGGGCAAGCACCTCTACGACAAGCGACAATCCGAGATGGCACGTGATGCGAAGCGCGACATGGATCGGGCAGTGCGCAGCCGCGACTGAGCGTCCCGGCCCCGCTTCCATCGCAATCCAGCACGTATGCTATTATTTGACCCGGCAGACAATTGGCTGCCTGCGATTTTGGGGGTGCCTGGATTCGACAGGGTCAAACGTTAGGCCATTGCACGTCGAGAGCGCCCGAGGCCTCGTAAAAAACGGGCAAAAATGTAGCTGCGAACAAACCACAGCTCGCCTACGCTGCCTAAGTCTTAGACCTCTAGTCAGCGCGTCCTACCGGACCTTCCTTCACCGGGACCGGGTCTGGGCGTCACCAAGGTGAAGTGCGGCGACTTAGTCCGTTGGAGCGCGGTCGTCCAAGGGAGTCCGACTCACTGAGACAGAACCCTGTCGATGGGGGTCTTTCCCGGCACATAAATCATCGACTAAACGTGTAGTAGATGTCCGGCAGTTGGTCTTGGACGGGGGTTCGATTCCCCCCATCTCCACCATCAGCATCGGTTTCGGCCCCTGAGTGATCAGGGGCCGTTGTCGTGTCCGACCGATCGCGGGAGCGGGATACCGTTTCGACCTCCCTGGTCCGTCGTCGAACGCGGAATTATCCATGCGCCTGTTGATAGTGCAGGCAAATGCGGGGATACTGACGACTCAAGCCGAGAGCGATGGATGCGAAGCTATTCGGAAGGTATTCTCATGGATCAGGTGCAATTGCTGGACGAGTTGCAACAGATAGTCGGGTCAGGGTTCGTGCGTCACCGACCGATCGATCTGATGGTTTACGAGTATGACGGATCGGTGGACGGTGCCGTCGATACGGCGCGGCCGTTTGCGGTCGTGCTTCCGAAGACGACCGAACAAGTGTCTGCCGTGGTGCGCGTAGCATACAGGGCCGGGCTTCCGGTTGTGGCCCGAGGAGCAGGCACGGGGTTGTCAGGAGGCGCCGTAGCTCAACAGGGCGGCATTATCATCGCCCTTACCCGCATGGATCGGGTGATCGAGGTCAGTCGCCAGGATCGAACTGCACTCGTGGAGCCTGGCGTGATCAATCTGGAGTTGAGCGAGGATGTCAGGGAGTTTGGCCTCTTCTTTGCACCTGATCCGTCGAGCCAGAAAGCCTGCACCATCGGGGGAAACGTCGCCGAAAATTCGGGCGGCCCACACTGCCTGAAATATGGTGTGACGACCAACCACATCCTTGGTCTGGAAATCGTGCTCTTTGATGGAACCGTTGTCTGGACCGACTGCGCGCGGGATGGGTACGGCGGCCTGGATCTTACTGCGGCGCTGGTTGGTTCCGAGGGAATGCTTGGGATCGTGACGAAAGCCCTCGTCCGCCTGACCGTCATACCCTCCACGACCAGCGTGATGCTCGCCGCATTCGGAAGCATGGACGCCGCGTCCGATGCCGTCACGAGAATCATCGCGGCGGGCAATCTGCCCGCTGCCCTGGAGATGATGGACAACCTCACCATTCAGGCAGTCGAACCTGCCTACCACGCCGGATATCCAATGGATGCCGGAGCGGTCTTGCTGATCGAAATCGATGGCCATGAGGCCGACGTGGAAGAAAGCTCCCATGAGGTCGAGGCGCTTTGCATGGACGCCGATGCGACGTTGTTCCGGCAGGCAACTGGAAGTGCCGAGCGCAACCTGCTCTGGAAAGGGCGCAAGATGGCGTTGGCCGCGATGGGACGACTTTCACCGAATTACTATCTTCACGATACGGTCGTACCCCGCTCTCAGCTCACGACCACGTTGACTGCGGTGAACGCGATTTCTGCCGAATACAAGCTCCCCATCGCCAACGTCTTCCATGCCGGTGACGGCAACCTGCATCCTCTCATGCTGTTCGATCGTCGCAAGCCAGGCGAAATCGAGCGCGTTCTCGAGGCCAGCCACGCGCTCTTGCACGAATGCGTTCGGTTGGGCGGAACGCTTTCGGGGGAACATGGAATCGGCACTGAGAAACGGGAGTACATGACCCTTGTCTATAGCGAGGACGACTTGCGCGCAATGGCGGGGTTGAAGACCGCCTTCGACCCACAACAACGACTCAATCCCGAGAAGATGTTTCCGAAAGGATTTGTCTGCGGGGACATGCGGGCACTGGCGAACACCTTCGACCACCATGCGCATCTGCATGGGATCGTGCCGGTTTGAGGGTGGGAGCGAATGTTCAGATGAGGATCATCGATGGAGTCGAACCAGAGAGAGTGTGCATCCCGCTCTCGTCATCCGAGGTGTCCGACTTCCTGAAGGCAGCCTCGATCGACGGTCAAAACGTCGTGCCGTCGGGGGGCGGAACGGCTCTTGAGATCGGCAACCCGGCGGCGCGAATCGATGTGTTGCTCGATACATCTTCCCTTGCAGGGGTGATCGACTACAAGCCGACCGATCTCATGGTTTCGGTCCGGGCCGGCACAACGATCGGTGATCTCAGTGACGTCCTCGCGGAGCATGGGCAGGAATTACCGCTGGATATCGCATTCGCGGACCGCGCCACCGTTGGCGGGGTTGTGGCTACTGCGTTTGCTGGTCCGCGTCGCTTTGGATCGGGAACCCTCAAAGATCTCCTGGTCGGCTGCGAATACGTTCGTGGCGACGGCATGATTGCCAAGGCAGGCGGCATGGTCGTTAAGAACGTGAGTGGATTCGAGATCCCTCGGCTGCTTCATGGATCATGGGGCACACTCGCGGTCGTGACATCGGCAAACTTCAAGGTGACCCCCATCGCGAAAGGTGATCTCACTCTCTCGGTAAGGTTTCCGTCCATCACCGAAGCGATCGAGGCCGCACATCGGACGCTGATGTCAGGTGTATCGATCGTCAGCTGCGAGATCGTATACGACGTACAAGAGATACATCTCCTCTTACGGCTTCAAGGTCGCGAGGACGGTGTGCGTGCCCAGTTGATCGGCGTCCAGCGATTGCTCGATGGTTCCTCCATGGCCGTCCATGAGGGCGAGGCGAGTCGGCAGTTCTGGCAGCAGCACGTGGATCACTTCGCTGCCGCAGATGGATTGGGGCAGGTTGTGATCGGGATGCGGCCGCGCGATCTCGCAGCGATGCTGATGCATGTCGGGTCGATGCCTGCCGGTTTCACGCAAGAAGTTTGCGCGTCTCCGGCGACCGGAACGGTCCGGATCCGCTTCGATCACGATCAGGTCGCGGCCGACGAATTCTGGTCGACAGTTACCCCCAAGCTTCCAATGGCGGGACTCAGCATGATGGTCGAGTTTGCATCCCTGGATTGGAAGCGTGGCCTCGACATATGGGGTGTTGCCCCCGCCGGGCTCGAAATCATGCGCGCAGTCAAGAGCCAGTTCGACCCAGCCGGTGTGCTCAATCGCGGCCGGATGATGATTTAGGCGCGGACTGGAAAAGGATCTGAGATGGCTATTTCGCTCAAGGGTTTACTGACAGGGCCGACGGGGTTTTCTGGCGAAGACGTCCCCGACGATGACCTTCTGCGTGACTGTGTGCATTGCGGAATGTGCCTTCCTGCCTGCCCAACGTATCGGCTGACGGGACAGGAAGCGTCGTCGCCTCGCGGCCGTCTGTGGCTCATGAAATCCGTGATGGATGGCCGGCTCGACCTGCTCGATCCGGAATTCGACGAGCAGATGTATCAGTGCCTGAACTGCCGGGCGTGCGAGGCGGTTTGTCCGTCCGGCGTGCAGTACGGTCCTCTGGTCGAGGCATCGCGGGCGCAGCTGGAGCAGCATCGACCACGCCCATTCTGGCAGCGCGCTGCGCGCAAGGTTGGCATGGAAGTGCCGTTCGCCGACATCCGCCGCATCCGACTGATGGTAAATGGCGTACGCCTCTACCAGCGGTCTGGCCTCGCGATGCTCGCCCGAAAACTGGGCGTTTTGCGTCTGCTGCGACTGGAGACGCTGGAAGCGATGGTGCCGCCCTTGAACGAATCCCCACTCGTTTCAGGGACCGAAACCTGGCGACCCGCGACCGTCTCCGGTGAAGCGCATCTCTTCAACGGGTGCGTGATGAGCACCGTGTTCGCCGGAACCAACCGGGCTGCCGGTCGCGTGATGGCCCACAACGGTATTGCATGTGATGTACCTGCCGGTCAGCAGTGCTGTGGTGCGTTGCACATTCATTCCGGGATGATGGATGAGGCGCGTCGGCTTGCGAGAATCAATATCGATTCATTCGAGCAGTTCAGTGACGAGCCCATCATTGTGACCGCCGCAGGATGCGGTGCGGCGTTGAAGGAATACGATTTCCTGCTCAAGGACGACCCTCACTACGTGGATCGCGCCAAGGCATTCAGCCATCGGGTGAAGGACGTATCGGAGTTCCTTGCGGCTCAGAAGCTTTTCCCTCCAAAGCAGGAAAACCCGGTCGTCGTCACCTACCAGGAGCCTTGCCATCTTGCGCACGCGCAGCGCATTACCGAGCAGCCACGCATGCTGCTCAACCTGGTCCCGGGGCTCAAACTGGAAGAAATGCGAGAGTCATCCCTCTGTTGCGGCAGTGCCGGCATCTACAACGTCATCCGCCGAGAGATGGCTGACGATCTTGGTGATCGCAAGGCTGGCCATATTCTCGCCACCTCGGCCACGACCGTCGTGACGGCCAACCCGGGGTGCGCAATGCAGTTGCGCACATCGCTGCGGCGGAACGGCTCCGATATGCCTGTACGCCATATCGTCGAGATTCTCGATGAAGCCTACGGCGGAAAGCAAAGTGCCGATCGACGCGAATGGTCGATCGACGCTTCGGATGCCGCACGCTAGGATCTCTCGACAACTGGGGCGCGGGCGGGATACTGGCCGCCGCTCGGTTCGGACGCACGAGAGAGCGGGTTCTTGGAGGAGCGAGTCTACTCGTTCCAGTTGTCGTCTGCGATCGGGAAATGCATCAGTGCAGTCGTCCCGTTGGGACCGGACATGATCGAGAACGTTCCCTTCAGGTCGGACGTCACGAGCCGCTGCGTGATCCGCATGCCCAGCCCCTCGGAGCGCGCTGGATCGAACCCTTCAGGAACCCGATGTCCATCGTTGAAGACCTCGACGTTGGCCATTCCGTCATCTTCCCACGCGCGAATGCGGACGTAGCCGTGATCCCGGTTTCGAAATCCGTGACTGATGGCGTTGGCGGTCAATTCATTGATCAGAAGTGACAGGATCGTCGCCTGCCTCGATGCCACGGTGAGCGTGCTTGTCTGGATGTCGAACCTGACCTGAATGCCAGGCGGTATCAGCGTGCTGTGGGCATCTTCGGCGACCATTCTGGCGATTACATCGACCGTTGTACCGGCGAGTCGTTTCTCATCGCTGAGTAGATCATGGACGGCTGCAATCGACTGGATTCGGCTGATCGCTTCCCGGATCTCGGTTGCCCAGGGTGCGTCTTCAGCTGATCTCAGTTGTAACGACAGCAGGGCGGCCACGGTTTGCAGATTATTGCGGACACGGTGATGCATCTCCTGCACGAGCGCCGATTGCGTCTGAATGCTGTGCATGGCGTCCTGATAGAGCTGGGCATTCTCGATCGCCATTGCCGCAGAATCGGAGAACGCCTGCAGGATGCCAAGTGTATCCTCGTCAACCTCGACGGAGGGCCGGAGGCGAAGGCAGATCGCACCGACAGTCTCGCGAGCCGAACGCAAGGGCAGGCAAAAGAGTGTGCTCACGCCATCGACGAACGAAATCTCGTCCCGCTTGGCGGTTCCTGTCAGCAAGACCTGAGCAACCACACGGTCCCGGTCCGCATCGTCAATCATCTCCCGAACGGGGCCGACCCGGTATTCGATCGTCGGTACTGCGTCTCGCCGTCCTGCATTCGTTGTTTCCCTGATTCTGAAGATGGCGGCCGCATCGGCATGAACCAGCTCCATCGCCTGCTCGGTTATCAGGCGCAAAACGTCTGCAAGATCGAGGGTGGAGGCAAGCATTCGTGAAACCCGCTGCAGCGTGCCAAGTTCCGCTACCTTCCGCCGCAGACGTTCATCGGTCTGACTGAATTGCCGCGTATTTTCGATGCTGATCGCCAGTTCACCGGCCACGGTCTGCAGGAACTCGAGCTCGTCGTCGCTGTATTCTCGGCGCCGAATCGAATAGATATTGAGAATCCCGACGAGCTTGCTCTCTCCCTTGGAGGTAATTGGGACCGAAACCTGAGATGTGTAGATCTCGTCACCAATCCCTGGATGGGCGAGGAAGCTCTCGTGCTCGTGCGCGTCGGGCGCGGCGATCAGTTTCTGCTCGGACGCTGCCAAACCGGTGATGCCAAAACCCAGACGTAGCGTCGCGGAGCCGACCGAGACGGGACTCAAACCTACCCCGGCGCGAAGGGTGAGCAAGCCCGTGCCGTCGTTGTACATGAAAATCGAGCAGGCGTCGCCATCAGCCGCCTCGGTGACAATCGATGCGATCTGCTGGAGCATGTCGGGGAGACTCAAGTTTGCCGTTGCCGCCCTGTTGATTTGGTGCAGGGCCGATAAGCGTGACATCTGCGCCGGGAGTGGATCGCTGATGGTCCCTGATCCATCGTGCTCGGTTGGAGGAGTCTCGTGAAACACGCGTGACACCGTGGCGAGCGCGATACCAGCGGCACGGATGGTCGCAGGATCGGCAGCCGCCCCACTGCCGAACTGTTCGAACAGCTCCTGCAGCGTGTCGACGCTCGCCGCCATCACGTCTTCAAGTGTCATCCTTGCGTCGCGCGCGCTCTTCGCAAACGCTGCAAATGCTTCTACCAGTGGTTGACCGCCCTGAATCGAGCGACCGTCCAAGGTGCCGTAAGCAGCGTTGAGATCGTGCTTGAGGATCGCAGCGAGCTCACCCAAAGATGCGTTCGATATCATGAATGTTCCTGTTTGGACGACTACAAATGCTGGTCGAACCACCCGATCAGATGGTGAAGCCGAGCCAACCGTCGACTCGGTGTGCCGTTTCGTGACAAGCCGTGGCTCTCACCTGGAATGCGCACGAACGCGACCTCCTTCTCAAGATACTTCAGCGCGGTGAACATCTGCTCGGATTGTTCGATTGGACAACGCAGGTCCTGTTCGCTGTGAAGAATCAACAACGGTGTCGTGATCTGATCGACATACGAAATCGGAGAATGTCGGAGCAGTTTCTCTGCGTCACTCCAGGGGAGCCCGCCGAACTCGAACGCTCCAAAGTCGAAGCCGATATCACTCGTGCCAAAAAAGGAGTAGAAGTTCGACACACAGCGCTGCGTGACGGCGGCCTTGAACCGCTGGTCGTGGCCGATGATCCAGTTGGTGAGATATCCACCGTAGGAGCCTCCTGTCACACCGAGTCGCGCAGGGTCGATCCAGGGCAATTCGAGTGCTTTGTCGAGTGTCGCGATCACATCCGGCATGTCACTTTCGCCCCATCGTCCGCGGGTTGTGCCAGTAAAATCTTCGCCGTATCCAGAAGATCCGCGCGGATTGCAGAAGAGGACCGCATATCCCCGAGATGCCATGAGCTGCATCTCGTGGAACATCGCGTAGCCGTACATTGCATGGGGACCGCCGTGGATCTGCACAATCAATGGATGTCTGGCCGTGGACGTGTCCTCGAATCCGACGGGAGGAATCAGCCACGCCTGGATTGCGGTCCCATCTGGTGCCGTCACATCGAGGTCGATCGCTGCCGGCAGTGCGACTGCGCCGACGATATCGTCATTGACCGAAGTGATCTGGATCTCATCCTGTCCGTCCAGCGTTGAGCGGTAGAGTTCGAACGGGAGGTGAACCCGACCAGATGTGAAGACGAGTCCATTTCCGGCCAGCGTGAAACCGGTGATTCGGCGTTTGCCACTCGTCACAGCAGTTACGACGTTTGAGACCAGGTCGATCCGATGTACCTGCGCCTTGCCATGGTCCGAAGCGAGCGCCAACACGGTGTGCTCGTCCAGCCAACGTGCGACCTCACCGTTGTCACCCACCACGTCGCTCATGCCCACGTCGCCGAAGGTGATGTCAAGAGATTCCGTGTGGTTCGTGACCTCACTCCCATCGGCGTTCACCGTCCACAGGGTGTCGTTCTTCGAGCCACCGCCTTTGGCGTCGAGATGCCCAAGGAAGGCGAGCCTGTTTCCGGTCGGCGACCAAAACGGATGGTCGAAGCTGGCGTCATCTTCAACCAGTACGGTCACGTCAGCGCTGGTTCCACCAGCGGACGCGGGGACTGTCAGGATCGTGCTTGCTCCGAGCCGCTTGCGATCCTCTCGACGATTTCCAACGAACGCGATCGTGCTGCCGTCTGGCGACCAGGTGGGTGAGCTGTCGCTGACGTCGCCGAATGTAAGCTGGGACTGCTCACCGGACGCGAGGTCGACGGTCCACAGGTGGGCGTATTTTTCGAGCCAGCCGCGCGCGTCGAAGCGATAGCGGAGGTCGTGGATGATTCGTTCGTCAGCCACCTGCCCATCTGTCGATGGAGGGAGGAACGAGTCACTCTCCGACACATCATCACTGGCGACGAAGGCGATCCGACCACCGTCCGGAGCCCAGGAATGTGAGGACGCACCGTTCGGGTGGTTTGTGACCTGTATCGCCTCACCTCCATCGATGCGGATCGTCCAAATCTGGTTTCGAGGTTTGGCCGTGGCAGAATCGTCTTTCGCCTTGGCTTTCTCTGTGCCCTTCTTACCGAGATCTTCGGTAGATTTCGTTTCAGGGAGAGCCAGCATTGCGGGTCGATTCGACACGAATGCGATCGATCCGCCATCCGGTGACCATCTGGGACTGGCATCGCGAGCCGAACCGCCAGTCAGTTTCCGAGCATCGCTACCATCTGCGTTGGCGATCCAGATCGCCGAGAAGTAGGCATCCTTGTCCTTGTCGAGCCGGGTTATCACCCATGAGATCAGGCGTCCGTCCGGAGACGATTGAAGGTCACCGACCATCTGAATGGCGAACAGATCATCGGCTGTGAGCGGACGTTGGCGGGGAGAAGACATGTGGCGAATAACTCCTGGATGTGCACACACGGACAATCGATTTGGGGCAGCATACCCTCACCGACCGCAAGACTCAACACGTTGCGTGGCTGTCCGGGGCAGTCGCCTATACTTGGGCGTATTGGACGAGTATGCACGTCGCTGCCGGGCGTTTCTGCGAACGGCGATCAATCCTGCCTGGAGCATCCACGTGACTCATCAACTAGCCATATCTTTCGTGCTCGTATCTGGAACAGTCTGAATTCGTGTCGAACAAGTATCCCTTTGAACCGCAAGAGTCGGATCAATTCCCCGGAAGGCATTCAGGCTCTCCTGCGCGGCCGGGCTTTGCCATGCGGTCGGCGCAGACGGTCGCCGGATGGCTCCTGATTGTCATCGCCTGGAGACAGCGGCGACAAGACTTCAGCCGATTCCTGGTCGCAATGCTCTTCCTGATCGGCGGCCTCGGTTTGGGGACGGCCGCCGCCTTGATGGACAACTATCTCCACCGAGGTGTTGAGAGCGGTGCGGAGCAGCCATACGTCCTCAAGCCAACAGGCAAGGACCTCGCGACCAACATCGACCTGCGCCTCTTTCCCGATCGGGAAATCGACAGTGTTGCCCAGGAACTGAATCAAAGCGGATTTCGGTATGTTCGGCAGGAATTCTCTTGGCGGCAGATCGAACCGAATCAGGGCGATTTTCAGTGGGCTGCCTATGATGCAATTGTCCAGACGCTGACGAAATACGACATCAAGGTCATCGCCGTTATCAAGGAGGCACCGGTGTGGTCTACCGGATCGGGAGTCCTCAAGGCCACCGACAGTCCGCCGTCCGATCCTGCGACGATTCAGGCGTTCACCCTGGCGCTGACGCAGCATTATGGGGATGGTCTCCCGTTCCTGCAGATCTGGGACCAACCAAATCTTGCCTCCCACTGGGGCGGAACTCCATCGACTGGCGAATCGTTCCTGCCGTATCTGGGTGCCGCGTTCAACGGCGCGCGCGCCGGCAATCCTGAGGTCAAGATTGTCACTCCCGAACTCGCAATGAAATCTGATCAGGTCACTGGACAGACTGATCTCGAATTCATGCAGGATCTGCTCCGGGTGAACGGTGCACCGTTCATTGACGTCGTGGGCATCACGCTCGATGGAGGCAAGTTCTCCCCCGACGATCGCCGCGTGAATGCTGATCGCCTGAACATGTCGCGGGCGATTCTCTTTCGCGACATGCTGGTAAAGGCCGGATATATCCAGACGCCGATCTGGGCAACGTCGTTTGGATGGTCGGCACAAGGGTCGGTAACGCGCGACGACCAGGGCGAATACGTCATCCGCGGCATGAACCGGAGTTGGTCGGAATGGCCCTGGATGGGACTCATGGTCCAGTGGTCGTTCATCGACCCGGACGCAAATTCTCCCGGCGCGAATTACGCCGTGGTCCTCCCCGACGGTCGAGGAACCCCACTCTATGCGCAACTCACGGCATCTACCGTGCGCACTCGCGCAGGTGTGGCCAATACCGGTTTCGCGCCGATGGATTCCTCTGCTGTCACCTATGAGGGAAACTGGCAGGATCAGCATCTCGAAGGGCGAACATTTCGTACTACGAGTGAGTCCGAGGCATCCGCAACGCTGACATTTCGCGGCACCGGGGTTATCGCCTATATCCGCACCGGACCTCAATCCGGCACTATCCGGATTGAACTTGACGGCAAGGTCGTCTCTGGCGGGTTCGGCGAGAGTGGAGATGAATGGAGCTTTGAGGATCCTCTCGGCACCAACGATTTCCCTCACACCTTGCTCGCAGATCTTCCCGATACGCAGCATACGCTGACGCTGACGCTGGTGGGATCGGGGGAACTCACCCTTGGTGGATTGGAGGTCGTTCGGAATGCCCCATTCGTCTGGCCAGTCATGTTGATCACCGTGGGCGCGCTGTTGCTGATCTTCTTCGCGGTGCGCTCGTTGATCTATCTCGTGGCAATCAGCGCCGGGTACCTGCAGCGACGCTCCGGGATGGATTTGTGGCCGCAACTGCCGCAGATGCCAGACTGGCAACCTCGCCGCAGGACGTAATCGTTCAAAGCCTTCAGCAGTTCAATCCGCTACGGGAACGGAGGCGTATTCCAGCAGGATGGCCTGGGTTGAAGGTTGCCTATCCTCATTCCGGCCGCTGCATTTTCAAAATGATCGTTGTGTGTTCATTCCCGGCGTCCGCCATCTGTTTTGAGGCGAGCGGATCATTTTGACCCGGTTGACCCAGTCATGCAGGGTAAAAGCGCGGAATCGTTGTCCAGGGAAGTGAAAGAGTACACTCCTGCATGGCAAACTCGTGATGTTGGTTTCGCGCTCAGTCGATTCAATGCAAACGTCCGTGATTTCAATGACGGTTGCCACGCACTCCACAAGGCACTCGATTTCGGGAGGCTGCCCGCATTCGTCGTGATTCCGGATTTCGCTTTCAAGCGGCAGCCTAGATGGAACCGTCAGATGAAGCCGGCAGAGCCGGATGAGCATGATCAGAGGCGTGATGAGCAACGAATCTCCTTCGGGTCCCAAATTAGGTGAGGACAGCGCGATACCTTTGGAGGCAGATGCGGCAAATCTGCACGACCCGGTCACTGTCGTGATAGATGGCTCCGAAAGAGCGTCGAACGATGAGAATGAGGATCCGGAAAATCTGGGACGGCGCTTTTTGCAGCCTCGCACCCTGATTTCGTTCGGCTTGGCGCTGGTGATCATCGTCTTTGTCTTCTCTCGCCTCAATATCAATCCGGCGTTGGTTTGGTCTCGAGTCAAACAGGCGAATCTGGGACTGTTGCTGGCAGCCGGAGTCGTGTACTACTCGTCCCTCTTCGTGCGTGGACTGCGCTGGAAGATGATGCTCGGACGAGTCGGTATCGACGAGAAGCACGGCTATGAGATGCCTGGTCCGGTGGGCATGTTTCACATCATCTTTCTGTCATGGTTCGCAAACTGTGTTGTCCCCGCCCGACTCGGTGATGCGTATAGATCCTTCCTCCTCAAGCAAAAGAACAAGGCATCGTTCGGAACGTCTTTGGGGACCATTCTTGCCGAGCGCTTGATCGATCTCGTAACGTTGATTTTTGTGCTGCTGGTGGCGGGCATCGTCGTTTTTGGAACGAAGGTTCCGCATCGAGCCGAGCAGGCATTCCTGATCGGCGCTGCCGTCGTGATCGTCGGTGTCATCGGTGTCATCGTGCTCTTCCTCGGCCGAAACCGATTTGAGCGATGGATGCCAGACCGATTCATCATCCATTATCAGAATCTCAGTGAGGGAATCTTCGAGATCCTGAAGCGTCCAATTCCGTACGGGATCATTGGAGCTGCGCTCTGGATGTTCGACGGGGTTCGAGTGATGCTTGTCGCCTGGGCACTCAACTCTCATCTCACCATTGCGGAGGCAACAGTCGTTGCGCTCCTGAGTGCTCTGGCGACTGCGATACCGCTGACTCCGGGAGGCGCCGGCACGGTCGAGGCGTTCATGATTATTATCCTTCCGTGGGTTGGCATCCGGGGGGATGAAGCGGCTGCCCTTGCGCTTCTCGATCGCGTCGTAACCTACTGGAGCCTGATTGCGATTGGCTTGCCTGTATATATCGTGTCGCTACGTCATGCGGTGCCGACCGGTAAATCGACGGGCAAAGCGGCGAGAAAACAATCGGCTGGCCAGTATTCGACGATGTCCCAGACAGCCGATTCGGATGTTTGACGGTATGAGATCATGCAGATTCGATCAAAGGTGATAAGGAGGGCTTGTTGGGGCTGTTCAGCAAATATTATCTGAAAGATAGTGATGCGCCGGACGAACAGGCCCTCGAACCTGAGATCGTGATCGACGAAGGGTTGGGTCCGCTCTGGCCCCCTTCACCGAAAGTGCAGATACTCCTGATTGGTTTGGGGATCTTCCTCCTCAATCTTGTCCTTCTGGTGGTTTTTGCGATCGTGTTGTGGCAAAACGGATAAAACGATTTCCCGCGTCGGCGGCCAATACGAGCGAGGATGTTCCATGAGTGAAGATCTCAGCATGACGCCGACCGAATTTCGGCGAGTTACCGACGCGATAGAAGCAGAAATAAGTAAGGTCATCGTTGGTCAGCAGGGCGTCGTGCGTAATGTGGTAATCGCCTTGATTGGCGGGGGCCATGTCCTGCTCGAAGGCGTGCCCGGGCTCGGCAAGACGCTTCTCGTTCGAACGATGGCGGATGTTCTAGATCTGCGGTTCAGCCGGATCCAGTTCACGCCGGATCTCATGCCGGCCGATATTACCGGCACGAATATCGTTCAGGATCAGGTGGGCGGTGGCCGAGTCTTCTCATTCCGCGAGGGACCTGTCTTTTCAAACCTGGTGCTTGCCGACGAGATCAATCGCGCCACGCCGAAGACCCAGTCAGCGCTCCTGGAGGCGATGCAAGAGGGAACGTGCACGGTGGCGAACCAGATCTTCACGCTGCCCAAGCCTTTTTTCGTGCTCGCCACGCAAAATCCCCTGGAGATGGAAGGTACCTATCCGCTTCCCGAGGCGCAACTCGATCGCTTCTTCTTCAAGCTGATCGTCCCATTTCCATCGGCCGCGGAGATGCACGAAATCGTTGCCCGCACCGCGCTGAATGTCGCTGCGACAGTTGCTCACGCGGCGGATGGGGCTTCGATCGAGCATATGGGCAATATGGCGAAGCACCTTCCCGTCACGCACGCGGTCATGGATTATGCTGTCCGCCTCGTGCTCTGTACTCACCCGGATCATCCGCTTTCGCCTGGCGTCACGCGTGACTACGTTCGTTACGGGGCGAGTCCCCGTGGTGCCCAGGCGTTGGTCGCGGCTGCGAAAATCCGCGCTATTCTCGCCGGCCGGGTGAATGTCTCGTTCGACGATGTCCGCGAAGTTGCCATGCCAGCCCTGCGTCACCGAATCATCTTGAACTTCGATGCAGAGGCGAACGGCGTGACATCCGACAAGGTCGTGACGCGAGTCCTGGAAGCGGTTCCCGAGAGCGGTTTCTGATAGAGCCGAATTCTTGTTCGGCTGACCCCATCCACACACATAGAATCGTTTCGTAAAGCTACAAGCCGGTAAACCGTTGACACGTGCAGAGGATGTGCAGTCACGAACCTCGTTTTCTGGCTTCTGGTGTCTAAAAACGCGCGGTAAGCCAGTTGTTCCGTTCGCGGTCCGAGTGCCTATCGTATGGAAAGGCCTTTCATTGTCGTCAACCACTCCTGGACGAAACGCTCGCCGTCTGCTTCGAGCACTATGCGGGCATTTGCGAGATCCGCTTGTGCCCACGAACGGAAATCGGCGATCGTCGAGCCCCTGGTGAGGGAACCGCTCAATTCCACATCCACTCGAGCAGATGGAGCGCGTTGGACAAGCGTTGGATCAACGGCGATGCCCAGCGCGAGCGCGTCATGCATGGGGCACTGGCGTTCGGAGGTCCCGTAGCGTCCTGCGTAGAGATCGAGATAGCCGTCGCTGATGCGCAGGAGATGGATACCCTCAGGGCTTCCAAGGTCGCGCAGGTCGTTGAGCATCGTCTCGGTGACGCGGGCACGTTCCGTTACATCGAGTCCCACGATGGTCAACGGCCATCCAGCTTCGAGCACGATCTGGGCGGCCTCCGGGTCGTGCCAGATATTTGCTTCCGCCGTTGCGGTCACGTTTCCTGGAACGTGGAACGCGCCACCCATGATCACCACCTGTTTGTATGCTGCTGCGATCGATGGATCCCGCATGAGTGCGATGGCGAGGTTGGTGAGCGGCCCTACGGCGACGAGCGTGATCTCACCTGGTCGTTCCCTGGCGAGGCGAACGAGCTGATCGGGTGCAGACTCCAGTGACGCTTGGTGAGCGGCCGGTGGCAGGTAGGTATCGCCTTGCCCATCCTGGCCATGTATATCCTCGTTGAAGAGCGGCTCGGGGCCTATCAACGGCTTGCGCGCGCCCCTGGAGACAGGTATGCCTGGGCGATCGCCGATCTCTAGGAGGCGCAGTGCGTTCTCGGTGGTCAGGTCCACGCTTACGTTGCCCCATACGGTTCCGATGGCGATGATGTCGATAGTGGGCGCTGCAAGCCCATAGAGGAGGGCCATGGCGTCGTCCACACCAGGATCGCAGTCGAACAGGACAGGTACAGGCTGAGATGAGCTGGTCATGATGGAAACTGCTCCTCGTTCGAACCCCGATATACGCTGAGCGAATGATACTGAATTGTCTCTGCGCTGAACGTCCGCGAGCGCATCCGGGCGAGTCGGCTTGACGCTCCACGAGACGCGGTGGTATGCTTCGCGAGCGCTGGAGGCGTGGTGTAGTGGCCTAACATGCAGCCCTGTCAAGGCTGAGACCGCGGGTTCGAATCCCGTCGCTTCCGCCGATACGTTATTTCGTCGTCGAAAAGGTAGGCGAAGAACGGACGAATTTCCGGCCGTGGCACAACAGCCACTGCCGTTTTGTTTGCCACGACCGCCTCTGAGAACAGCTCCCGCGCCATTCGATTTCTCTCCTCGGGTGGCGCGTCGCTCCATGCAAGCGCGAGGTCGGCAAGTTGCTCTGCAACTTCGTCACTGCCCGCTAAAGGCGTTGGCAGCGCGTCAAGCTGGCGCTGCATCTCATTGCGCCGCTCCTGATACTCCATGCGATTCAGATCCCATTCGAGGTGAAGATGACGTGCCGCTGAAGTAGTCGCCGGAGCCGCTTCCGTGAAGCCTCGGAAGAGACGTCATGTTGCTGGCCCTGCATGTATGCGTTGATCAGGCGTTTACGTCGCACCGGATCGACATCAAAGTTGCTCAGCACGGCGCCGATCTGGCTCTCGACGACATCGGCGAAGAAGGTCGGCTCTGTGCAACCTGTGCCTTGCACCCGTCCTGAGCACTGGATTCGTCGACGGCCGTCACTCCGACCGCTCGATGTCATGCTCTTGCCACAGGATGCACACGTTGCGAGTCCTGAAAGCGCCCATGGTGAACGAACTTCAGAGACGCGACGTGGACGCCGCAGGTTGGACTTACGCGCTACATCGGCACGTTCGAAGAGGACTGGGTCGATCAGCGTGCCATGCTTACCTGGCAGCCAGCCGCCGTTCCCATCCGGCAATTCCCCAAGATAGAACCGGTTGCGCAGGATCACTCGTACGGTGTCCTTCGTAAACGGATTCTGTCCACGGTTGCCGCTCGTGTGATAGCCATCTGCGTTGAGAGCTTGTGCGATCTCTTTGTCGGTCCGGCGCTCCGCGGCGAGCTTGAACGCCATTAGCAAGCCGGCTGCAGGGATTAGCTCCTCGCGTGTATCAATACTGCACGCCCAAGGCACCATGTTAAGCACCGGGATACCAGCTTCGTTCGTGGTCACGCCGAACGGCAGCAGACCGTTGTAAAGACCTTGCCGCTTGCGCTCGGCCTTCCCCTTCTTCGTCTCCGCACTGAGATTGTCGGAATAGAACTGCGCCATACCCACGGCAGTCGGTGTTATTCACCAGAAATGGGCATTCCGAATGTATCACTGTCATTGGCGTCAGGCAGCTTTGGAGTTGGAATAAACTAGGACCGGACTCCCGGCGTTTTCATAGGGAAACAACCTGCACGGCAATTCCGCTTCCTCGTTTTGGAACAATACTTAACTTTTGACGCTTACGTTGCAGCAGCCGGACTAGGCAGCGCTTTCCACCTCTCATGTTGACGGTCAGTAAATCTAGCCGCACGAGCCTTTAGGTGACATTGAAAGACGCCTGCATCCTGATCATCCGACGCATGCTCGATGGGATCGAGCCGGAAATCCATGCCGTAGTGGAGCATGCCCCCATGCACGTCGAGGGTGTCAAGGCGGTCGAGCATGCGCGTGCCCGCTGGCTGGGCCACAAGGTCCATGCTGACCTGAATGTCGTCGTCCATCACGATCTCTCGGTTAAAGAGGCCGCGACAATTTCCGCGAAAGTCAGAGGCGCGTTGGTCAATCATGTCCCGGCATTCGAGGATGCTGTGGTTGCCCTGGTGCCGGCCACTCCAGGGAATCCCTCGTAGGGGATTATTGACCTACTCATTTATCCATCATGACCGCGGAAGTCATACGCTCTGAGCAACACAAGTCCCAGCATCCCGGCGAAGGCGAGCAGCGTCCCACCCGTCCAGAAGAGTGGCTGTATTCCCAGCAGATCGACCATGATCGCTCCGGCCGCAAGCGAAAGCAGGCGCATTGCGTTCCACGTGACATCAAGCAAGGTGAAGACGCGACCTCGCATAAACTCAGGGATCGCTCCCTGGACCGTCGAACTGAAGACCACCATTCCGGTTGAGGTATTCAGGCCATAGATGAACAGGATCACCAAGGCCACGGGCAATGGGGTGAAGATGGCGATCAGGACATCCCCCACTCCCCGGATGATGTATGGGACGAACAGCCAGCGGGCATTCCGGTAGTCACGGGCCAACGCGTTGGGAATGAGCGGACCGATCAACGCGCCGAGGCCAATTGCCCCAATCAGCCACGCGAACCCGGCCGACCGCAATCCAAGATGTTGTTTGGACAAGATGACGAGCATTGCCCCGGTCGCACCGACCGCGAACGAGGCGAGCCCCTGCACAATGAGCAGTCGTGAGACGAAGCGATCGTGCAGGGCATAGTTCAAACCTGCACGTGCGTCCGAGAAGTAACGATCGAGGCCGCGTGTTGTCTCCTTTGTGAGTTGCCCGGTATGAGCAGGGATCACCAGGCGAACGATCAGCAACGCTGAAATCACGAACGTCACGGCATTGAGCAGGAAGGCGGCATCTGTGCCGATAATCGCAATCAGGCCGCCAGCAATTGCCGAGGCGATGATCTGGACCAATCGTCCCGTCGACCACGACACCGAGTTCGCCGCAAGTCGCTGATCTTCGGTGGTGAGCGAGGGGATCACCGCCTGGACGGTGGGGTTGAAGAACGTGTTTCCAGCCGCCATCCCAGCGGCCACAAGATACGCGTGCCATGCCCCTTGTGGCCAAACCAGCGAGAGCGCCAGCGCCGCCCGCAGCAGATCGGCACCGATCAGCACGAACTTCCGGCTGAAGCGGTCAATGATGACTCCGGCGATTGGGCCGAGCATGAGGGATGGAATAACTTCGACGGCAACCAGCATCGCGACCGCAGCCCCGCGCCCGGTCAGATTGTAGACCAGCACGATGAGGGCAATGTAGTGAAGCGTATCCCCTAGGCTGGAGATGAGCTGAGACAGCCAGAGCGGGAAATAGGTTGGGCTGCGCACGACGGCGCTGTAGGATCGCCCGACCTGGGCAAGACGTTGAGTCATCATGTTGGACATGGTAGAACCTTCCCCTTAGGGGAAGTCAAGTGCAAGAAAGCAGGAGTATCATGGGCATGATGACGGTCGGCAAAGCTGCCGCAGAGGTCGGGGTCAGTCGTAAGACGATTAGGTTGTGGGAGGCCAAGGGGCTCGTGCAGGAAGCTGCCCGCACACCAGCGGGGTATCGGCTGTTTACTGACACTGATCTCACCCGGCTTCAGTTCATTCAGCAAGCGAAGAGTCTTGGTTTCACGTTGTCCGAAATCGGCGAAATCCTATTCCTCCAGGGCGTCGGGGAAACGCCATGTGGGCGCGTCGCACAGGTGATCGCGCAGCGCATCAATGAAGTCGATCGGATGATCAGCGATTTGCGCCAATTGCGCCATACCCTCACCGCTGCCCGGAAACGAGCAGAGGGCGCGTGTCCTGATCGAACCGCATCGCTGGTCTGCCCCATCATCGAGCAGCAAGGAGAGAATCCATGATAATCGCCACTGAATCAGTCATCACCCGCCCCCAGTGCGGAGCGCAGCGTACCGAACACATCCGACGATACCTGTGTGTCTTCTGCCGGTACGGATCTCTGCCGTGCCCACCAATTCAGCGTGAACGTGCATAAGCAGGCTCGTGATGAGTCAGGCGCTTGCATATCATTAGGAGGCCACGAGGCTCGTCATCGGCGTGCCCTAACCAGACCATCGCCAGCGCTGCGAGGAACGAGCAGACAGCCATGCCAACCAGGATCGGGTTGTACCCGCCGAGGAATCAAAAGGCAATTCCGGCACTGACCGGGGCGAGCTACTCCTGCCCCAGACGAGGAAGCCGCGTGCACGGCTGAAACGACTGCTGACGACGACTCGTTGTACATGGAGGATACGATGCAGTTGGCGCGAGTATCACGGAGGAACACCGTCGCCCGCTGCATGGCGGCGAGCTGTCACCAGATCGCCCGGCGTGTTGGCATTAAACACTGCCCAGCGATACTCATCTAGGCGTCCTGTTTCGCCGACATCCAGCCTGTACATTGAAACTGCCGAGGAGATTGCTGTTAGCGAGCGATGACCCTCACGGACCATCAATGTGATCTGGGCAAGGTCTGCGCGCCGGTAAACTGTCTGCAGTGGATGCAGTCCGGTCGGATCGTGGACTGTCACTCCCTTTTCCTCGCCCCTGCCGATAGAGACCATCTCGCGCAGCAACCTGCCGTCCAGAAATGGCATGTCGCACCCTGCGACAATGCACAGGTCGAAGCGCGCGCCCTCAAGCGCAGCGATCACGCCATGAGTCGCACCTTGACCGGCGTCATGGACGCGTCTGACCTCTGCGAGCGACCCCGGGGGGTCCCAATCCGTTTGACCCACCAAGAAGGACTCGTCTGCCACGGATTGTAGCCTGGTGGTCACTATTTCAAGCAGAGTCTGTAAGCTGTGCCCGAGCCGAAGAAGAGCCTTTGGCTCGCCCATCCTGCGACTCCTACCTCCAATCAAGACTGCAGCCGACACGCCTAAACGAGCCATGCGATCGCTCTCTTCGTTGAGTCTCGCGGCGGACAAAGACTGTCTGAATTGGATTCACTTCGCGGATTGCATGGAGGCTCGTAACTTGCTCATCCTACACCCGCAGCACGGTAATGCCGTGCTGCTGCTCGCGTAACTGGCCAGCCTGCAACGCCCCATCAAGGGTCTGTTGTCGTTGACGGCATCGGGGCTGGGCGAAAGCGGTGAGCCGTCTTCTCTCAGCCCCGATGCCGATGCTCCGGCGGTTGCCAGCTAGTGCCGTCACAACATCACCAATGAGCACGGCGCGTCGAAAGATGAGCGGGTTGCACAGGTTGTTGCTTCTCAAGCCGCGAAGGTGGCGAGGCCACGGGTTGGGACGCGGTAGCGTTTGAAGTGAATGGAATACTCTGGCGTAGTGGAAGTCCGCGAACGGCGTCAGTCGATATCCCAATCCAGCATCTGAACCGGTAGACTGGTCCCAAGCTCTACCACCACCATCTCTTCAGGCACGATGAGCAGGCCGTTGGTGAAAGCCAAGCTGGAGAGCATGCTTGCGCCTTGGGCACTGGCAGGATAGGCGACGTAGCCCTCCGACGATGCGTCGATTCGAACCCGAACGAAATGGCGCCGGCCTCCGAAGTTCTCGACCCGTTTCTGTACCCTCGCCAGGATGGTCGGAGGAGAAAGGTTTCGCCGCCCGAGCATCTTCAGGATGACCGGCCGGCAAAACTGTTCACACGCGACAGCCGGGGCCACCGGATTACCCGGCAAGCCCACTATTGGAGTATCTGCGATCCAACCGAAGGCGAGCGGCTTTCCCGGCTTGATTCGAACCTGCCATATCTCGCCCCGCCCCTCACTGCGGAGGACGTCTTTCACCAAATCATAGTCGCCAACGGACACGCCGCCAGTCGTGATCAACAGGTCTGCTCCACGCCCTTCGCTTAACTTCACTCGGAGGGAGTCAGTCGAATCCTGCGCCACGCCGAGCAGAATCGGCTCCCCTCCGAACCGGCGAACCATCGCCGCCAGAAGCGGACTATTGCTGTTCCAGAATTGTCCCGGTCGAAGATCACAGCCCGCATCGACAACCTCGTCCCCCGTCGCCAGGATCGCAACCCGAGGTCGGCGGTGAACCACGGCGCTCTCCAGGCCAATTGCCGCCAGCAGTCCCACCTCAGCGGGTCGCAAACGGGTCCCCGAGGCCAATGCCAACGTACCGGCGCAGACATCCTCCCCGGCAGGGCGAATGTTCTCACCGAAAGCAGTCTGATGGAGGACTCCGATGGACCCATGTCTCCGTCCATGCCCGTCCAGACTCGTGGCCACCTCGTCGGTTTCCTCAAAGCGGACGACGGCGTCGGTATCCACCGGCACCAGCGCCCCAGTCATAATCCGGACGGCGGAGCCTGGCGCAACGCGCTGGTGCTGATGGACCAGCTCAACCTGCCACATCCCTGATTGGCGTAGGTCTTGTCTTCGCTGCGGACGTTCTTGGGCAGGACCATCGAATCGAGTTGTGGCTGTGAGCGAACGCGCTCGAGCGTGTTTTTAACTCGGGTTGGTTTCACGAAGCCTGACGGGTTTGGACGCCGCGAATGACGCATCGGGTGCTTCCGGTACCGAGTCCCTGGTTTCGGTCTTGGCGTCCAGCACGGTTGTCGGTTCGGGGTCACCCGGTGTCGGTGGGGGCACAAGTCCCTTTGCCCCATCAAGCTTGATCCCCTCGATCGAGGAGGCCGCGCCGAGATCGACGCCGGTAAGATCGGCATTGCTGAGATCGGTATTGCGCAGATTCGCGCCGGTCGGATTCTCGGATTTCATTTGCGCACCATGCAGATTGCTGCCCTCCAAGTTGGCATGTTCAAGATTGGTCTCTTGCAGCCAGGCATGCCGGAGCGATGATTTCGAGAGGTCGGTGTCGGCGAGTGTGTCACCGGACAGATTAATGTGATCCAGGTCTTTGCCGGCGAGTTCGTCTTTTGGCATGGTCACTCCCTCACAGTAGACCGTGATAGTGCGATCGAAGAGATCGATCGCCAGCCCAAAAGGGACCGCTCACTGGCTCCAACCAGTCACCATCGTCCCCAATGCCCGGTGTCGTTCGGCGGTATGGCAGGTTCCTTCGGTAAGCCGATGGTGCACGATCCCGGTGGACACCCGACTCGGGATTCTGGCGTTGCAAAGAGCCTGAGGTGAGGATCGCAGATGGCCAACTCCCGGATTTGAATGCTTCCAGTACGCGCACGATCATCTGTTCACACTGCGATAGTGCACGCCGTATGCCTCGGTGGTCACGTTGTGCGTCGCAGGGTGGAATACGCTGCTTGCCGAAATCGACCCCACGCCGATAGACATGCCACGCGGTCTTGGTGGCTTGTCCTTCAAGGATGTCGTCGCAACTGCCTGAGGACGGGCGGGCGACAGGCGTCGTGATAGCCCCGCCGGCTGGCACGATGCCCCTGACGGGTAAACGGCCGGGTGCAGGGCGGGCAGACGCCGTACGAGACCGAGACCGTCCAGCCGTGACGGCGGAAACGCCAGCGGGCGGCATGCACGGCGGATGAGGTCGCGCCGATGGTCGATGCCAGGACATCATCCGGCACCGTGTCGGGGCTGGTCAGAATCAGCCAGCACTGGCTGTCGGTGAGCGCGGTGCGTGCCATTGGCCAACCTGGGCGAAGCCGCAAACGGACGGAGCAAGGACAGCGCGGCTCCCTACCCGTTGCCGTCGATCATAGCAGGGCTTCCGGCCATGTTCCCTGGTGGCGCGCAGGGCAAGGATGACTTCCCTTTTGAAGCCGGGGCGTCCGGGCGTGGCACCTGCCATGCTCATGTACG
>JAABUN010001083.1_pt1 | contig 64438 bp, 53 predicted proteins | sample 5559311 | NCBI WGS metagenome assembly JAABUN01 (sample SAMN10711877, study PRJNA513370) | rock metagenome | isolation source: Antarctica rocks | place: Antarctica: Victoria Land, Siegfried Peak sud
ATGATCAAGTTTAGTTCAATTATGTGTAAGATTATTCTTATGCTCAATGAGAAGAGCCGTGTGAGGTGAGAGTCTCAAGCACGGTTCTGTGAGAGGCTTGGGCTGAAATGCCCTTGCCTACTCGACCAACACTTTCCGACGGCCCGTTCAAAAAGAATATCACCGAAGATGTGCCGGGGCTGGCTTTCATCACCAAACTGCGCCCGGTTACGTATACGCTGGATATAGAAAGCCTTGACAAAGCAAGCGGCGTTACCGAACCAGCCTCAGCAGAGCAAGGAAAGGCAAAAGCAGCGGCAATGATAGAAAAACACACGGGCTTTGTGGCACAGGAGGTAGAGAAAGCAGCAAAAGACCTGAACTATGACTTTGGTGGGGTAGACAAGCCAAAGAACGACAAAGATATGTATGGCCTCGGGTATGCCGAATTTGTAGTGCCACTTGTAAAAGCTGTACAGGAACAACAACAACAAATAGAAGAGCAGCAAAAGCAGATTGAAGAGTTAAAAACAATGGTGAATAAACTTTCCAATGGTAACACTAATATTAGCTTATCCTCTGCTTACCTTGAAGTAAATACTCCTAATCCATCCAAGGGCTCTACAATTATCCGCTATCATATTCCTAATGATAATGCCAGTGCTACCGTAGCCATTACAGATATAAAAGGCAGCCTGGTAAAAAGCATTACACTAAACAGCAGAGGAAGCGGTCAGGTAACATTAAATACCTCAACATTAGCAGACGGTTCCTATAATTATACCTTGTATGTAAATGGCAGACAAGCAGACAGTAAAAGAATGCTTGTCTCAAGATAACTGCTAAAATCATTTTATTTCCTTAAAAGTTGGAAAAGAGAAAAATGCAAAAAACATTCAAATGAAAGCAGCAAACTGTTTATTAATTCCTGCTCTCTTTATCGGCAATTTAATATGGGCGCAGGATGGTAAAATCGTAAGTAAAGAACCGTTTTTTTTACACGACAGTATATTCAAGCGGATTAATGTATATGATACTGCATTGAGTATGAAACTTAGAAGTGTTAATTTTTACCGGATAAGCTATTTGTCAGATGGTTTAAAGGTTACAGGATACATTGCAGAGCCAAAGGAAAAAGGTAAATATCCTTGTATCATTTCTAACCGTGGGGGAAACCGGAATTTCGCAAAATGGGATACATTGTCAATTGCATTTTCTCTCGGGCGCATGGCAAGCTGGAATTACGTTGTTATCACAAGTCAGTATAGAGGCACTGATGGAGGAGAAGGAATGGAAGAATTTGGAGGTAAAGATATTGATGATGTTCTAAATCTTATTCCTGTGCTTTCGCAATTACCAGATGCAGATACTTCAAGAATTGGTATTAAAGGGGCAAGCAGGGGTGGAATGATGACCTATTTGGCAATGAAAAAAACATGCAGGTTCAAAGCTGCTGTGGTAACATCTGGCCTGGCGAATGCATTTAAGAATATTGAAACCAGACCAGATATGGAAACACGGGTATTTGCTGAATTAATTCCTTATTATAAGATTAACAAGGAAAAAGAATTAAAAGCAAGGTCTGCGGTCTTTTGGGCAGACAAAATGTGTAAAACAACACCTTTGCTCATTATGCAGGGAAGCTCTGACTGGAGAGTTCAACCTGCTGAAGCTTTGGAACTTGTTCAAAAGTTATATGAATGCAAACATCCTACAAGATTTATTTTATATGAAGGTGCTGACCATGGAATAAGAGAGTTCAGCGCAGAGAACTTTGCAGAAACAAAAAGGCATTTTGATTATTACTTGCGGGATGGAAAAAAATGGCCGAGTATGGAACCACATGGATTATAAAACGGTGTAGAGAGAAAGATCATATTCACATAATCGGGCAGACGACCCTGTCACTTGTAAGAAACAGGAAGTTTCTCTCGTGACATTATATGTATTTACCATTGAGTAGAATGAAATATTAAGGGTGGAATTATAGGTTTTAGCATGAATTCAGGCATTCAAAACGCATCTTTCATTCAGTGTGGTTATTGGGATAGTCTAAAAAAGGATTGCTAAGCGGTGAAAAATTACAGTTTGATTTAAGGAGATTAGAAAATGCTTATTTGGAAAAGAATAAACATGAGATGGAAATTACAAAGCATATTTCGCAGACACTTAATAATCAGTTGCGATTTTGTAACTAAAAAAATGGAGAAATGGAATTCATTTTCATTCAGGAATTTAGTACTGACAACAGATAATAATTTTTGAGCAATTACTGCCTTAATTAAGTAAGAAGCTGTAAGAATATGGAGTTTAGCATTTGGAGTTTACTCCAGGTACTTTTCCCGTTCAATGGAGTTTTACAAACATTAAGATTAAGTATATAAAAACTATACAAATGAATTCCTATTATTTAAAAAAATCGCTTGCATTGGTTTCTCTTTTCCTCTTCATGCAGGTTTTCTGCTATGGTCAGACCTGGAATGGCTCTGTAAGTAAAAACTGGAATGATCCGGCGAACTGGACCCCCAATGAAGTTCCGACAACTTCCAGTAATGTTACTATTAATGCATTAACAACCAACTGGCCTACACTTCAGGGAACTGTAACGATTGCAAGTCTTACCCAAAGCGCTGATACATTAGATTTAAATGGTAATTCGCTCATTTGTTCAGGGACTTTAGATTTAAGAGGCGGTGGAATTACAACGGGAACTATTCAATCCGGCACCGGATTTATTAATGCCATACTCGTAAAAGGAAACTTAACTCTGTCTGTTGATTCCAGTCATGTTCTTCAAATTACAAATTCAATATTTAAAGGAGCAAATAATATATTTACGGCAGGATATTTTAATGAATTTTCAAACAATGTTTTAGGTCAAACCGGCAAAGGCACCACTACCCTCAATTCCCTGCTTAATTCTTCATCTAAGGTAAGTTCGTATGAAGGGAAGAACAAATTTATGAATGATTTGAAGATTTTGATATATGCACCAGTTGCAAGTGGAGGTAACTGGTTCTACCAGGGATCCTATGCAGGGGATACCATTATGGGCAATGCCACCATAAAATTACAAGGAAACACTCAACTTCTGATGGCATCCAATTCAAATCAAAACTATATAGCAGGTAATTTTATCATTGATGCGGCTAATGGCCAACCTGGCATTAGTTTTACTGACAGCCTCACTGTTAATGGCAATTTTATTGGTCAGAATTTTTCATCAAATCATAACCTATTCACCTTAAACAACCTTACCGTAAAAGGTACTGCACCTACTGATTTACAATGTGGCAGCGGCAATATTAATAATTGCAATTTCTGCGAAAATTTTACAATGTTAGTAGATTCAAATTCAAATTACACACTTCAGAATAATAACTTTAAAGGGGCGTCCAATACTATCACAGCAGGTTATTTTGGACGTTTTGAGAACAACGTTTTTGGACAAACAGGTACCGGCATCACTACACTCAATTCCCTGCTTACTTCTCAAGGTAATGTAGTTTGGAATGAAGGAAACAACAGATTTTTGAATAATTTAAACATGGTTATATATGCTCCTGTTGAAAGCTATGGTAATAAGTTACAAATGGGAGGATTCGGGCAAGATACGGTTAACGGCAATGCTTTTATAAAACTTCAAGGTAATTCTCACCTCCGGATTGGATCAGTTACAAACCAAAATTATATAGCCGGCAATTTTACACTTGATGCTGCAAACACTCAACCAAGTATTTATATTACTTCCGTCACCGTGGGTGGAAATTTTGCTGGCCAAAATTTTCTATCAAACCATAATTTATTCGCTTTAGAAAACTTTAATGTAAACGGCACCGGGCCTACTGGCAGGTTTCAATGCGGAAGTGGCAGTATCGTCCATTGCAACTTTAATGGAAATTTCACGATGGCGGTTGATCCTGATTCGGGTTATATAATTCAGGGGAATAATTTTAAAGGTTCAAATAATACTTTCTCAGCAGGATATTTTCCACAGTTAGCACAGAATGTTTTCGGTAAAACTAATGTTGGTACCACCACATTCAATTCCATGCTTACTTCTGCAGATACTGCAGATTGGGCTGAGGGAGATAACAAATTTTTGAATGATGTAAACCTTTCAGTAAATTCATCGAACAGTAGCGGGTTAAACAGATTTCACCACGGCGTAAGTGGCGGTGACACTACCATAGGAAATTTTACAATAACCGCAAATGGCAACAGCACTGCAATTCTCAATAAAGATTATATCGGTGGAAATGTAAGCCTCAATAATAATGGTAAAGGTTCCATAGCGCAGCAGGATTTAACATCCCGGATGACTCTTTATGGTAACGATACGGCAACTTATAATTATACGGGAACAATACCAGGCATAAAAAATATAAGCATTAATAAAAATGGGGGTCTTAAACTGCTTTCTCCCCTTATCATTGATAACAATACAACATTCAGTAAAGGAGTTTTTCTAACAGATTCTGTAAACGTTTTAACCTTTGCCAACAGTGCCACAGCAATGGGCGCAGGTGATTCCAGCTATGTTAATGGGTTTGTAAAAAAGACAGGAGCAAATGCATTTACTTTTCCTCTTGGAAATACATTATATGCTCCTTTGAGCATTACTGCACCAGCTACCGCTACAGATGCTTTTATGGCAACGTACATTTATAAACAACCAGGCGCTGATGGATATGATACTGCCAGTAAAGCTTCTACTTTGGATCATTTATCGGGAAAGGAATATTGGAAATTAGATAGAATTGAAGGCAATTCAAATGTATCTGTTACATTAAGCTGGAAAGCCGGAAGAAGCGGTACTGTAGTTAACATTTCAAATTTGAGGGTAGCCCGCTGGAATGGAACAAAATGGCTGGATGAAGGACAAGCAAACCCTATGGGTACTAACTTATCAGGTACTATTCAAACTGCAAGTGCCATAACAAGTTACAGCCCTTTTACTTTAGCTTCCACCTCCCTCGACAATGTATTACCAATAACGCTTACGTCCTTTACCGCGCAGTTGATAAGAGAAATAGTAAACCTGCAATGGATAACCGCTTCTGAACTAAATAATAATTATTTTGAATTAGAGCGTTCCACAGATGATATTTCATTTGCGCCCATTGCAAAAATTTCGGGAAGAGGAAACAGCAGTGTTAAAAATATATACCAGTTTACGGACTCCCACCCTATAAGTGGCACCAATTATTACCGCCTTAAGCAGGTTGATTACGACGGACATTTCACATTCTCCAATATTATTGTTATAGTTTATAAAGGCACAAAGGAATTGTTCAGGTTGTATCCAAATCCCGCAACAGATGCAGTGAATATTACTTTAGGAGGAGTAAATAATGGAAGCTCGATAATTAATGTATATGATGAGGCTGGAAAGCTGATAAGGAGCAGGAATATCCATGGTAATTCAACTAATGTACAAATTAATATTAAGACATTACCGATTGGCGTATATGAAGTGGAATGTAAAAATGGTAAAGATCTTCAGGTTTTGAAGATGATAAAGCACTAATTTGAATTGAATAACCAGTAACATCTCTTTAAGGAATTATTGGCTTTGAAATATTAGTTATGAATTGATAGTTGCTAATGTTCTCTTCGAGTCTTTGAAGTAAGCGCAATACTATTTATCACTGCTATTGGTTTAACGATATTCGGGATACAATTATTTAAATGCTCGTCAGTAAAATTGTAACATTTCGCGATTACAAGCAAAAAGGTGTTTAATATATGGGGATCAGTTGAAAATAAATACTGGTGGCTTTGTTTTTTAAGCGTAACGCTGATGCACCTTCTTTTTTTAACTCTGTAAATGAACTGGACGTGTGTATTAGTTTTCTCTTTGCTTTTAGACAATAAACTATTCGTACTTTTTTTGCCGAATATTATTAAAAGTTCCTAACCAATTTAGCATAGCTGAATTTCAACCATAGCTGTAGTTTTCTTAAATTTATTCTTGAAATCTGTTTTGTTCTTTCATATTCATCTAACAAATGGCTTAATTCTTTTATTTTAATCTGGTAATTAAAATATATTTCTTCTAATACTTGTTTATTATCTTTTAGCTCTGTTACTTTTTGAAATACCTGGTCCTTTTCGTCAATTGATATTTCTTCCATTCTTTGAATTGTATCTTCAAGCAGCATGGAAAACTTTTTGTGTATGAGGTTTGTTATATGAGGCTTCATATCAGAGTCGGGATTATCAACTACTTTGAGTTCAATAATTACGTAATAAATATTACATAGAGATAAAAGGAGTTAACAAAGAATTCTTTATTTAAAAACTTTTTAAAAAAGCTATTACTGCTTTCGTGCTTCTTTCTTTGCTCATTGTACTTCCAAGAAAAAGATGAACAGGTTATCATTGAAGTAAACCTACAGCCAATAGTTGTACTGCTTGAAACAAAAAGATCAGGAAAGAAAAACCGCCTCAGATTTTATTTCGAGACGGTTTTAAATATCAGCACCTTAACTTCTAAATCAAATCACTTACCCCAAACCGCCCACTGAGCTGTCCAGTCGTTAGCGGCATCCATTGCCCCGATAAATGTTACCTTATCAAAAAAAGCATCAGATAAAGTTCCCACATCAAATTTTGCTGCTGTTGTAAGAGCAGGAGAAGTTGCCTGAGGTTTTAGGTTTGGAGTAGCATTATTAAATGGATCGGTTAAATTAATATCACCTGCATTTGCAAACAACTGGCTTTTATAATTGGTAAGCGTTAAAGTTGCCAAAGCAGTCGAGTCGAGAAAAATACCGGTAGCTGCCACACGAAAAGGACTTGCAACGGAATGCAAGAAGCTGTTATAAAACTGGCTCACACCTTGTGCATAATACGAAGCTGTAGAGTCCTGCTCCACATCTAAACCAGCTTTTTGACCACCTATAACAATAGAATTTGCAAGAATAAATTTTGCGCCCCTTCTCCAGCGCATACCGTAGCCATAATCGGCACTGGTATTTGCTGCATTATTTGGGCCGATAGCAGTAAAGTTAGATAATACAGGATAGGTGATCGGAGCTTTACTTAACAAAAAACCATTGGAAGGGTTAACGTTATCTACTTCAAAATTATTTGAAATATCACCGGTAGTTCCTTTAGGATCAGTAAATGCAGGATCTTTAACTGAGATAGCAAATTGAATTTTTCCTGAATAACCGTCGTCCATATCAAAATCATCATCGGCAATGTTATAAGCAATCAAATGCTTGCAGTTAACGGTTCCGCCAAAAAATTCAAAACCATCATCAAGACCTCTTATTAACTGTACATAATCAATAGTGGTTCCTGATCCTACACCGTATAGAGACAGGCCATTCACTTCATCCCCCGGATTAACAGCCTTACCTGCATATTCAATTCTTACATATTTTAAAACGCCTGAATTATCTGCATCATTTGTTCCGCCAAAAACACTGAACTGGGGATCAACTCCGCCTTCTATTACCGAATGGTTACCATTTCCCCTTGCCTGCCCTACAAGAACAATACCGCCAAAATCTCCGGGAGACTGTGTTGTCTCATTAGATGTAAAGACAATAGGTTCAGCAGCAGTACCATTAGCCATTATTTTCGCAGTTCTGTAAATAACCAATACACCTGCAGAGTCTTTAGTAGAAACGATCTTAGTTCCGGGATCAATTGTAAGTGTAGCTCCATTAGTCACGTACACATAACCACGAAGCCGATAAACTTTGTCTTTTGTCCAGTGCTGATCGGTAGAAATTACTCCTCTTATGTCCCCAGATTGGCTGGTAGTATCGCCAGGGGTTGTACCCGTACCAGGATCGGGCAGATCATCACTCTTTTTACACGAAGCAAATAAGATTGCTCCCAAACAAAACATCGCTGTTAACTTTTTCATTTTTTCTTTAAAATTTTATTGAGGCAAAACTCGCCGTAGCATGTTAACTCTGCATTAAGCTAAGGTTAACTGTTTATCAATTAATAGTCTGGTAAGGCTTGTTTTATTGAAAATTGTATTTAAACGATACTGTACTTGTAGTTCCGTATTTATACGAATTGATTATTTTGTCGTCACCTGCTTTATAGTTTATATTTGATGGGTTCGGATCAAATTTATAATACCAGCTAAAAGGTTGTGCAAGTATATCACTTATTGTAAGTTTTACTTCAAGCTTATTTTTTGCAAACTTTTTAGTTAGCTGCACATCAAACATGTCTCTTGGCCGTTCATATATATTCAAACCTGCACCTTGTCTTGCCCTGAATCTTAGTCTTGGTCCTATTTTATTATACAATGCATTTACTACAAAATCTTCTTTAGGAGAGGAATAAGTCAAACCTGCATTTACCACGTATGGCGATTGACCCTGTAAAGGATTGCTGGTGCTGATACCTGCAAAGGTTACTCCACCTTTTATGTATGCAGCATTTGCATAAGCTGTTAACCCGTTGAAAAAAGCATTATTGATAAAATTGAATTTTTTTCTTGCCTCCAATTCAATTCCGTATGAATTTGCATGATCAGCATTGCTATAAGAAAACTTGTCGTTACCTAAGTTTACCTGTTCTATCGGTTTTTCGAAATATTTGTAAAATAAACTAGCAGATAATATTTCACCGGCTGATGGAAACCATTCATATTTTAAATCAGCATTTGTATTTTTAGCTCTTACCAAATCAGGGTTTCCAAGTACTGAAATATAATTTTCATAATCATAAGTTTCATATGAAGCCAATTCCCTGAACTCGGGCCTGTTAACTGCCTGTGAACCGGCTAACCGGAGATTGGCTTTGTTGCTGACAGAATACGTTAACAGTAATGAGGGAAGTAGATCAGTATTGTCTTTTACAATATTCTTCTTATTTGCTGCTGATACTTTTTGATCATATTTTTCAACTCTTGCACCCCATGTCATTTTCAGCTTATCTGAAAACTTGTTATCAAGCATTACATATCCCGCATTCGAAACAACCTGCCCCTTATAATCTATTGATTGAGAAGGAATGTTGGCAAGTGATAAATTGTACTGATCTATTGTTTGAGGCTGTAATACATTTGAAAAATCTAATCCCTTTGTTATCTCGATTGGAGTTCTGATACTGTTTAGGGTACCATAACCAAGAGCATCTACCTGTACATTTCTGTCTCTGAAATAGTTGTATGTACCAAATTTCAGCTTTTGCTGTTTTCCAAGCCAGTTGAATTGTTTTGTGAAATTCAGATTTGCACCATAAATACCTTCTGTTAAGAAAGAATAAATTCTGCCGGCATTTCTTATTTCAGGGGAATTTTCATAACCAACATTCAGAAAGTATCTTGAAGGATCATCGCTGCCGGTAACAAAAGTTAAAATCCTTTGGTCAGGCTGGTTTCTGTAAGTGAAACCATAAGAGCTCGCCCAATCTATCGTCCAGTCTTTTTTCAGGCTATGCAAACCTTCGAGCACCGAATTTAAAAGGCCGTTGTTCATAGCTTCATTATTCGTGCTCTTATAAAAGAATACGTCGGGATTATTTACCTCGTTACGCCCGTTTCTTAAGGCTGTAGTTTTGGTAAAGTCGTTGTTGAAAATATTTTTCCATGACAACTTACTTTTTCCAAAAGTGTAGGTGAGATTTAGTAAAGCGGAAAGATTTCTTCTCTCATCGTAATTAATGGTCTCATACTCATATTGAAACAATTTATCACTGGTTGGAAAATAGTCACTACGTATGCGATCAACAACCCTTCTGCCTTCGCCGTAGTTGACAGAATAAATAAAGCCTAATTTATTATTTCCAATGATTTTTGTGTCTCCACCCGTATACGATAAACTTAAGTTTGGAGCACTTCTGTAAGAAGGGTTAAAACCAAAAGTATTAGGGAAAAGCTTGGTGACTTCTCTTTTAAATTCATTAGAGATGGCGGGATTAAAGAAAGCAGATCCTCTTCTTCTATAATAAGGGCCGGGAATAAGTCTTGATTTATTATCAAACAAACCTAACCAGTCCAGCTTACCCTCATCCGGGCTTTTATAGAAATTTTTAAAAGTTGTCTGAGAATTATACCCTGCAGATATAGAGAATTCACTCAATTTCTTAGAAGGAAAATCTTTGGTAGAAACCTTGATAGCCCCACCTGAAAAATCGCCGGGCAAATCGGGCGTTGCTGATTTATATATTACAAGGTTATCAATTAAAGATGAAGGAATAATATCGAATGAAAATGCTTTTTTGTCTGGCTCAGTGCTTGGCAATACAGAGTTATTTAGTAATGATGTATTGTATCTCTCACTCAGTCCTCTGATGACCACAAATTTATTATCCTGCACAGAAGCACCGCTTACTCTTTTTAAAACTTCTCCTGTACTTCTGTCAGGAGATCTTCTGATAACCTCAGCAGAGATGGCATCGGAGATAGATGAACTGTTTTTCTGTTGTAGATATAAAGAGGAAATAGTTTCTCTGCGTGAGCCTGCAGACCGTACAATAACATCACTTAACTGGCTGCTTGCACGTTTTAATGCAATCTCAAAGGTTTGCCCAACAGTATTTGCCGAAATATTTTTAAGTGTTTTAGGAGCAAATCCAACGCTGGAAACGATTACATTCACTTTTTGGTTTGGGGGAAGCACTAAAAAAAAGCCTCCTTCAGCATCTGAATTTGTGCCTTTTTTATTTTGTTCAATAACTATAGAAGCTCCCACTACAGGATTGTTACTTTCTATATCTATAACTTTACCTGAAATCCTGTTTGACTGTCCAAAACCAATGGAAACAGTTGTACTAAAAAATGAGAAAAGAAGAAACCTTGTAAGTAAATTTGTCGCCGACATATCTTTTTTATTTGACAGCGAAATTCAAAGGGCAGTATTATTAAATTGTTAACCAAAGATTACTTTAAGGTTAACAAATAGATTATCAAAATTATTGGTTCACATAAAGGTTGACATTTTTCGTTTTGCTATTATTTTTTTGAAATTTCATTATTTAACCGCCTGGTAAAGGTGGGGCAATGAACACTTCAAATACTTCATTAATGAATCCTTTATTTTTACTGCTTACCCCATAGTTAATATTAGAAATAGCCTGTTTCATTACATCCTTTAAGGTGGTTCGATTAGGATTTCGAGTGATAGCTTCTTCACCTGTTGCTGTTGCCGTTCCGATACAACGCTCAAATGACTTTTCCATTTTTACCGTTAATGGCCTGGAGTTCGGCTATAAACCCACGTCTTTTTCGGATAAAGCATTTCACTTCACCGTCAGGAATCTGCATGAAAAGAAAAGAGATATGCCCGGGAAAAAAATTATTAAATATTTCAAATCAGTTGTTTTGAATATGACCACATAATTCTTAACGAGGATTATAAAATGAAAAGGAATAAGCGGGATATTTATAATGCTGTATGGAGTATCAAGGCAAAGCGCAAATAATTTCACACCAGCGTTTGGTGAGATAAGGCATAAATCCTACATTCGAACTGCAATCCTGATCCGTTAGGTCTGATTGCTGTACTTTATCGTATATCTGCATATGAAGAAGGAATTATTATACCTGCATATATTACTTTTTATGTCATTCTCTGCTTTTGCACAGAAGCCGACACCGGCATTATTCAAACCAGTTCCGAATAATGAAACAGGAATCACCTTTGCAAATGTTCTTAAAGAAACCCCTGAGTTAAATATTATTTCCTATGAATATTTTTATAACGGTGGCGGAGTTGGATTAGGAGATTTTAATAATGACGGATTAATTGATATTTATTTTTCCGGCAACATGCAACCTGGGAAGCTGTATTTGAATAAGGGAAACTTTAAATTTGAAGATATAACTGCAAAAGCAGGCGTAGGAGGAAAAAGAGGATGGAAAACCGGGGTAAGCATTGCAGATGTTAACGGCGATGGACTACAGGATATTTATTTGTGCTATTCCGGTCCTCTGGATAGGGAAAAAAGAACAAATGAACTGTATATAAACAATGGCAATCTTACCTTTTCCGAAAAAGCGGCCAAAATGGGTGTTGCTGATTCCGGATATTCTACTCAGGCAGTATTTTTTGATTATGACCGGGACAATGATCTTGACTTATTCGTAATCAATCATAACAATAAAAACCTGCGAAATTTTGATGCTTCCTTTGTAAAAAAAATGGTTGATCCTGATGCCGGAGACCGCCTTTACAGGAATGATAATAATGTTTTTACCGACGTAACGACCGCTTCCGGAATCATTTCAAATCCTCTTGGTTACGGTCTTGGCGTTTCTGTGAGTGACCTGAACAACGACGGATGGCCGGATCTTTATGTTACGAACGATTATGTAGAAGAAGATTATCTGTATATAAACAACCACGACGGTACTTTTTCAGAAAAATTAAAGGATGAGATGGGACATCTTTCCAATTTCTCTATGGGCTGCGATATTGCCGACATCAATAATGACGGGTGGACCGACGTGTTTACAGTTGATATGCTGCCAGAAGGTAACAGGAGGCAGAAACTGCTTTATATGCCCGATAATTATGAGCTGTATAATAACCAGGTGCAGAACGGTTTCTATCACCAACTAATGAGAAATATGCTGCAGCTCAACAATGGCAATGGCACGTTTAGTGAAATAGGCCAGTTGAGCGGTGTGTTCTGTACCGACTGGAGTTGGGCATCGCTTCTCATGGATTTTAATAATGATGGATATAAGGATCTTTTTATTACAAACGGATATGGCCGCGACATGGCGAACCGTGATTTTGTAAAATTTTATGCAAATGAACGATTGAAATATTTACGGGGCGAAAAGAGTGACAATATGTTCAATATGTTGCAGGGTATTCCGGTTACTCCTGTTCATGATTACCTGTATTTAAACAATAGCAATCTTCAATTTTCTGATGTTTCATTAACAGCAGGGTTCGATAAGCAATCGCTTTCAAACGGGGCAGCTTGTGCAGATCTGGATAATGATGGCGACCTTGACCTTGTTATTAATCACTTGAATGCCCCTGCAGAAATATACCGTAATATGGTGGTAGAAAATGGTAATGGCGGTAATTGGGTTCAGTTCAAGATTAAGGGAAAGGGCAATAATAGTTACGGCCTTGGCGCTGCAGTTAACGTATATACTCCGCAAGGAACAATGAAAATGGAAAATTATCCTGTGCATGGCTTCCAGAGTTCGATGCACGAGCCGCTCCATATTGGTCTCCCTTCTCCGCAAATTGATTCAGTGGTTATACGATGGCCTGATGGAAAGATAGAGACATTGAAGAACGTAAAGGCCAATACCATTAATAATATCACTTATCAAACTGATCAGAAAGATCCTGGCAATGAGGAAAAAATTAATTCTGTTTTTTCTGCATCAGCAGCTTCATTGCCATATATGCATGTTTCGCCCGAAACAAATGATTTCAAAGCGCAGCCTCTGATGCCAAATATGATTTCATATAATGGCCCGCGAACTGCTAAAGCGGATATTAATAAAGACGGACTGGAAGATATATTTATTTGCGGAGCACAAGGCCAACCAGGCCAACTGTTGATCCAGCAGAAGGATGGCAGCTTCATTGCAGATGCACAGCCTGATTTTACAAAAGACGCTTTGTCCGATGATATGGATGCGGTTTTTTTTGATGCCGACAATGATGGAGACCAGGATTTGTATGTAGTAAGCGGAGGTTATAATTTTAACCCGGGCGACAACGAATTGCAGGATCGATTATACATGAATACCAACGGTAAGTTTTCTAAAAGCCTTCAATCGTTACCACCAGAATCACTGAGTGGTTCGTGTGTGAGAGTAACGGATATTGATAACGATGGTGACTCAGATATTTTTATTGGAAGCAGGGTGGTACCAGGCAGATATCCCGAATCGCCGGAAAGTCTGCTGCTGATTAATGATGGAAAGGGAGCGTTTACAAATGCGCCTGCAGCAATGAGAACGCCATTAGATTCGCTGGGAATGGTAACGGATGCAGCGTGGGTTGATGTTGATAAGGATGGCAGAAAAGACTTGATTGTGTGTGGTGAGTGGATGAAACTGCATTTATTATCCAATAAAAATGGAAAGTTAACTGATCTTTCTGCTCAATATTTTCCTGATGCCTTAAAAGGCTGGTGGAACCGTTTGCAGCTTACAGATATGGATGGAGACGGCGACCTGGATCTTATTGCAGGCAACTGGGGTTTGAACAGTCCTATAAAGGTCAGCAAATCAGAACCTGCAACAATGTTTTATAATGATTTTGACAATAATGGTTCCGTTGATCCTTTGATTTGTTATTATATTCAGGGGAAGTCGTACCCAATGGCCAGCCGCGATGAGATGACGGACCAGATAGTAAGCCTGCGGCAAAGATTCCCGACGTATGATTCTTATGCGAATGCGACAATGGAGGACATACTAACACCCGAACAATTGAAATCAGCAAAACAATTATCAACTGACTATTTTGAAACTACTTATTTTGAAAACGATAATGGCGTATTTAAAGCGAAGAAACTTCCATTGCAAGCGAATTTCTTTCCTGTTTTTGCAATAAGCACCGGTGATTTTGACCGCGACGGGAAACAGGATATTATATTAGCAGGCAATACAGATCATGCAAGAATAAAAATAGGAAAGATAGACGCAGGTTACGGAGTATTATTAAAAGGAGATGGGAAAGGGAATTTCGAATATGTGCCTCAACTTAAATCCGGGTTATCGGTCAGGGGTTGTACAAGAGATATTATTAAGCTAAACGGAAAGAATGGTGAGCGTGTTATTTTCGCTGTAAATAATGAGGCACCTGTAATTTATTCGTATTGAAGTGTTGTTGGCTGCTATTTATGAAAATTCTTACCATGTCAGAAACTCATATTGTTTTTAACGACCAACTAGAATTATACGGTTACCGTTACATCACAAAAGTGGCTGATATTCCCAAAGAAGAAAATCCTTCACCAGAATTTCAAAAGAAAAAAGTTTTAGCTCTATTATTTGAACAATTTCTTTTGTTTGATAAAATAGCATTGAAAATTGACAGGGAAAATTTAGGGCTATATTTTCTTATCAATGAATTGGGTATTAATAGAGTTGAGGAACTCTTAGACCATGGAATTATTATACCCGTTCTTTGGACTCCAATGATTTTTACATCAAAAGGAAATCGATTGCCCGACGGAAGCTTTGATGAAAATTCAGTTATAGGACAATCTCCAATTATTCCCGGTAGTCTTTCTGGTGAAGACGGAGACCCGGAAAAAAATCTTGACAGATTATTAGGATATTTTCAAATCCATAAAGAAAGAAAAAGACTTTTTAAAAAGAAAGCCTTAAGACAATATATCTTACCTGATAACTCAATTGCTCATCATTCCGCTCAAATTGTACTTGACGCTTATAAAAATAATAGGTTAGAAAATTTAGGGTTAAAAGCAGAAAAGGAACCAGAAAAATTAGATTTAGATGAAAGGTGGTATCTTTTTGTGTTAGGAAATAAAGTTTTAGAAACAACAGTTTTAGCAGAGAAAGGATTTAAAAGCTATGATAATTATCCATGTTTTAATTTAACAATGGAATCAGTAAAGCATATTGAAAGTGCTTATCATGTTTCGCAAAATACGTCTGAAATATTCAAAGTAGAGAATATTGCAAACATTCAGGAACTGGTTTTTGAGAATAAAATTCCATTTCAAAGAGTTTTCGATATTCGATATAAGAAAGATATTAAAGCTTATAGAAAATGGATTAACACAATTTCCGAAAATACCGATACAAAAACTATTACCAAAGAATACATTGATGAAATTGTTGGAAAAACAAAATTTTCCGAATCAATTGGAGGAAAATTTCTTAGAACTGTTGGAATGTTTGGTGTCGGTACAGGAATAGGAGCAGTTCTTGCCAATTTACCAGGTGCTTTTGCAGGTGGAGTTGTAGGCAAGATTGCAGATTTGGGTTTAGCAATGTTGGATACGCATGTTTTGGACGGTCTTGTAAAAGGCTGGAATCCGAGAATGTTTGTTGATGCAATTAAATATGAAAGCCAAGAACCCGCCAAGCTGGAATAAAACGGCAGCCAGCATGAGTTGGGCTGGAAGAATATGGCCATAACAACATATCTTTAATCAACAAACAAAACATGGGCTGAAGCGGAGGTAACACAAAATCCCCAACCTTCGCCAAGCCTTGTTCGAAATATGAAAAAGGTAATTGTATTTGTTGTTGTAATTATATGGATGAACTCTGGATATGGCCAGAATAGGCTATCGTTTACTACAGGCGATTATATCCGTGCATTAAAACATGCAACAGATGTGATGGTGAATGATGTTACCTCTCCGGTAGCAGCTTCAAGATATTATGGATATATTAACCTGGCTGCTAATGAAACTGTTGCACTGTTTGACAAACAACAGCCACATTTTGCAGGGATCGTGAAGGGATTGAATACTATAACAGTTGATGATAATCTCATTAAAAAAAGTGATCCGCAGTTGGCGATAATTCTTGCGTTGTATAAATCTGCAACCAGGTTACTTCCTTCGGGATACTTGCTTCAGAAAAATCTTGATTCTTTAAAACTTGTTGCAAAAAAAAGAAAGCTGTCTTCTGAAAAAATAAATGCAACAGTTGAACTTGTTGATAAAGTGGTTGAACAGGCGCTTGCATACGCATATGCTGATGGTTTTGTGAAACTTAGCGGACTCAGGAGATTTACTCCCCAAACGGGTGATGAATACTGGCAGCCAACTGCTCCGGGCTTTATTTCTGCTATAGAACCGAACTGGAATATGTTACGACCATTTATTCTTGATTCATGTTCACAATATGCCGGTATACCTCCAAATAAATATAGTTCTGATACCAATTCATTGTTTTATAAAGATGTGAAGGAAGTATATAACCTTGGTAATAACCTTTCTAAGGAACAGACAGAGATTGCGATGTTCTGGGATTGCAATCCCTTTGCACTGCAACAGGTCGGTCATTTGGAATTTGGAATTAAAAAGATATCACCCGGCGGACATTGGATGGGAATTACCGGCATTGCTTGTAAAAAGCAAAAATTAAGTTTATCCAAAGCTGCTTATGTGCACACTATGGTTTCAATAGGAATGGCAGATGCGTTCATTTCGTGCTGGAACAATAAATATAAGTATAATAGGGTAAGACCTGTAACAGCTATTAAAAAACTCATAGACCGCAATTGGTCTCCATTACTTCAAAGCCCACCTTTCCCTGAGTATACATCAGGCCACAGTGTCATTTCCACAACTGCATCTACCATTCTCACCCATTTATTCGGTGCTCACTTTTCTTTTACGGACGATACTGAAGAAGAATTCGGTCTTCCTCCAAGAAGATTTAATTCCTTTGCTGAGGCATCGAAAGAGGCAGCCATATCAAGATTGTATGGAGGCATCCATTTCAGGGACGCAATTGAAAACGGTGTAAAAGAAGGTGAACAAATTGGAAAGCTCGTCATTACACGTAGCCCGGATAGCCAGGCAAATAATAAGAATAACGGAAGGACTCTTTCCGCGCAGGTAAATAATAAAGATCAATGACACATTGCAGGCAATTTAAATTCTTTAAAATTTTTCATGTGAAAATCAAATTTTTTTTTCCTGCTGCAGTTATAGTAATAATATTTGCCGCGATCTTTTCCGGCTGTTCCGAAACATCTCAAAAAAAACAAAGTCAATTAATTTGGACTAAAGATATTCCTGTGATCGGATCCCAATCTTCACCACGCACGACAGACCTGAACAATGACGGAACACTTGACATTGTTATCGGTGCGGGAAAAAATGAATTTCAGCAGAGTGACATGGGTATCCTTGCATTTGATGGAAAATCGGGGAATCTGTTATGGAAGCAGCAAGCCCCGGATCAGGTTTTTGGCTCGGCTACCCTGTATGACGTAACAGGGGATCAGGTGAAAGATATATTTATAGGCGGACGATCTCCCCAACTGAAAGCAATTGATGGAAAATCGGGGGGCATATTATGGGAGTATAAGCACGAACGATACAATAATGATCCCATTATGCGTTATGCCCGATACAATTTCAATAATAGTGTTATGGTTCCGGATCAAAATAATGATGGCCTGGAGGATTTGCTCACTATAAATGGTGGTAATGCACGTGCCGAACCTTATTTGAAGACCGACCGTTTTCCCGGAGTGCTTATGTTGCTGGATTCAAAAACAGGAAACGTGATTGCTGCGGATACAATGCCCGATGGAAAAGAATCTTATATGACACCACTGTGTTTTTCTCAGCCCGGAAGCAAGGAGTTATTCATTGTCTTCGGTACAGGAGGAGAAACGATTGATGGTAACCTTTATATATCCACAGTTTCACAACTCCTTTCAAAAAAGTTATCCTCGGCTAAGATCATTGCTGCTGAAAAAGGACATGGTTTTATTGCCCCGGCGACACTGGCGGATATTACTGATGATGGCTATCTTGATATCATTGCTATTTCGCATGGAAGTAAAGCAATTGCGATTGATGGAAAAGATGATCACGTTTTATGGACAAAATCTTTTCCCGGAACTGAATGCAGCAATAGTTTTGCAGCGGGATATTTTACTGATGACAATATTCCTGATTTTTTCACATTCATAAGTAAAGGCCAATGGCCCAACAGCACGGGTTCTGTACAAGTTATGATCAACGGAAAAGATGGAAGTGTTGCCTACTTGGATTCTATCGGTTGTACCGGATTTTCATCGCCTGTTGTATATGATCTGAACAATGACGGGCGTGATGAAGCCATCATCAGCATCAATGATTTTGATTGTTCTTTAGGCTATGCGTCAAAGTCGCCAGGGGTAATGGAAAACAAGCTGATAGCGATAGATTTCGCTAAAAAGTCTGTTAATACCATTGATCAGGCCCAGGGATTTAAAAATATTTTTTCTACACCCTGGATTGGGGATCTTGACAATGATGGTTACCTGGATATTATCTATTGCCAATACTTTCATCACTTCGATTTGCTTTCATTTCTTGGGATGAGGATCAAACGGGTAGGTACTCCTGTAAGAATAAAGAACAACGTTCTGTGGGGAGGGTTTTTGGGATCCAACGGAAACGGCGTCTTTACAGCTAAAACTCTAAAACTTTAAAATTACCTGGATATGAAGGTTTATAACCTCTGGTACCTTTTAACTTTTTTTCTAATAACCGGGTGTAGAAACGAGCAATCGGAACCTTCCAATGGTGCCGGTTCGACACAACTATTTCAATTACTCGAGCCCGAAAAAACCGGAATTGATTTTGTTAACGAAGTTGAGGATGGTGAAAACTTTAATATTCTGACTTATCGTAATTTTTATAATGGAGGTGGCGTTGCGATCGGAGATATTAATAATGACTCATTACCTGATCTTTATTTTACAGCCAATCAAAAAAAGAACAGGCTTTATCTCAATAAAGGAAACTTTCATTTCGAGGACATTACAGAGAAGGCCGGAGTAGGAGGAAAAATGGCTTGGAGCACAGGCGTGACTATGGTTGATATAAATGGTGACGGATTGCTGGATATTTATGTCTGTAATTCAGGGAATGTTGACGGAAATCTTAAAAAAAATGAATTATACATTAATAATGGCGACCTGACTTTTTCTGAAAAAGCCAAAGAATATAATCTTGATAATGAAGGTTATTCTACCCACGCAGCCTTTTTTGATTATGATCAGGATGGTGATCTTGATTGTTATATCCTGAACAATAGCTTTCGAAATCCAGCTAAAATCGAATTATACAGACAAGTTCGACAACAACCTTCACCGGGTGGCCATAAGCTCATGCGAAATGACGGAAACACTTTTACTGATGTAACTGCGCAAGCGGGTATTTACAGCAGCGATATTGCGTTTGGTTTAGGAGTAGCTGTTTCGGACCTTAATGGTGATCATTTACCTGATTTGTACATAAGCAATGATTTTTGGGAGCGGGATTATCTTTATATAAATAAAGGGAATGGTACATTCTCAGAGGAACTGCCTTCACGGGTTAACTATTGCTCCACATCGAGCATGGGAGCCGATATAGCAGATATCAATAATGACGGCGATCCGGACATATTTACAACCGATATGCTGCCCGGTGATAATCACCGGACAAAGACCAATATGGCTTTCGATCCATACCACCTGGAGGATCAGAAATACCGCGCCAATTATCACTACCAGATCACTCAGAACTGTTTGCATCTCAATGATGGTAATGCAGATTTCCAGGAAATAGCTATGTTATCAGGCGTAGCCGCTACCGACTGGAGCTGGGGTGCCCTGATCTTTGATTTCGAAAATGACGGCAATAAGGACATTTTCGTGAGTAACGGAATTTTAAAAGATATCACCTCAATGGATTTCCTCGAATTTATGGGTAATCAGCAAAATGTCAGCTATGAAAACGGAAAGGAGAAGTTTGATTACCAAAAATTTATTTCCAATATACCAACAACGCCACTGCAAAATTATGCTTTCTCAAATGTTGGCAATTTAATGTTTAGAAATAGGGCCGGAAGTTTAGGTTTTTCTCAGTTGTCCTATAGCAATGGAGCTGCTTACGGAGATCTCGACAACGACGGTGACGAGGACCTGGTGGTCAATAACCTCAATTCAAAAAGTTTTGTGTACCGAAACGAGGCAAACCAGGTTTCAGGAAATCATTTTCTGAAGGTGAGGTTTGAAGGGTCAGAAAAAAATACTTTTGGAATTGGTGCTGAAGTAAGGATCAAAGTAAAGGATGGGGTCAGGGTGCTTCAGAATTATTCTACACGTGGATTTCAAAGCAGTATAGAACCATGTTTATTATTTGGCGTTGGAAAAACAACGTCAATAGATTCGCTTCAGGTAACATGGCCAGATGGAAAAGTACAGGTAATGGCAAATGTGAAAACTGACCACGCAATTACTTTGAAGAGTCGTGATGCTTCATTTGTGGGAAATATTTCTAATATACCTGTTGAACCTGCATTTGAAGAGGTGGGAAAGAAATTAATTGACGGTCCTGCAGTACATCATGAGGACAGGTATAATGATTTCGATGATGAACTCATGCTGATCAGGATGCTTTCAACAGAAGGACCAAGACTGATAAAAGGTGACGTGAATAATGATAAACTGACAGACTTTATTTTGCTTGGTGCTGCAGGTGATCCCGATAAACTTTATCTTCAAAGAGCTGATGGAAGATTTTACTTTAAGTCAACCCCGGCATTTAATAAAATGACCGGAACTTACGAGAGCACTTGTGGTGCCTTGTTGGATTATGACAAAGACGGGGATGCTGATCTTATAATCGGTTCGGGCGGAAATGAAATTGAAATGAGCAAAACGAATTTTATTTTAAGAGCATACACAAACGATGGAAAGGGGAACTTTTCAATTGCACCTTCTGCTGCTCCGCGTGTTCTTGGAAACTTCTCTACTATGGAAGCTGATGATTTTGATCGTGATAGCGATGTTGATATTTTTTTAGGTGCCCGAAATGTTCCGGGCAATTACGGTCTCCCTCCCCGATCTTATTTGCTTAGAAATGACAATGGTGTTTGGAATGACGTAGCCCCACCCACCCTTGCAAATGTTGGAATGGTAACCGATGCGTCATGGACAGACATAGATGCAGACGGAGATAAGGACCTGGTTGTTGTGGGCGACTGGATGGCCATAAACATTTTCAAAAATGAAAACGGAATATTTCAAAGCCCGGTTCCAATTCCAAATAGCAACGGGTGGTGGAACAGAATTAAAGCTGCTGATCTGGATGGCGATGGCGATCAGGATTTCATTGTGGGTAATTGGGGATTGAATACCAAGTTCAAGGCAACACCGGAAAAGCCGCTGACAATGTTTGTTAATGATTTTGACAATAATGGAAAGAGCGAATGTATCATTAACTGGTATCCGGCCCTGGATTCAACGGCCTACCCCTTTTCACCTAAGCCAGAGCTGACGTCACAATTGCCAGCTCTAAAAAAACAGATTCTGAAATATGAGGATTATAGTAGTAAAACCTATCAATCATTGTTTTCTCCTGAAATTCGTGATAAAGCGTTGCGATACGAAACAAATTATTTGCAAAGCGCCATTTTGTGGAACAATAATGGAAATTTTGAACTTGAAGCATTGCCACTGGAGGCACAAACTTCACCGGTTTTTGGAATTGTAGCTGATGACCTTGATGAAGATGGCAAATTAGATATCTGGCTTGGTGGAAATTTTTACGCGCTTAAACCACAGGTTGGAAGGCAGAATGCAAGCAAGGGTGTCTTTCTAAAAGGAAGGGGCGAAAAGTTGTTTAACTATATTTCTCCCGCGGAAGCCGGAATAAAGGTCGAAGGGGAAGTTCGCGATGCAGGGGTTATTCAGATCAATGGATCTAAGCACCTGGTAGTAGCAAGGAACAATGCAAGCGTTCTGTTATTTGAAAGAAGAAAAAAATAGACAGGTCTTGCAAATTGAATAAGATAAGGTTTTTAAGGGTGTTTTAATTTAACTAATCTGCTCGCACACCTTCGTATGACTTTTCTATTACTGTGGTTACTTTAATCATTTGATGGTTTATTATGCTGAAAGCTTAGCTTTACCGAAAAGGCTGAAACACTTTAACCTTATTGAACTCTTCGGTGGCCTGGGTACACATACAGCTGATGGGCCTCATACTTTTAGAAATGCTCACTCAATTTATGAAAATATAACTACTATAATAACAGATTTTAAGTAGTTTCTAACACTCTCGCTTTCGAAGATCTGTCCTTGGTTAGTTGTCCTGTTACCAATGTAGATGGCGGACAACAAAAAGCCCTTGAATGTTTTTCAAGGGCTTTTTATATTAACTTTCAAAAATCAATCGGCTATTCTGGTCCTCCTGCCCACCAAACCTTTGTGGTATAATCATTTGCACTTGCACCCGTTTTAAAATTAGGGTTGCCTGCTACTTCTGCATTTGGATATTTCAGCTTTTGTGGTATAGTTCCACCTGTTACGTTTCCTGGGGCATTGGTTGGAACCAGTACAGGATAACCTGTTCTTCTCCAATGTGACCAGGCTTCCCACCAGTTGAGGAAGTGATTAACCCACATCTGGTCACCGATCATTTCCAATGCAGGTTTTGTAACATTATAAGGATAAGCAGCAAGATATGCAGCAACCGCAGCATCAGAAACAGTGAAAGAGGCATCATAAAGGGTGTACATCTGCATAGATGCCTTTACACCAGCATTATAATAAGCTTCGGCTGCAGCCGGAGAAAGACCACCAATGCCTCTTTGTGCTGCTTCCGTCAAAAGAAGCTGGACTTCACCGTAATTCATAAGCATATAAGGTTCATCTCTGTTTAAAAGAAGAGGATTGATTATTGAGTATGTTGAATCCAACTTAAGAACCTTAGGAGGAATTACTCCTTCGATCGCCTCGAGCTGGGATTGGCTCTTTCCGTTTGGCATGCCTTTCTGAGCGAGCGGATCCGCATTTATTGGCTTCCATGTCTTCTCACTGCTCCAGTCAAGAATTCCCCCTGTGATGATCATAAGTCTTGGATCATCGTCTGCTATTGACGCAGTATTTGGCCCTTTCAAAAAATCAATCAGAGTTTTACTGAGGTATTTAGCTTGTCCTCCATCACCTGGCATAAAAGCACGTGAAATTCCATTTTGATTTGTCCAAATGCTCGGCGCTTCTGCCATAGGAACAATAACATTATCATCATTGCTTGTGAAGACACCGCCAGCTACAGCCTTTTGTACATAAGTATTGGCCATTGCCGGATCTACGTTAGAGACCCGCATAGCAAGTCTTAGCATGAGGGAATAGCCCCATCTTTTCCATTTGTCAACATCACCTTTATAATATAAATCAGCAGCAGCAAATCCATCGAGAGGATCAGTAGGTCCAAACGCAGCAGTTGCTTCTTCGAGCTCTTTCAATAAGTCTGTATAAATATCCTTCTGCTTATCATATTTCGGAAAAAATACTCCTTTGTCGGCCTGAATGGCCTCAGAATAAGGAACGTTGCCATAATAATCTGTAACGCGATGAAAAAGAAATGCTCTTAAAATTCTTGCAGCTTGCCTCATATTCTGGTTTTTACCTTCTGCAAATCCCCCCTCACCGGTCTGCTTGAGAATATCGCCGATGTTCTTTAATTGATCGGAGTAGATAAACTCAAATGGAGCACTGGAGGTTTCGGCATCATCAATATACTTATCGCCCGGCTCTCCGCCAGTAGTGGCAAGTTGCTGAATAGCGTACCCGCACATTCTGATATTTGTTCTCCAATCGATATAACGGTTGTCGCCACGTGAACCACCTGATGCGGCGCCAAGCTGTGCGGACGTAAACAGGAAATTCATATCAATCGTATTTTGTGCTTGTGGATTGATATTAAGGTTCTTAAGCTCATCCTTGTTACAACCAGTAACAAGGATCGCGGTGATGGCGGAGCAACAAATTACTTTTCTTAAATATTTCATAGTTAATTTCTGTTAATTTTTAAAAGGTTGCACGTAAGTTAAAACCATATGTACGACTTGCCGGCATACCAAAGTAATCAAGACCTTGAGAGTTACCACTTGAATACGTGGATTCAGGATCTATGTTAGGAACCTTCTTGTACAGAATGGCCAGGTTACGCGCTACAAAAGAAAGCATTAGATTTCGTATTGGTGTTTTACCAAGCAGTCGCTTTGGCAGGTTATATCCAAAAGTTATCTGCCTTAATTTAATGAAAGACGCGTCGTAAACAAAGTTTTCTTGTGCTCTGTTACCAAGTTGGCTCCAGTAATTTTGTGCTTCTCCTGGTGCGAGTGTTTTAGTGAATGGCTTATAACCACCACCACCACCAATATCCTCCACCACACCGGTTATGGTGAGCGGAGCTTCTCCCTGACGGCCTAGTAGCGTTTGTTTAGTGAAACCTGCCTGGGTCATTCTCACATTTGTTCCGGAATAAATATCTCCACCTGCTTTGAAATCAATCAGGAAAGTGAGATTTAAATCTTTCCATGTAATTGAGTTGTTTAAACCTCCTGTAAAATCAGGTACACCGTTACCAAGAATCTGGTAACTATTATCCGTTATAGGAGTACCGCTGCTATCATAGACAAGAAGGCCGGATGCAGGATCACGTTTTTGAACCTTTGCTGTGATCATACCATAAGGATAACCTACAATGTGTTTAATGTAAGCGGTTCTCGTTCTCGGCTCTTCGCCAACAACTTCTGTCTGACCTTCAATTAACGAAATAACCTTGCTATTGTTTTTGGCAAAATTTAATGACACGTCCCATGTGAGGGCAGCAGACCTGACAGGTGTGCCAGTTAACAACAATTCCACACCTTTGTTTCCGATTTTGCCAAGATTAACCGACGTGCTTCCAAACCCTGAAGCCCGGGAGATATTTGCATCCAAAATGTCATCAGTAGTTTTTTGATCATAGTAAGTTATATCCAATCCCAGTCTGTTTTTGAAAAACCTGACTTCCAGGCCATATTCAATCTCGGTTGAAGTAAAAGGCTTCAGGTCAGGATTCGGATAATTCTCTCCGGAAGTAAACCCGCCTAAAGGCCTGTTGAGGTGCGAGTTACCGGCTCCATATAGTAGTGTTGTCTGGTAAGGGCCTACGGAGCTTACATTACCAACCTGTGCCCAAGCTATTCTTGCCTTTCCAAAGCTAAACCAACTTGGTAAAGTTTTTATGGCATCTGAGAATACAAAGCTGCCACCTATAGAAGGATACACAATACTGTTGGCTTCAGGGTTCAATACCGAGAACCAATCCTTTCTCACTGTTCCTGTAATGAATAAATAATTATTGTATGAAAATTCAGCCGATCCGAACAAAGAGTTGATGCCCGATTTTCCATAACCATATCCAAAGTTCCTTGTCTTGGCGTTATTAATGGCCGGGAGAAATGGTGTATTAAAACCTTGACCCTGTGCGGAAATCGATTCATTGGTACGACGCATCCGGTTTCCGCCAACGAAAGCATTTATGCCAAACTGGTTGAAGGTTTTGTTGAAGCCCAACATGTACTGTAGGTTTACTTCACGTGTACGGTTTTCGTTTTCTGTAATACCTCCTGACCGGTCATAGCCTGTACCTTGGGGTGTTAGTTGTGTTCCTCTTAATGTGTACCAATCCATTCCCGCTTGTCCCGATGCATAAAGAAAATCAGTGATGTTATACCTCACCTCTCCGCTGGTGATAACCCGGTCGCGAACATCAGTATTTCTAAACTGATATGCTGCCCAATAGGGATTCTGTGTCCACAAATTATTTGAAACCTGGTATTCTTCTCCTGGGGCTTTTTTATCAAAAATGGTTATATCCATCTGTTTTTGCATTTCAAGTGAGGGTACAGCGCCAGGTTTATTAGGATCACCCATAAGATTTCGGACGTCAACGTCTCCCGGAGTATAATATAAGGCCGCATTAGCATTTCCGGGAGCATCAGAAAGGCGAGGTCTGTTTTTAGTCTTCTCATTTGAATACAATACCTTAGAATTAACTGACAGTCTTTTTCCAAACTTCGAATTTGTAGACAGGGACACATTTGTTCTGTCAAAACCCGAGTTAGGAAAAACCCCGTTACTTCTAAGGTCGGAAAGTGAAAGCCTGAAGCTTTGAGTTTCACTTCCACCAGTAAGTGCAACGGTATTTGTAAGCGCATGGCCGGTTTTGTAAAAACGTTTCCAGTTGTCACCGGTATAAGAATAAGGCCTTGTTATCCCGTCGAACTGGACGGTTGGGCTACCATCAAACTTTGGCCCCCACCCCTGCAGACCCCACCAACTGTTCCAATGCTGGTCGACGGATGAAGGAGTCTTAGCCACAAGGGAGTCGAGCGTATTACCTACATAGCCTCCATTACCGTGCGTGGTTTGAAAATCGGTTAAATTCTGCACGCTTTCCAAAACATAGTTAGAGTTGAATTCAATACCAAGTCCTTTGCGCCCTGATCCTTTTTTTGTTGTTATCAGAATAACACCGTTGGCAGCCCTGGATCCATAAAGGGCTGCAGCACTTGCTCCCTTCAATACTGTCATCGAAGCAATATCGTCGGGGTTGATGCTGCTCATACCGTCACCCTGGTCGGAACCACCCCAAAGACCGGCTTGTCCGTAATTACTGTTGTCGATTGGAACTCCGTCTACCACATAAAGTGGTTGATTTAAAGTTGAGCCAAGGGTTTTAGCCCCGCGAATCACCACCCGTGAAGATCCTCCGGGGCCCGATGCCACCTTCGATACGTTAACCCCAGCCACTCTTCCGGCGAGAGCATTCGCTGTGCTGATCTCACGCGCTTGTGTCAGGTTTTCACCGCCCACTGTGGTTGCAGAAAACTGGAGCGATTTTTTGCTTCTTTCAACACCGAGCGCTGTAACGACCACCTCGCTGAGTTGGGAAGCGGAAGCTGTTAACGCCAGGGAGACATTACTTTTGCCATTGATAGAAACGTTTTGGGATGTAAAACCTACTGAGGTGACTACTAATCTTTGTACTGATTGTGGAACAGAGATGGAAAAAATTCCTTCCGAGTTTGTTTGTGTTGCGGCGTTCGTACCTGGTGCTGCGACCGTTGCTCCAACAACCGATTGCCCATTAGCAGTGGTAATTTTACCTGTAATAATTCGTTGTTGTGCAAATAGCACGTTAGTTGAGAGAAAAAAAACTGCCGCTAATAATAGCCGCATGAAAGTCGATTTTACAAGCATCGGTACTTAGTTTAAATTATTGATAAAAGATACAAACTACTGTTAAAGTTGAGCAAATATACTTTCAATGGAACTAACCTAATCCTTTTTTTTATAATTTATTCAATTCTGCTTATGCATCCTCTTCTTTTGATTCTGTTAATCATCTTATAAGCTTAAATTAAGCACCCGAAAAGAAACTTGCCCTATAGTAATTGCAATTATTTAAAAAACTTTTTATGCAATTTTTTAACATCTTAGTATCAAAAAAATAAAAAGGCAAAAAATAAATGCTAAATTGAAGACAGGTTTTTTTTGAAAATGCTGCATCTGTTAAAAAGATTATAACATATTAGAGAAAGTTTCTTTCAATCAGCAATTTCAAATCATAAGATTTTCAGTATTGCCACCTACTATACGGAACATGGCCATTCATTTTTTCAACTAATAAATTTACTGAACAGCTATATAAGCCCTAAAAAGAAGACTAACAAAAAAATTTATTTGCAAAAGACCTTGATGGCAATGGAAGCGTAGATCCTATAATAGGTCATAATGCAGCCATATCAAACCAAAGCAATGGGGGGCTTTCATTCTCAAGTATATTATGCAAATGGGCAATATTGCTATATGTTATATTGTCTCGAACCACAGCTAAATCTACATCAGAACCTTTTTCAAAGATTCCTGTCGCCCGGCTGCCATGTAGTATAACTTTTTTTACTTCAGGTATATCGGTAAAAGGTTTTGCATGTATTGCATGTCTTTGTCACGCAATCCAAACTGATTAGTAGCGTAGGTTATCATAATTTGCTTTTCATTTCGTTCTGCAGTTCAACAAGTAGCGGGTAATAATCAAACATAATTTTATCTAAATAACTTCGACTTTTTTCTTCGTCGTAAATATGACTCAGCTCATTGCAGGCGAGCAGTACATCGTCCCATATAAACGGGTCAAGCAAGCTATCTTGTGCCATTTGGGTAATCACCGGTCTTGGTCCTTTTATACCTTTGTAACCAATATACTTAAGGTAATCCTGCATTACTTTCCATGCAAGATCAAACGTAAATTCAAACCGCTGTATCAGTCCGTCTTTTTCCAGTTCGCTTAATTGTTTATATTGAGGAATTCCTTCTTCCATCGTTTTAAGGGCATTGCAATAATTCTCAAATCTTAATTGCCAGCGTATATTTTTATTTTCAATTTTCAGCTACAACAATTTTTGACAAATCCTCAAGCCTACATTCATTTAATTCATCTTCTTCAGAAATCTGTCTTCCCAATTCTTCTTTCTTATCACCACTTTTGCATGAAATGATAATACCAGGCACAACATTTAAAGTTGAAGCTATTGTCATCCACCTGTTTCCCTGCGTCCTCAAAATGGCTGCATGTGGCAGGGTTTGCCTTTTTTCGGTCCGCCTCCTTCTTCCGCTCTTTTGCATGCAGAAGGAAGTTTTTTATAACTATCTTCTTCTGCCTTTATATCATCGGCATCAAAACCGGCGTTGGCAAAAGCGGTCTGAATATAATTTAAGCTAACCCTGTCTGGCCGGAACTGTACGCGGGTAGTACCGCTCAAAAGATTAATTTGCATTTTCATAATTCCGCTTTCTGTTTGAGCTACTTCTCTTGCCATATAATCTTCTAACCTTTTTTTGCATTCCCAACATCTGACGTTTGGTGTTTTTATAGTAGCCCATTGCGGTTTGCCGGTTTGAGCAAAATTATCAGCTAAAAAACCAATCAGAATAATTGCCAATAAAAGAACCTTTTTCATGTTATGCGATTTATAATTTTATAGTTATACCCCTTGCCAGTTTCCGGGATCCTTTCTCCATTGCAATAATAAAGTTTCTGCTCCGGATTCTATTTTCCCTTTTTCCAAACCGATGTTAATTAACGTTGAATAATCAGTTAAAGACTGATATTGAACGCCTGCATCTGCAAAGCTTTTGTCCGCCTCATCAAAACCATAAGAAAATATGGAAACCATGCCAAGTATTTCCAATCCGGCTTTTCTTAAAACATCTGCAACCTGGAGACTGCTTTTACCGGTCGAAATTAAATCTTCTACAATTACTGTTTTTTGACCTTTTTCAATAGCGCCTTCGATCTGGTTACCCAAGCCATGCTCTTTAGGTTTAGGTCTTACATATATAAAGGGCAGTTTTAGCTGGTCTGCCGCCATTGCCCCCCATGCAATCCCTGCTGTAGCTACGCCTGCAAGCAGATCTGCATCAGGGTATTTCTCAAATATAACATTGCACATCTCGCTTTTAATGTATTCACGTACATGTGGAAATGATAAAATTCTGCGATTGTCACAATAGATCGGGCTTTTCCAGCCACTTGCCCAGGTATAAGGTTCACCTGGCCGCAGTTGTACAGCGCCTGTTTGTAAAAGTTTCTCTGCTACTCCTTTTTGTTTGGTCATGTTACGAAGTTAAGGTGAAAGGCAATAGGAACTTGTTGCTGGTTACCGGTTACTGGTTGCCAGTGACTTTTATCAATTTTCCTAACTGACAGTACCAAATACTGATAAAGTTGAAAGATTTTTTGATGGATAGATTAAATCAAATTTTAATACTTTTTTTTAAATGTTATAAGAAATTAATACTCTTCTAATGGAAATGATTGCAAGGCAAACGGATTCCTCCTATTTTTGTTCCACTGCTTCATGTGTTTGAAGATGAAACTAAAGAATTCTTATCAGGCGAAAAACACTAAGGAGAGTTTTACCATAAACTTAAAAAAATTGAAATAAAATTGGAATTACTATTAAAAAAGAATAACTAAAAAAATTATGATTACGTTAAACGATGCAAGAAGAATTATTGACGCTGCTGAAAAAAAAGCAGAGGAAATCGGTCAACCTATGAACATAGCAATAGCCGATGCAGGAGGAAATTTAGTTGCGCATGTACGTATGGACGGAGCCTGGTTAGGCAGTATTGATATATCTATTAAAAAGGCATTTACTTCCCGGGCTTTCGACATAAGTACAAAAGACCTTGCTGAAAATTCTCAGCCGGGACAACAATTTTTTGGAATTCATGCATCCAATGATGGCAGGATAATGATTTTTGCGGGAGGCATTCCGCTTAAAAAAAATGGACAGGTCGTTGGTGCCATAGGTGTTAGTGGAGGTTCGGGCGATCAGGACCATTCAGTTGCAGAAGCAGGCGAGTCTGTCTTTTTAAATTTTAATGAACAAGGTTAAAAGTTATTACCATCAATATTTTAAGTAACTATTAGGCAACCCTAAGAGAATAGCCTTTGCAAGAAGTTTTATCCTGGCAAAGTCAGGTGCATATTTATATTTAAGATTACTTTACATGCATATGTTAGGAGGTTAAGGCCCCGGCGGTAATGAAAAGAATTTTGCCTGATTAAATCGCTATAAGATATTTAAAGTCGCCCTTTGGGTGGCTTTTTTTATGTGCCCGACTTCAAAACTATAATTAAGCTTCCATTGCACTCACTCTTGTACTTTGCAATATTGGTCAAATTATGATCTCTCAAATTATCTAACTTTCAAAAAATTTTCATTTGGATACTTCATATATATTAAATGAATTTGCTGAAGACAGAGAATTATATTTTAATGCTGTCGCTCCGCCCATAATGCAAACCAGTAATTTCGTTTTCAAGAATGTTGAAGAAATGCGGAATGCTTTTAAGGATGAATATTCAACCTACCTGTACAGCCGTGGCTTAAACCCTACAGTTGATATGCTCCGTAAAAAGCTGGCTGCGCTTGATGAGGCTGAAGATTGCCTTGTATTTAACAGTGGCGCTGCTGCAATTTTTGCTGCTGTTTTGGCTAATGTAAAATGTGGTGACCATATTGTTTCAGTTAATCAACCTTATTCGTGGGCGCAAAAAACATTTGATGTTATTCTTGCCAGGTTCAATATTACCACTACTTATATTGATGGAACCGATATTGTGAACTTTGAAAAAGCTATTCGATCTAATACAACAGTTATTTACCTTGAAAGCCCTAATAGCTGGGTCTATGCATTGCAGGATCTCGAAGCTGTAGCCCTGCTTGCCAGAAAGCAAAACATCATTACTATCTGCGATAACAGTTATTGTACTCCTTTGTATCAAAAACCAATCTCCTTTGGAATTGATCTTGTTTTACAGTCTGCTACCAAATATATTGGCGGACATAGCGACACGGTTGCTGGCGTTTTAAGTGGCAGCAGTGCAATGATTAAAAGGATCTTCAATAGTGAGTACCTGAACATTGGAAGTGGTGTTCAACCTTTCAACGCCTGGCTTTTGTTGCGTGGGCTGCGTACATTACCCGCAAGAATGGAGAGAGTCTCTGCAACTGCTTTTAAGGTAATTGAATTTCTGCAATCATGTTCGAAAGTGGAAAAGGTTATTTATCCCTTTGATGAAAGCTTTGGTCAATCTGAACTTGCTAAAAAACAAATGAAAGGTGCCGGAGGCCTGCTGACTTTTATAATCAAAGCGGGCACTTTACAACAAGTGGAACTTTTTTGTAATTCTTTACAACATATATTAATAGCGGTTAGCTGGGGAGGTTACGAATCTTTAATCATACCAAAGGTGGCAGGAATGAATGCCGAAGCATTTGATGTAAACATTTATGAACACAGAATGATCAGGCTTTATGTTGGGCTTGAAGAAGCAGCGTACATAGTTGACGATCTGCAACAGGCTTTTAACAGAATGGAAGACCAGGACTAAACTGTTACTTCGTAAACAGTTCTTTTTACAACTTGTATTGCCAAGTTTTGTTTGGCTTGCTATTAATTTTCAAGCCTAACAAAGCAAAATCGGGCAGGCAAGCCGGCAGCCCGACTGCGTCAGGAACCGTATGTGAAACTCTCGTTCATACGGCTTAATTATCCAATCATGACTTTTATTCGAATCTTCCAATAATAAAACAACAAGAATTTTCAGATTGTATCAATGATACTTCTCGTAGAACTATTCTTTGCCGCCTGTCTTATCCTAAAATATCATAAGAATTAGGAAAAGACTTTTCATGATTATTTGAATCTGATGTTTTATCATCAATAGTGCCATTATTTTTTTCAAAAGGCAGGGGAGGTAAAACGGTACTATTATCTATGTTATATAGATCAGACAGGTCTTTAAAAGAAGTATCAAAATTGTCATCAAATTCAATTCTTGCATTTTTCAGCTCTTCATCTGTAGTTGTATGATTTTCATTAAGCATATGACGATGAGCTAATTCCCTTATAGTTTCGCTTTTGCCGGTAGTCGGTGTGATACTGTTTTGGGTAGGGTAATACCTATTTTGCATAATAATAAAATTAAATGTTTAGATTAATACAAAAAAAAGTAAATTTATAGCATGTTTTTGTTTGTTGCAGGAAGTCCAATATTATCAAATTGTAAACAAACTAAATTTTCGGTTACTAATATAAATATACCTTATACCACTTCATTTGCTAAAATTATTCGTGTCGCATTTATTCCTGATAAATGTTTTGCATCTAAAACCATGTAAAACCTTTATTTTGAACGGAAATCAAACCAGAGAGTGCCCTTCAACGGATTATAGTTTAACTGTCTATTCTTTTGGCTTTCCGGACCCATTACTTCAGCAGACTGAAATTTTGTTCCGATAGCACTGATGCCATGCATGAATCCAATATTCCCTTCAGGAAAAAGAGGACTTGTATTATCGTTGGATGCAGCGTGCTGTTTTTCAGGTTTAAGCATTTGCAGAAAAATATGCTCCATTTCGGTGTATACTGCAAAATCACTAAAATGATATTTATATAATCCCTTTTCATCAGGGTTACTTGCATCTGTATAATAATTGTAGGTACCAAAACCTTGCAGTTCCCAGTTTGATGGTACAGGAATTTTTGACCACGTACCACTGTGCTGACCTTTAGTAATCATAAAGTCCCGGGAAACCGTATGATCTTTATCGGTGCCGGATAAATAATGAATGACTGTTTGCTGCCCGGATGCCAAAGAAAGAATACAGCCGAGAATAATAATTAGCTGAAAGATCTTTTTCAAAGTAAATATTTTATCAATCGGTCAAACGTTTAGAAGAATTATTTAGTAAGCTTAAATTAATACAATGCATAAGGCATCCGCTCAGTTTCTTTTATATTTTCACTTCATTCACCAACTCAACATTATTCTGAAAATCAGACAAGTTATTCAATGTTGTTGTGGCAATTTGCTCCAATGCTTCTTTTGTAAAGAATCCCTGGTGGCCGGTTATAAGAACATTAAAGAAAGTCATTAAACGTCCGATCAATTCATCGTGCACAACGCTTTCAGATAAATCTTTGAAAAAAAGACCAGATTCCTGTTCGTAAACATCAATGCCAAGATAACCCAGTTTTTCACTTTTTAATGCATCAATAGCATCTTGTGTATTTATCAGTCCTCCTCTGCTCGTATTAATCAGCATTACCCCTTTTTTCATTTTTGAAATTGAATTTTTGTCAATTAAATGATAGGTGTCAGGAGTAAGAGGACAATGAAGTGAAATTATGTCGCTGCTGATTAAAATATCATCCAAAGACTTGTATTCAATACCTTTTTCTTTTAATTTATCTGATTCCTTAACATCATAGGCAATTACATTACAACCGAAACCTTTCATTATTGCACAGAAAGAAGAACCAATAAGTCCCGTTCCGATCACTCCAACCGTCTTACCATAAAGATTGAAACCAGTCAGATGCTCAATAGAAAAATTATTTTCCCGTATTCTATTAAAGGCTTTATGTGTTTTTCTATTTAGTGTAAGAATTAAAGCTACTGCATGTTCTGCTACCGCCTGGGGTGAATAAGCAGGCACTCTGAGAATTTTTATATGTTTTTCAGCAGCAGCTTCAATGTCTACATTGTTGTAGCCTGTGCAACGAAGTGCAATTGCTCTTATGCCGTTTTCTGAAATTTTCTGCAACGTCTCTTTATCGAGTTTATCATTTACAAAAACACAAACAGCCTCAAACCCTTTAGCCAGATTAGCTGTATTTGTATTTAGTGAAACTTCAAAATAAGTTATTCGGTGCTGACTATTTGCATTAAATCTATCAAAGTATTCACGGTCATACGATTTGGTACTAAAAAAGGCGATTTTCATTGTTTTTAAATTGGAACCAGGCCTGTCATAGCAGGTTGTTTTGTTATAAATACATTAGGGAAAAGCTGATAGTTTTTACTAGCTTTCTTACCTGATTAAACAAAATATTTAAGTCTGATATTACTCTTCTTTATTAAAGTTGCACTTAAATAAACAAAGGTAATGCCTGAAGAACAAATGTCTGGCACCTGTTTCTTTACTTAATGTGAAGATGATTTCTATACCTATATTTGTATTAAACGATTAAAAAAAATGCTGCTTATTATACTTGGTATTGCTGCTTTTTTTGCAGCTTCCTCACTTCGCAAAATACAATCTCCCTTTTCAAATTATACAGGCGTTGTTCGCATTATTGCGGTCATTATGGTTGCTTTAGGCATTCTTACATCATGCATAGTACAAATAGATGCAGGAGAAACAGGCGTGCAAACACTTTTTGGAAAAGTGCAGAACAATGTCCTAAACAGTGGCCTCCATTTTATTAACCCTCTTGTAAATGTAAGCAGTATAGATGTTCGTACCCAAAACTATACTATGAGTGGTGTGCGTGATGAAGGTGATAAAGAGGGTGACGATGCTATCCGTGTTTTAACCTCTGATGGACTGGAGGTTATTATTGACCTTACTGTTTTATATCGCGTGCAGGCAAATGAAGCGCCACGCTTGATAAGACAAACAGGCTTTAATTATAAAGATAAAATAGTTCGCCCTGTTACACGTACTAAAATACGTGACAACTCTGTTTACTATACTGCTATAGATTTATACAGCACTAAACGCGATGAATTTCAAACGCGCATTTATAAAACGATAGAAGACAATTTTAAAATGCGGGGACTGGTATTGGAACAATTGCTTGTTAGAAATATTACATTACCAAACAGGGTTAAAGCCGCGATTGAAGAAAAAATAAATGCAGAGCAGGAAGCACAAAAAATGATGTTTGTTTTGCAAAAAGAAAGACAGGAAGCTGAGCGAAAAAGGGTTGAAGCCCAGGGTATAGCTGATTATCAAAGAATAATTAATACCGGCCTTACCGCAAATCAATTGCAGTATGAACAGATAAAAGCCATGAAAGAAATGGCGACATCAGCAAATGCTAAAGTAATTATTATGGGCAATAAAACTCCCCTAATTATAGATGGCAAAAATTAGATAAACAATGTGCCGTTTACAAGCAGTGGCTTTTAGGCTAAGATCAGTTGCCCGCTATCCTTAAGTCTAAAAAGATAGTCTGGTTTAAAGATTGGCCTGGAAAGCGAGCTGGGTAAAAAATGAGTTATTTTTCTGTACTCGTTAGTGGTGTAATGAAATTTTTTATGTTACGAGCCGAAGGAATTCTATTTGACTTTGCTTGCGACGCTTATTTTGACTGTTCGTTCATCGAGAAGCTTTCTTTTGTTAGTAAGTGCAATCGTTTAAAGGATATTCTTTGTTTTGCTTTTTTAAAAATTATCCTGGTAAAAATTTCAGGAAAAAAGCCAATCATTAAGATATTTATTGTATCTCTTCATTTACATGTTATAAACCTTTAATTTTAATTCTTTAATTAATCTAACTTTTATGCCTGTCTCAAGAAGAGCTTTTCTGAAAAACAGCAGCATTGCATTAGCTGCATCATCCGTTTTATCAAGTCATATTTTTGCCCAAAATAAGAAACAGGAATTGCTGGGAATACAATTATATTCCATTCGTGAGGATATGAAAAAGGATCCACTCAGCTCGCTGAAACAACTGGCAGCAATGGGATATAGAAATGTTGAACATGCAAACTATGTTGACCGTAAATTCTATGGATATTCTGCATCAGAATTTAAAAAGGTATTGGGTGACCTGGGATTAAAAATGCCAAGCGGCCATACTGTTATGTCTGCAAAGGATTGGGATGAAAATAAAAAAGATTTTACTGATAAATGGAAACAAACTGTTGAAGATGCTGCAACAGCAGGACAGCAGTATGTCGTAAGTCCATGGCTCGACGAAAGCCTTCGCAAAAATTATGAAGATCTTGTCCGCTTTCTGCAATTGTTTAATAAATGCGGCGAATTATGTAAAAAATCGGGGATGAAATTTGGTTATCACAACCACAATTTTGAGTTCATGTACTCCCTCAACCATAAGCTTGTTTACGACATTATTCTTGCAAACACAGATCCTTCATTAGTAGCGCATCAATTAGATATTGGTAACATGTATGGTGCAGGCGGCAGGGCAGAGCAAATTATTGGAAAACACCCCGGCAGATTTGAATTAATGCATGTAAAAGATGAAATAAAGGTAGACAAGAAAGGAGAGATGGAAGATGGGTATGAAAGCACCGTTCTGGGTAAAGGCGTTATTCCTGTAAAACAAATAGTAGACCTTGCAAAAAAATCAGGCGGAACAACTCAGTTCATTATTGAGCAGGAATCTTACCAAGGCAAAACACCGGTTGAGTGTGCTAAAGAAGATCTTGCTATCATGAAGAGTTGGGGATATTGATTAATAAACTTTTTAGTGTCAGCACATATTATAAAAGTAAGTATGTGCTGTTTTGTTATAGATTAAAAGCAGGTTAGAATTTATTAAACAGCCGCACTGTCTGGAACAACTATACGAGCCAATATCTGGCCAGAAATTTAAGCTATTTTTCCCCGTCAATTATTAAAACTATATCAAGCTTAAGTTATCATTTCCTTCTACATCTTCATAAAAACCTGTACCTGTTTACTAATCTTAAAAAACCTTCATATCTTAGAAAAATTATAGCAATTAATCTTTCTACAACTTATTTCCTTCTTTAGGAAACACAATAGATGGTCGAAATTTTTTCGCTTCTTCAAAATCCATTGAAGCATAAGAAATCACAATAACTACATCTCCGGCCATTCCCCTTCGTGCAGCAGGTCCATTCAGACAACAGATACCCGAACCTCTTGTTCCTTTTATCAGATAGGTGTCAAGCCGCTCACCATTATTGGCATTCACTACTGTAATCTTTTCATTCTCAATCATATTGGCAGCATCCATCAAATCTTCATCCAATGTTAAACTTCCAACATAGTTCAGGTTTGCTTCCGTAACTACAACCCGATGTACTTTCGATTTTAAAATTTCAATGTGCATTTTAATAAATCCATTTTAAACTTCATCTTCTAATACTGTAAAAAAAAATAATGCCAAAGGAACACTTTTTTTATATAAGAATGGAAATTTTGATATAAACGGAAGATGAATTATAAGTTCTTTTACAATTAGAGAAATCAACGGTTATAATTTAATTATCCTGATGCTGTGCATGCGCAGTTTCCATTTTAAAAACAAGTTGTTATCCGGCATAAATGATTTGAACTTTTTTAATTAATTAATTAAAACAGCTTTTGTTTGTACTGCATTACCTTCATCAACTTCTAAAATATACTGTCCTGAACTTAGCCCGGTAATATTTAAACTTATTTTATTTAAACCTTTTAGCACTTCATTTCGCAGCCTTTTACAGACCTTGCCTGAAGCATCTAAAAGTTTAATTGTTGCCTTATTATTTCTTTCTGCTACTAAAACAATGTTCATTGTATTTTTCGCCGGTATTGGATAAACAAACAAGTCTCGTTTTTTACTGTCATATTCAAATTCGCCAAGCTTCCATTCTCTGTTTGCAAAAACACTTGCTTTAATGCCGTTTGCAATTACATGATGGTAAGTTGTATTATTAGTATTACCGGTAATTTTTTCATTCCAGTTATTATACGAGGCATAATACCATGGTACCAGGTTGGCTTCAGTATTTGTATTTAATTCGGCAGAATTATAAGGAAAAGATATATCAGCCAGATAATTGCTTCCACCTTCTGGACTAAAATAAAAATACCGTTTTACTGCTTTTTCTGAAACTGTTGGGCCGTCACCGGGAACCATCTTTACAAGCAGGCTGATTGGTGCCATACCACCGGTAGTTGTTACTGACATATCAGCTTGGTGAAAAATAACCGCACGGCCGTTGACCCAGCCGGTTCGTCTTACCTTTCCTCTTATATGGGTATCTTTTCCAAACAAAAAAGTTGCAGAGACAGGAGCAATCAATTCGTAGGAATTTACAGGATCAGTCGAAAAACCACCTGCAATTAAATTAAATCCGGCACCTACAGTCGCGTTTGCTGTTAAAGTAACTACGCCTCCGCTTGTTTTATTTACCTGTAAATTATTTAAGGTAGCTGAACCACTGTTTAATGTTACAGTTCCGGTACCCGTTAATAATAATGAGTCTTCTTTAGCTGTAGCGTTATAAATGTCACTGTTATTAAAACTACCTTGTACCTCTAATTTACCATCGTTAGTAATTGTACCTGATGCATTGGTAAAATTCCCGATGCACACAATAGAACCGCCATTCATAATTCTGATGGTACCACTATCATTATATAATTGAGCTGTCGCAGCAGTACTCATCAATACAAAAATAAAGAGTAGGCTTACCGGGAATTTTAGCAGGAAAAACTTAAAACTCATCTTAATTAATTTCAATATTATGATAAGAACTTTTAAAATTTATTTTTTTGATACCAGTCCTGATAGCTATCGCGAAAGCTATTAGCTTATTATTGTGCACCTTTTAGCTCTATTACAAAATGGTTATTAAAAATTCAAACGCTTCTTGGTATTATAATCGTAAATGCCACACTACTTGCGATACAAGACAAGATAGGCATAATAGCAGCCCGCATAGGCACCTTCTTTTGTTGACCTAGTACGGGTAACTAATGTTATTTCCTTATCTGGTATCTGATCATATAAATTACCGGTTTGTAAAAATCCATTTACGTTCAAAAGTTGATTTGAAATAATTTCACTTCCGGTTATGCTCACTTGGTCAGTTACATCATATAAATCGACGACTGATTGAAAAGAAGGATCAGAAACAAATGGAACAGTAATAAATACTATTGAATCCATCCCAAGGAAATTACTTTTTTTAAATTTTATAATAGGATCCTGACCTAAATTAGGTGTTAGGCTTGCAGAAGTTGAACCTCCGAGATGTAACACAATTTGTTTGTCTTGTTCGCCACCGCTAACTCCATTTGCGCCATTACATACATTTTGTATCTGATCTACCTCAGTACTGTCCAGCGTGCCGTTATTGTTTATATCAATCCCTGAAAGTATAATGACCCCACCATTTGCACAGGCATTACCTGCAGCTAAAGGCTGAATATTTAAAAGACTTTTTAATCCCGAAGGTCCAATTAAGCCATTACAGACATTTTGTGTTTGATCTGCTTCCGTGCTGTCGAGCTTCCCGTTATTATTTTTGTCAATCCCGGAAAGAATCGTAACCCCGCCGCTTGCACAGGCAGCTCCCGCTGCTAAAGGCTGAATATTTAAAAGACTTTTTGAGCCTGGAGGGCCCTGGGGACCGATATCACCTTTTTGACAACCGAAAGAAAATAAGGTCACCAGAATTATGCAGAAGTAAAGTGAAAAATTAGTTTTATATGTACTGGGTAGCATTAAGAATAATTTAAGTAGCTAAAAATATTAAGGTGACTACAACCCTAAAGGCAATGTCATTTAGTTAAGTACTTTTAACTGAAATTGAGCACGGTAAAACATCGGATGTTGAAAATTTTTAAAAAAATAATGCTTAAATAACCCTGCTCTAAACGGGTTAAACAATACAAATATTATAAAGCCTCTAATTTAACTTTCATTATTACACCGTCGCGGTTAAAAACAGCTGAATTCTCTATTATTTCAGATCCCTTCTGCACAACCCTGTCAGGTCCGGGGCCACTTGGTAATGACGTATTTTCCGAAATTATACGACTGTTATTTTGCACTACTACATTCCAAAAATTGCTCCTGTTCTCAACAATAGCAGGGATGTGAACATTTGTTAATTTTAGATAGGCATAATCTGAAAGAAAGATAAACCCCGAAAAAACACTATTGTTATAACCTCTCATATTCAACCCATAACCTCCTGAAATATCAACTGAACTATTGTCTAAAAATAAAGCTACCCCCCTGCTTTCTTCAAATCCAATTCCGGAAATTGATATATTGTGGCTAACATGAAAAGCATAACAAGCTGCACCCCAAATACCTGAAAGGTCTGCCCCTTCACGATTAAATCCGTCACATGCTATATTTCTAAAGCTCGAATATGATAAACCGTAAATGTGGTAACCTTTAATTTTTGCATCTATTGCCCATACATTTGTTAAAGACATAGAGGTGCCCGTTCCCTGCCCGGCACCATCATTTTCAAAAGAGACTCCATAGTCTGCCTCCTCGATAAGCACATTTTCAATGCTGCCAAACCAACTATCGTAAGTTAAAAAGCCCTTTTTAGCATGTTTGATATAAATATCTCTAATTACGAGCCGGCTTGTACGGGGAGCATAAATTCCAATATCAACTCTGTTACCATTTCCATAAAAGCCAATTCCTTCAATTTTGCTGTCATAAGCAAACATGTTAGCCGGGTGAACAATTGAAATGAAGCTATTTACGTTGTAATCATCGTTTAAATCCCGTCCTGGTGCATCAATTGATCCAATATTTGAAGCAGTTGTTCCTACTTTATAAATTTGAGTGAGATTTTTTCCGCAACCCGTAATTGTGATATCGGGATAAATAAGAATTGGCTTTGTTATTTTCATCCTTCCCGAAGGTAAAAGTATACGGCCACCACCCGCTTCCCTCACTTCCTCTATTGCACTTTGTATTGCCTCCGAATTGTCTGTTCCTTTATCGGTCTCAGGATTATAGTCTGCTTTTGCCCCTTTTGATACTGCACTGACTACTACACAGTTACACGAAACAGTGCTATCATTTAAGGGTGTCCACCGGGATCCGTTATAATACAGCGGTTTATGAAAAGAGCTGTCATATACTATTAATCCTTCTGCCGGAGACTCAATGGCAAGTATAGCAGAGTGAGACATTCTTGGCGGCAGAAAACCCTTATTTGGCGAGGTAACATCAAGCATCGCTGAAGGGTGAGGTGGTGCACCGCTATTATTAATGCTTACCTGGGAAATAACGCAATTAGAAACAGTGATTGTAAATAAAAAAAGATAATAAATTTTTTTCATAAAGGGGTTAGCATTAGACCGAAACTTTCAAATGTAGTAATTGTATTCGTGTTAGCAAATAAAAGGCTTCAGAAGAATTTTGTGGATACTTATGCTACCCTTTTTTAGGTACTTGCCTTACTATTGGTTAAGCTTAAAATAAATGTAATAAATTAAAAGAAAGAAAGTGGATCCTTAAGTTGCTAAGTTGCTTAAATGCGAAAAATACTTCAATTATCAGCAAGTAAATTTGTTATTTCACCAGGGAGTTAAAACAGGTGAACAGAACTCGTAGACTATAAACAGGAAATTCTTGCAGAGTGGGTATAGTAATTGGAGAACCAAATAGCTAAGTGTTTTTTATCGATACCTGATTACCTTTTAATTGAATAATTCCTATAATAAATTTCTAAATAAACAGGACGTGGGAAATCAATTCAATTGAAGTAAATGATTTTCTATTTCGTTGCCTATTATGTCAATCAACTCCAGGTCAACTTGTTTGTCTGCATTTTTAAATAAAACTTTCCAGGTTATTCCTTTATCTTCTGATGTTGGTGTAATAGTAAACTGGTATTGATTTTTTATAACAATATCATAATAAAATACATTGTTTTCCTTGCAACAAGGTTTTACTTCAGTCAATACCGGCTTCTCATTGTAAAAAAATTCAATAAAGAATGATGTTGTAATCATTGAATGACTTTTAATCAATGCTTTCAAACCATATGCCACCCGGTAAAGGTTATAAGTACGGCTGGCCCAGGAAAGAAAAAGGCCTGTTTATAAACAAGCCTTTAAAAACGAATTTGTGAAGCTTTAATTTATGGTCTATGTTGCCTACCAGGTCTTGGTTGCTCCCCTGGTCTTGGTTGGGGTACCCGAGGTTTATTTCAGGATTTTCTGCTTATAATAGCATGAATAGCAAGATAAAATTCGAATCATATTACCTTTATTCTTTGTTCTTCATTGTCTTCTTTAAATATTTTTTATTAATCTTATTCATCATTTTAAATCATTCATCATTTTAAACATAGTTCGTGCAATCAATTTGTTTTCACTTTCATCACCTGCAGTTAAAATCCTTTTTTTGATCGTTATTTTAACAAGACAGTAAGCAGACTTTACACCTAATGACGGGCAAAATGTTTCACAATACTGCCCATTTATTGCTTTTTCGTGTTTTTTGGACAAAACCTTTAGGTTTATAATACCTGGTGGCTTTTTCCCATATAAAGGCATAAGGAGTGATGATTAGAATAAATTATTGCTGCAATTAGAAAAAGTTATGACCAGATTATTCCAAAATAGAATGGCCGTCTTTTTTTGACGGCCATTTTATTAATGCTATTCTTAAACCACAGAATTTATGAAATATTAATTAGTCTTGATGGTTTTTGTTTAACCTCTTCACGCTTAGGGATGGTTAGGTGAAGAACTCCATTTTCGTATTTAGCTTGTATCTTATCGGCATCTACAGCTTCTCTTGACAATTGAAAACTGCGTTGAAAAGATTGGTAGCTAAATTCTTTCCTGGTATATTTATCGTTGTCTTTTTCCTCGTGTTCGCTCTTCTGTTCCGAACTGATGGTTAATACATTGTTGTTGAGCTCAATTTTAAAGTCTTCCTTCTTCATTCCGGGCGCAGCCATTTCTACTTCAAAGGTTTCAGGTGTTTCTCTTAAATTTACTGCAGGTAGTGTGGTTCCTGTATTTGAAAAATTTGAATTATGCCAATCAAATAAATCTCTTGTAAATAAGTCGTCAAATAAGCCTGGAAAAGAATTGCTTAGGTTTCCGTTTCTTTTTGTGGGTGTCATAATTCCTCCTTTTTATATTTGAGTTTACTAAGTTTATACAACAGTATAAAATCAAGCAGAATACCATACATGAAAAGACTGTAATTTTTTCATAATTTCAGTTTTAATTTCAGTTTTTGAGAAAAAATGGCAACAACTTAAGGTGTTTGTACGTGTGCCTTACTCAAGGGTAACATTTTACGAAGGATAGAAAATACTGTCTGAATCCGGATTTAAGGATTGAAAGATTTAGAGGATTTCATTTATCCTTTTTCAAACCTGGGATTGAACATTTTCTTATATTGCAAACTTGTAGCACCGAAATTAATCAGCAAGCCTACCGGAAAACCATAAGCTATTATATAATTCTTTGCCTGTGCGAGATGTATATCTTCAAGATTTATTAAAGCTTTTAATTCAACAATTATCTTTTCTTCCACAACAAAGTCTGCTCTTCTTGTGCCTACATTTATTCCATCTTAATAAATTTGCTGCTTCACTCATAAAACCACTTTAGCTTTTTCCAGTTCAATAGCCCAACATCTTTGATTATTTCTTGAAAACCGTACCCAAAACATTGTGAACCTTTATTGAACAACCCAATCACTATATACGTAACTCTGTTTGACACGATTCACCGACTTCGTAAAGAAGGAAAATTAAACGCACTGTTCCACCATTTCCTTTTATTGCTTCTGCAAAAAAATCTCCTGCCGCTTGCTGTTGCCGTCTTTCAATAACCTCCTTTACCCGACATTCTACGGATAGCAAAGGATTTTTAGTTACTGTAATAATATCCATTTCAAGTAATACCATTACATTTAAATTCAATAAATTAATACATGCTTAACATGAAAAGGTTTTTAATATTCTATCTGCTTGCTACAACACTTATCTCCGTTTTGCAAGGTTGCTCAGAAGAGAATAAGTCGAAAAGAATAAGTCCACCAGCAACAGCCTCTGATACCATTACAAGTGGTAATATCATTACAATTAATTACAGCAGGCCTTCTGTAAAAGGAAGGACGTTAGGAAAAGACATTGCGACCTTTGATAAAGTATGGCGAACCGGTGCTAATGAAGCAACAACTTTTGAAATTACTAAAGACGCAAAAATTCAGGGAAAAACTTTGTCGGCAGGCAGGTATAGTTTGTACACAATTCCCGGCGAAAAAACGTGGACAATAATTTTCAATAAAACATGGGAACAATGGGGTACAGAATATAAGGAAGCAGATGATGTTTTAAGGGTGCAGGTTACCCCGGGAGAAGCCCCTGAGTTTGTAGAAATGATGAGATTTGTTATTGAAAGAAATGGTAGAGTATTGTTATTTTGGGGAGATACTGTGGTGGGTTTTACTGTTGATTGATGTTTTGTCCTTCTGATGTCTCTCTGCACGGCATAAATCAGTTAAGCTTTGCCAATTGAATGCGGCCGGATACTAGCGTACGGTTGCGCCGGCTTGCTATATTCATCTGCCATTTTTAAAAACAGCAGGTAAGTTAATTGTTCCAAATAATCCCCGTATCTAACTCCGTCGTCTTTCAACGTCTTACAGAAACTCCATGCTTTCGATACTATCTGGTTCGTGCTCAATACTTATGCCTGAACTGTAATTTTAATGATTCGTTGATGAACGATGATATCGCTACTGTTGGTGTTCTTCTCCAAAAGTTCTTCATCTACAACTGCAGGTGCTCGTCAACTAACACGAAGCACAGTTTTTGTCTAAGTCTCGTATAAATAGCAATAAGCTTATGAGAAATGCTGTAGTAAGTACAATAAATGCTTTAGATAAAGAAATACACCATAACCTTCTTAATCACCATACTGAAAAACAAACGCCGATTGACACCTGTCTCAAATGGGCGCCTTTTGCCTTTTTATTGGCATGCGATGCATATGGTTTAAAAACAAGAAATACGTATAAGGAACGCATTAAACATTCAATGCTTTCACGGTCTATGCCTGCGCCTCCATCTTTCGACACAACTTTGAGGTAGCTTTCATTCACTATCCTCTTACTTACAGGTAATGATTTTGTCATTTTCTTTCTTCATCTTCCACTGACAACCGCATAAGTTACTTTCTAACTTAAACTTCAATCATCGATGTTGTTTAAAAATAATTCTGACCGGATAACCGAAGCCCTTCGCTCCATTTTCATTACAGAAACTTCATCACTGCTATGGCTTCTTCCGACGCTTCCTGTTGCATCTCCTGCCTAAGGCAAGATTGAGTTGCAGTATGAACTGTAGGTCTTTTGACTAACAGTCCTCCGATACTTGTCGGAGCTCCTACAAAGCTTCATAGCACATCAACAGGTAAGCCTCTCACGTTTCCTATAAAAGCCTGTGTAAAGCTCCTGCCGCCTTAATGCCGGTTGTTCTGCAGCCGGTAAACAGATAACTGCTGCAGTCTTCGTATCAACTGTTGGAAATCGATACTTTTAACAAAAAGGAGCCGTTTCGACATGTCTTCGGTTCGGTTCACTTTCGTTCAGCTTCCTTACATGTACCTGACTCCGTTCTACGGAGCCTTTTGCCTGAACGTTCAGCACCATGCCTTTTGAACACAGCATCTTCAGGTGGTTTGCATATTTCATCTGTACAACGTATCCGGTAGGCCTACTACCATCTTCTATACAACATTGAAAAGAACTTTCCACTCTCTTCATTCGTGACACACCCGGCAAAGGCGAAAACACCATTTAGAAGATAACGTTTGCTTTTACGCCGTTGGCATAGAAGATACCGGTTGGCAAACGAAGGATGGTAGATTATGTTGACGGCGAAACTTCCTGTTTTCTAACTGACTTTGTTCAATGCTTCCTGTGCTGTGTCTTCTTCACCTGTCACCATATAATCATACTCACCCGCATGGATTTCCACTTCCAATTTTTCCTGGTTAATAAAACAACGCATATTGTTCATGGATAGAGCTTCACCAACATCGTAGTAAAACCTTTCCCGCTTGCTTAAATGCTGCAAATTCATAATGTAAAATTATTCTTTTTTCAAAAGTTAATACTTAATCCCCCGGCTCTGTAATGTTCTGCAGGACAACGACGGAAGGTAAATAATACAAGACTGTGTCTGCTATTTTCGTCCTGCTGAGGTCTCCTCTCCTGGCCCTTGTGTGCTAGTAGGTACCCCGGCAATTGCCAAAGCAATTTCAACTGTACAAGTGGTACAAGTGTGCGACGCAACAAAAGCATCATAGTAGCACTTCAGCTAAGTACATAAAAAAATCACCTAAAATTCCTCGCTTCCGGAAAAAGCTTTTCCTGCTCATTTTCCCGAAGCTGGCTTCTTTTGTTTTGCCTTGGCGGAATTGATTTTTTATCAGGACGGGCAAGGGTTAATGCTTGTGGCGTTTCAGCCCCGGCCCTAAAGGGGGAAGAGTAATTTTCATTGTTGGAAAGGGTAAGTTTGCGGAGCAATTTCGAGAAGTCGTAACAGCGCTTTACAATCACATGAATCACTTCGCCTTGTATTTGCAATTGGCCTTCTACCATAATCAATTTTGATTGTAAAATTTCTTTGCGGTATTCCTCAAACAGGTTTGGGAAAATGACAAGATTTGCAACCCCTGTTTCATCTTCAATGGTCATGAAACAAATACCGCCTGCTGTTTCGGGTCTTTGTCTTAACAAAACAAGACCAGCCACTTTTACGGGCTGACCATCCCTGGCAGTAGTAGCGAGTTCGCTGGTAGACAAAATATGAAGCTGTTGCAGCTTTTCACGCATAAAACTTACGGGATGCGCTTTTAAAGAAAGTGCCATTGCAGCATAATCGTGCACCACATGTTCAGCAGCGGTCATTTGAGGAAGCGATATATTTTCTCTCTTTTCATCGGCTGAAGGCTGACCAGTAAACAGCGCTACAGAGCGATCCTTTGCAGATATTTCCCACAAGGCCTGGCGGCGGTCGAGGTCAATGGATCTGAATGCATCTGCATCAGCCAATTTCTCTAATGCAGCATCCGACAAGCCGATACCTCGAAGTTCATGTATGCTCATATACTTTTTTTCTCTTGCTGATACCAATAATTTCATGTCTTCTTCGCGTATTCCTTTTACTTGTCTGAAGCCAAGGCGGAGCGCTGTCTCACCCCGGCCCTCTCCTCGCGGAGAGGGGGTTTTTTCTAATGTATTGTCCCAATGAGAATGATTAATGTCAACAGGTCTTACTTCAACACCATGTTTGCGGGCATCCATTACGATTTGTGCCGGCTGGTAAAAACCCATGGGCATACTGTTGAGCAAGGCGCAGGCAAAGACATCGGGGTAATAACATTTGAGCCACGAAGAAACATACACCAGCAATGCAAAGCTGGCGGCGTGGCTTTCAGGAAAGCCGTAACTGCCAAAACCTTCCAGTTGCTTAAATACACGTTGAGCATATTCAAGCGAATATCCCCTTTGCATCATTCCTTTAATTAATTTTCCCTGGAATTGCGATACCAGTCCTTTCAGTTTGAATGTTGCCATGCTGCGACGCAATTCGTCTGCCTCGGCGGGTGTAAAACCTGCTGCTACAATGGCAATCTTCATAGCCTGCTCCTGGAACAACGGCACTCCAAGCGTACGTTCCAATATTTCTTTTAATTCCGGTGATGGATAATCCGGCTCTTCTTCACCATTGCGACGACGTAAATAAGGATGCACCATATCACCTAAAATAGGTCCTGGCCGTACAATGGCTACTTCGATCACCAGGTCATAAAAGCAACGTGGCTTTAACCGTGGTAACATACTTTGCTGTGCACGGCTCTCAATTTGAAACACACCAATAGTATCTGCCCGGCAAATCATTTCATACACAGCAGGGTCGTCCTGGGGAATATTGGCGAGGGTTAGATTAAGGCCATAGTTTTCTTTAGCAATGTCGAAGGCTTTACGAATACAGGTAAGCATTCCCAGTGCGAGTACATCTATTTTCATAAAACCAAGCGCATCAATATCGTCTTTGTTCCATTCAATGCAGGTTCTGTCTTTCATACGGGCATTAAGAATGGGACACAGATCAGATAATTTACCATTGGTTATAACAAAACCACCAGTATGCTGCCCCAACTGACGTGGAAAGCCCATAAACTCTTTGGTAAGTTGTAAAACCTTTTGAAGGTGTTTATCATCAGGATTTAAACCTTGCTCTATAATTCGTTTTTCTGCAAACCACTCGTCTGAAAATTCTCCTAAAGATTTTGATAAACGATTGATAGTGTCAACAGATAAGCCCATTACTTTGCCAACATCTCTTATAGCTCCTTTTTGATGTTGTTGCGTAACGGTGGCAACGATAGCTGCCCGGTCGCGGCCATATTTCTGGTAGATGTATTGAATTACTTCTTCACGACGCTCGTGCTCAAAATCTACATCAATATCAGGGGGTTCATTGCGGGCAGCAGAAATAAACCGCTCAAACAACAAATCAAATTTTGCAGGATTTACAGAAGTGATGCCAAGGCAATAACAAACCGTTGAGTTAGCAGCAGAACCACGTCCCTGGCAAAGAATGCCCTGGCTTCTTGCATAACGGACAATATCATAAACAGTAAGAAAGTAAGGAGCATAATTCATCTGCTCTATAAAATGGAGTTCATGTTTGATGGCTGCTATAGTTTTCTCCGGTATGCTTTCTCCAAAATGTTGCCTGGCGCCTTCCCATGCTAAAAAGGTAAGTTCTTGTTGCGGAGTACGTCCTTCACTCGTTATCTCTTCAGGATACTCATACTTTAATTCATCCAATGAAAACCGGCAGGCTTCAGCTAATTCCTGCGTCCGCTCAATTGCCTCCGGATATTGCCTGAAAAGGCGCAGTATCTCGTCTCCGGGTTTCAGGTATCGTTCAGCATTTAGGTGCAATCGAAAGCCTGCATTATAGATGGTACATTTTTCACGGATGCAAGTCATAACATCCTGAAGCTGTCTTCGCGAAGGTGTATGATAATGCACATTATTTGTTGCAACAATGGAAATGCTTAATTTTTTTGACAACTGCTCAAGCCGGTATAAATACTTGCTGTCATCGCCCTGGTAACGACGTGACGCTGCGATATACAGATCACTGCCGAAAGCTGAATGATATTCCTTTAATGCATTTTCAAAAGATAGTTCAAACTCAAATACCTCGTTTAGTTTATCAGGCGGCAACGCAGCAAATTTTACTCCCTTAGCATACTTGTAAACATCTGTTTTATATAAATGACATTCACCTTTCTCTGCACGCTGATTACCCACCGTCAATAAATTGCTTAGTTGCGAATAAGCATTTTTATCAGTGGGATAAGCCAGCAAGCTTGGACCATCTAATAAGTCCAAGCGGCAACCCACAATTATTCTTATGCGTGATTTTTTCGCTGCAGCATGTGCACGAACGATACCTGCAAAAGTGTTTCGGTCTGTTATCGCTATTGCTTTATATCCATAAGCGGCCGCCTGCTCAACCAGTTCTTCGGGATGAGAGGCACCGCGGAGGAAAGTGAAGTTGGTGGTGGTTTGGAGTTCGGTGTACATTAGGTAACCTAAGTTTTTCTTTTTATGACCCCGCTAAATTGTTACTGTTGACCATTTTTGCGTCTTGTACTTTTAGAGTTCTGCTCATCGTTCTTTACTTTGTACATTTTAATACGACGGGAACAAAAATTCAAAGATACTAAAAAATTTAGCAAAAAACACTTCTCAATTCACTTGTAAACCTCTTTAAATCTAAGATTTGTCGATTAATTACAGTATTAATAGTACTAAAGGCGGTGTTGTTTATTAAAAGGCGGAGAAATAGGTATGTCCCCGAAAATTTCAGTCTAGTAACATTCAAATCGCAATTTGCAAGAAAGTAGTTTTTGCTAAACCTTTAAACTTTAATAAGTAAAATACTAAGAAAAGCAATATTACAGTTAATCAGCAGTTTTTTCTTTACTGGTTCTACTTTTTTCAATTCCCCAAGTTGCCTGCGCTAAATCTTCAATCTTTGAAATAAATTTATCTACATTCATTCCGGCTATAAAGGCTAAAGCAAAGAAACCTAGGTTACTTGCATCAGTTTCCTTTTTTGCTTCTAATATTAATAAACCAGCTTTTAAGAAAAGATAGCTAACCCCCCCACAAACAAGACTTACAATTGGACGAATAATATACCAAGGTATCCACTCATTTGACCATTGCTTAAACACGCAATAATTAAGATAAATGCCACGCAGGCAATATAACAAGCCTCCATATCCACCGATACAAATGCACTCAAGTATTAATTTATATTCTTCTTGAAATGTTTTTGTCGATGTTAGTAAATAAAACATGTATGTTAAAACAAGTAACATACATAGAAGAAACAATATTACGATAGTAACGGAAAGCTCTTTTTTCATTTGATTATTTAAGTTTGTTTTGTCTTAGCTCAAAATCATTCTTCATTTCTAAATACAGTTTTTTTACATTGATCCTACCAATATCAAATATTAATGGCAGCCACTTTTCATGGCACCTTTTATATTTTTTTCCAGAATTGCAATAACATTCTTTGTTTCTTGCAAATGTTGGATATGTAAGCAGACGTTCTAACTCTTTCAAAATTTCAGCCTTGTTATTGGTTCTAAAGATTTCATAATAACCTTCCCAAGTGCCTTCCGTTCCATGGCTTCTTTCACCTGTTGGATATTCTCCTGTTTTATCTTTTACATACTCTCGACATAAATGTGGATTTAAAATTTTATCAAGAAACCATTTAAAAGTTATTCCATTCTTACAAACCCTTAAAACGTCCTGACGATTACCAAAGCATAGCGTATCATCGATGAATATATGTCGTGTCGCATTACGTGGATAAATCTTATTACTTGTTTCAATCACCCACGGCGTATAGTAAGGATAGGTTTTAGGAAAACCTATCCTTACTTCATACCGCTCAATCTCAATGTTTAATTTGTGTGCAATGAATGTACCTTCTACAAGTTTTTCGTTACTTGTAGTTGACCAATGAAGTAACGGATACTTTTTTAGTCCGTCTTCGATATCCTTTACAAAATTAAACATTAGTTACCCCAAGGTTTTTTAATAATTGAAGATGATGCAACTGATACTGCAGCCGCTAACTTTTTTGCTTCGTTTTGAGAATCAACTCTCTTTACCCCCGTTGAAGTTATTTCAAACACAATAGGTTCTGGAGATGCTTCTTTTGGTTCAATTGAAGTATTTAAAAAATCAGTATCATCATCAAGCTTTTTTAAGTATTCCTGCTTAGCTTCATAGTGAGGCGGATTATCATCATCATCAACAATTTTCTTGCTTGATGCAATCACTTTTCCACCTGTACGTTTATAATCTAATACTTCTAACGATGTTTCCATTGGCTCCGGATTTTCATGTTGTGGTGTATTATTAAAAAATGACCAAGAACTGTGATGCGGAGCTTGAAATAAATCCCAGCTTAACGCTTGTTCATTAACGTCATTTTTATATTTTTTTGTTTTGTCTAAAATTATTTTCCAAGAATAGTGATCAGAATCTCCACCAAACATCGCTAAGCCTGTAAAACTATTATCCGTAGAAAATTCTTTAAATCGAGCTTGAAATACAATACTGGTTGAGTTTTTATCTTTTTCCGCAGAGTTCAAATGTTCTTTGAATGGTGCGTGAACAAAAACAGAAAAAGTAGTTTGTGTTTTATTATTGAAGTCTGATACAATTGTTCCTGGTATTGCTCTAAGATGATTTAAATCATGATAATCTTTGTTGCTGTCATACCCGATTATCTTGATTCGGTTGCCTGGTAAATTTCTGTTTGCATCTTTTTTGCGATGTAATTCAAGCCTTCTTTCGGCTTCTTGTTGATATGCATCTTCATCGTCGTTTGTATGCTCTTCAGCAATCATTGGAGAAAACCACATTTCATCAACAATAATTTCTTCTGCTTTTCTGCTCTTATCAGAGTACTTTAAAGGGTCTCCTTGATAGAAGTTGTTCTTATAACCTCTGCAATGATCACAATCTCCATGAGTAAGAACAAAAACATCCACAAATGGATTATTGTCCCGCTTTTTAATACACTGTAGCACATCCTTTTTTACATCATACAGCTCTGAGTCTGTGCTGCCAATAGATTCTTGTCTTATATTACAATCAACCATTATTGTTGTGCCATCTTTCAAAATTATCAATGATTGGTCGCCGTTACCAACTGGGTAATATTTAATTGTGTTACTCATTTAAAAAAATTTAGTTTATACTTATATATGTTAATCAGTAGCTTTTTTTTGCAGGTACCCGTAAAAAAAATTATTTTTCCACCATGTATTAATATGAACAGATAACAAATGAGTACAGAGAAAGATAGTCATACTCAAATTGACTGGGAAGAAATTATTGTGCTGTTAACCGCCTTTACTCGTTCATGGGTAAAAGGCAAGCCTTGGTTCAGAGGAGAAAACACCACTACCTTCTTAATGGGAAAAGAAGTAGAGGACTATGTTTTTGCTGCAATAGGTAAATTTCTGGACGAACCGGATAAATTCGATTCCAAAAAAGGTGAGTTATTGGAATATTTAAAGTACAATTTAGTTCGCTCGTTTATTGCCAATGACCTTCGAAAAAAGGAGAATAGACAAACTGATGATATTTTTTCAGATGAAGAAAGTGACGAGGATGAAGATTCGACATACACAGACCGTATTCTTCCGTTTATAGAAGCACTATTCCCAGATGACATTGATTACGTTGCAATAAAAGAATACATTGAAAAAGAAATTCAGGGTGATATAGATGTTGAAAACATTTTTTTGGGGATTTATACTTATGGGATGAAACGAAGGAACGTGATTGACGAATTTAAAATGGCTTCTGAAAAATTCGATAATGCAATGCGCCGATTAAATACTGTTCTAAATCGGGCTGCTATACATTTCAAAGAAAACAAACAAACGGTATGAGTAAGAAAGCAAATCAAAGTAAATCTGATTTTGTAAAACTTTTTTTGAGCACTGTAGAGTATGACAGCAGTACCAAAGAAGCTGCTAAGGAATTTCTGACATCTGAAGGGGTGAATATTGAAAGATTAGTTGCAGACGGCTTAAAACGGATTAAGAAAATGCAAATGCTTGCTAATGCAAAAAATACTGAACTGGAAATGGAGGCGGCAGAAAGTGTAAAATCTGAAGCAACTGCTTGGGTTGATAATTTATTAGCAAATATTAATTTTTCCTTAACTGAACTTGTTAGGCAGGAGGAATTATCAATGAGCTTCCGAAATGTAAAAAACCTTAGTAAAGAGGATATTAGAAATATTCTTATAAGGCATTTTACGTTAAAGTTTATGAACACCAGAAATAATAATAATGATCTTTAAATATTCAGAAGCAGAAATTAAAGCAAAAAAAGTATTGGAGGAATGTGGACTAAATGATGCCACAGAAGTGCCATTGAAGCGGATTATTTTGGGTAGAAAAGCATTCTACGAAGAAATTTCATTGGAAGGAAAGGAAGGTGAAATTGTTTCAGTTAATAATAAGTCAGTTATTGTAATTAATTCTAATATAAAATTTGAAACCAAGAAACGATTTGCCGCAGCCCATGAATTAGGACATTACGAAATGCATAGGCATTTGAAACCTATATTTTCAGATACTGAAGAAGATTTGATGAACTGGTATAAAGCCGGCCCACATGAAACGGAGGCAAATGAATTTGCTGCAGAATTTCTAATGCCGTCACAACTATTCCACAAAGAATGCGAACATAAAAAATTTGAGCCAAAAGTAATTGAACATTTAGCGAACCGCTTTCAAGTAAGTAAAACAGCCGCAATTTTACAATTTGTAAAAAGAGGAAATCATCCCGTATTTATTATCTATTGCAAGGATAATAAGATGAAGTGGTGGAAGAAGTCTGAAGGTTTCTATCATTATTGTCTTTTTGAATATGGAGCGCCTCCACCAACTGGTTCCGTGGCTTATGAAGTATTTTCAAACAAGAAAGCTTATTATGGTGATGAAGCGAAGCAGGATATATGGAAATCGGATTGGTTTCAAATGAAAAGTAGTGATGAGCCTGATTCCCGTTTCTTCGAATATTGCCTGCATGTAAAGTCTTATAACTATACTATAAGTGTAATATGGGAGAAGTAAATTTCCTTACATTTCATTTTGGTTCATAGAACCTGAATTCACGACAATAATATTTGTGTCAGCACTCTTCATTCGTTACAGTTACATTAACAGGTATTGTATTTATAATGATGACGCTATGCAAAAAATCCATGCAAAAACCACTGATAATCCTCATCATAATGTCCTAACCGAAACAACCAATATCTACACCCTTCCTCATCTTCCACACAATAATAATCCCGGTGCTGTCCTTCCTGTATCCACCATTCCTGCTCTATTCGTTCGGGGCCATCAGCTTTTTTTATTTTATGCAGTTTTCCTTTGTACCGAAAGTTCATAGGCGGGTAATCAGGAACAGGCGCTGTAACCTCAATATTTTCAGGTGTAGCTAAAAGCTGCATTGGTCTTGGTCTGTCTAACTCCCATTCTGTAGTTTTTTGTTCCTGAAGTGATAATGCAGGTTTGAATGATCGTTCAGGCCAATAATGTTCGTTAGGTAAAAAACGATGTATGGCATTTGAACCAACTTTTCCGGCTAAACGGTCCATTAATTCTGATAATTGAACATTGTTGAGACTTAACATTGGTTCCCACAATTTTTGTTGAGCCGGAGCATGATCTTCCACTTTCGGAGCTTCCAATACAAATAGCTCAATTCCCAGGTCAGGTTCTATGGTTGGCAGTTTTATTTCAAACAGCTTAAAAAGATGTTTCGCGCTGTATGATGGAGAATTGGTAGCAATCTGAACCTGTTCAATTTTTCCATCAACCCGGTAGCATTTGAAACAAACAATTCTAAGTCCTTTTTGCTCTTTTTGAAGACGCTTGCACAAAGCTTCAAACAATCGTTGCAGCGCAATTTCAATACCTGTTGCTGTTACAATTGGTTCCAAACAGGGCAATCGTTCCTGGTAAGGTTCTATCGGCTGCACTGGCTGAAAAAATTCTTCTTCAAGTCCTGATGCCTGGTTTAATCGGGAAATAATATGATTACCAAAACGACGGCGAAGAGCTGAGCGCGGCATGCTTATAAAATCTTTAATTTGACGAAGACCAAGTTTTTGCAAACGCTCAATTGTTTCAGCCTCTAAGCGAAGTGCTGCAGGCGGCAAAGAAAGTAATGCCTCAGTTTGTTGACCTGAATTTATAATCAATGATTGTCCAAATCGTGCAATAGCCCATGCGGCACTAATTGTATCAGTTATTGCAGCACGTACATGATAACCACGAGCCTTGAGCCGGTTAACAATGTCGTTTAAATAAGCCTCGTCACCGCCCCAAAGATGCGAACAGCCGGTAACATCAAGGACAATACCATCAGGAGGATCAATGGCAGCCAATGGGGTAAATCGAATACACCATTCAGCAATGCGTTTTAATAATTTATTACTTAGATCCGGCTTGTCGTCGAGCACTTGCAGACCAGGAATGATAGCCCTGGCATCAGCCAAACCCATCCCTCTATAAATCCCTTGTGTTTTAGCTAAAGCATTTGCTGCTGTCACTACCATTCGTCCGTGCGAAGGAGCGCTCAGAACAAAAGCTGTATTACCAAGTTGGGGCTGACGAAGTGTAAACCAATCGGTGGCAAGATTTGGGAACCATATTGATACAAACCGCTTAGCCATATTATCCTGTTTTTCTTTGCTGTTCCTTAGTAATTAAAGCTAATTTATAAACGTGCCTGAACCTTCCTGCCCATTCTAACTGCCACATACCCGGCGTTCCATTACGTACTTTTAATAATTCTACGTTCCATCGTGGAAAACCTACACCTGGCAGGTTATCCTGAGACTCAGTAGGCAAAGGCGTAATCTTCCACCGGGTGACACATGCAGTAGTAAGGTTTTTGGGATTGCGGCGAATAATAAAGCCTGTTACCCGGCTTTGCTCAACCGCTAATTGAAGTCTTCTGCTTGCTGTAAAACTTATCTCGGATGTCTCTGCAATAACTGCTGCAAGACCTTCGCACTTAAGTGCTTCTTCCATAACCCACAAAATTTCTTTTTCTTTTGGCACATTAATAAAGATGATTTTATCAGGTTCAATGCCGAAGGATTTTAGAGCAGGAGGAAAAATATTTTGTGATGAACTTATCCATAATGACACTCCTCCTCTTTGCATGATGGCAGATACTATGCCTGCAATAAATCCGCCTGAAGCCGACATATCTTCTGCTCCGGTACAGAAAAATTCATGGATTGCTCCTAAAGGAAACGAAGCATTGGGAAAAGCCGCTTTTATAAATCCAAGACCGCCGTCAAAGCCAATATTACCTGCCACAGGTTTAAATCCCTGCAAGGGAAGAATATCCTTTTGCAATTGAGCAATAATACGTGCTTTTGTAGTTTCCATTGATTGATTCAAATGATATCAATTTGAAAAACAAAAATACTAAAATATTTAGCAAAAAATAAATTATTCCTTCCAGTGATGTTTGTAACGCTAACCAGGCAACAGATTTTAGTATATTCGGGAAGCATTCCTCTCTTTTATGGAACCACACAAATTTCGAAAATTAAACATAGACCTATTTCAGGAGCCAATAACCAATGATCGTCCCTGGTTAATTGCAGGTTTGCTCTTTGCATTTGCTTTCGTAATTATTGCTGCTTATGCTTACTTAAAGTTTAAGGGAATAGTTTAAGGCCTGGCTCCTTTGCTGGTAATTGGTTGCAGATATTCAACTTCTTTACTCAATTTAATCACAGTACTTACATCAATGTTAATTGTCAAAGCCAATACAACAGTACAATTAAGTGACACAACGAAGAACCTGATTTTTCCTGGCAAGCTAAGTACAATAACCTCTAAATCCTCAAAAAGGGGGACTTAAAAAGAATATTAGTATTATTTGAAATAATATTTACAAATACAGAAACTGGATAATAACAGGTTTTTAGTCAATTATTACCTCCTTTACCATTTTTAGCTGCATTAATAGCATCAAGGAGGCCATCCTGGTAGGTATCTTCAGTTAATTGCCAAAACATAATACCACTTAGTTTTTTATCAATCACGTATTGGGTTTTAACTTGTACAGACCTCTTGTCGTCGTAGGTAACAAAAAGCTTTTGAATTGGATTGTAGAGGTAAGGAGCTTTAGCTGTATCATCCCAATAATAGTTAAAACCGTTAGCAGGGGTGCACTCATTTACCAGGTTCTTATATTGCATAGTTGTTTTAAATTTAGCAGGCTGATAAAGTCCATTGGCAGTATCAGGAACATTTTCCCAAATTTTACCATAAAAAGCAGCGCCAATTACGATTTTATTTGAAGGGATGCCAAGATTAAGCAAATAATTTACAGCATAATCAGTAGATACATCCTGTTGGGGAGTTGAATATAATAGGGTGTGATGGGCTGAATTTGGGGTACCAGGTCCGGCAAGATCATAAGTCATCAGGTTGACCCTGTTTACTTTTTTCATTACTTTTTTCCATTCCATTCCGGTTTCCATCACCCTTTTAGATACACCTGCTGCAAAACTCACTTCGGCTTCTTTACCTAATGACCGTCTTAATAATTTCACGAGTCTTGTAAAATGCTTCCTGTCTTCAGGAGTATATTTGTGACCGGGAAAACCTGAGACAGCAGGATATTCCCAATCCAAATCAATTCCGTCAGTTTTGAAATATCCTGTTAATTCTTTAAATCCTCTGACAAATTCTTTACTGCTTTTACGTGAGGCAAAAACATCTGAACAAGTTTCGCAACCGCCCCAACCACCTAAAGAAAGAACTACTTTCAGAGAAGGATTTATACTTTTCAACGCTACCATCTTATTTATAGAAGCGGTATCGTCAGCATTCCTGATATGAAATTGATTGCCCTGCAAACGACCGAAACTAAAAATTATCTCATTCATTTTTTTTATATCAAATGAATCAAGTGCATCCGGTTTACCAGCATAGTAAGCAATAACGTTAACCGAATCTGTTTGTGAAAAGCTTTTAGAAACGGAAATACCTAAAATAAAAGCAAGGGTGAACAAGCCTGTTTTGAATCTCATAATAGTTTGATAAGATTTTTCGAAGATCAATTAAAATAGATAAAAAGTATATTTATTTTTTGTATGATTAAAAGCGTGTTACTACTCAGGTTTTTTTTAAACGCAGAGTTCCGGGGAGGTTTTCGCAGAGAGCCGCGGAGTTAATAATTGTTTACAACCCTTTTTAAGTCTTTGGTTAAATGACACATCCAATTATTACTTCTGTGATTTCATTTATTTCTTTGTTGGTCTCTGTTTTTCTCTGCGGTGTATTTTTCTCAGCACACTTTGCGTTTAAATTTTAAAATTACTTTTTAAGCAATTCATTAATCTTTAGAAAGCGGTAACCTTTTTCTTTCAATTCTGCCAATAATCCGTCAAGCCTGTTATAGAATTTATCTGTTCTTTTAGCATCGGTACCGATATGAACCAGCAGTATAAAACCATTTAATCCTGCAGGATCTTTTGCTTCACAAGAAATAATTGAGTTGTACACTTCTTGAGATGAACAATAACGGTCACCCATTTCAGGAAATGTATAATCAGCGGTTGATCGTGTTCCTGGTGTATAATTGATAAGCTGAAGATTTTTATCTTTTGTCCACTTTGCTATCGTTTCATTATACCATTCGTAGGGAGGAAGAAAATAGGGAGCATCTGTTTTTTTAATTCCAAAAGCCGCCATGCGCTTGTAATTAGCAGCAAGATCTTCTTTAAATTGTTGTTCCGTTACAAGCAAACTATCTCTGTTTGACCAGTCACACAAAAGCAAATGCTGATCTGAATGAGCGCCGAGATAGTGACCATCTTTTTTTAAATCAAGAATTAGATTTTTAAAATCTGGATTTGTATAAAACCTGCCTGTAAGAAAAAAAGAAGCAGGAATATTTTGTTGCTTCAAAGTTTTACGTATCACTTCTCCTCCATCTGCAAACTCATCTCCTGTAAAAACAAGAGCTACATTTTTTCTTGTCCTTGGTCCGCGAATTATTGCATCGTGGTCTTGTAAAAAAGCTTTAGCGTTTTCAGTTGAAGAAGTTGATCCATGTTCTTTCTCAGCAAGTAAATAAATCAGTGAAGCCGTCCCATCCATTGTTGGTTCATTTGTACTATAATCACCCACATCGTCATGATACACTACATAATCTGACTGGAACGCTTCATATTCGTCCGGTTCACTTAACTTCAAACCACGCATTCTTTTATAAATGCTGCCGAAGAGCGGCCCATCAACCAAACCTCCGTCTAATGGATAGTGATACAAATGTGACAAAGAAGAATGCGGGTCAGCAGGAGTATCCCGATTACCTGGCAATCCGAATACCATACTTGTCCCCCATGGATTGCAGCCGAAAAGCCAATCGAAACAACTTTGTTCTAATTGTTCATATTGCTTATCACCGCTTAGCTTCCTGTACAGATAGCATTGTATTGCAAAAGAAGCAGTAAGATTATTTGAGCACCAAATAAAAGGTATGCCACGATAAAAAGCATTAATTTTTCCTTTTTGCCATACACGGTCAATTCCTTGTTTGTAATAATCAACAAGTGTGGCTTTGTGCGGTTGACTGCTTTTTAAGGCAAGTTCGTAGTGTCCGAAATTATGAAAGGGGTACCATTCATAATGTTTTGCAGTATCAGCTCCCATCCAGGGGGTTACTTTTTCATCTGCTGCAAATTTTAAAGATTCCGTTCGATATTTCTTATTACCCGTTTTCTGGTATAGAACTGCACTTCCTAATTCCATATCATCTACCCAATTATCTTCTTCATAAAAGTAAGGCTCTCTTTTGCAGGCAGTCTGACAGACTCCTGGTTTATCAAGACCTAACTGGTAAACTGATTCGGCTTTACCTTCATATATCCGCCCTAATGAAGGATCTTTTTTATCATATATAAGCGAAGCAAGGGCAAAGGCACTTGCAAATTTTCCTGCTGTAGAAGCTACACCTGTCGATCTGTTTTTATAATCTCCAAGGCCCTGGGGGTTACCCGTTGCAAAATAAACGGGACGTCCTTTTCCTTTGCCCCACCCATAATCTGCAGAATCACGGGTTGGCAAGCGTAGTCCAACATGATCGCGATCATCCGCCAATTGATGAAACAGTAAATTTTTTTGCGGGTACATTTTCATCAACCAATCTAATCCCCATTTTGCTTCATCAAGCACGTCAACTATTCCATTGGTTCCTTCAAGCCCGTTTGCCTGGTGTATATCTTTAAAGACACCAGGAAAATCGCGGTAAGCAGCAAGCAAATGATACGTGGCATTAGCAGAAGTTGTAGTATATTGAAGATAATCAGTGGCATCATGCCAACCACCTGCAACATCTATATGCGTGCCATCAGGCATAGGGGCGTAGACAGTATAACCATCCGTCGTATGACAGGAATCTTTAAGAAAAGGGTTGAAACCACTTCTTTGTTGCCGCATGTATCGCAGGCAAAAGTCTGCTGTGCCTGCATAAACATCATTAGCAATCCTGAAAAAGGGTGAAGCAGCATTACCTGACTTTAAGCAGTAAGTACCTGGTTCTTTATAAGCGGTAAAATTCAAACGCGCAGTTTCTGAAAAAGGTCCATAGGCACCAAATGCAGCACCCGTAGTACCGGTATAAACAACCTTGCCTGTTGCAGAATCTACCAGTTCAAATTCTTTAGGAATTTCTTTTGTTTTGCTGGCCCAAACTGCCACTTTTGTTCCATTTGGGATATAGCCTAATAAGTTAATTCTAATCCATGCAACTTGTGGTTCCTCATTTCTAAAAGAGGAAGTAAAAGTCAAAAACAACAACATCAATACTATCGAAAAATATTTTTTCCTTGTATTAAAAGAACCTTTCACAATCCTGCCAATTGGCTTAAAGCACGCTTTTTTAGACTTGTCTTTTGGACTATGATATTTTAGAGGTAAAGCTTTATCTTTCATGTAAATTCCTCATATATACATTATATTATAATCAATTATTCTATATGCTTTACACGCAATGGTATCACCTGTAGGTCTCTCAATTCAACTAATTCTAATGCGGCAAAGAGTACCCGGGAAGTGATTACAACTGGTAAAAAACAAATATAAAGCTCAATAAATCATTTAACCAAAATAGTTGAATTTGAACCAGAAGCAGTTGCGGTTTTTGCTTTAGCAACGTAATCCCAAACCCACATAATGGTAAAGGTTGGTATAAAATCAGTGAAAGGAAGGATTTCTTCAGCAAAATTGAAAATACCCCCAAAAGCACCCTTTGCCCCACCAAACATTTTATAAAAAATAAAAGCAGATATAGGTGCCCAGATTACATCTGAAAATTCACCTAATCCTGGTACAGCATATGATGCATAACCTATTACATCCATCAATATGCAAATCAATAATGACGGCTCTTTTTCGACAGGTAATTGTTTCATAGAAAAGTATGAACAAATTAGCTGCCAATTTCTCACTTCCTTTGTTGTACACTTACAAATCTTCTACACGAGATGAAACGGTAACATCAACATCTGAAAACCTTTTTTAAATTAGTCTTTCAATTACATCAATCATTAATGAATTAGGACTAAAGGGTGAGTTTGTAATACTCATTGTTCTTTATATTTGCAGCATAAACAAAGGGGTGCCTTAAAAAGGCTGAGAATATACCCAATGAAAGAGAACCAACTTTGGCCATCTGCTTTCATGCACCTGATCCGGGTAATGCCGGCGGAGGGAAAAATGAAAATTAATGAATATACAGGCATGGCTGCGTTTACTTGCAGAACAATTAAAAGAAACCGGTTGGCTGCAATGGCTGGGGCTTTTATTAGGGGTGAGCGAAGTACTGCTGGCCCGCGCCAATAAAATTGCATTGTATCCAACAGGCATTGCCGGCTGTGCCATTTCCATTTACTTATTGTTGCAGGCAGGATTGTATGGAGAATCTCTGCTAACTTTCTATTACATAGTTATGAGTTTTTACGGTTGGTGGTATTGGATAAAAAAGAAGCATCTTCCGCAGGTAAAGATCAGCTATTCAACAAAAAAAGAATGGATACCCGTAAGCGCGATTGTCGTCATTGGATATTTGCTGTTATATATCATACTCAAATATTTTACGCCTTCCACCGTACCTGAGTGGGATGCCCTGGTTAGCTCAACTGCGTGGGCGGGAATGTGGTTGCTGGCACGGCGAAAAATCGAGAATTGGATCTTATTAAACATCTCGAACCTGTTTGCCATCCCACTCTTATTTCAAAAAGCGCTTCCGCTGTACGCATTGCTGACCATATTTCTGTTTATCGTAGCTGTACAGGGTTATTTTTCCTGGAGAAAAGAAATAAAAAAAGAAAATGATGTATCCAGACTTAGTCCTGTCTCCTGAAATGATAAACCTCATGCGCAAAGATTCCTTTCAATCAGAGGAGCAGGGAAGATTATCACATGAACAATTAGCATTGATTTACCGTGAAAAATGGTTTCATTTATTTGTACCAAAAGAACATGGCGGACTTGCATTATCATTACCCGAAGCAGTGCGGTTAGAAGAAAGTATTGCGTATGCAGATGGCAGTGTTGGATGGGTGGTAACTTTATGCGCAGGCGCCGCGATGTTTATCGGTTACTTTAGTGAAGACCTGGTTAATGAAATATTTAGTGATCCTTATGTATGCCTTGCAGGTAGCGGACAAGCCGCCGGTACAGCAAATATCATTAATGGAGGTTTTGAAATAAATGGTTCATGGCCCTATGCGAGTGGGGCCCCGGATGCAACGCATTTTACAGCTAATTGTGTAATCGAACCCGGTGGGCAAATACAATCATTCCTCTTTAAAAAAGAAGAAGTAACACTGCAACCTAACTGGGAATACATTGGGTTAAAAGCTACTGCAGGATATTCATTTTCAGTCAAAGAGCTTAGTATCCCGTCTAACCGCAGTTTTGTAATCGATCCCGCCCATGCCAGGTTATCTCACCCGGTTTACCAGTATCCTTTTTTACAGCTTGCAGAAACTACTATTGCAGCCAATATTTCAGGAATGTGCCTGTCGTTTTTTGATCTTGCAAAACATTTGCTTGCCGAAAAGCAATATCTTAATGCGAGATCAGAAGGAGTAAAAAATAAAGGACTTCAATTAATTACTTCGGGATTAGCCGAAATAGATCTCTTACGGCAAAAATTTTATACTGCCCTCGATGCTTCCTGGGCATCACATGTTACAAATGATGAAATAACATCTTTGGAATTGAATGCAGTAAGCCAAAGCAGCCTTCATTTGGCACGACAGTCAAGAAATTTGGTGAACCAGTTATATCCCTACTGCGGCTTATATGCTGCAAGAACCGATATAATAATTAACCAGGTGTGGAGAAACATTAATACAGCAAGTCAGCACACGTTATTAGTAGGACTCACCTAAATCACAAGCCTCTCCCATTATTTGGTTAATGAGTTTAGCCCAAGGCTATAGCCTTTAGCCGGAACTATATTAAACATTATTTGGTTTCAGTGTAACATTTGCAGGTAAAGAACACCAGGGCAAACGCATTAAAAATTGATTTACACTTATCCACATTCTATCATGTCATGTAAGCTTTGCTTTTTATTTTATCCAGACTAAAGAAATAAATCAATAATTTCATGTTGATTGCCATCAAAAAAAGATGACAAGCATAATGGAACATTTTAAGACTTTACCTGACCCTCGAATAGACCGCAAAAAGCTGCACAAGC
>JAABUN010001084.1_pt1 | contig 64404 bp, 64 predicted proteins | sample 5559311 | NCBI WGS metagenome assembly JAABUN01 (sample SAMN10711877, study PRJNA513370) | rock metagenome | isolation source: Antarctica rocks | place: Antarctica: Victoria Land, Siegfried Peak sud
TGATTGGATTGGCGTTCGCGGGTGTTTTTCTGGCATAAGAAAAGCCCGCCGGAGCGGGCTGATATTGAGTGACCCCACCGGGGTTCGAACCCGGGTTTTCGCCGTGAGAGGGCAATGTCCTAGGCCACTAGACGATGGGGCCTTCGAGCGAAGAGAGTGTAAACGATGCTCTCCGGTTCGTCAAAGGAGAAAACGTTGGCGGCTAGGCCGGTAGACGCTCCATTTTGGCGGCAGCCTCTCTGGCCCGCAGTAGACTGCGATCCCGCCCGAGTAACACGAGCGTTTCGAAGAGGCCCGCGCTGACCGTTCGACCGGTTACGGCGAAGCGGAGCGGGTGTATGAGGTGCTTGGCTCCCTTCTCTTTCTCCGCCGATAGACCCCGGATGCTCTCTTCCACCGCTGATTCGGTCCACTCTGGGAGAGCTTCGAGGCGTGAGACCAGCTCTGGAAAGTTCTCCTGAACGAATTCCTTGCCAAACTGTTTCTCGAACTCCTCCGGGGCGTACTCCAACTCGTCACCGTAGAAGTATCCGACGGAATCTGGAATGTCGGTGGTGCGGCTGACACGCTCTTTTAGGAGATCCATTATCTGTACGAGGCGCGGCGAGTCGTCCAGCAGCTCTTGCTCACTTACAGTGCCGGATTCGACGAGCATGGGCGTGGCGAGTTCCGCCAATTCTTCGGGGGATCTACGGCGCAGATAGAGGCCGTTTATGGAGGTGAGTTTCTTCTCGTCGAAGACCGCCGGGTTGCCGCTGACTTTCTCTACACGGAAGCGTTCGGCCAGTTCGAGGGGAGTGAATATCTCCTCGTCCGCAGCGTAGCCCGCACCCAGCAGGGCAAGGTAGTTGAACAACGCTTCCGGCAGGATTCCCTGATCCGCGAACTCCTCGACGCTTGCCGCGCCGTGGCGCTTGGAGAGTTTCTTCTTGTCCGGGCCGAGGACTTGCGGGACGTGGGCGAAGGCCGGAAGTGGGTAATCTAAGGCTTCGTGCAGCAGGATCTGTCGGGGCGTGTTAGAGAGATGGTCGTCGCCCCGGATGATGTGGCTCATCTCCATCGCCGCGTCGTCGTAGGCCGCCGCGAAGTTGTATGTTGGGGTGTCGGTGGACTTCATTATGACGAAGTCTTCGATGTTGACGTTCTCGAATGTGACGGGGCCCCGGATCAGGTCTTCCACAACCGTCTGACCCTCGCGGGGTGTCTTGAATCGCACGGTGTATGGCTCTCCGGCTTCTATCCGTTCTTTGGCCTCGTCCGGATCCATGTCCCGGTATTCGCCGCCGGTGTAAATAGGGGGACGACCTTCGGCTCGGGCCGCGTCGCGCAGGGCGGCTAGTTCCTCGGCGGTGGCGAAGTCGTGGTAGGCGGAGCCTTTATCGAGAAGTTTCTTTGCGGCCTCGCGGTACAGATCGAAGCGTTCCGTTTGACGGTAAGGGCCGTGGTCGCCACCCGCCTCCGGTCCTTCGTCCCAGTCCAGCCCGATCCAGCGCAGAGATCTCTTTAGCTGGTCGACTGATTCCTCGGTCGAGCGTGCGAGGTCGGTGTCTTCTATGCGTAGGACGAAGACGCCGCCCGTCTTTCGAGCGTAGAGCCAGTTGAACAACGCGGTTCGGACACCGCCGACGTGAAGCATTCCTGTGGGACTCGGTGCGTAGCGCACTCTTATTTGGGATTCATTCATAGGATAAACCTAGCACAGATGGAAAGGGTGGAAAAGGAGCGGCCCGGAAGTCCGTTAAGAGTCTGCGCCACGGGTGACGTCGTGGGCCGTGATCCAACCCTCCAACAACGCCTTGCGGGTGGCCTCTCCCCTGGAACTCACCTTGATCTTTGGATATAAATTCGCCAGATGCCGCTTGACGGTCGACTCCGACAGATTGAGCGCGACCGAAATCTGCCGGTTGGATAGCCCTCGGGCGGCGAGCAGAAGCACTTCTAGTTCTCGTGCGGAGGGTTCGTTCTCGGGTTCGCGCTCGGCCCGGTCCAGCATATCCCGTGGGACGGCAAGCACGACGTTGCCGTCCTCGGAGGCGTTCGCGGCGCTGTGGACGGCGGAGAGCAGCTCTTCCATCGAGGCGTTTTTGACGAGGTACGCGCTCGCTCCCTGGGACAGCAACTCGCGCACCAGTCGCGGGTTATCGAACATGGTTACGATCAGGACTTTCGGACGCGGTGAGATCTTGAGTAATGCGCTCATCGCCTCCCGCGCTCCCATGACGGGCATCTCCACATCGAGGATGACGATGTCTGGAAGCACCTTGCGGCAGACTTCCACGGCCTCGCGACCGTTCTCGGCCTCGCCCACTACCTCGATGTCTCCGTCGGTGCAAAGCATCTCCTTCAACCCCTGCCGGAACATAGTGTGGTCGTCTGCGAGCAATATTCTTATCGGACTGTCGATCACCAATTATCTCCCGCTGCTTTGAGCGGCTCGTCTATTGAGGGACCGAAAGGTATCTCAACTCGAACCGCCGCACCTTCTCCATCGGAAGATTCTATATCCAATCGGCCCTTGAGAAGCGCTACGCGCTCGCGCATGGACCGGATGCCGTTGTTTTGCTCTCGGACAGGATCGAAGCCGCAACCAGCGTCCTTTACCGTACCGACGACCACATTCCGTAGCACCGCGACGCCAACGGAGACGTGGCTCGCTCCCGAGTGCCGTACGGCGTTTCGGATAGCTTCACGCAGGATCACGAACAGCGGCTCGCGCACTTCTGAGGGGACCGCTGACTCGTCGCCTTCGACGCTTACCTCGGATTTTATGTTTGGTGGCAGGGCGGTTCGCAGGAGGTTCGAGAGGGCTGAGGAGAGTCCTTCGGCGACCTCCGTGCGGCGGAGTTCCATCGAGAGGTTGCGGGTGGTGTTCAGGGCTTCGCGGGTGGTCTGCTGCGCGATCTTCATGCGGGCGGCTGCGCTTTGCGGGTCTCGGTCCTTTATGGCCTCGTGGATCTGAAGGCTCTGGTAGGCGACAGCCATCGAATGAGCCACCCGGTCATGCAACTCGCGGCTGATCCTACTCCGCTCCTCGGCGGCGGAACGGGCTTTCCACTCTCGCGCCATGAATTGTTCGCGCTCTTCCCGCGCCAATCTCCGGTCATGGACGTCGGTCACAGTCCCGATCCACTCCCGCACCTGGCTCCCGTCATCCTCCAGCAAGGGGACACCCCGCACCAGGACGTGTCGGTAATGGCCGTCGTAGTGCCGCAGACGGTAGGAGAGCTCGACGGGCTTGCCATCTGCCACCGCCCGCGCCCACTCTTCGTCGATACGGTTTCGATCCTCGGGATGAATGGCGTCCAGCCAACCGAGACCCGCGTATTCCGCCGGTTCCTGGCCGGTGAATTCTTCCCATCCCGGCGCTTCGATTGTTAGGTGGCCGTCGCCTGTGGCCGTAAAGACGATGGCCGAGGTTGCCGTCGTCAGCGAGCGATAGCGTTCCTCGCTACGGCGCAGCGCTTCTTCGGCCACGCGCTGTTCGGTGATGTCTCTGGTGTAGATGGAGACGCCCATAGGCGAGGGGAAGGCGCGGTGCTGTAGGCAGCGTCCGAGTCTCTCCGAGTATAGTTCGACCTGTGCGACGGTCTGTTTGTCCGAGGCGCGACGCATCTCGGCGTAGGGCTCGCCTTCGGCAAGTTCCGGGTAAACGTCCCACAAGTGACGACCGATCAAATCCCGGCGCGAACGACCAGCGTATTCGACGGCTCGCTCGTTGACGTAGGTGTAGCGCCAGTTCTCGTCCAGCGCGGAGAAGGCGTCCCCGATGCTCTCAAGTGCCTCGTGCAACGACCGTCGAGAGGCTTCGGCCTCGGCTCGGGCCGCCCGTTCACGATCCAGGAGGCGTTCGCGTTCGCGACTGAAACGTTTCCGTTCAATCATGCTGGACCGCATCGTGCTGGCGAAGGTGCGGCTTATAGAGTTCAAAATCTCCAACCGTCTCCGGGAAGGCATACGGGACATAGCATCCTTGTCCAGCGACTGCGGCGTGAGCCATGCCTCGTACTCCTGAACAGCCAGTTCCTCGTCGCGCTCCTCGGTGGGAGACAGCTCGCGATCTTCGGCTCTCTCGCGAGGCTTGTGACTCGTCACGAGCCGTCTTCCAAGACGGACGGCGCACCTGAGTTAGTAGTCGGTCTGATCGCAAGACCTCCCGGATCACGACGACCCCGCCCTTGTCGCCGCCGGTTGCGCGTCCCGTTGCCTCGAAGCGACGCTTCTCACCGTCGGCGGCGCGAGACAGGAACTCCATGCGGAATGCTTCGCCCTTCGACGCTCGGGCCTGCGGAGTATCGTCCGGAGCCAGATCTTTGCCGCTCTCCGGCGAGTAAGCCACAAACCTGGCGCAATCCTCTCCAAACATCTCCTCGAAAGCCTCGTTGACGAAGAGTGATTCTCCGGCGGCATCCACGACCAGCACGGCGTCCGGCATACTGGCGAGGGCTGATATCAGTCGTTTCGGTTCCTCTAGGATGTGGGGGAATGAGCCGTTCGGCTTGCTTTCGGGCGGTGTATGGGTGTTGTCGAAGCCCTGGATCATGACTCCGTCAATTACTCCGTCGGTTGTCCATAGCGGTTGGTAGATGAAGTCGAAGGTCGTATCTTCCACGAGCCCGTCGCTGGCCCGATCGAACCTCGCCGGGGTCTCCGAAGCCGCCGGAGAGCCGGTCTCGTAAACATGATCCAGCAGCTCCAAAACCTCTTTATTTTCGGCGAAAACTTCGCTAACGGGCTTGCCGATCAACTGCTCTTCGGGCTGACCCAGAAGTCGCGCATAGGGTGCGTTTATAAACTGCATCATATGCTCCTCGCCACGCACGATGGCTACCATCGAGGGAACTTGACTGAGAAGATTCTGCAACCGCCGCCGCGAATCCTCGGTGTTCTGGTAATGTGTCTCCGAAGCCGTCGCCAGTGCCTGAAGCTCCGCGCCGCGAGCGTGAAGGTCTTCGTTGGTTGTGTTCAACTCTTCTATCGTGGCCTGAAGCTCCTCGTTGAGCGTCTCTAGCTCTTCGTTGGTGGCTTGAAGCTCTTCGTTGAGCGTCTCGACTTCTTCGGTGGCGGATTGGGCCTCCTCGTTCGAGATGAGATATTGCTCGTTGGTGGTCTGTAGCTCCTCGTTGAGAGATGTTAGTTCTCCGTTCGACTCGATCAAGCGTTGGTTCGTGTCAACGAGCCGTTGTTTCAGGATGTCCTGGGTCTCGCGCTCTTCGGCAGCCGCCGCCGCTACGTCGTCCAGTTTCTCCTCGACGCTCTCCAGGCGATTTTCGAGTTCCAGGCGACGGCTCACGAGGTCCGTCACGTCGCTCACCACGATCATGACGGAGAGAGCCCGGACCTCGGTGGTTGGTTCCAGGCGGGGATGGCACACGATGCGCAGGTAGCGTTGCTCGCCGGTTGGCAGGTCTTCGATGGCGAAGTCCTCTACCCCGGTCGACTCGCCGGTCTCGAAGGCTGTATCCAGGGCCGAACGAATCTCCGCGTAATGTGCGCCCTGGATCATGTGCAGTAAGTCCTCGCCCACGGCGGGATCGCTGATCGACAACAACCTGCGAGCTGCGGCGTTTATGGAGAGGATGTCGTAGCGGCGGTCGACAATAACAATCCCAACGGGAAACTTCTGTAGAAATATGTCGTCGTGGCCGCGTTCCTCACGCGCCTCCCGCCGTTCGCGAACGGCGCTGGCGAACTCGATAGTGCGGGCCGGAGCCACACCCGACCGGCTCCGCGACGGTAGCGGCGTCGGGTCAGCGGAACTAACCGCCGGCATCAGGAATCGCTCTCCTCGCCGCCGGTAGACCTTGTTTTGTTTGTCCCACGGGGAGAAAAACTCTCCGAGTGGCGACGGAGTTTCGGACTTTCCGAGGATCAGGGCTCCACCATCCTTCAGGGAGTAGGCGAAGAGCTGCAAGGCCCGCTTCTGAAGTTCGGAGGTGAAGTAGATCAGGACGTTCCGGCAAACAAACTACAAGGTCCGTGCGCGGGAAAGGCGCCCGCTGCGCGAGGTCGTGCTGCCCGAAAACGATCATGCCCCGCACCTGCTTCTTGACCCTATACGTCCCATTCTCTCTCACGAAATACCGCTCTTTTAATTCCTCCGGCAGACCGTTGATGGCGGACTTCGAATAGACTCCGTGGCGGGCGAAATCCACAGCGGTCTCGTCGAGATCCGTGGCGAAGATGCGAACCGCGAAGTGATCCAACTCGTCGCCTAGAGCCTCGGAGACGAGTATCGCCAGCGAATAAGCCTCCTCGCCCGTAGCGCATCCCGCCGACCATATCCTTAGCTGATTCCCGTTCTCACGAGCCTTCTGAATGATCTCAGGTACCAACTCCCGCCGCAAGAACTCGAACAACGCCGGGTCTCGAAAGAACTCCGTGACTTTTATGAGGAAGGCGTTTACGAGGTTCTGGTACTCTTCGGGCTTCTCGCCGAGATATGTCCTGTACCCGGCGAGATCCCTGCTTTCGGTCGCTACGATCCTGCGCTGCAGTCGCCTCATTATGGTCGGGGTCTTGTAACTCCTGAAGTCTATGCCGTTGCTGTCTCGAACCTCTGTGAGGAACTCCTGCACCTTTCGCTCATCATCCGGCTCTGTAGGAACTTCGATCCCTGAGAGCAACTCATGAACCACCCGTCCGATGCTCCCGAGATCCACCACAATATCCACGTTGCTCGGCGCGAGCGACTGTGGCATCCCGGGATGTGCCGCTGTCGCGGGGTCCTGGATAACGACCGTCCCACCGGCCCGCTTGACCGCCCGAGCCCCATCCGACCCGTCGCTCCCCGTCCCCGTCATCACAACAGCGACCAGACGATCTCCATAGACCTCAGCCGCCGACTCGAAGACCAGATCTATGGATGGCTTGGGCCACCCATGCTCATCTTCCTGTAAGCAAACCTCCGAATCCGTCACGCTGACGTGCCGATCCGCCGGCACCACAAAGACAACCCCGGACTCCAAAGGCAGCGAATTGTGCTCCTCAAGCGTCCTAACCGGCAACGTGCTCCGCCGCATCAGAATATCCCGCAGGTGACTCTCTCTGTCCGGGTTCAAATGCTGCACCGCCACTATGGGCGCCGGAAAATCATCCGGCAACGTCGCTACTAGCTCACTCAAAGCCTCGACTCCGCCCGCCGACGCACCCACCAATACCAAGTGCGAAAACGAACGATCCTCCGACAAAACGCCTCCTCCAAAAAGCTGGCACATACCATGACAACCGCAACCCCCGCCAACCCGAACATTATACAAACCATCCGCGCCAACGAGTATTAGTCCTTGCATCGTACTATATATGTAGTCATGAATACATAGTTCAGGCCATTATGGGCGTTTTAGTGCTATTGGATGTATCGCCGGGGAGTTCCAAGGCATATAAAGGGTCTGCTTGGATCCTGAATTGGATGAGGGAGGCATGGTGGTAGTCGAGGCTCGGGAGTTCTCTGGTGGGTTGTTGGATGCATTTCTGTTGAGTTGCGTGCGTCCGGGGGTGGTTCGAGGACGCGAGTTATTGGCGAGGGTTGAGTCGGCGGGATTGACTGGCATAAGGCCGGGGGAGATGTATCGGATTTTGCGTGGGATGGAGGGTGAAGGGTTGATATTCTCGCGCTGCGAGCGGTTTGAATACATGCTTTCCCGGCGTTCTTATGGCATTACGGCGAGTGGCGAAGCGTACCTCGAATTTCTCGCCGAATCTCTGCGAGAGTATCGGGACGAGATGGATCGATTCTTCAACGTCTACGAGAGCCGGTCGGGCTCTAAGACACCTACCAACACACCATGCAAAGGAGCGCGATGACAAAAGACACCCGCCGGGCGGAGAACGATTACCGGAGCCTGGACCGACTTCTCGAAGAGGCCGACACCAGCCTCGGAAATGGAGACCGTCACGCAGCAAACAAGACCCTGAAGCAAGCCAGCGTCAAGGCGACCTCCATGTGGGGCATCGTCGGTGGAGCTCAACTCCCCGAGTCCACCCGGCTCCTCCTCTCGCTATCCTCCGAAGTACAGCAGAGCATCGCTCACCCCGAAGAAGACGGCATCCACGAGATGCAACGGGGTCTGCGAAACCTCCGGCACCGATTCGGGGCCGAAGCTCGAGGATAGAACAAAACTGCCCGCCTCACTCGGAAGAGGAGGCGGGCAGTTTTAGCGTGGTTCTAAGTGGAAGCCGAAGCCGGCTTGGTTTGACGGTTTCCAACGACTCCCAGGGCGACCAGCACGCCTATCAGGGCTAGCAGGACTATCGTACCGAGATTGAAGCCAAAGCCGTAGATCCAGATGTACGTTATGGAGCCTGCGAGCAGCACGTAGTAAGTCATCGGTATGATGGTTTTGCGGATGAGTGCGCCTTCCTTGCCCAAAAGCCCACAGGTGGCCGAGGCGGCCACGACGTTGTGGACCGTGATCATGTTTCCCGCAGCCCCGCCCACGGCTTGCGCCGCGACTACCACCGCTGCCGACCCGACCAGCCCGATATTTGCAGCCGTAGTGAATTGGAATAGTGAGGCTCCGAAGACTATGTAGAGGATGGTTAGGGCGATGATCAGACCTTGCACCGTGGATGCTGCGATGCTCGCGAAACTCAACTGCCAAACGAAGACCCCGATGATCACATATCCTACAGGCATCGCCCAGATTGCAGGCCACCGAAAACCAACGAGCAATACCCCTATGGTTAGAATTGGCGCGAGTGCAAGCAGACTCAAAACCGCAACGTTGTCCACAAATTCACCTTTCCTCTAAGCTTCTGCTACACGCACTCTCCCTGCCCGTGCGAAGCGCGTTCTAGGGAAGTCAGCGGACCAAAGCTACCCGCAGGTCATTGACGTTGGTGCCGGTTGGCCCGGTATCGACCAGCGAATCCGCCGCAGCCAGGGCCGGATACGAGGCGTTCTCAGCCAGGGCCGTCGCCGGTTCTCTGCCGCTCTCGCGTATTGTTGTCGCCGTCCCGCCATCCACCATACCGCCCGCCGCATCCGTGGATCCATCATTGCCGTCGGTGTCGATGGCGAATGCCGACCATCCATCGACACCCTCCAATTCCACCGCCAAAGCCAGTGCGAACTCCAGGTTTGGGCCACCCTTTCCATCCCCGCGCACGGTCACGGTCGCCTCGCCACCCGATATGATGGCGCATGGAGCCGCCGCCGGATTGCCGCTCGCCAGGACTTCCCGCACTATCGCGGAGTACATGTGTGCGGCCTCGACTGCATCGCCGGTTAACGTAGTCGTGAGTAGCACAGGTGTGTAACCGAGATCCCGCGCCTGGCACGCAGCAGCCTCCGCTGCGTGCCGTCCACCCCCGCAGACGACACTCACCGTCCTCTCGAAAGCCGCATCGCCGGGCTTTGGCGTCTCGCCCGCAGTACGCAAGTGCTCGGTGATACTCGACGCTGGCTCGATGCCGTAGCGCTCCAATACGCTTCGGGTGTCATCCACAGTCGTCGGGTCCGGAGTTGTGAGACCGCTGGCAATGGAGGAAGGCTCGTCTCCAACGACATCCGACAAGAGGAGTGCGAGAACCGGTGCTGGAGATGCCAGACGCACGAGGCCGCCGCCTTTCAGGGTGGAGACGTGTTTTCTTACCGTGTTGATCTCACCGATGTCCGCCCCGCTCCGCAATAACGCCCCGGTCAACTCCTGCAACTCGGCAAGCTCGATAGGCGGCGCGGTGTCCGCCAGCAGCGCCGAAGCTCCCCCGGAGACCAGCGCCAGCAGCAGATCCCCGTCTTCCAGAGTCTCCACGAGTTCCGCGACCTTACGCGCGGCCTCCGCACCGCGTTCGTCGGGTTCGGGATGTGAGGCGAAGAGCGTCTCTAGGCTATCGGGGCCGGGGTTGTGGTCATCCTTCGTCACAACCAAGCCGCCTACGATTCGTTCTCCAAGAAGCTCTGCGGCGGCTTCGGCCATCGCGCCCGCCGCCTTCCCGACCGACACTACGACGACCCGTTTCACTGGGAAGTTTGTGCCTTCAATGATGAGATCGTCGCCTTCCAACCGCACTGAGCGACGCACGGCCTTCGCCGGGTCCGCTGCTTCCAATCCAGCCGTTAGGATCTCTCGCAAGTGCTCACGCATATCCGTCATCGCCTCCAGCGTGTCAGTATCTTAAAACCCGGATGTTATACGTCTTCGATACTTCCAGCTACCGGAGGCGTGCGTTGCCGGAGGAACAAAATCCACGGGTTACGGGTATTTCTTCGGTCTGAGGTTTCGGGTAGAATCAATCTTCAAGGAAGTGGGGCTGGCGTAGTTCTCGATAGGGAGCGGAAGACGAAACTTTTTCGCTAAGGAGGCAAGTATGGAACGCAGTCAACTGATCCAGGAGATGCAGAGCATACTCGGGCCGCAGGGTGTGATCTTCGATCATGAGCAACTCCGCACCTACGAATGCGACGGCCTGATGAACTACCGGGTTATCCCGGAATTAGTCGTCCTACCGGAATCAGCCGAACAGGTCCAGAATGTAGTGAAACTACTCTACGCCGAAGGCATTCCATTCGTAGCGCGAGGTTCTGGTACGGGATTGTCCGGGGGGGCTTTGCCGGTCGAATCGGGAGTCCTGATCGTGCTGTCCAGGATGAAGCGTATCCTTGAAGTGGATATCGAGAATCAACGGGTAGTCGTCGAACCGGGCGTCATCAACATCTGGGTGAGCCAGGAGGTCGCGGACGACGGCTACTACTATGCCCCGGACCCTGCCAGCCAGATCATCTCTTCCATCGGCGGCAACCTCGCCGAGAACTCCGGCGGCGTTCACTGCCTGAAATATGGTTTCACTACAAACCACGTCATGGGCGCCGAAGTCGTGCTCGCTGACGGCTCTATCGTCCACATCGGCGGCGGCAAATCCCCCGACGCTCCGGGCTATGAATTGCTAGGCGCGTTTGTGGGCTCCGAGGGGACGCTCGGCATCGCGACAAAGATAACCTTGCGGATCGTGCGAAAGCCCGAGTCGGTCAGGACGCTGTTGGCGGCTTTCAAGGATACGGAGGAGGCTGGTGGTGCGGTCTCTGGGATCATCGGCGCTGGCATCATCCCGGCGGCGATAGAGATGATGGACGCTCTCACCATCGAAGCGGTCGAGGCGACGGTAGCACCCGGTTTCCCGCAAGCTGGAGCCGTCTTGATCGTGGAGCTTGACGGCCCCGAAGCCGAAGTGGCGAGCCAATTCGATAAGGTGATGGAGACTTGCGAGGAGAACAATGCCTCGGAGATACGGGTCGCCGAGGACGACGAGGAGCGGGCGTTGTTCTGGAAGGGCCGAAAGGCGGCTTTCGGGGCGATGGGTCGCATCTCCAAAGATTACTACGTTCAGGACGGCGTGGTCCCGCGCATGGAGCTTGGCGCGGTGCTGAAGAAGATAGCCGACCTCAGCCAACACTACGGCCTGCGCGTCGCGAATGTCTTCCACGCCGGAGACGGCAACCTGCACCCGTTGGTCCTCTACGACAACGACAAACCCGGCGAGGCCGAGCAAGCCGAGAGTCTGGCCGGAGACATCGTGTTCGCATGTCTGGAGCACGGTGGATCTCTCACCGGCGAGCACGGCATCGGGCTGGATAAGAAGAAATACATGCCCAAGATGTTCACGACAGAGGACATGGACGTAATGCAACTCTTGCGGTGCGCCTTCGATCCCCACGGACTCTGTAACCCCGGTAAAATCTTCCCGACGCCCCGATTGTGCGGCGAGCGTCCAGGTCCCTTCCACATGCACCCGGTCCAGAAGGCCGGACTCGCGGAGAACTTCTAATGCAGACGGAGAAGCGAGTTCCCCTGGAAGACTTGAAAGCTATTGTTGGTAACGACAACGTACGCGAAGCCGTGGCTGAGGACGCTATCGAAGGTGTAGAGGCTTCGGTGGTTGTGGAGCCTGGTTCGACCGAGGAGATCAGCGCGGTCATGAAGCTCGCTAGTGGCGAGGGTCTGGCTGTCTCGGTGCGCGGTGGCGGCACGAAGACCGGTTGGGGAGCGCCGCCTCGGGATGTGGACATTATTCTCAGTACCGTTCGGATGAATGAGATCATCGAGCACGTTCCGGGAGACCAGATCGTACGGGTCCAATCCGGCGTGAAACTCGAATTCCTTCAACAGAAACTAGCCGAAGCTAACCAGATGCTCGCCCTCGACCCGCCGGACAAAACCGCCGGAGCAACGGTTGGCGGCGTAGTCGCGGCGAACTCATCCGGCCCCCGACGATTGCGCTACGGCACCGTGCGAGACATCATCATCGGTATCACCGTGGTCCTCGCGGACGGCACCATCGCCAAAGCCGGAGGCAAGGTCGTCAAGAACGTCGCCGGGTACGATCTCGGTAAGCTTTTCACCGGTTCGATGGGAACTCTCGGCGTCATAGCCGACGCGAACTTCCGCCTGCATCCACGCCCGGAATCCGCCCGCACGGTAGCCGTGGAAGTCGAGACCCCGCAAGCCGCACAGGAAGCCGCCCAGACGCTTGTCCACTCGCAGGTCGAAGCGACTGCTGTAGAGCTGCACTGGAGCGAAGAAGTGAAGCTCGTATCGGCGCTGCTCGAAAGCATCCCTGGCGGCATCGACGCCAAGGAAGAGGCCGCGACGTTCCTGCTCAAGACGTTCGGGAACGTCCGCACTCTGGATGATGAGGAGGCGGAGAATCTCGGGCCGCTCGCACCGTCGCCTGTTGGCGGGGATGATGTGGACGTCAAGATCACTGCTCCACCGAACGAGCTTGCGAGCGTGTTGGATTCCATCCTAGACACGGCGAAGCGCAAAAGCGTGACCGTCAGCGTCACGGGTCACGCGGGGACGGGGGTTACTTACGCAGGATTCTCGGGAGATGAGGATGCTGTGGTGGAGGTAGTGGAGGAAGTACGCGGTATCCGGGTTCGGGGCGGTGGGGGACTTGTAGTGCGTTCCGCGCCGGTCTCGTTCAAGGGGAAAGTGGATCCGTGGGGGCCAGCCGGAGATTATCTCGGGCTCACGCGGCGGGTAAAGGAGAAGTTCGATCCGGGTTACATCATGAACCCCGGTAGGTTTATAGGAGGACTCTAGTGACCGACCGCAATGGCGGCAGCAACGGCGACAGCAAATACGACGCTACGGACGCTACCGAGCGCCAGAACCCGTCCGGCACGACCGGCGACCAGGCGATGGCCGGAGCCATAGGAGCGGGCAGCCCGGAGGACATTGGGCAGGGTGTCGGCGACGCGAGTAAGCTCGCCGCCGAAGCCACCGTGGGAGCGGGCCGCCGCGAGACCGGCACCATCAGCTTCCCGGCCTTCGACGCGCATCATCCACCGGACAAAGACCTCATCGACGACTGCGTGCATTGCGGTTTCTGTCTGCCGACTTGCCCGACCTATGTACTTTTTGGGGAGGAGATGGACTCTCCTCGCGGTCGGATCTACTTGATGAACAAAGGGCTGACCGAAGAGCCCATGAACGATCAGACAGTTCGACACTACGACTTGTGTCTCGGTTGCATGGCGTGCGTTACCGCGTGTCCATCCGGGGTTCAGTACGACAAGCTCATCGAGGCGACTCGCGGACAGGTCGAGCGGCGCTACGAGCGATCCGCGCCAGACAAAGCTTTTCGCGAGATGATATTCCAACTCTTCCCTTACAAGAATCGCCTGCGTCTGGCTGCTGGCCCCTTGAAGCTCTACCAACGCTTCGGAGTCGGTGGCGCACTCAAAAAGTCCGGCGTAATGAAAGCGTTCCCGGCCCGCATGAGGGCGATGGAAGCCCTGATGCCCGAGCTCCAAAAAGAGGCCCGCATCCCCGAGTTGACCGAACCCACGAGCGAGAAACGCCGCCGCGTAGGTGTCCTAACCGGTTGCGTGCAGCAGGTTTTCTTCTCTCAGGTAAACGCCGCGACCGTTCGCGTGCTCGCCGCCGAGGGTTGCGAGGTAGTCGCCCCCAAACAGGGTTGTTGCGGCGCACTCTCGACTCACGCCGGTCGCGAAGAAGAGTCGCTGGATTTCGCCCGCAAGACCATCGAGACCTTCGAGGATCTCGACCTCGACAACGTCGTCGTCAACGCCGCCGGTTGTGGCTCCACGATGAAAGAGTACGGATACATGCTGCGCGACGACCCCGAATACGCTGAGCGAGCCGAGGAATTCAGTGCGCGGGTTCGGGACGCTTCGGAGTTCTTGCAGGAGATAGGGACCGTCGTCGAGCGCAACCCGTTGCCGATCACCGCTGCGTACCACGATGCCTGTCACCTCGCGCATGCTCAGGGGATAAGAAAGCAGCCGCGACAGACGCTAAAGCAGATCCCTGGTATGAGCGTCAAAGAGATAAAAGAAGCCGAGATCTGCTGTGGATCCGCCGGTATTTACAATATGGTCGAGCCCGAGCCTGCCGAGGAGCTGGGGAAGCGGAAAGCAAACAACATCCTGAAGACTGGCGCTGAGGTTATCGTCACGTCAAACCCCGGCTGTATGCTACAGATCCAGGCTTCCCTCAAAAAGATGGGCCACGACGGTATCCCGATGGCCCACCCGATGGAAGTTCTGGACGCTTCGCTAAGGGGCGAGGGAGTGGAGAAGCTGCTCAAGAAATAGCTCGGTGGATTCGCCGAAGGGTGTCATGCGCCCTTCTTTGCTTGGCGAGCTTCGAGTAGTTCCCAGAAGTCTTCGTCGCCTGGGTCTCCGGGCAACCGGGCGTAGATGGTTCTTAGGGCTAGACCTACGACGACCATCAGGGCGAGGGCTTCGGGGATGGCGATGGCGAAACGGGCGATGGCGTTTGATTCGGCAACCTGCGAGTTGAACATCTGAGTTCCGAACTCGGCGGTGACGATCCAGAGGTTCAAGAAGAAGTTGGCGATGCCCGTGACTATGGAAAGAATAACCATGACGAACGTCCCGATCCAGAGCGCCCGACGGACGGGAGGCTCGTCGAAAAGGACTCCGATAGAACGCTCCTGTTCCGGCGTGCGGGGATCAAAGGTCTGCTCCAGAAACGCGGATATGAGAGGCCGCCCAAAAACGAGCGATGCCCCGAAAACCACGACCCACAGCAGACTCGGAGCCGAATCCTTGAAAGCGTAAGCCACGCCATCCACAAACCAGAAAGCCAGGATACCGCGCACGACAGCATTCAGACCAAGAAAGCTCGTTATGAAGTTGAATCGCTTCGTGATGAACAGGAGGTCCACCGCAACCCAAGTCACCGGTACAAGTGCTGAGACCACATAGGCGGTGATGCTCCCGAGGTCGTCGCTGAAACGCGAGAGGATAACGATCGGGATGATCAGCCCGAACAGGAAGTCCAGCCCGAGCTTTACAGATCGGCTCATACGCCAGTGCGCCTTCGACCGCTAAGACGCATTAAGTGGCTCCGATCCTATCGCCCATCCGTAAGGTCTTCTGTCGTCTATTCGCTGGATACTCCGCATCACGATCCTTCTGCTTGGTTTGGATACTCAACATACACATTGAGAGGACGGTTGTTAAGGGTAGCGCGGAGCCATGCGTGAAACTTCATTGCGTTAGAATGTCTGGATGAGTGGATCCCGTTCATTGTTAGCCGTCCCAGCCACGAACCGCAAGATGGTCGAGAAGGCGCTTGCTTCCGGGGCGGACGATGTTTTCCTGGACCTCGAAGATGCGGTCGCACCGGACTCGAAAGCTGGGGCTCGGGGGGACGCCGTGGGTGCTCTTAGGGAGTTGGATTGGGGCGGACAGCGTACTATCTACCGGGTCAATGCGTTGGACACGGGTTGGTTTTATCGGGATCTCATCGAGGTTGTCGAAGAAGCTGGTGAACATCTCGATGCTGTGTTGCTGCCCAAGATCCAGCGTTCTGAGGATGTACACGTGGCGGCGACTTTGCTGACGCAGCTAGAGCTTGCGTGTGGTCTCGAAAATGGTGGGATCAAGTTAGAAGCCCAGATCGAGAACGCCGAAGGTCTCGTCAACATCGACGCCATTGCCCACGCAAGTGACCGTCTCGAAGCCCTGCATTTTGGTCCCGGAGACTTCGCCGCGAGCTTGCGAATGCCGCAGACGAGCATCGGGACGATGGACGAGTGGGACGAGGCGTATCCGGGCAACCGTTTCGGCTACGTCATGCAGCGAATCGTGGTGGCCGCTCGGGCCGCCGGGCTGCGGGCTTTGGATGGTCCGGTCGCCGACTACGGGGACGAGGAAGGTCTGCGGAAGAGTTGTCTGCTCGCCCGGTCTCTGGGGTTCGATGGAAAATGGTGCATACATCCGGCCCAGATCGAGGTAGTCAACAATGTCTTCTCGCCCACCGAAGCCGAGGTTCAGTGGGCGAAGAAGGTCGTTGCGGCTTACGAGGAGGCCAATGCCGCAGGGTCGGGGGCGGTTAGTGTGGACGGGATGATGGTGGATGCGGCTTCTATTCGAATGGCTCGGGGTACGCTGGATCTAGAACGGTAGCTCGTCGTACCGGACGAACTCTTTGTAGTCGAGGTAGAAATCGCTCTTGCCGTCGGGGGTTCGGGAGAAGGAGGCCATGGGACGATATTCGTCTTCTTCGAGGACTCGTAAGGTTGCTTCTACTTTCTCGGGGCCGAAGTCTATGATGTTGTAGCAGGCGCCGATGTTGCCGCGTATTCTGCCGGTCGAGCCTGTGCCGGAATGGATGACCCGGACTCCTGAGATGCTCCAGAAGTACGGTACGTGTCGGTGACCGGAGAGGACGAGATCCACTTTTACTTCCCGGAGAAGGGCCATTACGTCACCGGCATCGCGCAGGATGTTCGAGTCGCGTCCGGTACCGGGGACGGCGAGGATGTGGTGGTGGATCATGAGTATTTTCGGTCCTTTGTCCCAGTCCCGGAATTCAGAGTCGATCCAGGCGTAGTACTCGCGGCCCACTTCGCCGTCGTCGATGTCCGGTTTGGTCGAGTCGAGGTAGACGATCTTGGCTTCGCTTCCATCGGAGGTCGTGATGGTCTGGGAGCCGTTCCTCGGGCCGAAGATGTCCTCGAAGTAGCGATAGCCAACGTTGCGGGCGTCGTGGTTGCCCATGATCTGGATGCGGTTCTTACACTCTAAACGGTCGAGATACTCCTTCGCCGCCTCGAACTCTGTCCGGTATCCCTCAGCGGTTAGATCGCCCGCCATCGCCACGAGATCCGGCTGCAACTCGTTTGTCTCTTCGATAATCTTCTCCATCAACGCGGGCCGGAACTGCCCTCCGTCCTCTACGTGGACGTCTGAGAACTGTACTATCTTCAATTTTTCCTCTCCCGGAAAGCTTCGTTGTTTGCGGGTCGTCCCGCTCTGATTACCATGGACCTCTGTTACCGTACCATTCGCCGGGCGTTTCGCTACTCAAAGCACGTACGTTCTCCGGGAATGTAAGATGTGCTGGTGGATGGATCCGGCCCCCGCAAGCCTCTAGCGCAGCAGCGTCTCAATGCCCGGATGGTGAGATGGCTGAGGCTCTGGCTGTGCCTGGCGGTGGCGGCGGTTTTCGCTCTGCTGTACCTGTTGTCGGAGGCTTTTCGGGTGGAGACGAACCGGGCCTTGGGGATTCTGAGTCGGGGGGATGTCGCGGGGCTGCGAGACTACATCGTCTCGTTCGGGGCGTGGGGACCGGTAGCCTCGTTGTCTCTGATGGTGTTGCAGGCGTTGATCGCGCCGGTGCCGTCTTTTCTGGTTACGTTCGCCAACGGTCTGGCTTTCGGGGTTTTGTGGGGATGGGTTCTGTCGGTAGTGGGGCATGCCCTTGCTGCGGCGGTGTGTTTCGGGATCTCGCGTTCCGTCGGACGGGTGCCGGTGGAGGCGCTCGTCGGGAAGGCGGGGCTCGAAGCGGCGGATCTCTGGTTCGAGCGGTGGGGTTTGTACGCCGTCTTCGCCGGCAGGCTGGTGCCGGGCGTAGCCTTTGACGCGATCTCCTACGCGGCCGGGCTGACGCGGATGCGCTTCGGCTCTTTTATGGTTGCCTCGGTCCTCGGTATCCTGCCTCAGACTTTTCTCTATTCCTATCTCGGGCAGCGAGCACCGGAGTACGTAGGGCTGTTCCTGGTGACCTCCGGGCTCGTGGTCGCTGGAGTATTGGGGGTGGCTATGTTGCGGCGTCAGAGGTCCGCCAAACGGGTGGAGTAGGCTGAAGTGGACGGCGGGTGTCGGTACAATCCGAAGTATGAGACGAGTAACGGAGTCGCCAGTTGATCTCGCGGTCCTCACCACGGGCTCCCTGACAATCATAGCGGGTTCCATGTACGCGGGGAAGACGGAAGAGTTGATCCGGCGCTCCCGTCGCGCCCTCTACGCTCGTCGCAAGGTCCAGGTCTTCAAGCACGCCCTCGACACGCGCTCGGAAGGTATGGAAGTCCGCTCCCACAACGGCGTACCGCACGAAGCCGCCGCCGTCTCCACGGGCGAGGAACTACTGGCGAAGGTCGCCGAGGAGACCGATGTGGTCGCCATCGAAGAGGCGCAATTCTTTGACGGCCAGATAGTCGAGGCGTGCCGGACTCTCGCGGATGCCGGATACGAGGTGATCGCTACGGGCCTCGACATGGATTTCCGGGGTGCGCCGTTCGGCCCCATGCCAAAACTCCTGGCCGAAGCCGACGAGGTAGTGAAGCTTCGCGCCATCTGCGCCCGCTGCGGCCGGGACGCCTCGCGCTCGCAACGTCTTATAGACGGCCGTCCCGCGCCAGCTACCGCCCCGACCATCCTGGTAGGGGCCGAGGAGAGCTACGAGGCCCGGTGCCGGCACTGCCACGAGGTACCGGAGCACGTGTTCCAGTATGGTTTGCCGGGGGTATAGAGTAGGATAGTCTACAGGGAGATGGTGCAGTAATGCCGTGGAAATGGGCCGTAGGGCTGGTGACGCTCTGTATAGTGTTGAACACGGCGGGGTTTATGTTGAAGATCTTCGAGCCGATCCCGCTATACGACGAGTTCGTGCACTTCCTTACGCCGTTCACGCTCGTCGCGCTGACGGCGGAGATCATCTACCGGTCCGGTGGGGACGACGTATTCTTCAACACCCCGCGGCATGCTCTGATCACGGGTTGCGCCATCGGATTCTTGGGGGCGCTTGGATGGGAAGGAGTCGAAGCTCTGCTGGCGATGACGGGAGCACAGATCTCCAACGCTCCCGTGGATACCGCTGGTGACGTGACCCTCGGAGTTCTGGGCGGCGCGGCCGGAGCCTGGGTCGCGGATCACTACCTCGACCGTCTCTTTGGGCGCTCGCGCACGAACCCCAACCAACGCCGCGTCCGCTAGAGAGCTCTGCGAGAGCACCGCGCTCGTGTAGTATATGGAGGTTGGTAGAGAGAAGGAGATGCAAGATGGCCCAGTTCGACGAATTCGTGAAAGCCAACGAGCAATACGCGGCGCACTTCGACAAGGGGAACGCCGCCATGCCGCCCGCTCGCGGGGTTGCGGTCGTGACGTGCATGGACGCTCGGTTGCACCCGGAAGAGTTTCTCGGGCTCGAAGTCGGCGACGCGCACGTTATACGGAACGCCGGTGGGCGAGTCTCGGAGGACGCTATCCGCTCGCTGGTCATCTCCGAGAGGCTGTTGGGGACGACGGATATAGTCGTGATCCACCACACCGACTGCGGGATGCTCACCTTCAAGAACGAGGATCTCACCGCAAAGATAAAAGAAGACCTCGGCGTGGATACGACGGGTCGGGACTTCCTGCCGTTCGGGGACCTCGAACAGAGCGTGCGCGACGACGTGCAGACCATAAAAAGCTCCGAGTTGATCCCCGACGACATCCAGGTCTCCGGCGCGATCTACGACGTGACCTCCGGCGAGCTGCGCGAGGTCGTCCGCTCCTAGCGCCGTTGGCAACGTACAAGATCAGCGTGCTCTCACGACTCGCGTTACGGATGTAGCATTTGAGGGGATAATGCTAGACAGGTAAACGAGCGAGAGGAGTGCGTATGGATGGCATGACGCTGGGGATAATTATAGCTGTGGCCGTGGCGGTGGTCGTTATCCTGTTGATCGTTTTTCTAGTATCGCGCCGGAGCCGGGCGCGGCGTGAGGAGGAACAGCGCGAGAGGACGCGCGAGGAGTTTGGCTCCGAATACGAGCGGACGGCTGAAGAGCGTGGCTCGGAGCACGACGCCGAGAAGGAGTTGCGGGCGCGTGGAGCGTCAGGTAGAGCCGCTGTCGGAGGAGAGCCGGGGCCGCTACGAGGAGCAGTGGGGCGAGGTCGAGCGGGTCTTCGTGGACAACCCGGAGCGCTCCATCGAGATGGCCGACCGGACGGTGACGGACATCCTGGGCGAGCGCAAATTTGTGGCGGACGCCTCTCAGAGCGACGAGGAGACGGAGCGCGGGCTGGCCGCCATGCACCCGGAAGGCGCGGACGACTACCGCGAGGCCCGGCGCATCCGGGCGAGCGTGGTGGGCCGCTCCGCGCCTGGGTCGGAAGAAGGCTCCGGTGACGGCTCCACCGAAGGGACCGAAGAGTTGCGGCAGGCCATCCGGCATTACAGGGCCGTCTACGAGAAGATCCTGCAGGGATAACGCCGGGCGATCCTGAGTGTTAGAAGCGGCGTTCTGGGGGTTCGTGGGCGGTGCCTCGTTACTAATCGGGGCGCTCGTTGGCGTCTACGTGCGGGTTCCGCGACGTGTGATCTCCTGGGCCATGGCTCTGGGTGCGGGGGTGCTGATCTCCTCCGTCGCCTTCGAGTTGATGGATGAGGCGTACAAGACCGGCGGCTTTGATGCGGCTTCCCTGGGGTTGCTCGCCGGGGCGGTCGCGTTCTTTCTCGCCGACCGGACCGTAAACCGTAGCGGCGGTCATCGCCGCAAGAACTCTGAGGAGAAGCAGGGAGGGTCAGCCTCCGCCATCGCTATCGGCGCTCTCATGGACGGCATCCCGGAGTCGGCGGCTATCGGGATCAGTCTTCTGGGGGGCGGTGAGATCAGCGCCGCCCTCGTCGCCGCCGTCTTCCTGAGCAACGTCCCCGAAGGACTCTCCTCGGCCTCGGGGATGAAACGCGCCGGCAAGTCCACACTCCACATCCTCGCGCTCTGGGCTACGGTAACGATAGCCTCGGCTATTGCCGCGCTCCTTGGATACCTCTTCCTCGACGGTGCGTCCGAAAACCTTGTTGCCGCCATCCAGGCGTTCGCCGCCGGGGCGATCCTGACCATGCTCGCCAGCACCATGATGCCCGAAGCCTACGAAGAAGGCGGCGAGGTCGTCGGCCTCGTGACCACCGTGGGGTTCCTCCTGGCCTTCATCCTTAGCCGGTTGGAGTAGCCGCGAACCTCACGTGGTTGCGGGACACGGACGTGCGGACGATTAAAGCTGCGAGTGTGATCTTCCGATAACTATAGTGCGTAGCATAGACGAGAAATATCTCCTGTGGAGATTATGGCGAATTCCGGCGTACGCGAGGGCATTGTTTCTCCATATCCTCTTCGGGAAGCGGAGAAGCTTGCGGTGTTATGTGGCAGATGCTCGCGGCATAAGCTACTTTCCGGGAGAGCATTGTATAGAATGAGAATAGTGAGAAGCTGAGGTAAATATGGCAGGCACTTCCGAGGTAGTACTGAACGGCACATACAATCTGTTTCTCGTCGCGCTCTCGATAGTGGTCGCGGTAATCGCTTCTTATGCCGCCCTAGATCTGGCGAACCTGGTGACGGCCTCGGTGGGGCGTACCCGCCGGGTTCGGCTGGCGGGTGGCGCGTTGGCGATGGGTGTGGGTATTTGGTCCATGCACTTTATCGGGATGCTGGCTTTCAGCGTGCCGCTGCCGATGACCTACGACGTGTTCACCGTGCTCGTCTCGACGGTGGTCGCCGTTATTGCCTCCGGGATCTCGCTCTTCATCGTGAGCCGGGAGAGGATGAGCGGGCTTCAGCTAGCCCTGGGCAGCGGGGTTTTGGCTCTCGGCATCCTGAGCATGCACTACGTCGGCATGGAAGGTATGCGGTTGCAGGCGAGGATCAGCTACGATCCGTTGCTCGTGGCGCTCTCCGCCGCCGTAGCGCTCGCCGCCTCGCTCGCCGTGCTTTGGCTGGCCTACCAGCTACGCCGCGACTCCGCGCTGAACACCCGAGGGCTCGTGCTCAAGCTCGGCAGCGCGCTCGCGATGGGAGGCGCGATAGCCGGGATGCACTACACGGCGATGGCCGCCGCCAGCTTTACCCCGACCGGTGAGCTCGCCGAATCGCCACCGCAGGAGGCGATGCTCGACACTTCCCTGCTCGCTATCGCCGTGGCCGTAGCCACGTTCGTAATACTCGGCATCGCTATCTTCACCGCCATCCTCAACCGGCGCTTCAAAGCTCAAGAAACAGAGTTAGAGAGCATCGAGGACCTCAATCAAGCCGTGATCGAGACCGCCCCCGACGCGATAATAACGATGTCTTCGGACGGGTTGGTCCAGAGCTTTAACAGCCGGGCCGAGTTGATGTTTGGTTACAAAGCCGAAGAGGTTATCGGAGAGCCGCTCAAGATACTGATGCCCGAGCGCTTCCGGGAAGCTCACGATAAAGGTTTCCATCGTTACCTGGAGACCGACGAAGCACACGTCATGGGCAGCACCGTGGAGCTTGCGGGCCTGCGCAAAGACGGGTTCGAGTTCCCGCTAGAGCTATCTCTTGGGGAGGCCCGGCGCGGCGAGGACCGGACTTTCGTCGGGATCATCCGGGATATAACCGCGCGTAAAGTTGCGGAGACGGAGTTGCGGGAGAACGAGCGGCGTTTCCGGCAGTTCTTCGAGCAGTCCGTCGATGCCTTGCTGGTGCACGACGAGCAAGGCAACATACTCGACGCCAACTCAGAGGCGATCCGCTCCCTCGGATACTCGCGCGAAGAGATGCTCTCACTCTCCGTGAGGGATTTCGCAACCAACCTTGTGTCGGAGAGAAGGGAATCCCCTAGAACGAAAAAGACACTCTGGCAGCGCGTAATGGAGGCCAAGCCGGGGGAGAACGTCGGTTATCATCGCGGAGAGCACCGGCGCAAAGATGGCACGACCTTCCCGGTCGAAGTGCGGGTCGGGGCTGTGGACCAGGACGGAGAGAGACGTATCCTCGCGTCCGCCAGGGACGTTACCGAGAGAGTGCAGGCCGAGAAGGAGATCCGGGAGAGTCAGCAACGCTATGCTTCGCTCTCCGAGCACAACCCAAACGGGGTGTTCTCCGTAGACCTGGAAGGAAACCCTCTCACGGTCAACCCCGCCATGCAGAAGATCACCGGCTACACGGGGGAAGAGCTGCTCGAAACGACCCTAGTGCCGCTTGTAGCCCCGGAGGACCTTGTCCATCTGACGGGGTATTTCGAGAGTGCGGTTCGGGGTACCCCGCAGAACTTCGAGGCATCAATCCTGCACCGGGACGGTCACCAAGTCGAGATCAACGTGTCGCTAATCCCCACTATCGTGCAGGGAGAGCTAGTCGGCGTCTACGGCATTCTGGAAGACATCAGCGAGCGCATCGAAGCCGAGAGAGAACTCAAAGAGAGCGAGGAGCGGTTCCGTGGTCTGAGCGCCGCGACTTTCGAGGGGATCGCCATAACCGAAGAAGGCGCAATCATCGAAGCCAATGAGTCATTCTATTCCATATTCGGCTACGATGATTCTTCGGAAGTTTTGGGCATGCCTGTGTTGCAATTCGTAGCCCCCGAGTACTATGCCGTGGTGCGGGAGAATATCTCGGCCAGACGAGAAGAACCATTCGAAATCGTGGGCGTAAGAAAAGATGGCTCGACGTTGGACCTTGAGATCCGGGGCCGAAGCTCATCATATCGGGGCCGGGAGGTGCGTCTAGCGGCGCTCCGCGACATAACCGAGCGCAAGCGGAACGAGACGGAGATTCGTGAGACCTACACGCGCCTCTCCACCCTTATAGAGAGTCTTCAGGCCGGCATTCTGGTGGAGGACGGCTCCCGGCGCATTCAGCACATAAACCAGGAGTTCTGCGACATGTTCTCCATCCCCGCACCACCGGAGGCTCTCTTTGGCGCTGATTGCTCGAATGCCGCCGAGGAGTCCAAGGGACTCTTCGAGGAGCCGGAGATTTTCGTCCGCCGCATAGACCGGCTACTGGAGGAGCAACGCCCGGTGACGGGAGAGGAGCTCCCTCTGGCGGATGGACGCACGTTCGAGCGAGATTACGTGCCTATCTTCGTGGGCGACGAATACAAGGGGCATCTGTGGCAATATCGGGACGTAACCGGGCGCAAAGAAGCCCAGAAGACGCTGGCCGAGAGCGAGGCGCGGTTCCGCACGCTCTTCGACCAGACCGCTATAGGAGTCTGCGTCGCCGACCTCGACCGCCGACTTATAGAGACCAACACGGCCTACCAGGAAATAACCGGTTACAGCGCGGAGGAGCTCGTGGGCATGTCCACCCTGGAGCTTACTCATCCAGAAGACCGGGCGCATGATACTGGTTCGAGACGGACCTTCGCATCCGATGACTCCGACAACTACCGAAGAGAGAAACGCTACGTTTGCAAGGACGGCCGGGTAGTCTGGGCGAACGCGGCCAGTTCTCTTGTAAGGGACGAGCACGGTGAACCCCGGTTCATAATGGGTGTGGTCGAAGACGTCACCGAACGAAAGCGGGCCCAGGCCGAGCTAGAGAAAGCCAAGGAAGAAGCCGAGGCCGCTAACCGGGCAAAGAGTGACTTCCTGGCGAACATGTCGCATGAGATCCGCACCCCCATGAACGGGGTCATCGGGATGTCCGACCTGCTGGCGGATACGGATCTGGACTCTGAACAGCGTGAGTATGTCGGGACCGTTCGAAGCTCGGGGGAGACGCTGCTGGCCCTGATAAACGACGTTCTGGACTTCTCCAAGATCGAAGCCGAAAAAGTCGAGCTCGAAAACATCGTATTCGACCTATGGACATCGGTCGAGGACACCGCCGTGCTGCTGGCCGGACGCGCTCAAAGCAAGGGGCTGGAGATCGCCAGCCTCGTGGACTACGACGTGCCGACCACCTTGAGCGGAGACCCCGGCCGACTGCGGCAGGTACTCACGAACCTACTCGGCAACGCCATAAAGTTCACCGAGGAGGGTGAGATCTTATTGAAGGCGGAGCTCTGCGAGGAGACGGAGAACGAAGTCCTGGTCTTGTTCGAGATCCGGGACACCGGCATCGGCCTGGACGAGGAGCAGATGGAGCACCTGTTCGAGTCTTTCGTGCAGGCGGATACCTCGACGACTCGCCGCTACGGCGGCACGGGCCTCGGTCTCGCCATCAGCGAGCGGCTGGCGAAGCTCATGGGTGGTGGTATTCGGGTGGAGAGCGAACCCGGCGAGGGCAGCACTTTCTATTTTACCGCTCGCTTCGAGAAGCACTCCTCCGAAGTGTCGCTCGGTTCGCGCCCCCGCGCCAACCTGCGCGGCTTGAAAGCCTTGATCGTGGACGACAACGCGACCAACCGCGCTGTCTTGCGCCAGCAGATCACACCGTGGGGCATGGAGGTGGACGACGCTAGGGGAGGTGCCGAGGCGTTGGAGAAGCTCCGCTCGGCCGCCGAACGCGACGAACCGTACGATATAGCCCTTCTGGACATGCAGATGCCCCAGATGGATGGCCTGGGATTGGCCCGGTCCATAAAGCGGGAACGCGACATCTCCGCAGCTCGCCTCGTGCTCGTTACCTCCATGGGTCAGCGCGGCGACGGCGAAGAGGCCCGCAAGGCCGGCATCGAAGCTTACCTGACAAAGCCCGTCCGTCAGGCCCAACTCTACGACATACTCTCCATGATAATGGGCTCCGCCGAGGAAAAAGTCAGCCTCCAGAACGAGCGCCCATTGGTGACCGCCCACACTCTCAAAGAGGCGGAGGCCCAGTCCCGAGTCCGGCTTCTGCTAGTCGAGGACAACGAAGTCAACCAGAGAGTCGCCGCGAAAACGCTTGAGAAACTCGGCTACCGGGTGGATATATCCGACGACGGCGAGGAAGCGGTGGAGGCCGTTTCGCGCACCGACTACGCGGCGGTCGTGATGGACATACAGATGCCCAAGATGGACGGCTACGAGGCGACCGCCGAGATCCGTCGCCGCGAAAGCGCCGCAGGCGACGAGCGCATCCCCATCATCGCCATGACCGCGAACGCTCTGTACGGAGATCGGGAGAAGGCGCTCGAAGCCGGCATGGACGACTATATCGCCAAACCCGTCAGGGCCAACGAACTCGAAGAGGTGCTGCGGCGCTGGGTCTCCGTCGTAGAGCCTGCTGTTGAAGAAGGTGCTCGGGCTGATGGCGAGAACAACCGGAGCGCCGTTCTGGACCCCGAAGTACTGAGAAGCCTCGAAGACCTCGAAGGAGACGGAGAGCGGGGCCTGCTGGCCGAACTCGCCGGGATGTTCCTCGAAGATGCGGATCTCCGCATGAAAATCATGCGTAAAGCCGTCGCAGAGAACGACGCTAATACTGTACGGGAGGCGGCGCACGCGCTGAAAGGCAGCAGCTCAAACCTCGGGGCCTGGCGGATACAGGACGCCTGCGCCCGCCTGCAAGAGATCTCCGAATCGGGAGAGCTACGCCACGCACCGGTGCTTCTGGAGCGCCTGGAAGAAGAACTCGAACGTGCACGCCCGGAGTTTGTTGCTTTGGAGGGAAGATCCTAGCGTAGGAGGAATCCTCGACTCGTGGAGCGTGCGAGACTCTGGTGGACTGCTTTCGAACGTACTTGGTTAGCTCTTTTGAGCTTCTCCGGCGCTGGAGGACGACTTTTCGCCGCTCGTCGGCAGGAGAGCCGATATCAAGAGTAGCGTGACGCCCGCTACTATGGCGGCGTCGGCGGCGTTGAAGATGTACCAAAAAGAGAAATGAACGTAGTCGGTGACTTCGCCGCTCACTAATCGGTCCAGAAGGTTGCCCGCCGCGCCGCCGAGGATCAGGCCGCACGCCCATGAGGTAAGCCTGGAAGGTTCGCCGGTCAAGAGCATCGAGAGGACCACGATCACGGCCACCGCGCTGCCGATCAACAACAGCGTCTGGCTGCCGCCGAGGATGCCAAACGCGCCGCCATCGTTCTTTATGTACGTGAGGCTAAGGAAGTCCGGTATCAGCGGGATGCTCTGTCCAATGCGCATCGAGCCCTCGACCACGGACTTTATCCCCTGGTCTACGGCAAACACCGCGACGGCTATGCCGAGCGCCAGCAACGTGCTCACGCCACGCCTCAACATCGACCTGAATTCACGGGGTTTGAAAGTCTAGTTTCCATAAGCTGAATGATCCTAGCATAGGACTCTCGCGGGATGGTCCTGGAGGCGGACGCGCTTTCGGTCCAGCGACCGATGGCAAGGAGACTTGCCGCGCATATATTTCGAGCATACAGCAACCGAGCGAGAGGAGCGGTAATGGAAGCGAAGGAACAGAACTACGGAACAGTCGGAGGGCCTGAAAGCCCAGTGGGGGCTATGGCGACGCAGGAGGAGCGTACTTGGTCGGTACTCTCCCACCTGAGCGTTTTCTTGAACATGTTTACGGTGGTGTTGGGGCCGGTGGCCGCCCTGATCGTGTGGCTGGTCTACAAGGATCGCTCGGAGATGGTGTCGTTTCAGTCGCTGCAGGCGATGTGGTATCAGGTGGCGTGGCTCGTCATCCTGGGGAGTGGCTGGGCGGTTACCGGGCTGCTGACGTTTATCCTGATCGGCTTTCTGCTCGTGCCGGTGATGGCTCTGGCAACGCTGGTGCCATTTATACACGGCGCTTACGCAGCCTACCGAATCGGCCGCGACGGCGAGTATCGGTACCCGATCATCGCGGACATGATCGACGGTCGTTAGAGAATCAGCCCCCTCCCCTGAGTCCCGGTCCACAAGGCCGGGACTTTCTCGTGAGTAGATAGAACGATTAGAATAGTTGAAGACATCCTTAGAGAGGAGGACTCGACGTGCTGAGTTATCCGCTAGAGATCGGCTTCAAGATCGTCACCATCGGGACGCGCATCCGGGTGACGGACGCGACTGGACAGCAGATCGCCTACGTCCGCAAGAAGAAGTTCAAGCTCAAGGAAGATGTGATGGTCTATGAGAACGAGGACCAGAATAGGCTGCGGCTGCGCCTGAAAGCCGACCGCGTCATAGACTTCTCCGCCAAATACGTCGTTACTGGACCCAACGGCGAGTCCATCGGAGCTGTAGGTCGGCAGGGAATGCGTTCGCTGTGGAAGAGTGCGTATTCCCTGGTGGATGCGAATGGAAGCGAGATCGGCTCTATCCACGAAGAGAACGCCTGGGTCAAAGTCCTCGATGGCCTCATGGAAGCCATCCCCTTCGGCGATGCTTTGGGCGGCATGTTTTTCCATCCCGCCTACCTAGTGGACGTGCGCGGTGAGACCGTGTTGCGAGTCCAGAAGGAACGCTCCATCTTCGAGAGCAAGTTCACCATCCAGAAACGCGGCGACTTCTCCGAAAAAGAAGAAGAGCTTATGCTGGCCGGTGCGATCATGATGATCCTGCTGGAACGCGACCGGGGCTAAACTCAAACCACCCCGCACCCACCTAACCGACAGGCTCGACCATCACCCGAAAAAGATACTCCAAAGTTTCTTCGGGGTCCGCAGTGAGACCCGTATGAACCGGTGAAGGCTGGACCACAGTGCTTCGGGGCGCAACGAGCCACCCGAAACGCTGAACGGGCGGCAATAAACCGATAGAACCAGCTTCCGCACCACCAGCGCATACTTGCCGAGCGACGTTCAGATGAGAAAGAATAGCCTCTGTTTCGAGGTGCGGGTCAAGGGCTCGTAGACGGCTGAGGTCGAGGTGTATGCGTGCATCGAGAAAGCGATGCTCCTGGCAGTACAGAACGACCCCGGCGTTGATGAACTCGCCGCGCTCGACTCTCGGAACCACGCGCAGAAGCGCGTATTCGAAGGGACTGTACTCGGTTTCAGTCACGGGTCTCTTCCCCCGACGCTTCTAGCGAATGGGCCCAAACTCGTGGCTCCCTCAATCGCGTGTTTAGATAGTTCAGGTAGGCATTTCGGACTTCGTCGGCGTTATCGAAACCAGGCTCGTCGGTGAGCCATTCGCCGGGGATGAGGTTCAGGATGTTGCGTAGAGCTTCCGTGGTGAGGAGTGGCGCGAGGGCTGCGTCAACCTCACGGATCTTACTGGCGAAAGGTAGCAAGACGTGGTCTTTGGCCGCTGCGTATGGACGTTGGGCTACGGCTTCGAGCGTGGTTCGGTCACCGTCGGGCCAGTTGTGGTGGAAATAGAGTGCTGCGCCGTGATCTATGAGCCAGAGATCGTCGTGCCAGACGAGGAGGTTCGTGTTGCGCGGTGTGCGATCTACGTTCTGTACCAGCGCATCGAACCAAAGAATGCGCGAAGCAAGCTCCGCATCCGGTGGCTCCACCAGCGGATCAAAGCCCAAAGAGCCGGGAAGATAATCTAGAGCCAGGTTCAGATCAGTGCTGGCTCTTAGGAGATCCTGAATCTCCGGGTCTGGTTCCGCACGTCCGAGGTCCGGTTGCACCCGGACCAGTACGATATCCGGTATCGGCAACCCGAGCAAACGCCCGATCTCACCGGCTATCAACTCCGAGATCAGGGCTTTACGCCCCTGTCCAGCGCCCCGAAACTTCAGGACATAGGTGCCAAGATCGTCGGCCTCCACGATGGCGGGCAACGAGCCTCCTTCTCGCAGAGGCGTTACATATCTGGTAGCGGTCACGGTGCGGAGCAAGTTACGTCTTTCTGGGTAGAAGGTCCGGGCTATTTTCGCATCCGTCCTTCGTCCTCACAACAGGATTTTATGGTCGGTTAGTCTTGTTGGACATCTCTTATGATCTGGACGAGATGGGCGTCGAGTGTGCTGATCGCCTCTCTCTCATCGACGCGCCTCATGAGCATATGCATGGCGAGACCGTCGATCAGCGCGTGCAAGCGTGCGGCTTCTACGTCCAGCTTCAAGCCAGTATAGAGCCAACCGCCATCGGCCATCTGCTGCGTAACGCGAAGGCAAAGCTTCCGCACACCATCGAAGACCGGACTATGCTCTTTTGAGATCCGGGGGTCCACCAAACTCCTAGCCGCGAAAGCGAACCAGAGATCCCCCTCAGTGCGGCGCTCTTCGTCGAGCGGCAATATTTCGCACAACACCGACCGAACCGCTTCCCGAGGCGTACCGTCGTATTGCTTGCTCGTGAACCGCGCTATCGCACGCTCTTCTAAAAGTTGCGTAGCCGAGGAGAGCAACTCCTCCTTAGTCCCGAAGTAATGCCTCAACGCACCCGTGGAGCAATCCGCCTCCGCCGCGACGTTGCGTACCGAGACCCCCTCGATGCCGTCGCGTAGGATCACACGCCACACAGCCTCCGCCAACTCCCGACGACGCTCGACATGATCCACAATCTTCGGCATGTTGACGTTATATCACGCTCGTGCTATAAAACGACTGTTGTTTTAATACGAATGTACTAAAAAGGAGATGAGGAGTATGTCGGAGCGTTATGGGGTTGTTCGCGGGGGGTATCTCATAGAAGTGGAGAACGATTATTCGCTCATCGTCGTCAATCGGGAGCGGTTGTTTATCGATGGGCGGATGGTCGACGAGCGGAGTGTGTTTCTTGGGGACACCCGGTTGCATGGCGAGTTGCGCGATGGGGACGCGGTTTGGTCGGTGATGGTCGAGGTGTCGGTGGGGTTCTTCGGCGGTCTGGAGCGATGCGTACTGATCAAAGGTGGGGTGGAGTATCCGCTGACGGAAGAGAAAGAGCGAGCTTCCAGGCCGGTGAGCAAGGAACGGGAGGTGTTGGAGGTCATTCGGGACGACGGGGGTGGCGTGACGCCCACGGAGGTCGCTATGTCTACGTCGCTCTCGATCAGGGAGGCGGATGCGTTGCTGTCAGAGCTTGCCGGTGGGGGACATCTTACGGTTGAGCGGGAAGGCGGGATGCTAGTCTACGCGTTGCCGGGTAGCCGGGAGATCGAAGCGTCGTGAGTGTTCTGCTTGCTTCACTGTTCGGGCTGGCGTTACTCGATAGCATCAACCCGTCCGCTTTGGCGGTGACGATCTACTTGCTGCTCTCAGGGCGACCATTTGCTGGGAAAGTCCTGATCTACTTGAGTGCGGTCTTCGCGTCGTATCTTTCTCTGGGCATTCTCATAATGTTGGGCTTCGGCTCCATATCTGGATACCTGGAGAGTCCAGTAGCGTATGCCGTGCAGGGCGTGATCGGGGCTTCGCTCTTCGGCTACGCAGTATTGGCCCCCGACAAGCCCCGCAACAAGGAGAAAGCCGTGCGGCGGCCAAGTTCGTGGGGCTTCGGTGCCATCTTCGCGCTCGGCGTTACCGTCACGGTTGTAGAGTTTTCGACCGCGTTCCCGTACTTCGGCGCCATCGCCTTGATGACGAACGCCGGGCTGACGATGACGGAGTGGCTGCCGATCCTGGTCGCATACAACGGTGTCTTCTTGCTACCACCACTGTTGCTGCTGTTGACGTATTCTTTATTCGGGGGACGAATGAAAGCCTTTTTCGAGAGACTCCAGGAGCGATTTGCGGGTGAAGGTCGCGAGACGATGCTCTGGGTCATGGGCATCGTCGGTTTCCTGTTGTTGGCTGACAGCCTGGCGTTCTTTGAGTTATTCGGTTTGGTGAATGTGCCGGACGGCGAGGCTTGACCCACCAACCCCTTTCCCGCGCATCGGGAGCGGTGCACGTTCAGCGTAACCTCACGAAAGTTCTTGGATTCGGAAACTTTTCTGCATTTCCCCTTGAACCTAACGCTGCGTGAGGGCTTATTCTCTTTTTTATGGATGCCAGGAGACAGTTCGAGGAGCAGAGTTTGACGGATCTTAGGATCTGGAAAGTGGGAGAGCTGGCTAAGCGCACGGGTCTCTCCGTACGGGCATTGCACCACTACGAGGAGATCGGGCTGTTGGTTCCTTCGGGGCGCACGGAGTCGGGGCATCGGTTGTACGCAGAGGGAGATGTGATGCGTTTGCAGCAGATAGCTTCGTTGAGGTCGTTAGGTTTCTCGCTGGCCGAGATCCGGGAATTTCTAGACGATTCGAGCTTCTCGCCGAGGCAGTTGATCGAGTTCCATATCGCCCGGCTTAGAGAGCGAATCGAGCTGGAGCGAAAGCTCTGCGATCGTTTGGAAGCGGTCGCCGCTCACCTGACATCCACGAAAGATTCGATGGAGGATGTCTCCACCGAAGAGTTCATCGAAACCGTCATGGAGGTGACGAAGATGTCTGAAAGGATAGAGAAATACTACACACCCGAGCAGCGCGAGCAACTCGAACGCCGCCGGCAAGAGCTAGGCGAGGAGAGGATAAATGCGGCCGGGTCGGAGTGGACCTTGCTCATAGAGCAAGTCCGCATCGAGATGGAGGCCGGGACCGATCCATCGGACGAGAGCGTACAGAGGCTCGCTCGGCGCTGGATGGAACTCGTCGAGGAGTTCACCGGCGGAGATTCGGGAATCCTAAACTCCGTCAATAATATGTGGCAGCAGGAGGAGTCCTTGATGGGCATGGAGACGGCTTCGATGCGCGAGATGATTCACTACATCTCCAGGGCTAACGCAGCCGCGAATCAGCAGGATTAAAGCTCAGTATGCTGTCCGGATTCCACGAAGTTCGGGCGGCGAGCGTTTTCTTGCTTCGTCGGATAAACGGCCTCGATGGCACTCGTCAACTTCGTCGCGATAGTCCTGCTGGTCAAAATCGCGCACGCCACTCTCAACGATTACATTAGCCAGCGCAAGGAAGGCAAAGACCCGGTCTTCACAGCGAACAGCATACCGGGAGCCAAAAATACCGAAGCCTGGGGCGAGTACAACCGGGTGAAGTAAACCCGGCGATTAGGTCCAGAGGTCCACATCCAGTAAGCCTCTGGACCGATGCGCTGCACTGTTTGGCGGACTAAACTCTAGCTGTATGAGGAACGGTCTTTACACATGAAGGTGCGCGAGGTCTTCGCGCTGCGGCGGTTGCGATGGAAGCTGACGCTCAGCTACACGCTGGTAGCTGTGGTGACGCTGCTTGTCGTAGAGTTGTTTGCGGCGAGTATTTTGACGGCGTTTCTGAGTTCGGATCTACTGCCCAGTCTGATCGTCCAGCAGTCTAAAGACAGCGTCGCCGAAAGGTTCGAGCCATATCTAGACCAGAAACCGCCAGATGTAAAAGGATTGCGCGGCAAGGTGAACTCGTTCTTCGATTTGGAGAGCCCCGGATCCCGACCGGAGGGGAAAAACTCGCCTTCCAACAGCGAACCCGTGAACGACATCGTTGTGGATCCCAACGAGGTCGCGATGTTCGTCGTGGACGATGAACGGAAACTGCTCGCCGCATCCCCGAGGATAGAAGGTTTCTCTGAGGGAGACCGCTTCGACGCCGCGAGTTTCAAGGGATTGCCCCCGATTCTCGATGCGGCACTCAACGGCGAGGTTGATTCCGGGAAGCTCTCCGACCAAATGCCGGGTGGACGGCTACTCATGGCCGCGCCGCTCGAAGGCGGGAATGGAAAGGTGACCGGAGCCGTCATTGTCACCCTCAAGATGCCAAATCTCACCGCACCGGTACTAATTGCCGTCGGCATGATAGCTTTGCTGTTGCTGATCCCAGCTGCTTTTCTAGGAGGACTCTTCGGTTTCCTGACCGCCTGGGGATTGACGCGTCGCATAGGCCGCCTAGCCGGTGCCGCTCAATCCTGGAGCCGGGGAGATTTCTCCGTGACTACCATAGACCGCTCGAAAGACGAACTCGGACAACTCTCCCGAGAACTGAACGGCATGGCTGCGGAACTGGATACCTTGCTCCAGACTCGTGGCGAACTCGCCACCCTCGAAGCCCGCAACCGCTTTGCCCGCGACCTTCACGACTCCGTCAAGCAGCAAGTTTTCGCTACTTCCATGCAGATAGCCACCGCCCGAGCCCTGATTCGCCAGAAACCGGAGAATGCCGAAGGGCATCTCGAACAGGCTCACGAACTGGTTCGGCAGGCCCAGAAAGAGTTGAACGTCCTGATCCACGAGATGCGACCCGCCGCGTTGGAAGGCAAGGGGCTGCCGCAGGCGTTGCGGGAGTACGCCGCCGGATGGTCGAAGCGGACGGAGATCCCGACCGAGATCCATGTCAGAGGTGAGCGTGAGATCCCTCTGGAAGTCGAGCAAGCCCTGTTCCGCGTATCCCAGGAATCCCTCGCGAACGTCGCCAAGCATAGCAGCGCAGCGAAAGCGGAGATCGACCTGATGTACACGACCGAGAACGTAACCTTGCGCGTAATCGACGATGGTAAGGGCTTCGATCCTGCCAGTAACTCTAAAGAAGGATTCGGCTTGCGAAGTATGCGCGAACGGCTGGTCAAGCTCAACGGCCAGGTCAACATCGAGAGTGAGATCGGCGTAGGGACCACTATCACCGGTTCCATCCCGCTAACCGTCCCCGAACAAAAGGAGAATCCGAGGTCATGGCTACCCTGGGCGAACCAATAACCGTACTGCTCGTAGACGATCACGCGCTGGTCCGCCAGGGTGTCCGGGCTTTCCTCGAAACCCAAGACGACCTGACCGTCGTCGCCGAAGCTGGGGGCGGCGAGGAAGCCATCAAACTCGCCGCCGAACACGCCCCAGATGTCGCCCTCATGGACCTGATAATGCCCGGTATGGACGGTGTGGAGACCACCCGCCAACTCGTCGCCAAATCTCCCCGTACAAACGTCGTTATGCTCACCAGCTACCACGACGACGAGCACGTATTTCCAGCGATTCGGGCCGGTGCGTTGTCCTACGTGCTAAAGGAAATCGGTCCCGACGAACTCGCCGACGCCGTCCGCAAAGCTGCCGCCGGAGAAGCGGTCCTCCATCCTCGTGTTGCGGCTCGCGTGGTCCGGGAACTGCACGGCGCCCGACGCGACGCACCAAACGTTTTTCACGAACTCTCCGATCGCGAGATGGAAGTCCTAAAACTCATCGCTGATGGTTGCGCCAACGCTGAGATCGCCGGTAATCTGTACCTCAGCGAGAAGACCGTGAAGAGCCACGTATCGAATATTTTGGGCAAGTTGCATCTCGCGGACCGGACGCAGGCCGCCGTCTATGCCTGGCGAGAGGGTGTCGTGCGGCGCGACTAGAGTAATTTACCTCTGAAGCGGCTCAGGAGTAGTGCAAGCAAAAGCAGATGGTAGGCTAGGCCAGCGAGAATATAAGGCCAGAAACTTCCTCCTTCGCTGGCAACCCATAAGGCTTTGGAGGGCCAGTAGGTAGGAAGGATGCCGAACAGTAGTTGCCAGCCCGGGCCAGTAAAGTAGGCGGCCAGTGGGCCGAGGATAAAGATCCCGAACGCTTTAGAGAGGGCGAGACCTTCGACCTTGTTGTTGGCGAGCGTGACGAGGAGCAACGCTATAACGGGTGAGAAAAGCCCGGTGAGAAGCGCGGCGGGTACGAGATTTGGTAATAGCGCGACGGGCATAAGGCCGGTCAATGAGACGCAGCCGAGAGTGTAGGCAAAGCTCAGTAGGACGGCTACCGAGATCCTATAACTCGCGTATCCGGACAATGAGATCGGGGTTACGCGCAAGGCGGTGAGGGTGCCGTCGTCGCGCTCGTCGAGGACCATGAACCCTACCAGACCCCCAAATCCCATTGGCAGTCCGAGTAGGAATAAGCTGAGGAGCAGCGGGTAGTAGGCCGTGAGATCGAAGCTGTAAAGCCGGTCTAAGTACGAGGTTGCTACGGGGACTATGAGGCGCAGTACCGCCACCCCGAAGAGTGGAGCGAGGACGAAGGCCAACAGCATCGAGTCCCGGAGGACGTTGCGGAGATCGTTGGCACCGAATATCTTTATTGAGCGGACCATCTCAGCGACCTCGCACGACGTAGCGGTCGAAGGTGGCGCGGGCCGCCAAGTAGAGGACGCAGATACAGATGAGTCCATAGAGGATAGCGTAGAGGATTTGGCCGTTGGTGAGTGTAGTGGTTCCAAAGGCTCCGCCGAGTAGGACCAGGGCTCCGTGGGTTGGTATCAGGTAGAAGACTGGACTCTGCCAGACGCCGAGGAACGGTAGCAGCGGCAAGCTCATTATGAACAAGGGTAGTTGAGAGGGGATGAGGTAGCGGGTGATCGAGTCGAACGGCATTACGGAGATGAAACCGGCGAGCAACGAGATGAGTGAGACCAACGACACGCCCGCAATGAGGAGCAACGCGTCGAAATCCGCGCCGTAACCTGCTACTACGACTACCAGGCTTGCGGTGACCGCCAGTAGAGTGAGGGTTGCTAGTTTGGACGCCAGGTACTCGGAGAAACGGAGGGGTGTGGAGACGAGCGCGTAGAGTGTCCGTTCGCCTTTCTCGAAGAGCACCTGACCGGCGATGAAGTAGTACCCGATCACGGCTAGCTCCACGAAGACGACCAGGGGTGTCGCGACTGCCATCGCGGCTCCGGGCAACGGTATCAGCAACCCGACCCAGAGCACGACTACAAACGCTGCTGCGTAGTAGAAGCCGTATCGCAACTGCAAGAGCAGGTTCAGACGCACCGCGGAGACAAAGCGGTTCACGCCAGCGTCTTCCCGGTGGTCTCTATGAAAACGTCTTCCAGCGTCGCCTCACCAGTGTGGATGGTCTCGATCTTCGTTTCGCGCAGCAGCGATAGAAACCGCTCATTGTCTCCCAGCCCGTCCAGAGGAAACTCGCGATGTCCGATGTGTCCGTCGACCCTGCGCTCCCTATACTCGACTCGCACCCGACGTTCGCCGTGGCGCACCTTCAGCTCTCTTGGTGAGGAGATCAAAGCTATCCCGCCGTCCAAGATGAACGCGACCCGGTTGCAGAGTTCTTCGGCCACGGTCATGTCATGGGTTGTGAGGAAGACGGTACGGCCCTCGCGCTTGAGATCCAGAATAGTGTTCTTGACCTTGCGGGCATTCACCGGATCCAACCCAGAGGTCGGCTCGTCCAGAAAGACGAGCTTTGGACGGTTGATGAGCGCCCTCGCGAACGTGAGGCGCATCTGCATTCCCTTCGAGAACCGCGAGACCTGGGTATCCGAGTCGTCGGCTAGACCAACCATTCGGAGAAGATCCATCGGTTCTTCGGTCTCCGCGCGGTACAGTGAACGGAAGAAGTTCAGGTTTTCGAGGGCGGTGAGCTTTTGGTAGTGGTTTGGTAACTCGAAGGAAACGCCGATGTGCTCATAGTAATCGGCTCCCCACCTGGATAAGTCCCTGCCCATTACCTCAATTCCCCCGTGATAACCCTTGAGCAGACCGATGAGTATCTTCTGGGTGGTACTTTTACCGGCACCGCTAGGTCCGAGGAAGCCGAAAATCTCGCCCGGCTCGACGGAGAAGTTGACACCATCGACTGCGAGTTTGCCGTCAGGATAGGCGAATGTCACGTCTTGGACCGAGATCACGGTGCTACTCCTCCCCTTCGCGGGTGAGGCCGTTGGCGACGAGCCCGATCATCTTCTCCAACACGTCTGGGTAGATGTCGCGCCCGATGTCGTCTTTGTGGAGGCCGAGCACCACGATAGACCGTATCAACCCGGCTATCACCTCCGGGTCTCCGGCAGAGATCAAGTTTGCCTCCTGACCCTGCCGGATGAAAGACCCAACGGCTTCTGTAGAGTCTGCGACGTTCGATTTCAACAACTCCGGCGGGACCCGTCGCACAACGGCCTGCCACTCTCCGGGGTCGGAGATCAAACGCCGCGTCAATGGGTTAGTCTCGAACTCCCGAATTACCGCCCGCAAGAAATTCTCGACAGCCATCCGCCCATCCCCGGCTCCCGCGAAGGAATCAGAGGAGATCTCACCCCGTAAACGTCCCCGCTCCTCTACCAACAACTCCAGATAAAGCTCTTCCTTGCAACTGAAGAAACTGTAGAAGCTGCTCTTGGCGATACCCGCCGCCCTCGTCAAATCCTCCAAACTCGTCTTCTTGAGACCGTGCCGCGCAAACGACTCACGGCCAGCCCCTAATAATCGCTCCCGAATGTACTCTCTTTCAGCGCCAGCAAAGGTAGGCATATTTCGCATCCTTATGAACAAATTATCTTTTTGTTTTTTAGATCATATATTGTTGAGGAGGTGGCGTCAAGCGAATTTTGAGGACGGGGAAAGTTTAGTGTGGTCTTCGGTGATGAGGTTTGTCTAGGGAGGTTAGTGTTCGTGGGAGTGGTTTGAGTGGTCCTCTTTGTCTTTGGTTTCGGGTGCTTCGCCGCCGCGAGCTGCGAGCATCTCGTTCATGTTGGCTATTTCGGCTTTCTGGGAGTCTTTTATGGCTTGGGCTAGGTTTTGGACTTCTGGGCGGTTGGTGCGGGCCAGGATGGCGTCGGACATGTCGAGGGCGGCTTCGTGGTGCGGGATCATCAGCTCCAGGAATTGTTTTTCGGCTTCTTCGGGCGGGGCGTTTCTAAGGGTGTTTAGTTCTTTGGGGGTTGCCATACCGGGCATCTGGCCGTCTATTTCGTGGCCCATCCATTCCATTTGAGGTTCGGTGCTGGTCATCGGGAGTCCCCAGGCGGCGAGCCAGCCTTGCATCTGGCCGATCTGACCTTGTTGTGTGAGGATTATGTCTTCGGCGAAAGTTTTCATACGGTCGTCGTTGGCCTTGTCACGCAGGATGCCAGCCATCTCGACAGCCTGGGCGTGGTGGATCGCCATGTCTCTTGAGAATCCCGCTTCAGCCGAGTTGTCGCCCGGTGTTCGTGAGCCTAGAAAGACGACCACGACAGCCACGAGGACCAGTGCGGCGGCCAATGCTGTGAGTAGCGGTAGGAGTGGGATTCGGATGTTTCTTTTGGGTGACGACACTGTGTGCTCCTAGCTTGGCTCGCCTACACCGCCGGAACAGGCCGCGCCGGGTTCGGGAGTCTGGGAACCTTGACGGAAGGCCTGGATGAACCTGTCGAGATCCTCGCTGTTGGCATTCTCTATCTGTACTTGCTTGCCCCAGGCCGAGGCGACGATTGGCGAGGGAAGGTCTTTGGCGGGGCTCACGAGGAGGTAGTCTCCGTTTGTGGCTCGGTCGCGGAGGTTCTTTATCTGGCCTTCGGGGAGGTCTTCGGAGTAGGTGATCCAGACCGCGCCATGCTCTAGGCTGTGTACGGCGTTCTCGTTTGGAATCGGCTCTGGATAGTATCCACAGTTCTGCCAGACGGGATTATGCTCGCCACCCGCAGGCGGATTCTGGTCGTAATCGACCTTGTCCTCGGTGTGACGACCAGCCTCGCCGATTTCGACGTCCTGGACCTTGTCCGGTGGGGTGCTCGCCGCTTTCTGTCGGGAGTCTACTACGGCGAGAAGGATGAAACCTCCGATAAGCAACGCCGCGACCATCCCGATAATTATGTACGTCCGGCGGGAGCCGCTGGATTCTTCGTCTATCCGCCTGATATTCCTGTTCGCCAAAGCATTTCCTTCTCTAGTTTCCGTCGAAAGACTAGCATAACCCGCGCTAGTCTAAGGTGATTACGTGACATCCACACCAGGAAAATTAAGATTCCGGCGGAGATCGACGATCAGATCGCCACGATCACGAACGCCGCGATGCAGTTCGGGGGAGGGAATCTATGTTCGTCGATTCTTGTCGGCATTCGGAGCGAAAACGTTTATTTGTACGTTGTTACGTAAAGATACCAGATTTGGGCGTTGGGGAGGTTCTCGCGGTAGTTAGTGGTCTTGGGATTTGGTGGGTCGATCGGTGAAGCTTAGGAGTGATCCATTGGAATTGTGATCTCCGACGTGGTCGACTTGCAGTGTGGTGTGGGTGATACCGAACTCTGCCTTTAGGATGGATTCGAGGTCTCGGCGGCGGGCGTGGCAGTCTACATCGTCGGCAACGAGTACGTGGGCGGCGAGGGCTGGAAAGCCCGACGTTATGGTCCAGACGTGGAGGTCGTGGACTTCGGCGACGCCTTCGGTGGCGGCCATCTTGCGACCTATCTCGTTTGCGTCCATGCCGGGTGGGGTGGCCTCCAGAAGTACGTTTATGGAGTCCTGGATAAGTTTGCGGGAAGAGAAGAGCACGAGGATGCCGATCAGGACGCTTATCAGGGGGTCGGCATAACGCCAGCCGGTTGTGAGGATAACGATGGCGGCGGTTATGGCTCCGACCGAACCCAGCAGGTCAGCGAGAACGTGCCGCAACGCGCCCTGCATGTTGAGGCTTTCGCCGGAAGAGCGAGAGAGGATGATAGCCGCTACTAGGTTTACCAAAAGGCCGATGGCGGCTACCACGATCATGGGTGTCGCCAGGACTTCCGGGGGGTCGAAGAACCGACGGGCGGCCTCGATGAAGATCCAGACTGCGATGGCTACCAGTGTTGCGCCGTTGAAGAGTGCGGCCAGGATCTCGGCTCGTTTGTAGCCGAAGCTCCGCTTGGGGGTGGCGGGCCGGTCGGCGAGCCAGAACGCGAAGAGCGCGAGAGCTACTGAGGCTGAGTCCGAGAGCATGTGTCCGGCATCCGCGATTAGGGCGAGGCTGCCGGTGATCAGACCGCCTATCACCTCCACAACCATGAACGTACCCGTTAGAACGAGCACGACGGTCAGCGAACGCCGATCTGCCCCCCGAGCGTGGTCATGCCCTGCGTGATCTTGGTCTCCGTGATGATGCTCGTGGTGTGAGTGATCTTTCTCCACGCGGATATTCTACCGCTTGCGGAGTCCGTCCCTCTGCCCGAAACCCTAGTTGGCGGGACGTTCGTCCAGGGTCACGTTGACGGTGCTCTCGCTGTCGTCGCGGATAATAGTTAGCTTGACCTCGTCTCCGGGGCGGTATTCGCGAAGCGCGCCGAGCAAGTCCCCCGAGCTTTCGACGGCTGTTCCGTCGATCCCCGTGATGATGTCATTGTTCTGAATACCAGCGTCGGCCGCGCCGTATCCGCTCTCCACGCTCGCGACAACAACGCCTGAGTCGACGTTGAGACCGAATTGCTCGGCGGTTTCGGGGGTCAGGTCACCAAATCTGATGCCGATGTAGGGTTGAGTAGCTTCGCCGGTCTCGATCAACTGGTCCGCGACGGAGATCGCCGTGTCCGAAGGGATGGCAAATCCGATATTCTCAGCACCAGTCTGAGCCGGTGGAAGATAAGCGACATTGATGCCGACCACCTCGCCGTCCCGGTTCGCCAGAGCACCGCCCGAGTTGCCGGGCGAGATAGCGGCATCCGTCTGGATCAAGTCGACCAGCGGGTTGCTACCACGGGAGAGTTGCTGCGGTATTTCCCGGTTCAGGCCGCTTATAACGCCCGAAGTGACCGTCGACTGATACCCTGAAGGGCTACCGATAGCGACGGCTAGCTGGCCGGGGATCAGGTTATCCGTGTCGCTGAAGTTCGCGGCTGGTAGATCTCCACGCTCCACTTTGACTACCGCGAGGTCAGTCGATTCGTCCGCACCTACTACTTCGCCCGTCTCGGTGGAGCCGTCGGCGAAAGCTATATTAACCTCGCTCGCGCCCTGAACGACGTGATTATTAGTGACGACGTAGCCATCCTTGCGGTAGATCACACCGCTACCAAGTCCTTCTTGCTGCTCGTCCCCAAAGGGCGTCGTCTGAATAGCCCGCACATTGACCTGCACCACGCTCGGCTCCACCTGCGAAGCCACCAGCGCCACAGGCTCATCCTCCGGCACCCGCTCCGAGACCGCCGCAGGCTTCTCAGCGACATTTCCCTTCTTGTCCTCAACCGAATTCTCGGAGCATCCAACCAACACGACGGCAAAAACAACCGCCAACAACAAAGAACAAACCTTGAATCTCATAACAAGCCCCTCAAAATTATCGAAGATTCCAACTAGCAAACAGGTCGATGAACTGTACGAAAGTATATCTAGTTGGTCTCATATATGCGCTCTGGCGTAAACTAACTGAATGCGCCACCCGCACCAGTCAAGTAGAATGAGTGAGGCCGCAAGGATTTCATGAGGGGAGTCAGCATGACCGAAGCACAGGAGGCGGAGATCACACGCCGCGCCTTTTTGAAGACGACTTTCGCCGCAATTCCGGCGGCGGCCCTGCTGTTCGTCGCAGGTTGCGGGGGCGAGGAAGAGGAGGAAGACGACTAAACAACTCGCCTGAAGCAGCGGAGCGCGTAGCCCGCCTAGCCTTGCTCCCTAAACTTTTCTTTGATGTTCTCTTCTTCTTCCACCAAGTGCCGGAATATATCCTGCGCGAATCGCAAGGCGTGCTCCTCGGGCAGGTTGACCCGCCGGTTCTTCAACACGGACTCAAGCTCCTTGACCGCACCCTCGGCCATCCCGACCATCATCTCCGACTCCCGTAGCGTCTCTTCGCGCTCTTCCTCGGAGAGATCTTCACCCCGCGCAAGCCGCGCCCGGTGCTCCTCCAACAACTCGATGAAGTCTCTAATACCCACGACTCGGAAGTATACCTAAACTCCCAAAACGAACCCTCCGCCACAGTCGGTTTGGTCGAAACAGTCAACTAAGGTTGACACAAGTAGAACCGTCAACTACAATTGACGTATGGATAAAAATATTGAAACTCGGGTTGGTGGGGCGCAGGATCCTCGCGAGGGTCTTGAGAGCGTTGTTGCTTTGAGGCGAATGCTGGAAGCTTTGGAGGCGGCGCAGGTCGAGAATGCCTTTGTCGCGGGTTGGTCGTGGGCGAGGATAGCGGAGGTGTTGGGCGTGAGTAAGCAGGCGGTTCACAAAAAGCACTCGAAGAGGATCCAGGTTAAGTATCCCGGCGAGAGGTCGGATCGAAGGGAGAGGCAGCAGTGATCTTCAACCGCTTTACGAAAGAGGCGCGTAGGTGCGTAGAGGCTGCCGTGATGGAGGCCCGGATGCTCGGACACGATTCCGTTGGCGACGAGGATCTGCTGCTCGGTATCCTCGCTGCTTACAAAGGAGCCGCCACCGAAGCTTTGTCTTCTCTCGGCGTGACGCTACAGTCTGCCCGCCAAGAGTCCGAGAAAATGCTATCCGAAGCACTTCTGTCTATAGGGATTTCGCTGGAAGAGGTTCGCCGAGAAGCGGGCGACGCTTTCGATATGAGCATTCCCGTCGACCGCAAAATCCCATTCTCTCCGCGAGCGAAAAAGGCACTGGAGCAAGCCCTCGAACAGGCAGTGCGGTTGAGAGATAACTACATTGGCATGGAACACGTCTTGCTGGGGATACTGGAAAACGAAGAGGGGACAGCCGTCCGAATGCTGGCCCGACGTGGCGTGTCGCCGGAAATGGTCAAAGACCGCCTCTCCGAACTGCACTGTCAGGCGGGCTAGAGGTCCGACTGCTGCTGTTTGGGATCGGACGCACGGTACCCGAATTCTGCGGAGATCCGCAACCCTACAGCCGGGACTCCTGAAGGATGTCGCGGGTTACGCTTCTTGAGAGGAGTTCTCTGGCGCGTTCCTCGGCCTGGCGGCGGGCGCGGCCCCGCAGAAAAGCCGGTATCTCTTCCAGGTCTTCTAGGGCGGCGTCGGTCCAGGGTAGGCCCGGCGGTTCTTCGGGGCGGCCTCGTGGGTAGCGTAGGGCGTTGTCTAGAGCGTCGGCGAGATGATTGGAACCCTGGTATCCGAGAATCGGTGGTCGGGCGAACGGATGCTCTTCGAACGGTGGACATAGTGGGAGGAATGGGATGTCCAGGGCTTCGGCCAACGGTCTTTCGAGGCTGGTCCCGATCAGGAGGTCCACCCCAGCTTCTTCGACGCGATGAGCTACTTCGTCCGGGTCGTCGGAGACGAACGCCTCGTCGGTAAAAGTCTGCGCCTGGAAAAGGAAGTCCCGATCCATGTGCGTCAGATAAGTGCCGCATGGCCCGACTTCCAGGCCGACCTCTCGTGCGAGCGCGAACCCGAGCCCCAGAGGATGCGTGAAATCCCCGAAGATGGCGGCTCTCATCCCCCGGAAAGTTTCGGAGGAGGCGAGACGGGCGTACCAGGGGAGGCGGGCTGTCAGGCCGAGTTCCGTCCACGTCGCTCGTCGGACGCGGCTTGGCTCCAGGCCACAGAGTTCGCCGACGGATCGTAGCGCGGCACCTGTTCCGGCGGAGCCGATCAAGGGTGTTGTCACCCGTGGCATTCCGAATTCGTCTTGTAGATAAAGTGTGGCGGACTCGGAAGTCTCCCGGTACAGCACGACGTTCGCCCACGCATGGGGCAGGATGGAGAGATCTCCAACCGAAGCCCCGAGCGGGACGCGGACGTTGACCTCTACTCCGATGGCGGACAACAGCCGCTCCACTTCATCGTAATCCGCCGCACCAGAGCCGAAGATCGGGGCTCCAAAAAGATTCACCGATGGCACCGCGCTTCGCTCCTGGCCTTTCTCCGAATCTTCTAGTCGGTTCGCGACGAGTGCTTCGAGCGTCAGGTCCGCCGCCTCGAACTCCCGGATGTTTGGTGTAGCCCAGTCGCATGCGATTACAGAGGGCTGATGACCGGTTTCGGAGTCCGGAGAAAGCTTGGGTGGAGCTTCGTGTTCCTCGGAGAGTGACACAGCTTCGGAGCGGGCGAAGAGCATGGTTTCGGCTTCGGGATGCCGTCGCGCTATCCCGGCGAGTGCTGCTGGGCTTAAAGGTTCCTCCCGAGCGCTCCACGTCACGGGCGGTGGTGTTCCTGTGCGTCCCCAGGCCGCGTATAGCGCAGGGAACGAGTTCTCCTCCGGTGTGGTTCGCAGAACAGCATGGGCACCAGTCAGGCTGGATGCGACACGTAGGATGCCGTGGCTGGATGGGCCTTCGTAGACCCCGCGCAGAAGCTTCACGGCGAACGCCTCACAGGTCCAGCGAGTCCAGAGCTTCGGCCCGCTCGAAAGCTCCGACGAGTAGTTCCAGGATGCGGCGAGCGCCCTCGTAGCCGTGGATACCCGCGTGCCGGAAACCCAGTGAAGATACACAGATATGTCCCTCGGCGACCAGCGGCACGTGCAGTCCCGGACTCGACACGATGATATCCGGGCGGGTCTCGTTGGCGCGGTGGAGTTGGCCGCGCCAGTCCGGGGACTCGACCACGTCCACACCAGATCCTAGAGCTTGGATCTCATCGGCCAGGAAACGCCGGTCTAGGCGGGGTGCGCCGACCTCCAGGATCACCGCCCCCGCGTCCATCAGAAAGCGAGCGATAGGAATTTCCAGCCCTGTGTCTCCAGCGAAGAAGATCCGCTTCCCCCGTATACCGTTGCGGAGATGCCCCAGGCTCTCCCACACCGAACGAGCCTTGACGACCTCGCTCACCTCGATCCCCGCCGCCGCCGCGATGTCCTGCACAAAACTAGCCGTGCCATCCACTCCAATCGGCATTAGCGTCCGCACGACCGTCGCCCCGCGCTCCGCCGCCATGCGGGCCGCCTCGGAGAGATGCGGGTCCGTTACCCCCACGACGACATCCTCCCCGAACGCCGGTAGATCCCCGGCGATTCCCGAGGAGGAAGGTATCTCGCCTTCCACCAGCACCCCAACCCGTTCGAGTTCCGCCGAGATCTCACCGGACGCTCCACTCGCGGATCCGAGCAACACCACCGGCTTTCTTGTGCTGGATCCCGCATCGCCCCGTGCTAGTCCGCTCAACATGCCGCCGCGTCGGATATTGCGGCGGGTGATCCGCTTGGATGGAACTTGCAGCGCGTCGGAGGTTCGCGGAGGACAGGCTTCCACAAGTGCTGCGAGGGTCGAGTCTTCTAGGTCGGTGGATAGTCTCTTGGATGAACGGCTGTCTAGCGGGACGGAGATCACCGGCAGGTCCAGACGGCGCCCAGCCAGGCGCGTCTCGAATGTAGGGTCCACGCCTATTAGAGATGCGGAACGTGCCGTGACCAGTAGGATCGCCCCAGTTCGCCGCGTACCGGCGGCGGCTTCGATGAGCCGGGAAGCCACGTGCCCACTCTCCGGCGGTTCATCGGGGTCGAGGAGTAGGAAAAGCACCCGACGGTCCAGAGGGTCGAAGCCAGCGGGGGCGGGAGAGAGAGCCGCCGGTGCTGATTGAGCCGCGTGGATCTCCGAGCGGGTTCCGAGCACGACTATGAGTGCGTCGCGTAGTAGTAAGGAGAGGTCGCTTACGGCGTGCAGCGGGGACAGTACGTCCGCCGCCCCCGATTCGTTGAGGATCGTCAATGGTCCTCCCGTTGCCGTCCTTGCTACTCTACCTCTAGTCTAAAGCTTTTAGGGTCTCAAGCGCCAGCGTCATCATATTGTCCACGGCATCCTGGAGTGCCGAGTCTTCTATCCGAACGACGCTCTCCCGACCGATGGTGTCTGAGACCGTGAGCAAGCAACCAGCTTTTACGCCATGCATGGCCGCTATGGTGAAGATAGCCGCTGCCTCCATCTCGACCGCTAGCACCCCGAGACTGCCCCACAACTCAGCCGGATCGTCCGTCGGGTCGTAGAAGAGATCGGAGCTAACTATCGGACCCATGAAAGTCCGGGTTCCGGCGGCTTCGGCGGCGTGATGGGCGGCGTGGACGAGATCGAAGTGGGCCGCCGGTGCGTAGGGGACACCCTGAGTGATGGAGTCGACTGTTCCGTCCTGAGCGGTCGCAGCGGTAGCAACGATCAAATCTCCCAAAGACAGACTCTCGTGGTATCCACCGCAAGTCCCAACCCGCAAGAAGTTTTTGACCCCAAGCTGCACCAACTCTTCGGTCACGATGGAGGCGCTGGGACAACCCATCCCCGTGGTCTGGACGGAGACCGGCTCCCCTTTGTAAGTGCCGGTATAGCCGAGCATCCCACGTTCCTCGGTAACTAGTCGCGCATCATCGAAGAAGTTCTCCGCTATGTACGTTGCCCGACGAGGATCCCCCGGCAACAGCACGCTCTCCGCGAAATCTCCCGGCTCGGCTCTAACGTGTACTGGACTCATACGCAACTCCTTCTGGTTGAAAACTTTGATCTCGGAGCTGTGCATCCCGTCACCCCGACTCTCTTTTTAACGAGTGTCTAGGATAGCAGGGGCTAGTTGTACGGGCTCGTTGGAGAGGCTGAGTTCTTCTAATACCAGATTCTCGGCCCGCTGGACATTACGAGTTCCATGGAGCCTCGCTATGGTCTGTCCCCGGCTCACTTCGTCCCCGACTTTCACCAGTACCTCGACACCTGCGGCGTAGTCCAGGGTGTCATTCTTCTTCTCGCGGCCCGCCCCGAGAGTGAGCGCGGCCCGTCCTACGCCAAGCGCCCCGAACCGCTCCACGTAACCGTCTCCCGGAGCTTTCACGTCGTGTACTTCGCTCGCGGTTGGGAGGTTTTCGAGGGCGTCCGCGTCGCCGCCCTGAGCCGTGACGAACTCGCTCAGTTTCTCGTAGGCCGCACCAGATGAGAGCGCGTCTTCGACTGCCTGCTCCGGTTCTGGGATGCCTTTCAAACGGAGCAAGTGGACTGCGACAAGGCGGGCTTCGTCGGCCAGGTCTTGAGGTACTTGTTCGCCTTTTAGGAATTGGACGCTCTCCCGGACTTCGAGAGCGTTGCCGATGGCTCGCCCGAGAGGATTGTCCATGTCCGTGATGATCGCTGAAGCTCGCACGTTCAGAGATTCGCTGAGACGGACGAGTAGGTCGGCCAGTTCGCGGGCGTCTTCGAGGGTCTTCATGAAAGCGCCCGCGCCGCATTTCACGTCGTAGAGAAGGTGCCCCGCGCCGGTCGCGGCTTTCTTCGAGACTATAGACGAGCCAATTAGAGGGAGAGAATCGACGGTTCCGGTCGTGTCGCGTAGGGCGTAGATCTCCTTGTCCGCTGGAGCGAGCTCACCTGCTTCGATGATCGCCAGACCCACGTCTGCCACCTGGCGTTCGAAGCGGTTGCGTGATAGGTCCACGGAGAAGCCGGGGATGGCTTCTAGTTTGTCTATCGTGCCGCCGGTGGTTCCGAGACCGCGACCGGAGAGTTTGGCTACAGGTGCTCCACAGGCGGCGGCTATTGGCAAGGAGATCAAGGATATCTTATCCCCGACCCCACCAGTAGAATGCTTGTCCACGCATTCGGGAAAAGAGTAAGTGTCTCCCGATTCAGCCATCGCTTTGGTCAGAGCGAGCGTTTCGTCGTAGTTCATGCCGTTGATGAAAATAGCCATCAGTAGCGCCGACATCTGGTAGTCTGGGACATCGCCCGCCGTATAACCGGATACTGCTTCGTGAATCGCTTCCGGTGCTATAGTTCCGCTGAATTTCTTGGTCTCTATGGCATCTAGTACGGTGTTTATGCTGGACATGATCCTCTCCCAACCCTAGCGTGCCGTCGCTGACAATCTTAACGAGCTTCTACACCAGGAAACTCTCTCCCGGTAGACCGTCCGCCTCCACGCCGAGCCACGCGGCCACCGAAGCGCCGATGTCCGAAAAGCTCTCGCGCACGCCGAGTTCCGCAGGTTCGCCGCCACCGATAACGAGCAGCGGGACGCGCTCGCGGGTATGATCCGTCCCCCTAAAAGTGGGGTCGTTGCCGTGGTCCGCAGTAATGACAAGCAGGTCTTCTTCGGTGAGCGCGGCTCGTATTTCCGGCAGACGTTCATCGAAGCGTTTTATGTTTTCGGCCATTCCTTCCGGATCGCGGCGGTGGCCGTACTTCGCGTCGAAGTCCACGAGGTTCGCGAAGATCAAGCCAGAGTCCACGCGGTTCAGGGATTCGAGGATAGCGTCGACTTTCGCCGAATCATCGGGTGGCGCGGGAAGGTGTTCGGTGATGCCCTGGCCGTCGAAGATGTCCCGGATCTTCCCAACCGCTACGACCTCGTGACCGGCGTTTTTTATCTCGTCCATGTAGGTCGCGCCCGGTGGTTCGATGCCGTAGTCGTGGCGGTTCTCGTTCTCGCGCTCGTAGGACCCGGCTTCGCCGTGGAAGGGGCGGGCTATGACTCGCTCGACGAGGATTTCGTCGCCGCCGATCAGCATTTCGTGGGCTTTCTCACAGGCTTCGTAGAGTTCTTCGAGCGGTATCACGTCGGTGTGAGCGGCTATCTGGAAGACTGAGTCAGCGGAAGTGTAGACGATCCAGGAGCCGGTCTTTTCCTGATCCGGCCCCAAATCCTCGATAATCTCCGTCCCCGAAGCGGGACGATTCCCGATAACCTCTCGCCCGGTCTCATCCTCGAATCGCATCAGGATATCCTCAGGAAAACCCTCTGGATATGTCGGCAACGCATCCTCCAGCACTATCCCCATCATCTCCCAATGCCCAGCCAACGTAGCTTTAGCCGCAGCTATCTCGACCATAAGACCATACGAAGCCTCCGGCGACGGCGCCCGTGGCACGCCTTCTATCTCCACCACGTTGCCGAGTCCCAGTGCCTCCAGGTTGGGTGCGTCGAGGCCGCCGGTGGCGTGGGCGGTGTTCGCTAGCGTGTTCGCGCCTTCATCTCCAAAGGCTTGCGCGTCGGGGGCGTGACCCGCTCCGAGGCCGTCCAATACCACGACGATTGCTCTGCGTCCCATTCTTGTCCTTCCGTAAACTTTCTGCGTGGAGGCTATCTTAGCGGCTGATGGGGTTCGTCGCTCCGCCGTAGGGGTAGGATAAGCTCGTGTCCGAAATGCAGAGTACCCAGAGCCCCAAAACCCGCGAGGCTACACTCGACGATTTTGAGGGTGTACATGCTCTGGCCGTGCAACTCGCCGAAATCGTCGGCGATGACGAGCCAGATGCGGAGCAGGTCCGCACGATACTAGAAGAACTCCTGGAAGAACCCCGAGCGCGAGTCATAGTAGCCGAAAGAGAGACCGGCATAGTCGGGGTGGCGACCCTTTGGATCAAGCCGGATCTCGCCCACGGCGATACGGTCGTCGAAGTGCCAATGCTCGCAGTCGCCGAAGATGCCCGCCACTCCGGAGTCGGTCGCCAGCTCATACTCAGCATCCGGGACATAGCCGTCGAACACAACGCTGGACTAATAGAACTCGTCGCTACTCGCGACAACGTAGCCGCCCAAGATTTCTACCGTTCACTAGGCTTCGTCGAAGCCGACGTGATCCCCCTGGAATTCGTAGGCGACATCCACAACCCGCCGGACAAATAGACCTAGAACAACCCGCTATACGCCAAAATCAGCAACGCTGCCACTAGCACGCAAACCACCAGAGACCGCAAGAAGCTGACTTCCCGCACTTTCCACAGCCCAACGGACATCAGCACGACCCCGAAATAAACCACCGCTACCCACCGCAAGACCGGAACCGCCAGAAGCGGAAGCCCAAACCCCAACGGATAAGTCGCCACCCGCCACGTAACCGCATACCCGAAACGCCCGCCAAAAGTACCAGCGAAGTACAACAACGCCAGAGCCAACGAGAGCGGCAGCGGAGTCACCAGCCCCAAAAGCGCCGCTCCAAGACCACCAAAAAAGAACCATACAACCGCCGTCACAACACCACAGAACTGCAAAAACAGCCCCGGCGCCCGAGGGTCCGGCACCCGAGGCAAAACCTCGAAGAACCGCACCGGATGCACCAGCAGCGTGGAGAGCAACCGCCCGTAGCTCGTAAACGGTCGGGAGACATCCCAGTCGCTCGCCCCACCCCGGATAGTGTCGATGTTGTAGCCGCGCTTCGCCATGCGGGTGAGTATAGACTGCATAGATGCTTTCCTCGATTTAGTGGTCGAGTGTTCAGCGACCGGTAAACGGTCTTCTATCCTCTATAATCCTACTTAGGTTACGCAGACGAATACCAGAGAAGAGGTTGCGAGCATGGCGAATGATCCCTTCGGCGCGCATAAGACGCTTGATACAGGCTCCGGTGAGGTTGAGCTTTACAGTCTGAAGACGCTGAACGAGAAGGTCGATACGGACCTCTCCACGCTTCCTTACTCCATCCGCGTGATGCTGGAGATACTGCTCCGCAACGCGGGCGGCAAGTTTGTCTCCGAAGAAGACGTGGAAGCTCTGGCTAACTGGCCGGAGTCCATCGGCGGCGAGTTGGCTTATCTTCCGGCTCGCGTGGTCATGCAGGACTTCACCGGGGTTCCGGCCATCGTGGATCTCGCGGCGATGCGGAGTGCGATGCAGGAGGTTGGGGGAGACCCGAGCAAGATTAACCCTTTAGTCCCGACGGACCTTGTGATCGACCACTCCGTCCAAGTAGACGCTTTCGGCTCCGCCGCCGCCCTCCAATTCAACGCTGAACGCGAATTCGAGCGGAACCGCGAACGTTACGAGTTCTTGAAGTGGGGCCAGCAAGCCTTCGACGACTTTACCGTCGTCCCGCCCGCTACGGGCATCATCCACCAAGTCAACCTGGAGTATCTGGCTAAAGGCGTGCTCGTGAAGGACGGCGTTGCGATGCCGGATACGCTCGTGGGTACGGATAGTCATACCACCATGATCAACGGCCTCGGCGTCCTCGGTTGGGGTGTGGGCGGCATTGAGGCCGAAGCCGTTACCCTCGGCCAGCCGTACTACATGCTCGTCCCGGAGGTCATCGGCTTCAGGCTGACCGGCGCTCTTCAGGAGGGCGTAACCGCCACCGACCTCGTCCTTACCGTGACACAGATGCTGCGGTCTCACGGCGTCGTGGGCAAGTTCGTGGAGTTCTACGGCGAGGGATTGTCCCGGCTCTCGCTGCCGGATCGAGCGACCATCGCGAACATGTCGCCGGAGTTCGGAGCGACCTGCACGTTCTTCCCGACGGACGACGAGACGTTGAAGTACCTGCGTGGCACGGGCCGCGAGGAAGAACTAGTCGAGTTGGTCGAGGCTTACTACAAGGAACAGGGTCTCTTCCGCACCGAAGAAGCGCCGGACCCGGAGTTCTCAGAAACTCTGGAGCTGGATATGGACACAGTGGAGTCGAGCCTCGCTGGGCCGCGGCGTCCGCAGGACCGGGTGGCGCTCTCGGACATGCAGGTGTCTTTCCGGCAGGCGCTAGCGGATATGGTTGGCACGGATCACGCGCTGGTCAGTAACGGCTCGAAGGACGACGCCTACAATCACGCCGACGAGGAATCCTTCCCGGCGAGCGATACCCCAAACCCGGATATCCAGACTCACACCGACGACGATGCCGAGAGCATGGAGGCCAGCGACACACCCGCCGGAGCCGCCGACGCGGCGGGCGAGGGTGACGGAGACCCGACCTCTGGTGCTGCGCCCGAAGGTGACGCGACCGAGGCCCAGCCGGACGGTGCGATCACCGTAACCGTGGACGGCGAGGAGATGTACATAAAGCACGGATCGGCTGTCATCGCAGCGATCACGAGTTGCACTAATACCTCGAACCCGTCCGTGATGGTCGGTGCCGGATTGCTGGCGAAGAAGGCCGTCGAGAAGGGTTTGAAGGTAGCGCCGCACGTAAAGACCAGCCTCGCGCCGGGCTCGAAGGTCGTGACCGAATATCTCCAGACGGCGGGCTTGCTACCGTACCTCGAAGAGCTGAAGTTCGACGTGGTTGGTTATGGTTGCACGACGTGCATCGGGAACTCCGGGCCGTTGGCCGAGGAGATCTCCGAAGCCGTAGAGGAGAACGATCTCGTGGTGGCCGCCGTTCTCTCGGGCAACCGGAACTTCGAGGGCCGCATCAACCCGGACGTGAAGGCTAATTACCTCGCCTCTCCACCGCTCGTTGTAGCGTACGCGCTTGCCGGGACGGTGGATATCGACCTGTCCAAAGACTCGCTCGGTGACGACAAGGATGGCAACCCGGTCTATCTAAAGGATGTATGGCCGTCGCAGGACGAAGTGGCGCGGGAGATCGAGAACGCTCTCGACCCCAGTATCTACGAGAGACAATACGCCAACGTCTACACCGGCAACGAGCAGTGGAACGAGGTGGACGTCCCCGAGGGCGACCTCTTCGAGTGGGACCCGGACTCCACTTACATCCAGGAGCCGAGCTTCTTCAAAGGCATGAGCCCGGACCCCGAGGACTTGACGGACATCGAAGGCGCTCGCGTGCTGGTGAAGGTCGCGGATTCCGTCACGACGGACCACATCTCCCCGGCGGGTGCGATTCCATCGAAGATGCCAGCGGGGCAGTACCTGATCGAGAAGGGCATAGACTCCCGCAACTTCAACTCGTTCGGCTCCCGGCGCGGCAACCACGAGGTCATGGTGCGCGGCACCTTCGGCAACATCCGCCTGCGCAACGAACTAGCTGGCGGCAAAGAAGGCGGCTACACCATCCATCTCCCCGACGGCGAAGAGACCACCATCTACGAAGCTAGCCTCAGATACGAGGAAGAAGGCGTGCCCCTGCTGGTTCTCGCGGGCAAGGAGTACGGCTCCGGCTCCTCACGTGACTGGGCCGCGAAGGGTTCGTTCCTGCTCGGAGTCCGCGCCGTTATCGCTGAGAGCTTCGAGCGCATCCATCGTTCCAACTTAATAGGCATGGGCGTCCTTCCACTCCAATACGCCGAAGGAGAGACCGCCGAATCTTTGGGAATAACCGGTCACGAGTCCTTCAGCATCGCTGGTCTAGGTGACATCTCGCCCGGCAAGGAACTTACTGTAAAGGTGGAGACCGACGACGGCGAAGAGAAAGAGTTCTCCGTGAAGGCTCGCGTGGATTCGCCGGTCGAGGTCGAGTATCTGCGCAATGGCGGCATCTTGCAGACTGTGTTGCGTCAGCTTCTCAAAGAGGGTGAGTAGCTCACAGCTTGGTAGAGAGGAAGAGAGTCTATGCCTGATAGAGTGCTCGTCACACGTGAAATCCCCGAGGCCGGACTACACCTCCTCGAAGACTTCGACGTAACGGTTCTCTCGGAAGCGCCGCCCGAGCGCGACGTACTGCTCGAAGCCGTAGACGGCGTGATCGGCATCCTCTCGACGGCGACGGAGAAGATCGACTTAGAACTTCTGGACTCCGCCGGAAGCAGCCTGAAAGTTGTCGCCAATATGGCCGTCGGCTACGACAACATAGACGTCCAGGCCGCCGAAGAACGCGGCGTCGTTGTCACCAACACCCCCGGGGTTCTGGACGAAACGACCGCGGACGTCGCGTTCATGTTGATGCTCGCGTCGGCGCGGCGATTGGGTGAATCCGAGCGTGTATTGCGCGCCGGAGAGTGGGAGTGGTGGGGGCCGAAGCTGTTCATGGGCCCGGACGTGTGGGGCAAGAAGCTCGGCATCGTTGGTATGGGACGTATCGGGCAAGCCGTCGCTCGTCGCGGACGCGGGTTCGGAATGGAGATCCTGTACCATAACCGTTCCCGAAACCCCGAAGCCGAGAAAGAACTAAACGCCCACTACCTCGACTTAGACGAGCTACTAGAGACAGCCGACTTCGTCTCCATTCACACACCTCTCACAGACGAGACTCGACACCTAATCGGCGCACCACAGCTCGAAAAAATGAAGTCATCCTCCGTCCTGGTAAACACCTCCCGCGGTCCGGTCGTGGACGAAGCGACTCTCGCCGAAGCACTCGCCAACGGCGATATCTTCGCGGCGGGTCTCGATGTGTACGAAGAGGAGCCGAAAGTACATCCGAAACTTTTGGAACTCGAAAACGTCGTCCTCGCACCACACATTGGTAGCGGCTCCATAGAGACCCGTGACAGGATGGCAGTGCTTGCGGCGGAGAATATCGTGGCTGTGCTGAACGATGAAACTCCTAGGACTCCGGTCAGTACGGTATGAGTGCCGAGCGTACAGTGCTTGTTACTGGAGCCGCCCGAGGCATCGGTAGAAGCATCTGCCTCGAACTCGCCGAGCGAGGCTACACGATAGCCGCAAACGATCTTCAAGCCCCAGAAGAGACGCTCGATTCATTGCGGGATGCCGGTGCCAAAGCTATCTCCATCCCCGGCGATGTCTCGGATGAGGACTCGGTGCGCGACATGGTCGCGGCGGTGATGAGCGAGTTCGGTCAGATAGATGTGCTGGTGAACAATGCTGGTATCAGTACCATTGTTCCGGCGGAGGAGATCACGCTAGCTGACTGGAACCGAACCCTGGCCGTCAACCTTACCGGCCCTTTTCTACTGTGCCGGGAGTTTGGAAAGGTAATGCTGGAACAGGGCTCAGGGAGTATCGTCAACATCAGCTCCGTAGCTGGATTGCTCGGTGTCGGAGACCGGGCTGCCTACAACGCGAGCAAACACGGCCTCGTTGGCATGACTCGTACGCTCGCTGCGGAGTGGGGTGGGCGCGGCGTTCGGGTGAACGCCGTGTGTCCCGGCTGGGTCAAGACGGAGATGGACGATGAAGACCAGGGCGCGGGTGGCTACACCGACGCTGATATCGAAGGCCGCGTCCCGATGCGCCGTTTCGCCACCCCCGAAGACATCGCACGGGCCGTTGCTTTTCTCGCCGATTCTGAGCAGAGTGGTTTCGTCAATGGCCACACGCTCTCGGTGGATGGTGGCTGGTTTGCGGATGGGAGTTGGGAGAGCCTGCGGCGGCGCAAGCAATCTTAGCATCGGGGCATTCGCTCCCAATGTTCAATTGATCCGGCATGGATTGTCAGTCGTCGCTCACGAAGATGGATCCCGCCAGAGCCTCACCTAGGGAATGCATGCCGCCATCCTCGTCCTCAACGGTAACCACAGCATCTAGCTCGCGCACTTCCAGGACTCTCAGGCGGCGTCCGGGGACGAGATCCCGCCCCCCGAGGTAGTCGAGCCGGGCGGCGTCTTCGTCGCTTACCTTGTAGATGCTCAACTCATCGCCCTGTCGCGCTTCACTTAAGGGATAAGATTGATCCGGTTCTAGTGCGCCTTCGGAGTTTGGGATTGGGTCTCCGTGCGGGTCTTGTCTTGGATGACCTAAAAGCTCCGCCAGCTTCTCAGTGAAATTATCGGAGACGACGTGCTCCAGCCGCTCGGCTTCCTCGTGTACCTCCTGCCACGAATATCCGAGATGCTCCAACAGAAAAGTCTCGATGAGCCGGTGGCGACGTACTAATCTAAGCGCTTCCTCCTGACCATCCCCGGTGAGCGACGCTCCGTGATAGCGTTCGTAATCCGCCAGCCCCATCTCCTGTAACCGCACGAACATATTCGTTACGGACGCCGGAGCAACCACAAGCTTCTCCGAGACGCTCTTCGTAGACGCTACTCCAGGTTCGTTTCCCGACAACTCCCAGATGGCCTTCAGATAATCTCCCACCGAAGCAGAATGCCACTGGTTAGCCGAAGACTCTTCCATAATAAAATAGAGTATAGATGACCCAAAATTCGTTATCAAGAGAACAATTACTTGACTTTAGATAAGGCCGTCATATATTTTTAGGCGAGGTTAAAAAAATTCTGGAAAGACCATGGAGACTGTGTGAGTTCGACTAGCGCTAAAGTGTCTTTTACTGCCAAGAGTGCCACGGAACTGGCTGCGGAGGAGGCACTAAGAGGAGAACGTAAGGGCTTTCGGGCGTTGCTGCCTTTTTTGGGACCGGCGTTCATTGCGGCTGTGGCTTACGTAGATCCTGGTAACTTCGCCACGAATATCGCTGCAGGTTCGCAATATGGGTATTTATTGTTGTGGGTGATCTTTGCCTCCAATTTAATGGCGGTTCTCATTCAAGCGATGTCGGCGAAGCTGGGGATCGCCACGGGCAAGAACCTGCCGGAGATGTGCCGAATACGGTTCACGAAGCGGACTTCGGTGGGGCTCTGGATTCAGGGGGAGCTTATTGCCATGGCGACGGATGTGGCGGAGTTTATCGGGGCGGCTCTAGGGCTTTACTTGCTCTTCGGCATTCCGTTGTTTCCAGCGGCTCTCATCACGGCACTTGGTTCGTTCGCTATCTTAGAGATGCAGCGGCGAGGTTTCAGGACTCTCGAAGCGGGGATCTCCGCTCTAGTTGGTGTGGTCGTCGTTGCCTTCGGAGTGCAGATCTTCTTCGCCGAACCGGAGGTGGGCCCGATGTTGGGGGGGCTAATTCCTGGATTTCAGGGACCTGGAAGCGTGCTGTTGGCTACCGGCATCCTCGGAGCTACGGTCATGCCGCACGCGATCTACCTGCACTCAGCCTTGACACAGCGTCGGGTGGTGGGTCGCAACGAAGAAGAGCGGCGCAAAATCTTCCGCTTCGAGTTTATAGACATCTTGATCGCTATGATCGTAGCCGGGGCGATAAACGCCAGCATGCTAATTGTGGCCGCCGCGCTCTTCAAGTCTAACAACCTCAATGTAGAAGACCTGGATGTCGCATTCAATCAGTTCGGCAACCTCATTGGTCCGGCGGCGGCGATTTTCTTCGGGGTGGGGCTTCTGGCGAGTGGCATCTCCAGCTCGACGGTGGGAACGCTCTCGGGTCAGGTCATCATGCAGGGCTTCATAAACTACCGGATACCATTACTCTTGAGGCGGCTCATCACTATGATACCGGCTCTGGTCATAATCGCCCTCGGGGTCAACCCGACCTACGCACTGGTCATGAGCCAAGTCGTCCTTTCTTTCGGGATAGCGTTCGCGCTGATCCCCCTGATAATCTTCTCCAGCGACCGGCATCTGATGGGTACGCTCGTAAACCACCGCGTGACCACCGCGATAGCCTGGATCATCTCCATTCTCATAATCGCTCTGAACTTGTTCCTTCTATACCAGACGTTTTTCGGAGGCTGATAGAAAGTGATGGTGTGCTATTAATTTGGTTATGAAAACTAACATGGAAGTATGGCAATGATCGAAGTATTTACAGGTATGCCCCCAGTATTGCAGGCGTTTTTGGCGTGTTTGTTTACCTGGGGAATGACGGCGGCCGGCGCGGCATTAGTGTTTGGGACCAAGAAAGTAAACCGGAAGCTGCTCGACTCCATGCTCGGGTTCGCTGGAGGAGTTATGATCGCGGCCAGCTTCTGGTCACTCCTTGCACCGGCCATAGAACTCTCTGAGGGCGGCGATCTGCCCTCGTGGGTGCCGCCGGTCATTGGTTTTCTGGCCGGAGGAATATTCTTGCGTCTCCTGGACCGCGTGCTGCCGCATTTGCATCCCGGTATGAAACTCTCTGAGGCTGAAGGTGTGCCAACGAGTTGGCGACGTAGCGTGTTGCTCGTCTCGGCTATAACGCTGCACAACATACCGGGAGGTCTTGCTGTGGGTGTTGCCTTTGGGGCGGTGGGCTTGAGTGTCTCAGCGGGGGTTCCGGGAGCGACCTTGGGGGCGGCCATTGCGCTCGCCATCGGGATCGGGTTGCAGAACTTCCCTGAGGGAACAGCCGTGGCGATGCCCTTGAGGCGTGAGGGCATGTCTCGCGGAAAGAGCTTTTCTACAGTCAGATCTCCGGCACGGGAAGCAGAGGCCGTAGTCTTCTAGACGCCGTAGGAAGCATCCTTCTTCTCCATGAAAATCTCCGGGTTACCCAATCCGGTGAAGGCGTACTTGCGGTGCAGTTCGTGTGCATCTTTCGTGGCAAGCGTCCAGCGTCGGAGGCCCTGGAGATCCGGGTGTGAGAGGACGGTCTCCACAAGCCACTTGCCCAGGTCTCTACCCTGATGCTCCTCCAGGATGAACACGTTCGCCAGGTAGGCGAAGGTAGCCTGGTCCGTGATGACCCGCGCGAATCCCACCTGCTCCGCGCCTCTGTACACCCCGAAGACCAGCGAGTTCTCCGCGGATCTCCGCACCACGTCGAGCGGCACGCCTTCGGCCCAGTACGACCGCTTCAGGTAACCGTGGACTACATCGAGGTCGAGGCGGGAGTCGTCGGTGCTGATGGTGTACTCTCCGCAGTGCCGCTCCCCGATCATCCGTCGTTCGCTGCGACCTTTACGTAGATCGCACTCGCCAGCGGTCCTCCTAGAGAGTGAAGCTTTCCCTCCTCGTCTTCGACGGTCACGACGGCGTCCACGTTGCGTACCTCCGCCACGGTCAGGAATCGCCCGGGAACCAAGCCGCGCTCGCCCAGGTAATCCAGCATCGAGGCATCCTCGTCGCTGACCTTGTAGATACGCAACCTCTGCCCCGCCGTCGCTTCGCTCAGAGAGAAAGAATCGTCCCTCTCCAGCGCGCCCTCCGCGGTCGGAATGGGTTCGCCATGCGGATCGTGGCCTGGATGCCCCAGAAACTCCGCCAGCCGCTCCGTGAACCCATCCGAGACGGCGTGCTCCAGCCGCTCGGCCTCCTCGTGCACCTCCTGCCACGAGTACCCAAGGTGCTGCAACAGGAATGTCTCGATGAGACGGTGACGGCGTACCAGCCGCAACGCTTCAATCCGGCCTAGATCCGTAAGCGAAGCTCCCCGGTACCGCTCATACTCGACCAGCCCCATCTCCTGCAGGCGCACGAACATGTTGGAGACCGAGGCCGGAGAGACCAGAAGCCTGTCCGAGATCTCCTTTGTAGAGGCCGCCCCCGTACCCCCGAGATCCCATATGGCCTTTACGTAATCTCCCACCGAAGAAGAGAAAGGTCTGTCTAACAGGAAGTTCGACATCTGAAACCAACATTATAGACCATCCAATCCCACGCTAACGAACCATCAACTTGATTATTAGCCAAAGTTATATATAAAATAAGTTTAGACTAAAAAACGAGAGGTGGTTACTATGCCAACACGAACACGGTTACCATATTTAGCGGGGGGGCTTTCGCTGGTCGCGGCGCTGGCTCACTTTTGGGCGATGCCCGAACACTTTGAGGAGTGGTGGGGCTACGGGGTGTTCTTTCTGGTGACGGCTCTGGCTCAGGGGCTATATGGCGCGGCGCTGTTGCGGTGGCCGAGCCGGACACTTCTCCAGATCGGCGTCGCGGGCAACCTCGCGATCGTCGTTCTCTACCTCGTCACGCGCACGGTGGGAGTTCCGTTCTTCGGGCCTCACGCCGGTGAGATCGAAGGGGTGGGAGTGATCGACCTGGTGGCGACGGGCGTGGAAGTCGCACTCGTCGTCGCGTTGGCGGCGCTGTTGCGGCCTGCCCGGAGTCCAGAGGCTCCGGAGTTGGTGCAGGAGACAGGGTTGGCTAGGATGGTCGAGTCGGGAGGTGGTCTCTCACGGCGGAACTTCTTGCGGGCCGCCGGGGTCGCGGGCGCTGTAGGAGTCTCGGGAGGGCTGTTGGGGGCGCACGCGGGCCGGGCGTTGGGGCATGAGGGGGAGGATCACGGAGGGGGTGGGCATGGAGGCGCAGGGACCCCGGAGGGGGAGAACATCGGTAACTCCATGGCCGGCCACGGCGGGACCGACACGGTCGGCGGGAACGTGGACCTTTCGAGGTTCGACCCGACCAAGTTCTTGCGGGACTTCGATTACGGGGAGACGCGCAAGGAGGGCGGAAGGACGGTCCGCGAGTGGGAGGTGACGGCCGAGGACGTCGAGATCGAGCTCGCACCGGGGCTGATGTACCCGGCGTGGGCCTACAACGGGCAGGTACCGGGGCCCACGCTGAGGGCCACGGAGGGAGACCGGCTGCGCATCGCGTTCAAGAACAATAGCGCGCACCCCCATACGATCCACTTCCACGGCTTCCACCCGGCGAACATGGACGGGGTCATGGAGCTGGTGGGTCCGGGCCAGGAGTTCGTCTACGAGTTCGACGCCGAGCCGGTCGGACTGCACCTCTACCACTGCCACAACATGCCCCTGAAGAAGCACATCGAGAAGGGGCTCTACGGCGCTTTCATCGTAGACCCGAAGGAAGGGCGCCCGGAGGCCGACGAGATGGTGATGGTCCTCAACGGCTTCGACACCAACTTCGACGCCGCGAACGAGCTCTACGCCGCGAACACGGTGGCCTTTCACTACCAGAAAAACCCGATAGAGATAAAGAAGGGGGGTTTGGTCCGGGCCTACGTGGTCAACATACTGGAGTTCGATTTCGTGAACAGCATGCACATACACGCCAACTTCTTCGACTACTACCCCACGGGCACGAGGAACCCCAGGACCGGCAAGCTCGATCCCACGGAGTTCACCGACACGAAGTTGTTCGCCCAGGGAGAGCGGGGGATCATGGAGTTCACCTACGACTTCCCCGGGCTGTTCATGTTCCACGCCCACGTCAGCGAGTTCGCCGAGCTCGGCTGGATGGGCTTCTTCGACGTAAAGGAGTAGGGGATGAGACGAGAAGGACGCGGACCGGGCTGGGTGCTTTTGGGCCTCCTACCGCTCCTGGGGTTGGGAGTGGTGCTGGCCTTGATAGTCGTGAACGGAGCGGGGGTGGGCAGGTCGGACGTTCCCCCAGCGGAAGAGCTGACCGTCCAGGGCGTGACCATGCCCACGGAGAACGAGTTCGTGGTGGAGGTCCGAAACGGCGGCCCGGCGCCCGTTACGCTGAACCAGGTCGCGGTGAACGAGGGGCTGCGGGATTTCCGGGTGGAGCCCGGCAAGACGATCCCGCGGTTGGGCACGGCCGAGATAACCATCCCCTACACTTGGGTCGAAGCCGAAGCGTACGGGATAACCCTCATCACCAACACGGGAACCACCTTCGAAGCGGAAGTTCCCGTGGCGGCCCTCACCCCGGGCTTCTCGGGAGAAACTTTCTTCGGCTACGCCCTCATCGGGTTCTACGTCGGCATAGTGCCGGTGGGCCTCGGGCTGCTGTGGTATCCGTTCCTCCGGCGCCTCGGCACGGCGGGCATAAACGCCATGCTGGCCCTGACGATAGGGTTGCTTCTGTTCCTGATAGTGGACACGTTGGGGGAGGCGGTGGAAGTCGCCGGGGACCTGGCGGGAGCCCTCTCCGGGATCCCACTGGTGATTTTGGTAACCCTTCTGACGCTGCTCGCGCTCCTGAGCACCGACCGCTTGTTCCGGCGCTTTAGGAGCGGAGCGGCAAGCGGGAGCCGGCTCGAGACCTCCTACCGCATATCTTTCGGGATAGGCCTGCACAACCTGGGAGAAGGGCTGGCCATCGGGGCGGCGTTCGCGTTGGGGGAGTCGGCCCTGGGGGCCTTCCTGGTCATAGGCTTCACCCTGCACAACATCACCGAGGGAGTCGGCATCGCCGCCCCCATCCTCAACGAGAGGAGGCCGCGCCTCGCGCACTTCGCCGCCCTCGCGCTGCTCGCCGGATTTCCGGCCATCCTGGGGACTTTGCTCGGGGGCTTCGCCTACTCTCCCCTCGCGGCGACCGTGTTCCTGGCCGTCGGGGCCGGGGCCATACTCCAGGTCATCTACGAGGTGGGAAAGATGATCCTGAAGGATTCGGGCCCGGACAAGGCCCCGTCGCTCTCGGGTGCGCTCTCGGGTTCGAACCTGCTGGGCCTCACGGCCGGGATAGCCATCATGTACGCGACGGGACTCTTGGTGTAGAGGCTAGAAAGGCGAAACGGTTTTGGGCGAGAAAGGTATCTCGAGGAGGCGGCTCATCCGCATGGGCGCCGTTCTCGGTCTGGGCTCGGTAGGGGCTTTGATGGCAGCTAGCTGCGGCGTGGACATCGGCTCCTCCCAAACGCAGGGAAACCCGAGGCCGGCTACCGACGCACCCGAGGTCGGCAATGGGGAGGCCATCGCAAAAGAGTCCGAGCTCGCGCCGGGCTCCTCCTCCCCTTTTACCGATAGCCGTACGGGACAGCCCGGCGTGCTGGTCCGTCTGTCGAGCGGAGAGTTCGTGGCGTACTCGGCGGTGTGTACGCACCAGCAATGCACGGTTGCCTACCAGAACGGGAAGCTCGCCTGCCCGTGCCACGGCTCGGTCTTCGATCCGGCGAAAGGCGCCGCCGTCGAGACCGGCCCGGCGACGTTGCCTCTGCCGGAATTGGAAATAAACGTTAGAGACGGTGAGGTGTTTCTTGTTTAGTGCCATTTCCTTCCGATGGCGGCCGCGTCTCCGAGGGGCCCTCCAGGATGCCCTGCGCGAGGGCTTCGTGCTCCGGCCCGCGACCGGTAGGGTGACCCTCGCCGAAAAGGGCCGGGATGCTTTCCAGGACATCCAGAGTCTTCGCTTGAGCTTCCGAGACGGTTCCGTGGGCTCGGGTCTGGAATGGTTTCTCCTGGTGGTGGCTGCGGCGGGGTCCACTATCTTCGGGCGCTTCGAGGAGAAGACGACTCCGGAGAGGAGACTCTCGAAGTGGGCCGTTTATCTTGGCCTGACCGCGTTGGTCTCGCGGAAGCCCGGACGGTCCTGGTCGCTCGTCTGGATCGCGAGTCCGCCCGTCGCCGGTCTAGCGTTCTACGTGGGATGGTGCGGGAAACACGGTGCCATCCCCATAGCCGCCGAACCGAAAGACAGGGACTACGAGTTCAGGAGCTGGAAGGAAGACTGAAGAGTGGAGGATCTGATACAAGTCATGAAAAGTGGTAATGAGTCTTCGAGCGTCCGCGTCCCGTTTACGGGCGCTCGCCTGGAGGAGGAGCTTTGGACGGAGTAATTCTCTCCAGCCTCGGGCTGTTTGCGGCGCTCTTTTTCGTTGCTTTGAACGGTCTATTCGTATCCGCGGAGTTCTCGTTCGTAAAGATACGGGCCACCCAGGTGGATCGGCTCGTCCAGGAGGGTCGGACCTCGGCGAAGCTGGTCCAGACGGCCACCCGGAAGCTCGACGCCTACCTCGCCGTGTGCCAGCTCGGCATTACGATCTCGTCCCTGAGCCTGGGCGCTCTGGGGGAGCCGGCTATTTCGAGCCTGATCGAGCCTTTGCTCGGGTCGGTCTTGCCGGAGAACTTCATCCACGCCGTCGCCTTCGCCATAGGTTTCTTGATAATAACTACCTTGCACGTGGTCCTCGGCGAGTTGGTGCCGAAGAGCGTGGGCATACAGAGACCCGAGGGAACCTCCCTGTTCATAGCGCCTTTTATGAGGGCGTTCTACTATCTCTTCTTTCCGCTGACCATCGTGTTCAACGGGGCGGGCAACGCTATAGTCAGGGCTTTCGGCATTCAGCCGACCTCCGAGGCCGAGGAGACGCACTCGGAGATCGAGCTGCGGACTATCATCTCTAACTCGACTCGCCAGGGCGCTCTTCAGAAGAGGGACGAGGACATGCTGGAGGGGATCTTCGAGCTGGGGGAGACGGTGGCCCGGGAGATAATGGTGCCTCGCCCCGACGTTGTGACGCTGCCGGCGGAGATGCCCCTCGGCCAACTGGCAAAGGTGGCGGTCACGGGGAATTACACTCGCTATCCACTCTTCGAGGGTGAGAACTCCGACCGGATCATCGGTGCGGTGCATGTAAAGGACGTTCTGCGAGCTGCGGAAGCCGCCGGTAACTTCGAGGCCGACGTCTTGGCCCGCGACCTTATACGAGAGCTCATCACCGTCCCGGAGAACCGGCTCATAGAAGACATCCTGGCCGAGTTCCAGCGCCGGAGGATACATATGGCGGTGGTCATAGACGAGTGGGGCTCCTTCGAGGGGATCATCACGCTCGAAGACGTCTTGGAGGAGATCGTCGGGGAGATCCGGGACGAGTTCGACGAGGAGGAACCGGTCATCCGTAAGATAGAAGACGGAAGCTACTCTATCGAAGGCCGTATACCTATCAAAGCGGTCAACGAAGTCCTCGGAGCCGCCTTCGAGAGCGAGGACTTCGACACTACCGGCGGTCTGGTGATGGGGCTGCTGGGCCGCCCTCCGAAGATCGGCGACGAGGTTGCCTTTGACGGCCACATCTTCCGGGTGGAGAGCGTGGACGGCGTGCGGATCGCCCAGCTCAACGTGCGAGACAACTCTTCCGAAAAGAGGCCGGATGCGCTGGGGAGCGACACACGCCGGATCTTCTTGCGGCCCCAAGACGCATCCCCGGACGGTC